>Ga0210399_10000086_pt1 | contig 66532 bp, 55 predicted proteins | sample IncBWC14MmetaG_FD_150865 | JGI IMG/M metagenome (GOLD analysis project Ga0210399, IMG submission 150865) | Forest soil microbial communities from Barre Woods Harvard Forest LTER site, Petersham, Massachusetts, United States - Inc-BW-C-14-M | ecosystem: Environmental > Terrestrial > Soil >...
GCAATTAGCTGAGCGGAAACGTAGAGCGGCAGAAAGTCCTGGAACTTGATGTTGCCCGCGCGGTCAAGCAGGCCGGGCGTTGCGAAATCCACGGCGCACACGCTCCACAAGCACAGGGCTAGAACGATTGCCTGGGCGCGAATCCGGCGCGGGGTCAGCCACTTCGCGGCGGACTCGATCCAGGCACGTATCACTGCGCGGGCTCGGCGTTCTTGAGCGCATCGTCAAGCGTCTGATTGGGATTGGGATGAGGAGCACTTCGGGCGACGAGGATACGCCAGCCGTCATCGTACTCGCGAAACCCAACGGTCGAGCCGTAACGCAGGTCGGCGGAGTAGAGCGCGGCGCCGACTTCGTTCAACGGAACCCATCTCCATGTGAAGTCGACGTCGGCCTGATTGCCTTGCTTGCTGATGCCGGTGACGCCCACCAATTCCCTTCTGGCGACGGGAATGAAGAATAGAGTCTTGTCCGCCTCGTCCGCGGGGACAAGGGATCGCACCGTGTCGACGCCCGCAGGCGTCAGGAAGACATCCCAGCAGGGTGAGGGTGCCATGCCCGGGGAGCAACGGGCCGCACTGGCCGAAATCCAGCCGTGTTGTTGGAGAACGAGATATTCGGGCGAGACGTAGTCCTTGTTCGAGACGGTTCCCGTCTGCAAGGCGAAATGCTGCGGCGTGCGGAACGGCTCGGAGGCGGAGATGAGGTCGGTCGCGAGACGGCGCGAGAGGAAGTCGCGCGGAGAACAGGAGGAGAGTTCGAGGCTAAGCACTACACAGAGCACGAGGATCGGTATTTTCCGCATTCGGCTGGTTGACACATCTCCGACAGCTGCCGGGCTGCGCCCGGGCGGACAGCCGGGGGCGGCTGTCCCCACAAAATCCAAAACCCACGACTCAACGACTTGTGATTGTAAATAAACGGGAGCGTTTGTGCGGAAGGAAAGGATGGGAGGTGATCTGGCGGTCGAATTTGGCGGCCCAGCGGCCGGGGATTTCGCAGGCACAGTGCGGGCAGCGGCCTTCGGGAGTCAGGCGGTAATCCTTGATGAGATATCCGTATCTGCGGATTAGAGTTTCGCGGCACTGGGGGCAGCGGGTATCTTCCCACGGACCGACCATGCCGGGAAGGTTGCCGGCATAGATGTAGCGCAGCCCGGCGGCTTGGCCGATTTCGGCGGCTTGCAGCAGGTCCTCGACGGTGGTGTCGCGCTGGTCGTCTCCCTGCATTTTGTAGTCGGTGTGAAATGCGGTCACGTGCCAGGGAATGTCGGGTGAGATGTCGGCGAGGAATTCGGTGAGGCGGCGCAGTTCGTCGACGGAATCGTTGAAGCCGGGGATGAGCAGGGTCACGATCTCAAGCCACAATCCCATCTGGTAAATGCGGCGGATGCTGTCGAGGATGGGAGCGATGCGTCCGCCGAGCTCGTGGTAATGACGGTCGTCGAAGCTCTTGAGATCGACTTTATAGAGATCGAGGTGGGGACGCAGGTATTCGAGAACCTGCGGCGTGGCGTTGCCGTTGGAAACGAATCCGGTGAGCAGGCCGGCGGCTCTCGCTTGCTTGAAAACGGCGACCGCCCATTCGCTGGTGATCAGCGGCTCGTTGTAGGTGCTGACCAGAACTTTCGCGCCCTGGTCGAGGGCGTCGCGCACCAGGGCTTCGGGAGATGCGTCGAGCGGGGGCGAGACGGCATTGGGATCGCGCAGGGCCTGCGACGTGACCCAGTTCTGGCAGTAGCCGCAGTGAAGATCGCAGCCCAGCATGCCGAAGCTATAGGCGAGAGCGCCGGGATGCGCGTGAAAGAAAGGTTTCTTTTCGATGGGATCGCACTGCATGCCAGCGGTGTATCCCCAGGGGACGTAGAGCGTGCCGCCGCGGTTGTAGCGGACTTTGCACACGCCGGGCTGGCCTTGGGGAATCGGGCAGCAGTGGCCGCAGGAAAAACAGCGGACGCGGTGGTTGTCGAGTTTCTCGTAGAGAGAAGGGTCAGCCTCGCGAACTCTGCGGTCGAGGATATCGCGGAGGGTGGGCACAGGAGCCTCTGAGGGTATTCTAACGCCGCGCGGGCATCGAAGAGACGTAGCTGGCTACGTCTTGCTGGCTGAGGCAGGTCAGCAGGTGGCGAGAAGAGACGTTGGAAGCAACGTCTCTGCGAGAGCTTCAGTGGCCTGCGGTTGGCTTCCAGTTCGACATCTGCTGATGGAGCCAGAGGTCGGCTCTCTGCTCGATCGCTGCGGACTGGCTGGGCGTCATCCCCGAAGACAGGATGGCTGCGAGGTCCTTGTTCTCCTCGTCGCCACGAGCGCGCGCCAGCACTGTCCAGAAGTAGGCTTCATTCACATCCTTGGGCACGCCGCGTCCGTTCCAATAGAGTATTCCTAACTTCGCCTGAGCCTTGAGGCTACCATGATCCGCGGCCCGGTGGAACCAGCGGAAGGCTTCTTTCTCGTCGCGCTCGACTCCGTTCTTTTCATCGCCTTGAAAATAACGCAGGCCCAACGCATTCTCGGCGGCGGGGTCGTTGTTGTCCGCCATCTGGCGAAGTTGCTCGAGGGATGCAGTTTCGATCGCGGGAGCGGCCGGCGGTTGCGACGAGGCCAGGACGGTCTGCAACGGACTGTGGCCGCGATCATGGAGCTTGCTTTGAATCCATGGGGCGGACATGTCCCCGAGGAACAGAAACATCACGGCAAGGATCGCGGCGCCGGCGCAGATCAGAATGAGCAGGTGCGAACGCGGCAGGCTGATGCCGCCGGAGAGTTTCTCCTCCGAACCCTCCATTTTCTTTTCTTCCTCGGGAGCTGAAGCGAAGAGCACGCTCCCCGGCGCCGGGGCGAACCGCGGAGCAGGCTTGGCGGCGACCAGGGGCGGCAGATTCTCGGCGCGAGCGGCACGGTTGACGGCAGCCAGCACAGTTTCGGCGAGGCGCTGCAGCACCCGGCCGTCGTTTTCAGAAAAGGTGTTGGGCTGAGCGGAGAAGACTTCGACGATGCCGATCGACTTCTCCCCCACGCGCACGGGAGTTGCGAGGATGGAGCGCAGGCCCAAGGCGCGGCAGGTCTCACGGTCGACGCGCTCGTCGAGCTCACTATCGTCGCAGCGCAGCAGCGTTCCGGTCTTGACGCACTCCCCGGAGAAACCGGATCCCACCTGCAAAGGCGCGCCAACCGGCGGAGCATCGGGACCGGAGCTGGCACGACAGATCATGAAATTCGGATCGGCATTGGCGAGCGCGATGGCCGCTCCGGAGGCGCGAACCAAAGTTTGTGCGCGCTCGGCAATCAACTGCAGAGCCTGGGCGAGATCCGGACCGAGCGCTTCCACCTGGTGTTGGACGGCGGTCACAGCCGCGAGCGAGTCGGTGTAGTCGGGACGAGGGGCCTCGGCGCGCGGCGCGGCAAACGCGATGTCAGCCTCGCCGTTGGCTACTCCGGCCATCACGTTGACGAAGAGCCACTCGCGCAGGCGGGACACCGACTCCGGCGATAACTCTGAGAAATGAAGCCCGGCGCGTCCGGAGGTGTTGGACCAGACCACCTGCCCGGTGGTGTAGATGTGCTGTGCGCAATCGGCGAGGTCCAGACACAAGTTCACTCGCGTGTTGACTTCGAGAGGCGAATGACACTGAATGGCAGCGCCGTCTTCGCTGATGTCCACAATCTCGTGGAGATCAAGCATGGCGCCTTGAGATTCTGCGGTGAACGTGGCATACGCGGGCGTTTGGATCTTGTGCCGCACACGACGGCGGCGGTTGGAGGAACCCCGATGCAACGAGCTTGTGGCAGCCATGAGAAGGGCCCAAACTTCTTGTGGCTCCATATTAGCGCGGTATTGGGCAAAAGTAAGCAAAAGAAGAAAGTCAAAAGGACGATAGGGAGAGATTTGCGCGGGAGGAACCGGCTTTCGCCAGAACATCTGGGGCTTGAAGGCCCAAGGGCCGCATGCCCCCAGCGGCTTAAAGCCGGTCTTCGTTCCAAGACCTACGGCGCGGCTTAAGGGTGCGCCCTTTCGAGACAAGCTATTTCGCCTAGCCGGCGCGGCGGAGGATTTGGGCGTGGTGCAGGCTGGAGATGCGGGAGATAGCGGCCACCATCATGCTGGAAAGCAGCTGCATGGTAGCGACATCGCGCTCGTCGAACGCTCCGGGGGACGAGGACAGGACCTCGAACACTCCGAGCGTGCGGCGGTAGTGGCGCAAGGGCGAGACCAGAATCGAGCGCACTCCGAGGCGGCGGCAACTGGCCAGGTCGACGCGCGGGTTGCGCTCGGCATCGTGACAGAGCATGATCTCGCCGGAGCGGACGGCTTCGGCGGAGATGCCGGCGTCGGTTTGCAGACGGACTCCCAGGTCGGGAGCCGTGCGGCCCGCGCGGGCGCGGCAGACAATTTCGTCCCCGGCGCGGAGCGCGATGGCAGCTCCGGTGGCGCCGGTCAGGTGCTGGGCACGTTCGGTAATGGCGCTGATGGCGGGCTCCAGATCCAGTTCCGCGGGATGAATCTCGATGTCTTCCCCTACCGCCACCGCGCGGAAGCCGGACACGGGATGAGCGGCATTGGCGACGCGCAACTGGCTGCGCTGAGCCAGCGACGGCATTCGGGTGTGGTCCGCCATGCTTACGACATCTGGGTCGGGCACGGTGCGCAGCAGGTCGCGCACCAGATTGTTCAATTCCATGTCGGTGATGAGATGAGCGGCCTGCTGGTGGCGCAGCGATCCTCCAAGCACGCGCGAAAGACCGAGCAGGGCATGGCTGCCGCAGGCCAGGCAGAAAGGCTTGGTGCTGGCGCTGATCAGCTCACATTGCACGCAGAATGTAGCGGACTGCAAAGGGACAAAGCTGCCGTCCTTGAAAGTAGAGCCGTACACAGTCTTGCGAAACATGATTGCGGATTCCTCGCTTCTATCACGGTGGAGATGAAGGTAAACAGATAGCGAAGGGCGAGAAAGTGACGGGAGTGGTTCCGGGTGTGGAAAACGCGGGCGGAAATGGTGGCACTGCGCGGGAGTGTGCGGAGTCCCGCGATTCCATCTATCTCATCCGCAAAGCCTTTGGAGTAGGGGCTGCGGCCCTTATTTTTCGAGGAGTATTGATTTCAGCCCGGCGGTCGGATATGCTGGTGGCACGTTCTCGGTCCGCCTGCGGGACGATTACTGGGAGGAATTATGGAATGGACAGCGCCTGCTTTTGAAGAAGTTTGCCTGAACTGCGAAATCAACTCCTACGCCAGCGCGAAGCTGTAGATAACTTCTCTCCTCAACCCTTGTTCGAACGGCACTGGGCCCGCACGACGCTTTGTGCGATGCAGTGGGTGTTGTTCCTATTCGGAATGGCTCGCGCCCGCGAGCGATGAACGCATCCCCGCTCCCGATTTAGAATCATGAAATTTGCTGTAGCGCACGGCTAGCCCGCTTGGGCGGCAAGAAGCGCGGGGTCCTTCTCGGTTAGAGCGATGACTTGCGCCGAGTGAGCCAGGGTGCGGTCGAGGGCGTCGGCCAGCGCCGTGGGAAAGGCCGAAGTGAGCAGGTTGATGTCGATTTGCAGGTCGCGGGGAGAATACAGGCGATGCACGGTGAGGGTTCCGCGGCGGTGGTTGGCGGAACTGAGCAGGTTCAGGGCGAGAGTCCACACGGCTGAGTCATTGAGTACTTTCGGAACGCCGGCTTTGCTCCAGCGGAAAGAATGTCCAGCGCGGCGCGCCGCAGACGGGTCGGAGGTTTCGAATGGAACCAGTTCGCCCGGGAGCAGATCGAGCTTCAGTTCGAAGCTGTCGAAATCATTACTGCCGAAAGCAGCCGCCAGGATGCGGCGGACCTGATCGTAATCGCGCGCGACTTTGAGTTCTTCGGTGGCGCGGCGGATCGCCATGTTGTTGACGAAGATCTGCGGCTGATCGAAGGTGCGGTGGGCGACGCGGGCCAGTTCGCCAAATTCAAGGTAGCCGAGATGCTGCACACCAATCCAGATTCCGATGCCTAACACGGCGAGCACCAGGCCCAGAGAACTGCCGGTTGGCCACAGCAGGAACAAACTCAGCATGGCGAAAATTGCCGAGACGCCGTAGAGCAGAATCACGACCTGGCGGTGGGTCATGCCGTGCTGCAACAATTTGTGGTGAATGTGCTCGCGGTCGGCGGTAAAGACGGGACGCCCGCTGATCAGGCGCCGCACTATGGAGAGTGCGGTCTCCAGAATGGGCAAGCCAAACGAGACTACCGGGATGGCGACGGCTACAATCGTGGGAGCTTTTTGCGCTCCCTGCAGCGCCAGGGCGCTCAGGATGAAGCCGATGAAGAGGCTGCCGGAGTCGCCCAGAAAAATGGTCGCTGGATTGAAGTTGAAGCGCAGAAAACCGAGAATCGCGCCCGCCAGGGCGATGGTCATCACCGTGATCAGGGAAGGCCCGTAGAGCAGCGCCACCACAAAAACCACCAGGGTCGAGAACAGGGCCGAACCGGCGGCTAGACCATCAAGGCCATCGATCAGATTGAAGGCGTTGGTGATCGCCAAAACCCACAGAACGGTGACCGGCAATCCGATGAACCAGGGCAGCGTGTGGTCACCGAACAGCACCGGGATGTTGACGATGCGCAGGCCGCCCAGGAACAGCATGGTGGCGGCAATGCCCTGTACGGAGAATTTGAAATACGGACCAACACCGCGGATGTCGTCGTACACACCCAGCAGAAAGACGAGCGAAGCCGGCACAAAGATCGTGAGCAGCGTCCTTAAAGAGAAACCGGCGTGAATGCGGGGGTGACGCAGGACCCAAACCGTGGCCAGGCCCATGCAACAGGAGAATGCGAGAAAAATGGCTACGCCGCCCAAGCGCGGCAGCGGGCTGGAATGCAGGTGACGCTCCTGGGTAGGAACCGCAACCCAGCCGTGGGCGTTGGCAATATCTCGCACATACCGCGTCAGCACGAAAGCCGACAGCAGCGCTAAAACAAACGTACCGAGGAAGATGCCCGTCAACTATGCCACCTTCGGCAACCAGACATGCCCGTCTACATGTCCGCTACACTCTTCTCAAAAGTATTGCAGCAACCGCCCGCGGTTAATAGTTAGTGCACAGATTCCTGCTGGCTTGTTGCCTTCGACTCTAGCAGTACCAGAATGGGACTTTCAATCTCGGAACGGGAAAAACCTGTGGAAAACTACGATTGCGCATCGCGGATGGCGAGGCGCAACCCGCGCTGCTGTGCTAAACTGCTGTTCAAATTCTCACTTATTACTTCAGGGGTCCTCTGATGGAGTCGGGCACTTCGAGTTTCACTCGCTGCGGCCGGGTTTTGATCTTCGTGCTGGCAGTTTTCTCAATCACGGCTAGTATCGCTGCCGCCCAGCAACCGGCGAGTGGCACCAGCCAGAGCGGCGCGCCCGCAGAGATACCCGCAGTTCAACCTGCAGCGCAACCCCTGTCGCAGGCAGCGGGGACAATGTCCGGAGAACCAGCGAAAAATCCCGATTCGGGCAAGGACTCTCCCGATCAGTCGGCCCTGGTGAAGCTGGGGCCGGGAGACCTGATTGAAGTGAACGTGTACAACGTTCCGGAACTGACGAGCAAAGTGCGAGTCAGCAATTCTGGCGAGATTTACCTTCCCTTGATCGACTACGTACACGTCGAGGGCCTGACCCAGGAGGAGGCTCAGACGCTGCTCGAGAAGCGTTACACGGACGGCGGATTCGTCCGCAACCCGCACGTAACCATTTTTGTGGACGAAGCCTCATCGCAAGGCGTGACCGTGCTGGGAGAAGTCGCGAAAGCCGGCATCTACCCCGATGTGGCGGACCGCAAACTCTATGAGGTCATATCTGAGGCCGGTGGGTTCACCAACAGCGCATCGCGGAAGATCGCGGTCATCCGGCGGAACCAGGCGGATCCGATTCGGATTGACCTCCCCCGTAATCTGGCCGACGACCTGACCGGTAATATCGACATCATGCCCGGCGACACCATTACCGTGCCCCGGGCGCCAATAATCTATGTGGTAGGGGACGTGGGCCGTCCCAGCGGATTGCTGGTGGACAATGGGTCGCTTACCGTATTGCAGGCACTGGCATTGGCCGGTGGAGCCAACCGGACTGCGAAAATGGGCGGAGCGCGAATTATCCGCAAGACGTCCACGGGAATGACTGAAACCAACGTCCAGCTTAAGAAAATGCTGGAGGCTAAGGCCCCCGACATCACTCTTCAGGGGGACGATATTCTCTTCGTTCCTGTGAGTGCAGGCAAACTTGCGGCCGCCAGAACGATTGAGGTCGCGCTGACCATGGCGACGGCGGTCTCGATTTACGCGGTTCATCCGTAGGCTCAGGGCGAGTCCACATTGCCGGCCTGCGACCTGCCCAGGAGAGTAGAAAGCACGTCGATATATTTCTCGGCGGTCTGGCCGCGAGAGAAGTGCTGCAGAATGTATTCCCGTCCCTTTTGTCCCAATGCCACACCGACGTCGCGATTTGCGGACAGCTGGTTGATCGCCCCGACCAGCGCTTCGGAATTTTCGGGCTCGATTACCAGACCCGCGCCGGCGTCTTCGATAATCTGCCGCGCCTGACCATCGACGCCAAGGATCACCGGGCGGGCGCAGGACATGAACTCCAGCATCTTGGTGGGAATTACGGTTTTGAAGACGTCGGTCTTTTTCAGGAGAACCAGGCAGGCATCGGAAGCAAAAATGAAGGCGGGGATTTTCTCGCGGGGCTGCTGGTCGAGGAAGGATACGTTGGTTAAGCCGCGCGCTTTTGCGATGGTCATGATTCGTTCTTTCTCCGCGCCTTCGCCCACCAGCAGAAATTGCGCGTTGGAGTTCTGGCGCTGTAGTTGGCTCGCGGCGTCCAGCAGGGTTTCCAATCCGTGGGCCATGCCCATGGTGCCGATGTAGCAAACCAGGAACTTTCCTTCGGCGCCGAATTCTCTTCGTAATGCGTGGTTCGCGGCGGCTGAGGATGGCTTAAAGAGGTCAGTCTCGACACCGTTTTCGACGACGGAGATTTTTTCCGCGGGCACGCGCCAGCGCCGCATCAGGTGTTCTTTGAATGCTGGAGTCACGACGACGATACGGTCGGAACGCTGGTATAGGAATTTCGCCACCGCCGCCAGCGCATGGTGCAACAGAGAATCTTCATCACCGACTCCGACTGCCGTTAGCGATTCGGGCCAGAGGTCGCGGACTTCGAAGACGAAGGGCACTTGCCGGGAGAAAGCGATCCAACAACCGGACAGGCCCACCAGCAGTTGCGGCGACGAGGCAATGATCACGTCGGGACGCGGGATGGCCATTCCGCGCAGCGCTGCGGAAACACAGAAAGAAGCGTAGTTGCGCATGCGCTCATGCGCCTTGCGGTTGGGCAGGGGCCAAAGCCAGGTGCGAAAGACATCGACGCTGCCAATTTTTTCTCGATAGATCAGCCGGCGCAGTCTTCCGCGCCATTCGGCGGGAACCACTCCGGTCGGGTGATTGGGGAAACCGGTCAACACGGATACGTCATGGCCGGCCTGCGCCCAGTGCTGCGCGAGTTCGGAGGCTCGGGCGGAAGGCGCACCCATCTCCGGCGGGAAATATTGTGAGACGTAGAGAATTTTCACACGATTCTGATTTGGCGCGAACTTATTTCGCGCGAACTTATTTGGTGCGCAGTTTATTTGGTGCGAACTTAGAGGCTATCGCATAAGTGGACGTTCGGGCCAATGACGGCGAAAATGACGGCGAAAGTTGCAACTGGCTCGGGAGCATGATAGAAGGCCATCAAACGATATGTCTGCCATTCGACGGTTTGCCAAATCGTGCATCGTCCGTGTATTGGGCCGGGAATCCCGGCCCCGGTTAATTGTTCGCGGACTGGCGTCAGGCTATCGGATTTGCGTCTCGCCGGCGGAGAATCTCGGTTGCCTGGTCGGAACGGCAGAGCCTCACCTGCAAGAAGCGATCAAGGAATTCGTTGCCGCTGGCGACACGGTGTATGACATTGGCGCACATATTGGCTACGTCTCTCTGTCGCTGGCAAAGTGGGTTGGACCCAAAGGCAGCGTCATCGCATTCGAGCCGGTCCCTCGCAATGTTGATTTGCTTCGGAGAAACATTGCAGTCAATGGACTCAAGAATATTCAACTGATGGACGTCGCGGCTTCCGACCAGCGGGGCGAGACACACATAAGAATGGGGGAGAACCCTTCCATGGCCAGCATGGTTTGGCATAAGAATGATCCTTCCGTTACCGACATGGTTGTCAGGACAGTAGCCATCGACGACCTGGTGGAGGCAGGGGATTTCAAACATCCGAGATTCGTCAAAATCGATGTTGAAGGTGCAGAAGGGTTCGCTTTGAAGGGGATGCGTCGCACACTCGCAGCCTCAAGGCCGGTCGTGTTCATCGAATCTTCCGATGCGGGCCGCGAAACAACCTGGGGGATCCTTCGCGAACTGGGATATCGATGTCAGTCGGCGATCACCCGCAAATGGGTCGATGCTTTTGAGGAATACCGTCACTCAGATTTTCTCTGGCTACCTGCGGAAGTTGTGGCTGCGCACACCTCGAGTAAGACAAGGTCCTAGCGCGCCGCTCCGGAGGATTCTTCAATCAGGCTCGCAATGACATTCACCGTGTCCAATCTCTCCTGATCAAAACCCATCTCCGCAAAGTCCAGGCCAAACTTCTCCTCCAGGAAAACCGCCAGTGCGACGGCGTCCACCGACTGCAGGCGGCCGCTCAGAAACAAGGACGCATCATCGGCGAAAGGCTGAGCATCAGACTTGTGGGCCAGCAAGGTTTGCAGGAATTTCCGGATTACTTCTTTGCGCTCCATTGCCACTCCGTTTCACTCCTCAGGAAACTAAGTTAAAAAGATGAGCCAGGAACCGAAAGCTTTCTGAAATTGGATATCGCTTGTAGGTGTAATCGAAGATTCTCAGCAGGCAAAAGAAACCGCCGACGCAGAGTGGCGAAATCAGCCGGGCGCGGACCCAACCCGGATTCTTTTTGTCGGCGTTCTGCTGCCTCATCTGGGAGATGCCGATGCCCACAGAGAGCACGATCGTATAGAAGATGTAGCTTTGAAACCCCGCGAGCGCCCTCCAGAAGCCAAGATCATCGATATAGTTCAGGTCGCGAAAGAAGTGGAAGAAGGCGTTTCCGAAACCGGCGGCGGCCACGGTCGATGCGAACAAACGCCAGCGCCCCCACGTTTTGAAATAGCGAAGGAAGGCGGGGTAGAAGAAGCAATCGACCAACAACTCCTTGAAGTAATAATAATAACGGTTCCAGAATTCCGCGATCGAGGGCGAGGACAGGGGCCGCCAGGTGTTGCGCAGCGCGAGGAAGCCCGCCATCCGGCACACGGCGATAATGCGGTGCCCGAAAATGGAGAAGTCCACCAACTTTCCCAGGAACTCTGCGATCAGACTTTCCCAGCCGACATACCACTTGAACGGTGTACGCAGCAGGCTGAGATGAAACACGAACTCGTAATACGGGATTCCCAAGTAGCCGTGGACCAGCGGCATGTACGCGTAATTCAGGAAGAGATCCAGGATGATCGACCACGCCAGGAGTTTGAGACCCTTGAGTTGCGCCACCGCTAGCTGCTCCGGGGTCTTCGCTTCGATTCGCCGGAGATACGCCGATCCCTTGGGAAAGGGCGTGCCGGATGATCCCCAGATCGGCTGGTACGCGCCGACCTGCAGAGGAACAGAGTCGCGTTTTTTCGAGCTGATGTCGATGAGCGAATAGGCGAGGAACCACAGGTACGCGAAAGCCACGGGCAGGAAGTCGAATGCCATGGTGCGGAACGTTCCGCCCTTGGGCAAATAACTGGCCAGTAAGACGGTGAGAGCGAAGCCGGTGAGCAAGGTTGCGACGGGCATGCGTCCGAACCATGAAGTGCGGAAGCGGATTGCCAGGGAAAATATAGCCGCCGCCAGAACCAGTGAGATCGCGGCCTGGATGATTTGGGGATGTTCCGCCCATTGCCACCAAATGCCGAACGCCCAGCAGATGGTGCCCAGTACCAGCAAGATCCGGCGGTATTGCGGGAGGGCGGTCACAACGACCAGAAAACAGATTTGGACCTTCCAGCGGGGATTGTGCAGATAGTGGAGCCAGGTCGCGTAGTAGAGGCCGAGCCCAAACAAGGCGAGAATCGTGGCCTTTCCGGCGATGGTCTGCGCAAGGGCTACCGCCCACGGGTAGGTGTCAAGGCGTGGAATGATCCGAAAACCGCGCAGGAAGCCGAAGAGTCGAGGAGCGGGCGCGACGCTCGGAGGCGTGTCCCTTTGGAAATCGGTGGTGTTCATGCCGAACCTTGCGCGAGCATTTCGGTGAGAGATTTTCGATCGGTCTTGCCGCTCGCACTTACCGGCAGCCGCTGCAGGAACCGCACTTCAGTGGGGACCATATATTTCGGTACGCGGCGCTGCATCTGCTCGCGGATTTCAGCGGCCGGAAGGGCGCTGCCCGCAACGAATGCCACGATCCCCTCGGCCAGAGCGTTTGTAATCGGCCACGCGACGGCGGCCACCGAATCGACGGCGCACACCTCGCGCAAGTGCGCCTCTATATCTTCCAGTTCGATGCGATGACCCAGCACTTTTACTTGGTTATCGGTCCGCCCGAGATGGTGGAATCTTCCGTCGGAGTCCTGGTAGGCGAAATCGCCCGTGAGGTACCAGGCCTTGCCGTCGATGGACGGAAATCGGGCCGCCGTCTTTTGCGGATCCTTGAAATATCCTTTCGCGACCTGGCTGCCGGAAAGAGCGAGCTCCCCTTTTTCCCCCGACGGAAGAAAATCAAGAGACGCGTCGACAATCGCGGCGTCCATGCCGGCGAAGGGCTTGCCGATGGCGATGGTTCCGCGCTCTGGAGTGACCACGAAGGGTTCGGAACAACGCTGACTCAGGCAAGCGACCGCGGCTTCCGTGGGACCGTAGATATTGTCGATCATGCTGTTCGTGCATGCCTCTTGCCATGCCTTCACGGAAGTGGCGGGCAGGGGCTCGCCACAAAAAGCAGAATAGCGCAGGGACGGAAAGGCTCCGGGCGTAAGCATTTTCATGTCGCGCATAAAAGCGACTACCGAAGGCACTGAGAACCATACCGTAAGCTGCCGCTCGCGGATGAAGCGGGACGGGCCCATCAACTGGCTGGCTGGAATCACGTGCAGAGAGGCGCCCGAGAACCAGGTAATGAAAAGATCCAGAACTGAGAAATCAAACGAAATCTCGTGCCGGTGGGAAACGCGGTCTTGCGGGCTGAACAGGTACTGCTCGTTCATGGCCGAGAGAAACGCCGAGACATTTCCAGTGGAAACCATGACGCCTTTGGGCGATCCCGTGGTTCCCGAGGTAAACATGATGTAGGCGAGATCGTCCGCGCGCAGTGTCTGCGGCAGATGATGACGGTCGGACGGCGGCAAGGCGTCGGAGCCAGCGATCGGCGTGCTGGCCGGCGCCGCTGCGAGCGAAAATGATTCGGAGCGAGCGGGCGCCAGGATGTGTTTCGGGGCTTGCTGCAGCACTTGTGGCGAGAGAAGTTTAAGGCCGCGATCATCCACGATCAGCGCGTCGAGTTCGGTGGTCTGCAATATGTTGAGCAGTCGTGGTTCCGGCCAGTCGGGGTTGAGCGGGACATAGGCAGCGCCCGCCCAGCAGGCGCCCAGGAGTCCGGCATAGGCTTCCCAAGTGCGCGACGCCAGGATTCCTACGAGCTTCATCTCACTCGCTCGTCGCGACCGCAACCATCCCGCGATCCGCTCGACGAAGTCCGCCAGTTCACCATAGGTGAAATCCTGCTGATTCACGGACAGGGCAAGCCGTTCCGGATGATTCCTGGCATGGTTGTGGAAGGGGAGCGCGAGGTTTGTGCTCATCTAAATCTGCGGAGCTTTATCCAGTCTCCAGCATATTAGACGTGGCTGAGAAGTTCCTCGCAAGGTACAAGAGTCACATGCGCGACAAGACGAGGGAATGGAGCGAGGGTTCGCCTGATCGACGGCTCCGGGGCCATGAGCCCCGGAGCATTCGCAAGAACACGTGGCCGATTGGAAGTTACTGAACTTTAATCACCGGGTTCGTCTCACCGCCACAACAATCTGGCGTGTACTCGTAATCGCCGGTTTGCGTGGGCGGGGGATTGAGCGGAACCGTGATCGTACCCGGTGTTGAACCCACTTTCGCCGGGAAGGTGACGGGCGGGGGTATTTTCGGAAATCCCGGTAATGCGCAGCTGGTAATGTTGCACGGCACTTTATGGTGGTTGGTAAAGGTGATTGAGGTGGCGCCAACGCTGATCGTACCTCCAGCACAAACATCCATTTTCTTATCTCCGAAGTGGAATCTAACGACGCGCTACTTGTCCAGGGACGAGCCAGTGGAGTTTAACAAAGCTTCAAAACGTGCGTCTCCGTGCAGATTGTCCAAATCTGGTTGTTGCCGGGCCATGCCCGGAGCGTATCCAGCACGCAGAGCCTTGCCCAGCCATTCGAGGGCCAGGCCCTTGTCGCCCAGGTCGTTATAAATTTGCGCTGCGGAAAAAAGCGCATCCTTGTCGACCTTGCTCTGCTCCAGGGACTGGTTCAAATATTTGAGGGCATTGCTTCGGTCATTGATCATGGCGTGATAATTTGCCAGACTCCGAAGCAACTGCGGGTCGCGAGGGTTGACCGCGAGATCCTCTTTGGCCATGGCGATCGCCTTGCGGAACGCCGTCTCTGCCTTGGGGCGCTCTCCACTGAGGTAATACGCTTCCCCGAGGTTTCCCCAATTCGTATAGTCCTTGTCGTTGAGTTGAACCGTTTTTTCGTAGGTCTGGGCCGCGTCCTTGAAACGATGTTGATAGTAATAAGCAGTGCCCAGGTTCGAATAGGTATCGGCAGTGGAATGGATTGCGAGCGACTGCTCCAGCGGCGGAATGGCCGCGGCGTATTTCGCTTCGTAGAGAAGAGTCGCGCCCATGTTCGCATAACCGCGAAAACTTTCGGGCGTGAGCTCGACCACTTTCTGAAACATCCTGGCAGCGTCATCGTATTGCGCCTGGCGCAGGTAGAACGTGCCCAGCAGGTTGTAGCCGCGCCAGTACTTCGGGCGCAACTGAACGATCTTCTTATAAGTAGTCTCGGCCTCCGCCGCTTTGCTCAGATGTTCATAGGCGCCGCCCAGGCCGATATAGGCATCTTCGTTCGATGGCTCCAACTGGACTGCGTTCTGGAACTGGTTAACGGCTTCCTCGTACTTGCCGGTGCCGCTGGCAATCGTTCCCAGGCACACATGGCCAGCGGCTCCGGCGTTGCCCAGTTCAATCGCTCGTGAACAAGCTTGCTGGGACTTTGCGATCAGAGTCTTGTCTTTGCTCGCGGTATATTTCGCCCAGTAGGCGCTGCCCAAATCGGCTTCGGCTCTTCCATAATTCGGATCTACTTTGAGCGCCTGTTCCAGCAGAATGATCGCGCTGTCCGCATTGGCGGTTTTGGTTGCGTCCTGCAGGTAGCCGCGGGCCTGGGTGTAATAGTTGTAGGCGTCGGCCATAGTGGTCCCGTGAAAAGCAAGGTCACGGGTTTCGTCCGCTCGCAGTTCCAATCCCAGCGCGGCGGCGACCGCGGTCGCGACTTGATCTTCGATGGCAAACGGGTCGGTCACAGGAGCATCGACCGTTCCGGCTTTGAACACTTTTCCAGTCTTCGCATCGCTGAGCGAATAGGTAACGCGGACCAAAGCGCCCGAGCGCTGCAACCCGATGTGCAAGCCCGTGTCGGCGGCAAATTCCTGGCGCGCCTGCGCCAGGCTGGCGACATTTTTCTGACGAATCTCGCCCGTCGACACCACTTGCAGCGAATGGTTGTCGCCCAGTTGCGTCAGCTTGGCTGTCAGCGTGTCCACTAAACCATCGCCGAATGCGGTGAGTTTGGCGTCATCGGAGATGGCGTCGAAGGGAAGAACCACCAGCGTGCCCGCTCTTTGGGCCGGAGGCTGTCCCAGTTTGGTTGAGCTCTCGATCGGTCCCCAATGAAAAACACTTCGTGCGATCAGAAGTGCCACTAGCAGGACCGCGACAGCCACGGCAATCACAACCGGCAATTTTTTCGAAAACTCGATTTTTTGCTTCGGCGTCTCATCGCGCTTGATTTCCGGACCGACGGGCTTCGCGAAAACCGGTTTCTCGCCCTGGCGGACGCGCCGCAGGTCGATCAACACATCTCGGGCGCCGGTGTAGCGTTGTGCCGGATTTTTCTCCAGCATGGTCCGCACAATTGCGGCAACCGCGGGAGAAACTTTGGGATTGAGTTCGTCCAGCGAGGGCGGCTCGGTATGCAGAACCGACGCCATGGTGCCGGCAATGCTATCGGTTTCAAACGGCTGCCGGCCGCCCAGCATTTCGTAACACACCAGGCCCATGGAGAAGAGGTCGGCGCGGCCGTCGTAGGGCTTCTGCAGCAGAATTTCGGGCGCCATGTAGGCGGGCGTGCCACTGATGTTGCCGGTAAAAGTCTCGACGGTGATGGACTCGTTGTTGCCGAGCGAAAAGCGCCGGGCCACGCCGAAGTCAAGAATCTTGGCGTTGCCCGCCGGAGTCAACATGATGTTCTCCGGTTTGATGTCGCTGTGGAGAATGCCTTTTTCGTGGGCGGCGTTCAGTCCCTCCAACACCTGGATCGCGAGTTCGAAGAACTCATCGTTGCCGAAGCCGATGTGCATCTTGGAGCGCAGCGGCGTGCCTTCGACATATTCCATGATCAGGAGGATTTCGCCCCCTTCCTCGATCACGTCGTAAATGCCGGCTACGTTGGGGTGATTCAGGGCCGAAGCCTGCTGCGCCTCGCGAAGAAATTTGCGGCGGTCGGCGTCGTCCTGCTGCAAGCGCGGCGACATGCGCTTGACGGCGACCACACGCCTTAGTTTCGTATCTTTGGCTTGGTAAACCTCGCCCATGCCGCCGGCGCCCAGAATCTTCAGAATCGCAAAACGCCCGGCAACGGTTCCGGTCAGTTCCGCGGTGCGGGTGCGCGCTTCGGAAGAAGGCTCTTGCATAGGTCTGGCCAGAAATGCGCCAATTGTACCGCTGGAAAGAGGAATCCCAAACTTTCAAAACCGACTGCTTGCGTTCTAGTAGTAACAGAGTTTGAAGGCGCTCTTGTAGCACAGGGCGCGGGTGCGTTTGCTGCGGCTGCGGGTGTAACTTTCCCAGCGGTCGGCCACGCGGGCGAATGCTTCTTCTCCGGTCAAGCGATGCATCACCCGCAACTGCACGATGTGCAACTGGTGGTAGAAGGGGCTGGCCACCATGGGCAGGCGTGTGCCGGACTGCTCGTACAACGACCAGAATCCAAGGTCGTAGCGGTCGAGATTGTGCAGGAGCGTTCGCACCGCGCGGGAAAATAACTGCTGCGCGGAAGCGTCCTTGGCAGCAAGGAAGTAGTCGTAGATGCCCCAGGCTGCCCAGATGAATCCGTTGAGAATGTGCGTGGGCGGGGAAACGATGTACTCCTCGAACCACAGGTCGCCGGACTCGTCGGTGAAGGCGACGCCGCCGTCTTTCAGGGCGACGTGGAAGCATGCGATGGCGCGCTGTGCTGCGTCGAGATAAGCCGGATCTCCGGATTCTTTGTGAGCTCGCACCAGCACGGAAATTCCCTGCCCTTGCGCGAGTGCCGAGTACCACGGGGCTCTGAGCGTGTCGCGATATTCCCAATCGAACTGATGGTTCCAGACCGCGAGCCCGTGCGGGTTCTGCTCCAGGTGCGAGCAGAGCCAGTCGGCGGCGACGAAGAATTTCCGGCGACGTTCTGTGTCAGCGCCGCGGCGGAAGAGATTGTAGTTTCCCAGGCCGTATTGGGCGATGGCGATCGGGTTGTACTGCAGGCCGATCTTGCCATGATAGTCGAGTTGCGGGACGCAGTTGGAATCATAGAAGCCCTGATAGTCGGCCTTTTCGGCGAACAGCATGTAGTATTCACCGAGCTCGCCGACGACGGCGTTTGGATTCTCGGCGGGAGTTTCGTGCCAGAAAGTGAGGTGGCTTTTGCCTCCGAGGAGGTAGGCGCTGAAGATACGACGGTAGTAGCTGAGACGGGGCAAGGACGCTTTCGATTTAACTCAATTCATATTACGGCAATGCAAAGCTGCTGGAGCCGCTAGAGCGTTGTCGAGCTTCGCTCGAGGGACAGCCGGGGGCGGCTGTCCCCACATACGGACTGTTTACGGATCGAGCAAGTAGAGCGAGGTGACCATGTCGTCGGGCTCGACGGCGATCGTGGTCAGCGCCAGGAACGGCGTGGTGTTGTTGCCATCGGGCATTACTGCGTTGCCGTACTGGAACAGGCCCATAGGCCAGTGGTCTTTTTCCCATGCCAGCAGTGGGCGCCAGTTCTTGGCAATCTCGCCAGTGCCGCCATAGACCCGCATCTGGCGGTCGCGGTTGACATCGCTGGGTTCCACCATCGTCGAAAAAAATACGCGGCTTCCCACACAGCATCCATAGATCGACGAACTGCTGATCTCGGCGACCTGCTGCAACGATCCCTGGCGGTCGAGCCGGTAGATGTAGTTGGATTCGAGCGGTGTGTCGGAAGAAAAGTAGAGGCCATCCTCGGTGGGAATGGCGGCTACCGCGCGCGCCTGCTGCTTGCCCTGCAGCACGGCTTCGACCCGGCTGAAATCGCAGGCGGCGCGCAGAACGCGGCACTCGTCGCCGTAGTCTCCGGTCAGCACCCACAGGCAATTTCCCCAGGGATCGTGGACGATGTTGTGGACGTGACGAATGGCGCCCTTGGGGAAAGTGTAGGCAACGCTCCAGGTCGTACCGGCGTCGGTGGAAACGTAGATGTGAACTTCATCGCGCCCGGCGTTGTCGAAATATTCTCCCCAAAATATTGCGCCGCCCGGAACCGCGGTGATGTGCAGCGGGCGCGTGCCGCGGAGGATCGTGTGCGAGCGGTGAAATTCGGTTTCGCCCGGACGCAGCGTAACGATCGCGCCCGGGACGGCGGCGATGAGTGCGCCGGACGGGAGCACCGCGAGCGCATGAAAGCCGTCGCGCAACAGGCGCGCCGTGAGCCTGTTCATGACAGAGAGACGGCGACGCAAGGCAGGCTGAAAATTGGCTACGGGCTGCCACGTCAGGCTGGTAAGAGGATCCTGGATTCTGGCGCGCATCAAGTCGTAACCGCGCGAAGCGTAGAGGAGATCGCCAGACCATGCCAGCGCGCGCAGCCGTGGGAAACGCGCGACACGAGTCAAGCCGCCATTCCGATTGAGATCTGTTTCGTTCATCTGCGCATGCGTTTCACGGTCTATGGCAAGAACATCTTCATACAGAAACAACTCCCGCCCGCTTTTTCAAACTCAGAGGTGTCGACGAGCACGGGCGTCAGTTGTTCCTCATGAAGAATCGCTTCCAGGGCGGGACCCTGAGCATACGATCGATGGTAGCTGTCTCAGCAGAACTCAGGCAAGAAACAAGGACGCAGCATCGGCACGGTTGCCGATTAGTCGGCAAAGCCGCGAGAAAGTGCCGTCAGAACTGAGCATCGGACGTGCGGATCCCCTGCAGTGCGCGGGGACACTCTGTGGCATGCCACGTGCTGACGATTCGGAATCCAGTCGCTCGCTGAGACTGTTCTTAGCGGAGCAGAAGGTAGTGAGAAATGCTCAGCCGATGCGCCAATTCACAATGCTGCAAGCCCTTCCTCAGGCTCAGGGAGGGCAAACTGTTTCTGGTCGAGACGGATCGCATGACCAGACCTGGCGAATCCACCGCGCCTCCTTTTGTTCGTGCCAGGCAGCAGCAACGGTGCGTTGAGCACTACTGGCTTTGTGATGCCTGCGCCACGCATTGGACTCTGGTGTACGACCGGGATCGGGGAGTCGCGCTGGTCCCCTTGCGGCGGCGCACAGCAGGAGTGGCTGCGGCCACGGGAATCGCACACCAGGGGGCGGCGTAGGGCATTCCGGAAAAAGCAGCCCCGCCATCGACCTAGGCGTAGCCTTCGTTCTTCCAGGTCTTCCAGTCTTCGCGGACGGCGTTCAACATCTCTTCGGTGGCTTCGTGCAGCCACTTTCCCTTTTGCCTTTGCAGGTGTCTGAGGATGGGCTTGCGGGCCGTCTTAGTCCCGAGATGGATGTTCGCGGTTTCCCGTCCCATGGCTCGGAGCAAGCGCAATTCTTTGCCCGGCGCCCGCAAGGTGGACAGTTCGATGCGCGAGCAATGCGGGCTCAGCCGGCGCACGATCCAGCGCCCACGCAGCTGAACGAACGGGTCAAGACAGCGCACGGCTCGGCTGATGATGGCCTGGTACAGAATCTCCGATGGACCCTCATTATCCTTCGCCCAGTAGCACGCGGATGAAACCAGGGCCTTGGCCTCGCGAGCAATTCGGCCGCCGCGCCAGTCGGCGATGGCGACGTAGCGCGCGTGCCCCAGGCTTCCCAGTCCGGCAACGCGGCTGGCAAGGCGGTAAGGCAGGTCCCGGGCGGGCATCAGGTGCTCGATGGCATCGGTGGCACTGATAGGGACGTCGCCTTTCACGGTTGGGAGCGCGTCCACTTTCGCCCAGAAGTGGACGGGGTCACGCAGCTCACTCTCCGCAATCTGCCTTAGCCAATCGTTGTTCTCGCCCAGGACGAAGGGCGGGCCTTCGTCCCGCAAGCCTTCCTGATAGCCTGCGACAACGGAGTCGCAGATATCCTTGTGGCTCAGCGGCAAGTGGCCCGCTTGGGCGGCCAGGTGCGCGCTCACGGCGAGGCGGACCAGGTCGTTGGCGTAGGCCATGGGATGAGCTTCGTCGAAGTCGTTGACTCCCCATATCAAGCGACCTTCGACGTCGCGCCAGGTCCCGAAATTCTCCACGTGCAAGTCGCCCACCGCGAGGACGCGCGGCCCCTTGGCCAGGTCGGGACACACCTTGGGCCAGATTTGCGCCCAGCGGTAGTAGGTGGCTCGCAGGAACGGGAAGACCTCAGCTTTCATGTTGACGTGTTTTAGGTGCAGGTCTTTCTTGACGATGTCGGTGCGATGGCCCAGCCACTCTTCAAACTGGCGGGTCGCTTTGACGATGTTCATAGCGCCCGCAACGATAGCGGGCGGGGCTACGGAAGTCAACGGGAGAGCGGCTTGTAGACGAACCGGGTGCCCCCACCCTTGTCGCACTCTTTGCGACAGGAGCTCGGCGCGTCTCATCGAAGCATGGCGCTTCGATTGGCGTCAATGGCGCCTCATTCAAGCGGCCTTACTTTACTTTTTCTCCGTCTCTTCTTACCTTATCTTTGATGCCAGCTTATTTTACTGCCGAGCTTTTTCAGTTTCTCACTCGCCTCAAGCGCAACAACAAGCGTGAGTGGTTCCAGGCCCACAAGGACGAATGGGAAACGGCCGTGCGCCAGCCGGTCCTGCGTTTCATCACCGACTTAGCATTACCCTTGTCGAAAATTACGCCACATCTCATCGCCGATCCCCGCCCCTCGCGCGGCTCCATGTTTCGCATTTACCGCGACACGCGATTCTCCCACGACAAGCGTCCGTATAAGACGAATGTCGCCATGCGCTTTTCCCATCGCGGCAAGGACGTTCACTCTCCCGGCTTTTATCTCCACCTTGAGCCCGGCGGATGTTTCGCAGCGTCCGGCCTGTGGCATCCCGAGCCTCCCACTCTGCTCAAGGTGCGGAATGCCATTGCATCGCGCCCGGCGGAGTGGCGCGCCGTCCGCAAACTTCTTAACTGGGACGATGCCAGCAGGCTCCAGCGACCCCCTCGCGGCTTCCCTGCCGATCACGAGTTTGTGCGGGACCTCAAGCTTCGCGATCTCGGCACCGCCGTAAACTTCACCGACAAACAGGTCTGCAGCCCGAAGTTCATGTCGACCTTCGTCGCCGCCTGCCGAGCAATGTCCCCGATCGCCGCGTTCCTCAGCGGTGCCGTCGGACTGAAATTCTAGGCTTTCAAAATGGAGTTAGATCGCTAGGCGACAAGAAGTCCCTGGTAGATCGCCATTCCGACCACCGCGTCCACGCCGATGGCATGTAGTTCGTCGATTTCTTCTTGCGACCGAATTCCGCCCGCCGCAATGAGTTGCTTCGCCGTTGCCTGTCGCAGCGGACGGATTACTTCCTGCGGGAATCCCTGCAACAAACCTTCCGTGTCAACGTGGGTGTAGAGAAACGCTCCGCACCATGGATCGAGCATTTGAATCATCTGCAGCGGGCGTACGTCGGTCACCTTCCGCCATCCCTGGATCGCCACTCGCCCGCCAATCGCGTCGAGCGCAAAGACCAGCCGGCTAGCGCCGACCGCCTTAGCCACCTTTTCTGCGAAGCTCTGATCCACGTTGCCATCCGAGAACAGCGACGATCCGAGGATGACTCTTCGGGCTCCCGCCGCCAGCGTGGCTTGCGCAGCCTCCACTGAGCGGATGCCCCCGCCAACCTGGCACGGCAGCTGGCGGGCCAATTTCTTCACAAGTTGCGCATTGTCCCCACTTCCCATGGCCGCATCGAGATCAATGAGTTGCACCAGCGGATATTTCGAGAAGCGCGTTACCCACTCCTCGAAATCGTCGGACTCCAGCGCCTTCTTCTTACCTTGTACTAGCTGCACAATCTTGCCGCCCATCAAATCGATCGAGGGGATCAGCATGGCCACCTCACCGGAATTCCCTGCGAGCCGATTTCCTGCTTGAGATCGACCAGACGGCTGAAGCCATAATGAAAAATCGACGCAGCCAGCGCGGCATCGGCGTGTCCCTCGCGGAAGACTTCGACAAAGTGCTGCGCGCCGCCCGCTCCGCCAGAAGCAATCACCGGGATGCGAACGGAGTCAGCCACGGCCCGTGTCAATTCGCAATCGAAGCCCACGCCCGTGCCGTCGCGGTCCATTGACGTCAGCAGGATTTCGCCCGCCCCGCGTGACTCCGCCTCCGCGGCCCACAAAACGGCATCACGCCCCGCGGGCGCACGGCCTCCATGCGTGAACGCCTCCCACCGCGATGTGCCGTCGGAGCGTCTGGCATCAATCGCGACCACCACAGCCTGCGAGCCAAAACGTTCCGCGATCCGCGTAATCACCGCCGGATCGGCGAGCGCCGCGGAATTAATGCTGATCTTATCCGCGCCCGCCGAAAAGACCGCCGCCGCATCTTCCAACGTGCGAATACCTCCGCCCACGGTGAATGGAATAAACAGCTGACCCGCTGCCCGGCGCACCGTGTCGAGCAGAGTGGCCCGCCGTTCGTGCGCCGCGGAAATATCGAGAAGCACGATTTCGTCCGCCCCTGACGCGCTATGCGCCTTCGCCAGTTCCGCCGGATCACCCGCGTCGCGAAGATTCTCGAACTGCACACCCTTCACGACGCGGCCACCGTCCACATCCAGGCAAGCGATGATGCGTTTCGTCAGCATGTCAGAGGGCACAAAAATTGGCCAGCATCTTCAACCCAATCTCCGCGGATTTTTCCGGATGAAACTGCACGCCAAACAAATGATCCCGTTCCACCGCGGCAGAAAACCGTCCGCCATAGTCGCAACCCGCCACCGTCGTTTCGGTGACCGGTGCGCGAAATGAATGCGTGAAATACACAAACGACGACTGCGGCACACCCCGCAACAAACGTGAAGAGGGGGCCACCTCAAGTTGGTTCCAGCCCACGTGCGGCGACTTAACGCTCGCCGGAAAGCGTTCGCATTCGCCATTCAGCACGCCCAACCCGGGAGTCTGTGGCGACTCCTGACTCCGCTCGTACATCCACTGCATGCCGACGCAGATACCCAGGAACGGAACTCCCTGCCCGATAGCATCCGCGATCGCATCCCGCAAACCCGAGCGTCCGAGCGCCGCCGTCGAGGCGAAGTGACCCACACCTGGAAGCACGATTTTCGCCGCTTTTTCTACCTGCCCAGGATCGGAAGTGATAGCGCACTCCTGCCCTAGCCAGTCCAGCGCCTTCTTCACAGAAACCAGATTCCCGGCCCCGTAGTCCACAATCGCGATCATCACAACACTCCCTTGGTGCTCGGGAGAAGCCGCACCATTTGCCGGTCACGCCAGCAAGCCGCGCGCAACGCCCGGGCAAAGGCTTTGAACAGCGCCTCGATCTTGTGATGGCTCGACCGCCCGTAAAGCACTTTCACATGCACATTGGCCCGCGCGCCGCGGGCAAAGCCCTCAAAGAAGTCGTCGACCAGTTCCGCCTGCAGGTCGCCCACCAGACGCGCGCGCACCTTGGTATCCACTACCGCGGCGGTCCGTCCGCAGAAATCGACCGCAGCCATTCCCATGGTCTCGTCCATCGGCATCAGGAAATATCCTGCACGAAGAATGCCGCGCTTGCTGCCAAGCGCTTTATCAAATGCCTGCCCGAGGACGATTCCAACATCTTCGACGGTGTGGTGCTGATCCACATCGAGATCGCCGCAAGTCTTCAGCTTCAGGTCGAACCCTCCGTGGTGCGCAAACAATTCCAACATATGATCAAAGAACCGAATGCCGGTGGACACCTGGTACCCCCCGCGCCCTTCGATGGTGAGCGAGATCTGAATCTGTGTCTCTTTGCTGACGCGCTTGATGTGTCCTTTTCTCATCGCCGCGGCGCTCCTTGCATAATGCCTAGCTCTTCGAATGTTTCCTGCAACGCGGCGAGCAGACGATCCGCATGCTCGCGCGGCCCGAGCGTAATGCGCACACATCCTTCACACCCGTGATCGCCCGAGCGATTGCGAACCAGAATGCCGCGCCGCCTCATGCTCTCCACAAACGATGCCGCCGCGCCCACACGCGCCAGGACAAAGTTTGCCTCGCTGGGCCAAAATTGAATTACGCTGGCTTCGAGAGCGCGCTCCAGCTGTGCTCGCGACTCGCGAACTTCACGCACGTACTGTTGGATGTAAGCTTGATCGCCGAGTGCCTCCGGCAGGCACGCGAGTGCCACCGCATTCACATTGTAGGGAGAACTCACCCGCCGCACCGCGCACATTTGTTCCGCTTCGCCAACCAGCATGCCGACACGCAGCCCCGCCATGCCGTAGGCCTTGGAAAAAGTGCGCGCCACAAATAGGTTCGGGAGTTCACTCCGCACAGCCAGCATGCTTTCGCCGTAAAACTCGAAGTAAGCTTCGTCGACCAGCACCGCGGCGTTCGGTGCCGAAACGGCGATTCGTCGGAGATCTTCTATAGGCGCAACCGTTCCAGTGGGATTGTTCGGGTTGGCAATGGCGATCAGCCGCGTGCGCGGAGTGATCTGGTTGCACACATCACTGCCAGGAAACTGAAAATCTTTGCCCGCTGGCACGCTGATCACCCGCGCGCCCGCCGCCATCATGTAAATCCGATACATCGAATACGTTGGCACGACGATCAACGCTTCGTCGCCGGGCTCGAGATAGGTCTCACAGAGCAAATGGATCGCTTCATCCACGCCATTGGTCAGCAGCAGTTCCCGCGCCGCGATCCCCAGAATGTCCGCCACCGCCGCCTCTACCGGCTCACGCTCGGGATAACTCGCGAGCTGTTCCGGACTCAGCTGCCGCAAACGTTCGAGCACTCGCGGCGAGCAGCCGACCGTATTTTCGTTGAAGTCCAGACGCAGCCCGTCTCGTCCAGCGAGCGGCGGGTGGTACGAAGGCAGCGTGCGCACCGCTTCCCGTGGACTAAGCATGTTCGCACCTCACGCGGACAGACCGCGCATGTCCGGTCAATCCTTCGGCCTCGGCAAGACATTCGATCGCAGGTGCAATCCGCTTCAGCCCCTTCGCGGATAACTGCTGCACCGTAATGATCTTCACAAAATCCATCACGCTCAAACCTCCTCGAAATCGAGCCTGCCCAGAAGTCGGCAATACGTGGTTCGGCCCAGAGGCGTAATCGCCCGCTGCCTGCGCCGAGTAATCTCCTACGAAGACCGAGCCGGCGTTCTGAATGAAAGGCAAATCCTCGGCGGAAACCGTGATGTGCTCCGGGGCCAGCCGGTTGGCCCACTCCCGGCCTTGCTCGCGCGACGCCGCGACGAGTATCGCGCCGCGTGCCCGCAAAGATTCCCGCGCTATTGAATTTCCCTTGGCAAGCCGTACCACACTCGCTTTCACCGCTCGCGCTAGGTCGCGCGAAGTCGTGATCAACACCGCCAGCGTTTCCGGATCATGTTCGGCCTGCGCAACCAGATCAGCTGCGATGAATTCCTGAACTGCCGACTCGCGCGCCGAGCCACTCAAAATAACCGCCTCCGTGGGTCCGGCGAGAAAATCGATCGCGCAATCGAACGAGACCAGCTTCTTCGCGACCGTGACATAGGCATTCCCCGGTCCCACAATTTTGTCCACTCTCGGAATGCTGCTGGTACCGTACGCCAAGGCCGCGATCGCCTGCGCTCCTCCCACGCGGTAGAACTCTTGGACACCCAGCATCGCGGCCGCGGCCAACACTTGCGCTGGCGGCTTGGGTGAGACGACGCGGATATTCTTCACCCCCGCAACCTGCGCTGGAATCACGGTCATCAACACTGTCGAAACCAGCGGGTAGCGCCCGCCCGGCACGTAGCAACCAACGGACTCCAGCGGACGAACCATTTGCCCGAGAGAAATTCCCCCGCGTGTCCGCATCCAGTCGGCAGGTTTTTGCCACTCGCAGAAACGACGAATGTTCTGCGCAGCCTGACGAAGGGACTTGCGCAACCTTGTAGGAAGCATTTGCCACGCCGCCGCCATTTCCTCTTCCGATACTCGCAGTGACTGTTTCGGACCCAGCCCATCCAATCGCTGCGCATATTTCCGAAGCGACCGTTCGCCGCCGTGACGAACGTCGTCGATAATCCGTCGCACGCGCGGCTCCAGCCCGCTGAGCCGCGCGCTCCGTGCGGCCAGCCGTTCCACCATTGCGCCCGCCTCGCGTCCGGAGACAATCCGCATCACAGCACCACCTTGTTGAGCGGATACTCGACGATGCCCTGCGCTTGCGCCTCTTTCAGCCGCGGTATCACATCCCACGCCGCCCCCTCGTCAATCACCGTGTTCACTGCCAGCCAGTCCTCGTCGCTCAGGTGAGAAATCGTCGGCTTCTGCAGCGCCGGCAACACTGCCAGCACCGCCGCCAGGTTTTCCTTGCGGACATTCAGCATCAATCCCACTCGATCTTGCGCTTCCATGGCCCCTTGCAGCATGAGCGCCAGGTTGTCGATCTTTCGCCGCTTGCCGCGATCCGAGTACGAACATTGATTGGCGATCAACTGCGTGTTCGACTCCAGCACCGTCTCCAGAATGCGCAGCCGGTTAGCTTTAAGCGAACTTCCCGTCTCGGTCACTTCGACAATTGCATCCGCCAGCATGGGTGGCTTGACTTCCGTCGCGCCCCAGGAAAACTCCACCCGCACCTCGACGCCTTTCTTCAGGAAGTAGTCGCGAGTAACTTTCACTAGTTCGGTGGCGACGATTTTTCCCGAGAGTTCCTCGGCTCGCTGCACAACAGAATCCTCCGGAACCGCCAGCACCCATCGCACTTTGCCACGGCTGCGCTTGGCGTAAATCAAGTCGCTCACGGTGATGACTTCCAGTCCACTCTCGATCACCCAGTCAAGCCCGGTCAGGCCCGCGTCAATGGCGCCATGCTCCACATAGCGAGCCATCTCCTGCGCTCGGATCAACATGCAATCGATCTCCGGATCCGAAGTGCTGGCGAAATACGACCGGCCGTTGGTGTATGCCGGAAGACCGGCGCGCGCGAATAACTGCAAGGTCGCCTCCTGCAGGCTGCCTTTTGGAATTCCGATGCGCAGTTTCATCGCGTCTCCTTAGTAGCGGCCGTGGCAGTTTCCGTCAGCCGTTGAGGAACAGTCTCGGTGAAACACGATCGGGTTCCGCGGTGGCAGACCACGCCCGCTCCCTCCACCTGAACCCGCAGCAGCAGAGTGTCGCGGTCGCAGTCGGTGCGCACTGAGACTACCCGCAGTCGGTTGCCCGAGGTCTCGCCCTTCAGCCACAGTTCCTGGCGGGTTCGGCTGAAGAAGGTTACGTAGCCACCGTCCAGCGTGCGCTCCAGAGCCTCGCGATTCATGAATCCCACCATCAACACTTCTCCGTCGGCCGAATCCTGAACCACGGCGGGAAGCAGCCCGCCCATTTTGTCGAAGTCAAATTCTGCATTCATACGCGTACTTCCCTTCCCGGAAAAACAAAAAGCCCGCTGAGCGTTGTCGCGTCAGCGGGCCGAAACTCCTGAAAAGTGCTGTTTAGATCAAGTCTGCAATCTCAGGTGTACATCGCCGCCGTCGCGCCATGCGCATGATGGTGGTGGCGATGATGGACATGAGACAACATACTTTCAATAGCGTACGAGAGCGGTCCGGCGCGGTCAATGAGGAAAAGCAACCGTCCCAACCCATTTTTTCAATGCGACGGATTTGGATTTTGCATGCCCCGCCTGGAATGCCGCACCCAGTCCTGATACGATTCCGCCCCACCAAGAAGAGAAGCGAGACGCAGCCGGCACAAGTCGCGCTGGGCGGATGGATTTTCGCGAAACAAGTCGTCCCTGTTCCCTAGACTTACTCGTACGAGACCTTAATGGAAGCGTCCGCTATCCCGGATCTTCCGCGCCGCTTCTTCCAGAAAATCATCGACGTGCTGGCGATCCTGAGACTCCCATCCCGTCTTCGCCTTGATCCGATCCGCGATCTGAATCGCCGTCCTCAGCCGCACCTCTGCGTCCAGTTCCCATCGCCGGCTCAGGTACGTCTCAATCAGGACCAATTCCTCCGCAGTCATCTGTCCCAGCCCCGGCGTCGAGGAACTCGATTCCGTAGACGTGTTCCACGACGGCCGCACATCCTCCGTCGGCTTCTCATGCACCACCACCGTGCCGGCCACAAAGTCTCCCAGCCTGCGGCTTTGGCGGTTCAACATCATGCACACCAGGCCCACGCCGTAGATCCCCGGCAGAACGTCCACTGCCCGCATCAGGTTTCGTCCGACAGCTTCGAACGCGTTGATCGGCCGGCCAGATTCTTTGATGACCCGAATGCCCGCAAATCGTTTCCCCGGCGTCTGCCCCTTCCAGAGAATCTCGAAAATCGCGAAATATCCCCAGTAAATCGCAAACAAAATAAAGATTGCCAGGGCCGGACCGATTAGGCGCGGAAGAAAGTTGAACATCGAAAATCCCAGAGGCAACATGATCACGAAAACGATTGCCGTTAGGATATACAGTGCCACTTGGATTAAAGTATCGATGGCAATCGCGAGGAATCGGCTGCCGATTCCCGCGAGCGGCAGCTCCAGGGCAATCTGCTCTGGAGTATCGATGTTGAGTTGTTCGAACGAGTCCATGGGTTGACTAACTTGGTTGACTAACTGAGTTGACCAACTGGGTTGACTAACGACGATGATTTCCACTCGCTGGCTGGAGAAACGCAAACCGCACTGGAGCAAGCTGGAACAGCTGCTCAATCAGAGCGCCAAGGGCGGCCTGAAGTCGCTCTCCCGTTCCGACCTGCAGGAACTCAGCCTGCTGTACCGCCAGACCGCGGCCGATCTCGCCGCTATCCGCGAAGACCGCGGCTCCGTGCACTTTGCCCGTTACGTCAACCAGTTGCTGGTGCGCGCCCACAATACCATCTATTCCGGTCACCGGGCGAGTCCCAAAGCACTTTTTTCGTTCTTCTGGAGTACTTACCCCGCGGCCTTCCGCCGGAACCTTAAGCACTGCCTGTTAGCGACCCTGATTTTTGCCGTGTCCGGAGTGGTCGGCGCGGTCCTGACCTACCAGAATCCTGACTTCAAACTAAAAGTTCTTGGACCGCAAATGGTCGAGACCATCGATCGCCACGAAATGTGGACGCACTCCATCGTCGGCATCAAGCCCCTGGCCTCCAGCGCCATCATGACCAATAATATGTCGGTCGGATTCATGACCTTCGCGCTCGGCATTACCGCTGGCCTGGGAACTATTTATATGATGGCCTACAACGGCCTGCTGATCGGGGTGATCGGCATGGCCTGCTTTCTCTCGGGCATGAGTGTGCAGCTATGGAGTTTCGTTGCGCCACACGGCGTGCTGGAGTTGCCCGCTATCTTCATCGCGGGTGGCGCGGGACTCCGCATCGCGCAGGGCCTCTTGTTTCCGGGAGTTTTGCCTCGGCGGGATTCGCTGGCACAAGCTGGAGTCGAGGCCGTTCAACTTCTGTTGGGAACCATCCCCATTCTGATTATCGCTGGCGTGATCGAAGCCTTCGTGTCGCCGACCGGCCTTCCCGTACCGCTGAAGTTCTCGATGGCCGCGGCGTTGTTCGTGCTACTTGGAGTCTACCTTTTTGGAATGTCGCGCCAACCCGGCCCGGCCGCGCACCCTCGACTCAAAGCTGATTCCGCTCTTTAATCTGCAGATACGCATTCACTAGCACCGCCGAAACCGTGCCCGAACTTACTTCCATCGCCAACGCGCCGCGCTCGCGCAGCCGCGCCAGCAGCAACTCGCGCCGGTGAACCATTTCCTGCGCCGCCGCCACCTGATACATTTCAGTCTCGCTTCGCGGCGTCCTCGCAGCCAGCTCGCCTAAATCCGGCTGCCCGATCACGACGAACAATACCAGATGCCGCGGCATCATTATCGATGCGGCCTCAATCACTTCCGGAGTCATGGCGGTCTCCGCCAGATCGGTCAGCCAAACCACCAGGCTGCGCCGCTTCTGGTCGGTCAGGAGTCGCGCCGCCATTTGCAGATGATCCGCCTCGGCGCCTTCCTCGTGTACCATCGCGAGCCGCTCGATCAGCTGCCGCAAGTGCAAACTCCCCTTGGCCGCCGGAAGCTGCTGCCGAATCCCGCGCCCGTACGCGATCAGCCCGACCCGGTCACCGGAATATAAAGCGACCTGCGCCAGGCTCAGCGCAGAGTTGACCGCCTGGTCCAGTTTGCTGAAGCCGCCTACGCGCGCCCGCATCAGCCGGCCAGAATCGATCACGATCCACACCGTCTGACTGCGCTCGATCTGGTACATGCGGGTTACGAGTTTGCCGCGCCGCGCCGCTGCGGTCCAACAGATATCGCGATACTCATCTCCCTGCTGATACTCGCGCAGGCTCTCGAACTCGCGGCCAATCCCACGCACCCGCGCCTGCCGCTTCTCCAATGCGATTTGCCGGCTGCGCAGCAAATAAATGGAATGCCGCTTCGCCTCGTCCAGGTTGGGATAAATCCGCACCGTCTGCTCCAGCGAAGCCCGCACCCATCGCTCGGCAATGCGCAGCAGGCTCTGGTAGCGGACATAGCAGTCGCCGAGTTTAGCGTCGCCTCGCTGTGTAGGGCGAATGCGATAGCTCGCCGTCCCCTCGCCTTTTGCGGCGGCGCGGATGGTGAGCGTCGGCGGCTCATTCCTCACCTGCAAGGGAACCGTGTCGACCACCGTGGCGCGCAGGCTCGTGCCAGAAGAGTTCGTCAGTGTGATGTCGACATCGGATGAAATCGACAATGCCGCCGCCGAGCGCCACGATCGCCGCACCGTCAACTGCTCCGGCCTCGGCAGTTCCGTCAGATCGACCAGCCACGCCAGCAGTACCAGACCATCCCACGCCAGCAGCGCATACACAAAACGCCGATCAAAGAAAGCCGGCCCCAGCCACACCAGCCCTACAAAAAGAAGCATGAAGAACCGGTCGCCGAACGCCACCCCGAGACGCTTGTGCGATTTCGCCTGCGCCTCAACTTCGGGTGGGACCAGCCGGCCGAGTTCCCTCACATCGTCGCTCACTTCGGAACCTCGACTGCGCGCAGCACATCCTCCAAAACCTGATCGGGCGTAATGCCCTCGAGATCAGCCTCGGGCCGGAGCATGATCCGGTGCCGCAGCACCGGACGCGCCGACGCCTTCACGTCATCTGGAATCACGTAGTCGCGTCCATCCATCGCCGCGAACGCCTTCGACACTGCCATCAAGCTCACCGCCGCGCGCGGACTCGCCCCCAGCGACAGCGACGGCCAATCCCGGGTCCGCCGCGCGATCTGTACGATGTAAGTGAACAGCGCTTCCTGCACAGTAACCGACCGAACTTGCCTTTGCGCTTCCTCGAGCAATCCCGTGCCGATCGGGTGCAGGCTCATCTTCTCGAGCTCGCGCGATTCAAATCCGTTCTGCACATTGGCCAGCAACTGAACTTCATCCTGCACCGCGGGATAAGTAACTCGCAGCTTCAGCAGAAAGCGATCAAGCTGCGCTTCCGGCAGCGGATACGTACCTTCAAACTCAATCGGATTCTGCGTGGCAAACACGGTAAAGAACTGCGAAAGCGGATACGTCTTGCCGTCGATCGTAACCTGATGCTCCTCCATGCACTCCAGCAACGCCGCCTGCGTGCGCGGAGGCATGCGGTTCACTTCATCCACCAGCAACAGGTCGGTGAACACCGGTCCCTGGTGCAACTGGAACGCACTGGTCGCCATGTTCAAAATGTTCGTGCCAACAATGTCGGCCGGCATCAAGTCGGATGTGCATTGCACGCGCTGAAACCCCAGCCCCATCAGCCGCGACAGCGCCTTCACCGTCAACGTCTTCGCAATTCCAGGCACCCCCTCCAGCAACACGTGCCCCCGGCAGAGCAGCGCGACGATGCACTGGTTGCGCAGCTCATCCTGCCCCACCACTACCTTGCTCATCTCCTCGCGTAAATACCGCACCAGCTCTGGAACAGCGTTCATTAACCTTTCTCCTTGCGAACGCCTTGAAACAGCTTTAGGCGAACCGCGTACTCATCGAGTTCTTGCACCAGTTGCAACGCTGCCGGCGGATGCAGATAAGGATCATTCTTCGCCGATTCGCAGCGTCGCAAAACCCCGACGAAGTGATCGTCCACGAATGACCAGCGATCCCGCACCGCCACCTCCAGGTCGCTCACGGAAATATTGCTCGCCACTCCCAGCCGCCTCGTCAACCAATAACGAAATCGTTGGTAACAGATGTCCACCGCAACCGATGCCGTGCCAGCATGCTCGTAAAGACCGCCGAGCGTGTGCACAAATTCGAGGGGCGACAGGCGAACTTCCGTCGCCGGTTTGCAGATCGGTCCGCTCCTCCGTGAAAACGTGGCCACCACTGCCAGCGCCAGCAACAACAACTGCAGCGCCAGCCATTTCACCGGGGAATGCGCGATCGATGAACCCAGCGTCGGCCGGTAGCCGTGAATATATTCGTCCCACAGAATCGCGCCCTTTGGACCGCCCATGCAAGCCAGAAAGAATTCCATGTTGCCCGACTCTTTCAATCCCGCATTCGTGAGCGGAGTCGCCGAAGCCCACCACAACACTTCCCCGCGGCCGTAGGGATACTTCACGACCAGCGTGTGTTCGCCATCCCCGTACAGCGGATACGCCGCCGAGTACGACTGCCAACGGGCCTGCGGCGCCAGGACAATCTCCGGAGCCGCACGGGTGATCGCGGACGGCGAAAGCGCCGACGCTTTCTTCCACGTCATGCCGCCAAGCACGTCGGGCACGGATTCATTCTCGGGAAGAAATGTACCGGCAAACATCCCCGCCGCGATCACGCGTCCGCCCTCGGAGAGAAACGTTTTCAGCCGTTCCCGCTCATCACGAGTGGGAGCTTCCTGCGGCCCGGCCAGAATCAGCGTCTTCCCCATGGCCTGCGGAAGTTGATCAAGCGGACTCTCCCAGCGTTCCACCTTGTACCCCGCCTGCGACAACAACAGATAGGCAGCCTTGGCGCCGCCCGACGCGGTCGAATAGCTGCTGGGAGTCTCCGCCTTTGTCGCGCTCTCCCCGCCAAACACTACCGCGAAGGCAATAAGCAGCACGAAGACGCACGCCGCACCCAGCAGAAGCTTACGATCCTTCGGATCGACCTTCACCGGCATCCCAGCTTCTCCAGTTCCTGCAGCGTTTGTGAAAAGGTTCTCTCACTTGCGCCCCGCTTCGCGTACCACGCGAGTTCAAAGATTTGTGTGAGAGCCTTCAGCGTCTCGCGATGCTCGCTCGAACTCGCAAGCAACCGCAGGTATTCCCGCGGAGTCCGCGCCCGGTCCGGCTTCCACATCCCCTGCCGCTCCAGAAAAGAAATTCCCGCCCAGTACGCGAGATGAATCGCATCGCGCCACTCGCTCTTCGCTGCCGCTGCCCGCGCCTCCTTTAGCCAGATCGCCCACTCCTTCGCCGAGACCGGAAGATCCGTGGGCACCACTTTATCGAGAGCTTGGCCCGCCCAGATGCTGCGGTAGGCGAAGTATCCCAAAGCCGCAACTGCCAGCCCCATGAGCACGTAGACGAGATACTTGCTGATAGTGGGGATGGCGGACGAACGGAACAGCCGCTCCAAGAGATGAATCAGGAATGCCAGCAGCCGCTGCTTCAGCCGGTCGACCCAGTTCGGTCCCTGCACGTCGCGAAATTCCGGCCGCGCCAGAATCGAATTCAGCGCTGCCCGGTTCGAAGAAGAATCCGCAGGAGGTTTTTCGAACCCGTCGAGATTGCTGCGCAGGCTCTCCAGCCGTGCACGAACGGCAGAGGCGTTCGCAATGTTCTTCTCGTTCTCGTATCGCCGGACATCCCGCCGCAACCCTTCCGTGGAGATCTCGAACACCTGCTGATCTGTGTGAACCCGCCAAGTCTGCGGCAGATCACGCAACGGCTGGGGAGTTGCGCTGCCTGAGCTGTCGAGTTGCTGGGTCGCGGACAACAGCCGCTCAAGCTCCGCACGGTATTCCGTTGTGGTAAGCGCGTCGTTTCCGGTCCCATCCGCGCGGCAAAAGATTGCCGCGACCAGGAAGAACGCCAGGATGTGGATCCGCCTCGCGGTCATGCGCCTGCTTGTGCGGGAGAAGCTGGAAGTCCGGGTGCGTCGAGCGTCATCATCATCAGTTGCAAATCAAACGCTTCTTTGCGTACGCGTTCGTCATAGTAAACGACAGAGAATGCGATCGTCGCGAGGGCACCCACGAGGCTTGTAGAAACGAATGCGGATACTAGCAAGGCTACTTGCCAGCCAACAGCGAATCGCTGTACTCCGCCTTTAATGCTGAAACCCGCAGCAATGAGTACGGGCCACTGAAACAATGAGCTAACTCCAAACTTCAACGCCAGAATCAGCAATCCAATTACGAATATGCGCCCCCAGTGTCCCTTGGTCAGTTCCATGCTCCTCGACATCGAGTCGAATACGCCTTTGTGCTCCAAAACCTTCACCGGGACAGCCAAGGACCACATAATCCAAAGGATTACGCCTGGCACGATTATGAAGAAAAGGCCCAAACCTGCAGCCAAGGTGATGAGTAAAGAGAGTCCCAACACTCCAAGAACATCTCCCTTAACACTCGAAAAAGAGTCCGTCACACTTGCGGGCCGGTCTAGATGTAACTTGGAGACTGCAACCACGGTGGCTGCCTGAGAGACAGCAGAAACAATCAATGTCAAGAGCCACACTCCCACACCCCAAGCAAACGTCAACAAGACGTTCGAAGGTTTGGGAACGGAAGATTGAAAGACGAGCCCCACCAACTGGAAGGCAAGGACGACCATGTATGGCAGCGCAAAGATTCCAACGAACAATCCAAAATGGCTGCGATAAAGAGAAAACGTGCGGTCCAGCAATTCTCCGGTACTCAACGGCCTGAGTGCAGTCGTCATGACTCTCCCTCCGGCACTTACAACTTTGCGGGGCATGGTAGCACAAGCCGTGCCTGCCCGCCCGCAAAACGCTGCTTAGTTTGCGGATCCCGAACCCGGCGCTTTCACGAGCCAGCCGAATCCGCCTTGATCTCCGCCGCCTTGCCGTCGTGATACACCACCACGAACGGCTTCCCCCCATTCGGATAGCGAACGGTCTTCTCGTACGAACTACTGCCCCCGTCCGGCACGCCCATACCGATCGCAAAATCCGCCTGCAGTTCGTTCATCCCCGGCTTCACTTCGTGCTGCGCCACCGCCTGCCACACATCCGATCGCCAGTGCTTGTACAGGTCGTGCGGATCTTCCACGAAAAACATTTCGTCGGAATAAATCTTGTACTGCTCCTCAGCCTCGAACCCAATCGGCACCGCATACGTCTTCCCCTCTTTCTGAAACACCGCCATCATCTGCCGCCGCTCTCCCTTCCCCGCAGGCACCGCCGTGATCACATCCTTGATCTCCAGCTTTTCGATCGGCAACAGCAGTCCCGCGTCATGCGCGAAGTCGATCTGCTTGCTTGCCGGGTCGTACCGGTAGTAGGTATAGCGGTATCCTTCCTTCACCCAAACCGGCTGCTGGGTAAGCTGCTTCGCACTCTTCAGATCGTAGGGATAAAGCTTCTTCGGACTGACGTAATAATCGGGATTGGAATACCCGACGTTCCGCGCCTGCCTTAGTTTCTCAGCCGCGACCTCGTCTTCATGCCGCTGGTACAAATAACGGCCCGCGTACACCGTCGAGACAACCACCCCCAGCAGCAACGCCAGGTGTATTCTTTGCTTGGCCTCAGGACTCATCATGGGAAGACTTTACCAAGTTTCCGGCTGCAGCTGGAGCCAGCCCGCAGCCCCGCAGCTATAAGGTAAACTGGAAGTAGAAGCGAGGTATTTCCGCCATGGCCGCGATCACGGAACAAGACGTCTTGAGCGCATTGAAGAGTTGCTACGATCCGGAGATTCCGGTCAACATCGTCGACCTGGGCCTGATCTACAAAGTAGATTTTTCCTCGGCGCCGGCCGACCCTCCCGCGGAAGCGAAGCAGGACGTCACCGTCGAAATGACCCTGACCGCGCAGGGCTGTCCCGAGCACGTCAACATCAGCGCCCAGGTCAAGTCACGCATCGAGCAACTGCCCGGCATCAGCACCTGCACCGTGAATGTGGTGTGGACTCCGCCCTGGACCCCCGAGCGCCTCAGTCCCGACGCCAAAAAGCAACTCGGCATCGAGTGAAGACAGCGGACATCAGACCTCGGGCGTCGGATCTCAGAACTTTGTCTCTCGCCCTGCCTAAGCATCTCGAGTCGGAAGCTAAGGTCTGAGGTCAGAGGTCTGAAGTCTGAAGTCTGACGTCCAGATCTCATCCCCCAATCTCTTCCCACGATTCCACGGCGCTCCGCCCTGCCGCCTCGGTAATCCGCTTGCCGGCTTGCCCCGCCATTTCCATCACCCGCATACCGCGTTCAAAATAGTCGGGCAGCGCTCGCCGCACTTTCTCGAACCTCTCCGGATATTCCGCCGCCAGCAGCGCCAGTCCGACACCTGTGGCCAGCACACCCGCTGGATACTTCTTCTTCATAAACAGAATTCCCGCCGCACCAATTGAGCCCAGGACCAGCGCTTTCCTCCAGCCATCCATAATCTTCCCCCAAATCAATCTAGCTTGATTGCGATTGTACCGCAGAGCACCGCGGCAGATAACGCACCAAACACCGCACGCTCCTCGCCTTCACATCCTTGTATACTTCCAGCTTTGTTGGAGGCCCCATGCCCCGTTTACATATCCGCCGGACCGCACTCATCGTCACCTTCGCTGCCTTCGCTCTAGCCACAACCCTATCCGCCCAGACCAAGCCGCGTGCACGGGATCTCGGCGTTCCCTTCGACGGCACTCCCGGCCCCAACAACGCCATCACTGACGTGAAGGGAGTCGAGGTCGGCCACACCACGCTGATCTCCGGTGAAGGCAAACTCGAAATCGGCAAAGGCCCCGTACGCACCGGCGTGACAGCCATTCATCCTCGCGGCAAGTCCAGCAACGACGCTGTCTTCGCTGCCTGGTTCACCCTCAACGGCAACGGCGAAATGACCGGAACCACCTGGGTTGACGACTCTGGATTTCTCAACGGCCCCGTCATGATTACCAACACGCACAGCGTGGGCGTAGTTCGCGACGCCGTCATCGCCTGGAAGGTAAAGCGCGGCTCGCCCGATATGGAAGGTTACTGGTGGTCTCTGCCCGTCGTCGCCGAGACTTGGGACGGCTACCTCAACGACATCAACGGATTCCACGTTAAGCCCGAGGACGCCTGGCACGCCCTCGACGCGGCTCATGCCGGCCCCGTCGAGGAAGGCAACGTCGGCGGCGGTACGGGCATGATCTGCAACGAATTCAAGGGTGGCATCGGAACCAGCTCGCGCGTCCTCGACGAAAAAGCCGGAGGCTACACCGTCGGCGTCCTCGTGCAATGCAATTACGGATCGCGCGAGCAACTCCGCATCGCCGGTATCAACGTTGGGCGCGAAATTCCCGAGCACACCGTTTGGAAGGACGACGTCGGCTCAATCATCGTGGTCCTCGCCACCGATGCTCCGCTCATCCCCACCCAACTCAAGCGCATCGCCCGGAAGATTTCGCTTGGCCTGGGCCGCGACGGCAGCTACTCCGGCGACGGCTCCGGCGACATCTTCATCGCCTTCTCCACCGCCAATCCCGGCGCTGTCGGCACCAAGGGACTCCACCAGCTAACCATGCTCCCCAACGATTCGCTCGATCCGATCTTTCTCGCCACCGTCCAGGCCACCGAAGAAGCCGTGGTCAACGCCATGGTCGCTGCGGATACCATGACTGGCATCAACAATCACACCGTCATCGCCCTGCCCCACGACCGCCTTCGCGAAGCCCTGAAGAAATACAATCGCCTGACAAAGTAATCGAGGGCGAGGGTGCCCCACCCTTCTCGCGTTTTTCACGAGAGGGTGGGGGTTTTGACTTTTGAAGTTTTGAATTTGACTCCGTAGTCCGAGAAACCCTCACCCTACCCTGCCCCGAAGGTTCCGCTTCCGCGCCGGTACTCCTGCGGTTCAATTCCGAACCGCTTGATCATCGACTGCAGGGTCGTGCGCTTGATCCCCAACCGCCTCGCCGCCCCGTCCATTCCCGAGAGCACGCCGTTGGTCTCCCGTAACACGCGGACGATGTGCTCGCGTTCCATTTGCGTCAGATTATCTTCCGTAAGGTCCTGTGGCGCGTCCAAATCCTCGGGCGGCGCAGCCAGTTCGCGATCTTTGCTCAGGATAACCATGCGTTCAATCATGTTCTCCAACTCGCGGATGTTCCCCGGCCAGTTCCAATTCTGCAGCACCGTCATCGTCTCGTCAGGGACCACGTCAATATGCTTTCCCATGCGTGCCGAATGCTTGCGCACAAAATGATGAACCAGCATGGGAATATCGCTGCGCCGCTCCCGCAACGACGGCAACTCGATGGGAAATACATTGAGACGGTAAAACAGATCTTCGCGAAATCTCCTGCCAACGATGTCCTCACGCAAATCGCGGTTGGTGGCCGAAATAATCCGAACATCGACACGCAGCGTGTGGACCCCGCCCAGCCGCTCAAACTCACGATCCTGCAATACCCGCAGCAGCTTCGGCTGCAATTCCAGCGGCAACTCGCCAATCTCGTCCAGGAACAATGTGCCCTTGTCCGCCAGTTCAATGCGCCCGACCTTCTGGCTCACCGCACCGGTAAACGCCCCTTTTTCGTGCCCGAAGAGCTCGCTCTCCAGCAGCCCCGAAGGCACTGCGGCAGAATTGAGCTTGATAAAAGTCTTGTCGCGCCGCGAACTTAGCGAATGTAACGAACGCGCCACCAGCTCCTTCCCCGTACCCGTCTCCCCCAGGAGCAGGACTGTCGAGTCAGTGGGCGCGACCACCCGCACATTCTTCAACACTTCGTGCAACGCAGGACTCTGTCCAATGATTTCTTCGAACCCCAGCTCCGACTGAATCTCACGTTCCAGATACAACTTTTCCTGCGCCAGCCTGTCCCGCGCGTCTTGCAGACGATCCGTCATTTCGCGCAGCCGCGCAACGTCCATGGCGGCGCCGGTGATTCCGGCGATGCCTCCTTCTGCGTCGAACAGGGGTTCCACGGTGATATCGAATGCGTGGTTTTTGCCGTCGTGCGGAATAACCACTTCCTCCCGCAACGCCACTCCCTCCTTAAGAACCCGGCGCTTGATGTCAACCAGACTCGCGGCCTTCTTCGGTCCGATGATGTCTGCATCGGTCTTGCCTATGGCCTCGTGCCAACAAAGCTGCGGGTTGTAGATCCACGTGTAGCGCAGCTCTGGGTCGTGACTGAAAACCGTGATGGGAGAATCCTTGAGCGCCACGCGGAACCGCTCTTCACTCTGGCGCATGGCTTCCTCCGCCTGCCTGCGCTCGCTGATGTCGCGGAGAATTCCCTGCAATCGCCCATCCGGCAGTTGTTTTCCGGAAACTTCCCCGGGGAAGAACGATCCGTCCTTGCGCCGGAATTTCCATTCATTCCGAACTGCACGCCCTTCCTGCATGCGGATCCGTTCGTCTAGAACGCGGGGCGCGTCTTCCGGCACGACAACATCGGCGACCGTCAATTGCAGAATCTCCTCTCGCGTGTATCCCAGCATTTCAGCTCCAGCGGAGTTCACGTCCAGGTACCTCCCCTGAGCATCGGCAATGAAAATCCCATCCGACGCCTGTTCCACCAGAAACCGGAAATGGGCTTCGCTGCGTTGCAGCGCCGCTTCCGCCTGCTTGCGTTCGGTGATGTCGATCGCCGTGGCCTGCACAAGCTGCGTTCCGTAACCGCCACCATCGAGTACCACTGCGTTGAACAAGACCCAGATCGGCGTACCGTCCTGTCGCCTGAGTTGCAGCTCCCGGCTCAGGAAGGCACCCTCTTGCTTCAACTCATTCAGCATGGGTTCCCGCTCGGCGATGTTGAAATAGAACTCAGATGCCCGGCGGCCGCGAACTTCGTCTGCTTTGTCATAGCCCAGCATGCGCGCCCACCCATCGTTGCAATCCACTACCTCGCCCTCCATGTTGGCGATTGCAACTCCGGAGACATTTTGTTCAAACAGCAGGCGATAGCGTTGTTCCGACTTGCGTAGCGCCGCTTCCGCCCGCTTTCGCTCCGTAATGTCGCGCGCCATCCCTCGTACAACCGGCGAAGCCACACCCTCGGTACGCAGCGTGTTGTTGTATTCCCAAATCCTGCGCTCTCCTGTCTTCGTGACAACGCACAGCATCCCCTGATCCGCCCCGGTCTTCTTGATCCTTTCCAGATAGGCGTCGAACTGTTCACGAGCCTCAGGCGCGATCAGGTCGCGCATCGGCATCCTTAGCAGCTCGGCAACCTCGTAGCCCAGAACCCGCGCCGGCGCCGGATTCACGGACAGCAGTCTGCCCTCCAGATCGTGCGTGCACACCAGATCATCACTATGTTGAACCAGATCCCGGTAACGGTCCTCGCTGTCACGCAGCGCCTCCTCCGCGAGTTTTCGCGCCGTGATGTCTTGGACCACGCCCGCCAAACGATATATTTTTCCGTCCGCGTTGCAAACCGGAAATCCATGGGCCTCAACCCAGCGGATCGTTCCGTCGGGACGCACAATTCGAAATTCCTCATCGAACTTTCCCGTGGTCGCAGCCTCATTCAGGCGATGGAGAACGTGTGCACGATGGCCCGGATGAATGATCTCGTCATAAGAAAGGGGCGCGTTCAGTAAACTCGCCACCGTTCGTCCCGTGATCTGCTCAAACGCAGGGTTCACGTAGATCGCTTGTTTGCTGGCGCTATCGACCATCCAGAAAATCTCCTGGATGTTATCCGCCACCTGATGAAATTTTTCTTCGCGTTCGTGCAGCGCGTCATCCGCGCGCTTACGATCGGTGATGTCCCGCGATACAGCGACCACATAGTCCCGCTCCAGCGAAACGTACTTCAGGCTGGTTTCCACCGGAAACGTCGACCCGTCCTTTCTCCGATGAACCGTTTGTTTCACCACCGATCCCGCATCCCGCAACTTGCCCAGAACCGTCGCGTGACACGCCTCGTCGGCATCCGGATCAATGTCGTACACGGTCAGTGACAATAGCTCTTCCCGCGTGTAACCCAAGTCCTTGCAGGCTCTCTCGTTGACGTCCAGAAACCGAAGCGTCTCGGGATCGATCACCTGCACCGCGTCGTTGGACTGGTCAATCAACGTGCGGAACAGACGCAGGGATTGCTCGGACCGCTTGCGCTCGGTGATGTCCTGCAACACGCTCGCCACCCGGTCGACCCCGCCCGGCCCCTGGATCGGAAAGTAAGTGATGAAGAGATCCCTCTCGCCCCGCTCCGGGTACCGGTACCGCATTTCGTACTGCACGATCTTGCCCTGGAGGCATTCATCCAGCTTTGCCTTGATCGTCGACTCAAACACTCCCGGGTTTAGGGTTTCCCCGACTCGCCGCCCAATCAGATCTCTCCTCTTCAGGTTCCGATAATTCAGGAAGGCGCGGTTCGCAATTACGAAGCGGTAGTCGTAGTCCACCACGGCGATCATCTCTTCCAGACCTTCCACCGCCCTTTCGAATCCCTGCAATCTTTGGGCTCGTTTCCGGTACGTGTCGGTCAGCGCGCTCAGCGCCACTCCTGCGATCGAGAACAGCACCAGCCCATTCGGATTGAGTGGCAGACCTAACGCTGACGCGTTCGCAGGCCCGAACAGCAAGTAAACGGCTGACACTTCGGATAAAGCGACGGCGAAGACGCCCGGCCCCAACCCTGCCATCCAAGCCACCAGCCAGATTGCAGGGTAGAACAGCAGGAAAGGAAGATTGGCCCCAAGCGATTTGCTCAGGGCATAGCGCAACAGACTGGCCACGGCCACCGCAATCAGCGCAAACCCATACCGGCGCGGCCAACTGTGCAGGAAATACACAGACCTTCGAATGGCTTCCCTTCGATCGGCAAAACTCATAGCCAACCTTTCACTTCATGGGATTCCCTGGGGTCAGCACCGTGCGCCTTCGCAAGTGGAACTTCCGCGAAGTGCACCAGTCGCGGCAACGCCTCCTCCCGCAGAGAAGAGTTCCCGCCAAACAAACTTGCCTGTTCGATTGCTCTGGCTCAAACGCCTGGGGGAGGCCGCGAACCAGTTGGTTGGCATTATGACCGGAGCGCACCTATGCGAACAGTGGCTTAAATCACAATTTCTTCCCGATTCCCAAAATGGGACAGGCCCCTTTGCACCCAAGGGCAGCATCATCTCGCAGCCACGCCCCATTTGGCAACCCCTACAATGGGCTGGCTAGATGCTTTCGCAGCTTGGAATGTGGTCTTAACGCAGAGGACGCGAACGCGAGCCCGGCCCGTTCGCTACGGAGGATCGCGCCAGGGTTTGCTTGAGCAGTTCGGTAATTTCCGCTTCCAGGATCTGCCGCTCCTGCGCCCAAAGACGGGTAAACCGGAACGGCTGCAGATAGCCCTGCGCGCTCCACATCGGGAATAGCATTTCAGCATGCGGGCGCAGGATGTCGGCGCCAATCGGAAGGCTCAGGCTCACCTTGGCTCGTTCTTCCAGGCATGTCGGCAGTTCCAACAGCCCTCCTGTGACGGAGAGCTGATGCACCTTGGCGGATACTTGTCGTCCATTTTCGAGCACGACGGTCGCGCAAATTCTGCCCTGCAGGCTTACGCGCTTCGCGCGTGTTCCGGACCGCATTCGAGGAGAGTGTGCCATTCCCAGTTCTCGCCTTGTTTCAGTTCGCCTATTTCAGGGGAGACAAACCCTGAGAAGTTGGAGAAATCATCCCGACGCTACTGGGCTCGATGACCGCCGCCAGCAGTCGGTCCGTCCGTCGCATCAATGCCCAGTCGTATTCGTAAGCGGTCCCACAAATCGGGCATCTCTGATAATAACGGCCGATTTCATCGATTCGCGGCCACGAGAACCGGTGCTTACAGCCTCTTGCGAGGAACTGCTTCAGGAAGTTCAATGCGTCACCCCCTGGTTCCGGTTCTTCCAATGATCGAGCCAGCGGGAAAAGAACGGTCTGTGACCGTCGTTCAACAGACGTTGCAGGCTGGACAAGAGAATGTTCGGCGGTTGGGACTTCGACAATAACGAGTCCACCGACGTCAGCTTGCTCTTGGGCAGAGGTTCGTAGGCGGACAGCATCATGATCGGCACACGCGCATTGATCCGCTTCATTTTCGCGGCCACTACGTCGCCGTTCATTCCGGGCATCTGGTAGTCGAGGACCACGGCATCCACCGCGTGCTTGCGGAACAACTTCAGCCCTTCGTCCCCGCCACTCGCTTCCAAAACCTCATAGCCGCTCTGTTCGAGCAGCATCTTCCGCCCAATCAGCCCGTTCCAGTGGTCGTCAATACAGAGAATTCTTGCCTTCGCGCGAGACATGACTTCCTCACGTTCCAATCCGGCCAGAATTGTTTTTGTTCAGCGGCGGCGCTCCCGACAAGAAGCTGCGTTTGCTGGACTTCGAAGTGGTTACCCTGATTCTGCCGCCACTAGTAACTACTTTCAAATTACGAATGTGCAATCCGCCAGCAGTTACCAAGCAACCCACAGGACACGAGTTCAGGAAAGGGCACGGGGTTGGGAAGGACGAGGGGTTGGGAAGGAAGCGAAGTTGGGAAGGGCACGGCTTCAGCCGTGCCGCCCACGCCACAAAGAATGCCGGCTTTACAGTTTGCTGAAAAACTCGGACTTGTCGGTGCTACCGTGGAAGAGCGGCCCTTTAGGGCCGCGTAAGCCGTTGAAAATGAATCTGGGCTTCAGCCCTCGTCGTCGCTCTTCTTCGACCAACTGAGTTTTTCAGCATACTGTTTAGCCCCTGAGGGCCAGAGTCCGCATTTGCTTCACTACGAGATCCTGTAGGGAAGAAAAAGGGCGAGTCGCCGTCGACTCGCCCGCTCCTTCAAGCCAAGAACCTCAGTGCTGCACGGAACCGACCAGATCATTTTTCATCAGGCTGACTTCAACCCGTCCCCCGCTGCGATGCTTCGCCGCGGTTCCCTCCACCGGCGCATTGCCCAGGCTCATCACATAAATGCGGTAGACCGGAATCTGATGGTTGAGCACTAAATATCGCACCACCGAGTCCGCCATCTTCTGCGAGCTGGCAATCGCAGCCTGACCGTGGCCGGCGGAGAACCCGCGAACCTCGATAATGAAGCTGCGCTGATCCTTCAGCGGAGCCGCCATCTCGTCAAGCGCATCCTTCGCCGCCTTGCTCAGAACTGTCTGGCCAGGACGGAAGCGAATTTCAGTCTGCCCACTCCCCTGGTATTGGTCGAGGTTGCCCACGACCTGCTCTTCTGTCGATACCCTTGTGGAGGCCTGCGTAGCCGCCGTCTGCGCCAACTGCGCCTTGCTGGCCGCGTCTGAGGCATGCTGGTCCGCCAGGCTGCTCTTCTCCGACGCCAGCTGAATGCCCCGCTGGGCGCGCGCGTCCACGTCCTTGATGTGATTGCCGTTTTCCGTGGTCAACTCATCGAGTTCGTTGAGGCGGTCCCGGATGGGCGCTACCTGCCGCTGCACGTACTTCTTGTTGGCAAACGGGTGCGTCACCAGATTCACCAGGTTCGGATCGTCGCCGTCCCAGAAGTCCTTGGGTGTCGGAGCGGGCAATGGCTCAAGATCGCTGGCGCTCTGGGACGCGGGAGATTGAGCACCCGTCGCGGCCGGCTGTGCGTTTGCAGTGGAACTGGTTTGTTGCGCGAACCCCGTAAGCGCAAGCGCGCTGAACAACGCGGTAAACAGCAACGACCAGAACAGCGTTATCAATATCCGATTGTTTTTCATTTTTCGACCTTTTTCCGAGTGGCACTCTGGGCGTTCCACTCCAGCCAGATAGGGCATTTTTTTGACCTCTAATTGTGCCCCCAGCGGGCGAAACGTGCAAGCGAATCATTGCGCCGTCGCGGCCGCCTCCCAGCCGCCAAATCCCGCACCCCGCAACGGTTCCAGCCAATTTTATACTTGGGATCATTTGCGAGATCGGCCCCGGAAGGATCAATCCGCTCCGACGAGATCAGAACTGCTGCTTCGGATACTTCGTGCCCTTGCGCTCCGTCTTCAACATCTTGCGCTCCGCTTTTCGCTGCGCCTTGGCGTACTTCTTCTGCGCCTTCTGCTGCTTCTTCTCGGCTTTCCGGGCCTCGCGGCTCTCGGGCATGCCATTGGCCCGCATCTGCGCCGTGGCCTCAACCGACAAGCCAACGCTCAACATGCTCAGCAGAATCACCACCCCAAATCTTTTCATGAAGGTCTCCGCGCATTGGCGCCCTGCACTGATTCTACCGCAGGGGATCGGCAGAGGATCTGGGTGCCCCACCCTTCTCGCGCACTTCGCGAGAGGAGCCTGCCCTGAGCGGAGTCGAAGGGTGGGGATTTTGACTTGAGGAGTCAAGTTCAACCGAACGAGACTAGTCCTTCACCGCCCTGTCTGTGATCTCGAGCCCCTTGTCGATGATGGCAAACGCCTCCCGCAGTTGCTGCTCGTTGATGCACAGCGGAGGATTCGTATAGAACGAGTTCCAGCGCACAATGGTATACAGCCCTTGCTCGCGGAAGAAGCACCCGAGCGCCCCCATCTCCTCCGAAGTCCCGTTGAACGGAGCCATCGGTTGCCGCGTCTTCCGGCTGCGCACCAGTTCCACGATGCCAAACAGCCCGATCGACCGCACCGCCCCCACCGACGGATGTTTCGCCTGCAACTCGGCGCCAAGCTGCTTCATGATTGCGCCCATCCTCTTCGCGTTCTCGATGAGATGGTCTTCTTCGTAGACGCGAATCGTGGCCAGCGCCGCCGCGCATCCCATGGGATGCGAGTTGTAAGTAAGCCCGCCGTAGAAAACTTTGTCCTGGAAGTGCTGCGCAATGTGATGCCGCATCCCCACCGCGCCCAGCGGCAGGTAGCTCGCCGTCAGCCCCTTTGCCATACAGATCAGGTCCGGGACAACCTTCCAGTTGTCGATGGCAAACCACTCGCCCGTGCGCCCGAAGCCCGCCATCACTTCGTCGGCGATCATCAGTATGCCGTACTTATCACACAGCCTGCGCACGCCCTCCAGGTATCCGTCGGGCGGAATCAGAATGCCGTTGGTGCCAACCACGGTTTCGAGAATGAAAGCCGCAATCGTCTGCGGGCCTTCCAGTTGGATCGTTTCTTCGATCATGGCCAGCGACGTTTCCGCCGATTCCCACCCGCGCTCGATGCCGTGATAGGGATCCAGCACGCGCACCACGCCCGGGATGCCGGGCTCAGCGGCCCAGCGCCGGGGATCGCCCGTGAGCGAGATTGCGCCAGCAGTCGCGCCGTGGTAAGACCGGTAACGCGCGATGATTTTGTGCCGCCCGGTAAAGAATCGCGAGATCTTGATCGCGTTCTCGTTGGCCTCAGCTCCGCCGTTAGTGAAAAAGAATGTGTCGATGTCGCCCGGAGTAATCTCCGCCAGCTTCGCTCCCAGCCGCGCGCGGGGCTCGGTCGCCATAAACGGATTCGCGTAGCACAGCGTCTGCGCCTGTTCGTGAATGGCCCGGATGACACGCTCGTCCCCGTGGCCAATGTTGACCGACATCAACTGGCTGTTGAAGTCGATGAAGCGCTTGCCCTCGGGCGTCCAGAAATAAATGCCCTTGGCGCGCGCCACGGGAATTGGATCAACTTTCGACTGCGCCGACCACTCGAACAGCGTGTGCTTCTTGGTAAGCTCAACGATTTCCTGTCCGGTCATGGCGGGGGTGGTGAGAGTTGTGGTCATAAGAGTCCTTCAAGAACGAATTGCCAGGGGTTCTCTCGGATTTACGGATCAAGAAATTTTCGTATCCGTGTTCATCCGTGAAATCCGAGGCTAGAATTTTCGGCTGTGCTCTTTTGCCCAGCGCTCGACAACGACCTTCTTGTCCGTGTAAAACTCGATGGCATCGCGGCCCTGGCCGTGGAGATCGCCGAAGAAGCTGTTCTTCCAACCACTGAATGGAAAGTAAGCCATGGGCGCGGCGACTCCAATGTTGATGCCGATGTTGCCGGCTGGCGCCTCATAGCGGAACCGGCGCGCCGCCGATCCGCTCGATGTAAACAGCGACGCCTGGTTGCCGTAGGCGCTGCGTTCCAGGAAGGCCAGAGCTGCGTCCATGTTATCGGCGTGCACCAGGCTGAGCACGGGTCCGAAGATCTCGGTATCCGCAAGATCGCTCGTCGGCGGAACGTCGTCCAGAATCGTGGGCTTCACGAAGTTGCCGGACTCGTATTTCGGAATCTTCGAACCGCGGCCATCCAGCAGGATCTTCGCGCCTTGCTTTTCACCAAGACCGATCAGCGATTCGACGCGCTCTTTGCTCTGAGCAGTGATGACTGGGCCCATCTGCACGCCGTCTTCGAGCCCATTGCCGACGCGAAGCTTCGAGGCAGCGTCGGCGATCGAGTCGCGGAACGTCTTCTGCGCTTCGCCGATTGTGACCGCGACCGATACGGCTAAACAGCGCTGTCCCGCACACCCGAATGCGCTGTCGCTGATGATCTGCGTCGCCATCGGCATGTCCGCATCAGGCAGCACAACGACGTGATTCTTCGCGCCTCCCTGGCATTGGCAGCGCTTCCCTTGCTCACCCGAGCGCGCGTAGATGTAGCGTGCCACCGGAGTCGATCCCACGAAGCTGATCGCACGAACCTTCGGATGATCGATGAGCGCGTCGACGACCGCCTTGCCGCCGTTCACGAGACTGACGACGCCCTTGGGCAGCCCGGTCTTTTCCAGCAACTCATAAACGTAGCGCATGGTGAGCGGCACACGCTCACTGGGCTTCAGGATGAACGTGTTCCCCGTGGCAATGGCGTAAGGCAAGTACCAGAACGCGATCATGCCAGGGAAATTAAACGGCACAATGGCCGCGGTCACGCCAAGCGGTTGGCGGATCATCATCTCGTCGATGCCGCGGGCCACATCTTCCAGGTTGTAGCCCTGCATCATCATCGGGATGCCGCAGGCCACCTCGACGTTTTCAATGGCGCGGCGCATCTCGGCTTTGGCCTCGGTGAAGGTCTTGCCGTTCTCCATCGTGATGATGCGGGCAACGTCGTCGATGTGCTCCTCAAGCAGCATCTTCAGCTTGAACAGCGGCTGGATGCGGTCTTCCGGCGGCGTGCGGCGCCATTCGGGGAAGGCCGCGGCGGCCGCTTCCACTGCGGTATTGACCTCAGCAGCGTCGGCGAGCGGCACGCTGGCCAAGACTTCCCCTGTCGCGGGATTGACCACGTCGCGCCACTCCGAGGCGTGCGAGTCGGTCCATTGGCCGTTGATGTAGTTGGTGAGGCGGGTAATCGGAGGTGCTGCAACGCTCATGGTAATGCCTCTGCTATCGCGAAGTGTCAGTTGTCTGCCATCAGTATATAGCGGCAATTACCGGCAACTGCGAACCGGCTACTGGCAACCGTTTCACACCAACTGCGCGACCGCGCCCTTCTTATCGCACACTGCGGCCAGCGCGGACTCCAGCACGGCTAATCCTTCATCGATTTGCTCATCGGTGGCGACCAGCGGCACGAGGATCCGGATCACGTTCGAATACGAACCGGCGGTAATCGTGATCAGGCCGTGCTCGTAGCAGTACTGCGTGATCTTCTTGGTTTCGTCGGCGGCCGGAGCTTTCGTTTCTTCCGACTGCACCAGTTCGATCGCCTGCATGCCGCCCAGGCCGCGCACCTGGCCGATGATGGGCCAGCGGCACTGCCACGCGCGGGCACGGGTCTGGAAACGGTCGGCGAGTTCGTTGGCGCGCTCGAGGAGATCGCCGCGTTCGAACAAGTCAAGCACCGCCAGCGCCGCGGCACACGACAGCGGATTGCCGGCGAACGTTCCACCGAGGCCGCCCGGTCCGGGAGCATCCATGATTTCAGCGCGGCCGGTAACCGCGGCCAGCGGCAAACCTCCGCCCAGCGATTTGGCGGTGACGAGCAGATCCGGTTCGATCCCATAGCGTTCGCTGGCAAACAGCGCGCCCGTCCGTCCGAAGCCGGACTGCACTTCGTCGGCAATGAACAGGATGCCGTGCTTATGGCAGAGATCAATCAAGACCTGGAAGTAATCCGGCGGCGGCGCGATGAAGCCGCCTTCTCCGAGCACCGGCTCGGCGATCACAGCGGCCACTTCCTCGTTAGCCACAACCCGCTTGAATGTGTCTTCGAGATGACGCGCGCAGTACAGATCGCACGTCGGATAAGTCATCGAGTACGAACACCGATAGCAATAAGCGAACGGCACCCGATAGACTTCGCCCGGAAACGGCGCGAATCCAGCCTTATAAGGATGAGTCTTGCTGGTCAGCGCCAGCGTCATCATGGTTCGGCCGTGAAAGGCATCTTCGAAGGCGATGATGCTGGGGCGCTTGGTGTAGGCTCGGGCAATCTTGACCGCATTCTCAACGGCCTCCGCTCCGCTGTTCACGAAGATGGTTTTCTTCGCGAACTTGCCGGGCGTGACTTCGTTCATGCGCTCGGCGAGGCGAACGTAACTCTCGTAGGGCGTAACCTGCACGCAGGTGTGCAGGAATCGGTCGAGTTGGTCCTTAACCGCATCGACAACCGCCTTCTGGCGATGCCCGACATTAAGGCAGCCGATGCCACCAGCGAAGTCGAGATAACGGTTGCCGTCCACATCTTCGAGCCAGGCGCCTTCCGCCTTGGCAACGTAGATGGGCGTACCGTGAGAAAGCCCGCGGGGCACAGCTTTCGCGCGGCGCTCGGATAGGGCCTTGGACTTCGGCCCGGGGATCGGTGTGCGTAGTTGAATGGTGGACATCGTGAGTCTCGTCGTTGGTCGTTAGTCGTTGGTCGTTAGCGGCTCGTTGTCTGTGTGTTCAGTTTTCTCTAGCTGCTGCTTCAACGTAGCGAAAATTGCAAAGGTCCTTCGCTTCGCTCAGGATGACAAGCTGGCAACTGGGTACTGGCAACTGGCAGCTGCTCCTCAGTACCAGCCGATCGGCGCTTCGTTCAGGTTGATATACACCTGCTTGGTCTCGAGATATTCTTCGATGCCCCAGGGGCCAAGCTCGCGGCCGAAGCCGGATTGCTTGTAGCCTCCCCACGGCGCTTCCACGTAGGTGGGCTGCATGTGGTTGACCCAGACAATCCCGGCGCGCAGAGCTTTCACGGCGCGCATGGCCTTGAAAATGTCGCGCGTCCACACAGCGGCCGCCAAGCCATAAGGAGAATCGTTCGCGATCTTAAGCGCCTCTTTTTCGTCCTCGAACGGAATCACAGCCGCGACAGGGCCGAAGATCTCTTCGCGAGCAATGCGATCGCTGTTTTTTACATCGTAGAAGATGGTGGGCTGCACGTAATAGCCCTTGGCAAACTTTTCGGGGTGTCCTCCGCCGGACGCGAGTTTCGCTTCTTTCTTGCCAATTTCGACATAGGAGTTGACGCGGTCGTATTGCTCTTTGCTGACCAGCGGGCCCATCTTGGTTTCGCGTTCGAGCGGCGGACCGAGCTTGATCTTCTTCGCTTTCTCGGTCATCGCTTCGACAAACCTTTTATAGATTGTCTTCTGCACCAGGATACGGCTCCCGGCCGAACAAACCTCACCTTGATTGATGAAGACTCCGAAGAGGGCTCCGTCGATGGCGGCCTCGAAATCAGCGTCGGCGAAAAAGATGTTCGGAGACTTGCCGCCGAGTTCAAGCGTGACGCGCTTTACCGTGTCTGCGGCCTGTTTCACGATGATCTTGCCAACGGCGGCGCTGCCGGTGAAAGCGATTTTGTTAACGTCGGGATGCTGCACGAGTGGTGCACCGCAGGACTCACCGAAGCCGGTGATGACGTTGACGACGCCGGGCGGCAAGCCACAATCGGCGAAATGCTTCGCCAGTTCAAGAGCCGTTAACGGAGTCTGTTCGGCGGGCTTCAGCACGCAGGTGCATCCTGCAGCGAGCGCAGGTGCGAGTTTCCACGCAGCCATGAGCAACGGATAATTCCACGGAATGATTTGTCCGGCAACGCCGACCGGTTCTTTGAGCGTCAGGCTCATCGCGTTGTCGGGGACCGGATTCACGTAGCCAACAACTTTCGTTGCGAGTCCGCCGTAGTATTCGAAGCAGGTAGCAACGTCGTTGAGATCGTATTCGGCCTCGACGATGGGCTTACCGGTGTTGCGGCATTCGAGTTCGGCAAGCGCGGGCAGATTCTGTCGGACTTTGTCTGCAAGGCGGAAAAGCACGCGGCCTCGCTCCTGCGCGGTTGTCGTCGCCCATGGGCCTTCTTCGAAAGCGGCCTTGGCGGCGGCGACGGCGCGGTTCACGTCGTCGGCCGAGGCGTCGGGGACTTGCGCAATCACTTCTTCGGTCGAAGGATCGTAGACCGGGAAGGTCTTGGCGGACTTGCTCGCGACCCATTCGCCGTTGATGAGCATCTGGTAGGTCTTCACTTCGGTTTGCACTCCGCTGGGCATGGTGGCCTCCTAATCTCTCCTCAACTCAGGGCCGAGCTTGCGTCGCGGGAACGGGCGCGGCGACTGCAGCGAGCTGAATCTTTCGTGATGCTTTGCGCCGGCCGTAGACGAAGAAGAAAAATGCGGCCATGCCGATAAAGAATAACGTGATGCCGAACATCGTCACCTCGTATTTCCACAGCGACGTAATCTGCTTAGGCGGGAAAAACGCCACCACGATCGCCAACGCAGTGGTAGTTAGTCCCGCAACACCGGCGAACATCAACTTGCCCCGACCATAACGTCCACCTTGCAGGGACTCACGGCCCGCAAACTTCACGAGCGCGGCAAATACATACAGAAACGGAACGAGCTGCAGGACAACTGCGGCGCTGAGCATTGTTTGGAACGCGTCCTGCACACCGCCCGAAAGGGTAAAGTTAAGCACGATCAGAATCAGAGAAACGATTCCTTGCACGATTAATGCGACGTGAGGCGTGGCATACTTTGGATGGACTTTCCCCATCACCGACGGCATGTAGGAATCGAGCCCGGCAACGAACGGGATGCGCGCCGAACCGCCCATCCAGGCGGAGCCAATTCCGGCGATCGAGAGGCTCAGCATAACTGCGAACGGCCCAATCATCCATGCAGCGCCGATCTTGTGCGCCATCTGGCTGACGCCCTGTACGATTCCCTGCAACACACTGATGTCGTTCTTGCCGATGGCAATCAGCAGAGTCAGGGTGGCGCCGATGTAGAGAGCTCCCGAAACGATGCCGCCCAAAGCGACGGCGCCGGGTAGGGTCTTCTGCGGGTCGCGAATTTCGTCACCCATAACGGACGCGAGTTCCAGTCCAACCAGCCCGAAGCAGATCACTCCGAAAGAGTTCAGAACGAATTTGGGATCGGCTGGAACATGGAAGTCGGCGGCCGTAACCGTCGTGCCGTAGCGCGACCAGATCACGATACCCAATCCGATCAGGACAGCGGCTGCGATGAACGTTCCTATGGCGCCAAGATTGTTGAGCCATTTGCCCACTCCAAGTCCAACAATGTTCAGGCCCGTCAGGAGCGCAAGCAAGGCGACTGACGCCAACAGCGCGAAGGTCTTGTTCTCGGCGAGATGCGCATGCCCTGGCCCCATGGCATAGACCGACACGCCGACAAAATAGAGCATTACCGTCGGCACGTAGAGCATGTTGTTGGTCCAGTAGCACCAGCCGGAAAGGAATCCGTGAAAATCACCGAAGACTTCCTTGGCCCAAAGGTAGACGCCGCCTTCCCCGGGATACCGATGAGCCAGTTCGATGACCGCAATACCTTGCGGCCAGAAGAAAAGAAGTAACGAGATGATCCAGAGCCAGATCGTGACGCCACCGTTGGCGGCGATGGAGGGAACCACGTTGAGATTGAAAACGGCAACGACAAAGAGCAGCACAAGATCGCGGCGCCCGAGGGCCCGGATCAGGTGGGGCTGGGCGTCGGGTTGGGTGATAGTGGACTGAGTCGTCGTGGACATACCAGGAGGTCCGTAGAAAAACCTTGTCATTCCGAACCGGGCCGATAGGCGCGGTGAGGAACCTGCTGTTGCGCTTGTTCTGCGGCCACACTCGGCCACGCTGAGCAATGCAGAGGGCGGACCAATGCGTCCGCCCCTACGCGAATTTAGTGCGCGACTGCGACCGGTGCGGCTCGCTCCTGCTGCGCTTTCGCCAGTGAGGCGGCAATATCGTTGAACGCCGCCAGGTGCTTGTCGATGTCGGCCTCGGTATGCTGCACCGAAATCGTCCATTGCTCGTCCCACCAGTAAGGCTGCGCCATCACGCCGCGGTTGACCATGCCGAACCAGTAGTGGCGCCACAAGTCGACGTCGACCGCTTCCCAGTCGCGGTAGTTGCGAATTTCTTTCGGATAGAGCATTAGAGCACCATTGGCTCCGGCCTGCGCGATGTAGGCCTGCAAACCAACTTTCGCGATGGTGGCGCGGTAGCCGTCCGCCAGTTTCTTGCCGAGTTTGTCGACTTTGGCGTAGTTCTCGCGGGTCAGGACTTCGCGGAAGGTCGCGAGGCCCGCCGCCATCGAGACCGGGTTCGTGTTGTAGGTACCACCGTGGAAAACCTTGTGCTGCGAGATCAGATCCATCACCGACTTGCTGGTGCCAAATGCGGCGAGGGGCAAGCCTCCGCCGATGGACTTGGCCAGGCAGATCATGTCGGGATGAACCCCGAAATATTCGCTGGCGCCACCCCAACCGAGCTTCGCGCCGGTCTTGACTTCGTCAAAGATCAGCAGCGCGCCATGTTTATCGCAGATCTCGCGCAGGCCCTTCAGGAATCCTGGCTGTGGCATGCATAGTCCGACGTTCATAAGAATCGGTTCAAGAATGATCGCGGCAACCTCGCCGGGGTTTTCCTTGAAGCGGCGCTCCACGGTAGCGAGATCGTTGAACGTGGCAATGAGCACGTTGGCGATCGCCGATTTCGGCACGCCGAGACCACCAGTAACCGCAGTCGGCGCATGGATATCCCCATAATCGGGCGCGTGCGGTTTCACGCTGACCAAAGCGCTGTCGTGCAGGCCGTGGTATGCGCCCTCGAACTTCACGATCTTGTCGCGTCCGGTGGCAGCGCGAGCGAGACGAATCGCGTGCATCGTAACTTCGGTGCCGCTATTGCCGAAGCGGCACATCTCGACCGGAAAGCGGGTGCAGATTTCTTCGGCGAGTTCCCACTCCATGTCGTGCGGCATGCCGAACATGGTGCCGGTGGAGAGTCGCTTCTCGACGGCCTTCATGACGGCGGGATGGCAATGTCCCGCCATAAGCGCGCCGAAGGTCAGGTTGTGGTCGATGTATTCGTTGCCATCGAGGTCGCGGAACTTGCTCCCGCTGGCCTCCTTCACGAAAATCGGCCAGGGATCGTAGGCGCGATAGTTGCTGGCTACACCGAGAGGAATGCGTTTGAGATTCTTTTTGTGGGCCTCGGCGGATTTGGGCGTGCGCCGCTCGAAAGCGGCGAGTTCTTTCTGCAGATCGGGATACATCGAATTACTCCGGGAAAGCTCAGGCCAGATCGGCCATTAGATTTGGTTCTCGGCGGCGCGAAGGCCGCCCATCGATTGTACCTACATTCTAGGATCGGCCATTAGATTTGGTTCTCGGCGGCGCGAAGGCCGCCCATCGATTGTACCTACATTCTAGAACGACAACTTAAGAGCAAACTGAATCTGCCGCGGCTCGCGCGTATGCGTCACCCGACCGAAGTCGGGACCGTCGCTGAAGTTGCCGTCAGGATTCAGGAATTGCGTGTGATTGAATATGTTGAAAAACTCCGCGCGGAACTCGCCATGAACCCTTTCGGTGAACGGGATGGCCTTCTGTACTGACATATCAAAGTTATTGATCCCTGGCCCGCAACAGATCGTGCGAGGCCCACCCAAAGTTCCCAAAGCGGGATCCGAAATGTTGCAGCCGGTCGCACCGGCGCCCCCTGGGCAAAAGTAATAGTTGCTGTTTGACCGCGGATTCACGAAATGGACAGGCCCATTCTCGACTGGCCTTCCCGGAGCCTCGAACCCGCTGGTGTCATTCTGGAGCTCCTGATCATCGATGGTTATCATGCGGATCGGGAAGCCGGATTGGAAACTTGTTATCCCGGAAACGGACCACCCATTCAGGGCCATCCCTTTCGCGCCATCATATTTTGGTATCTGAGGCTCCCATAGATAGCTGATCACCAAACGCTGGCGGGAATCGAACAACGACAAACCCCGGTTGCAGCTGAAGTTGTTCAGAACTCCGTTGCAATTGGGCTTGAGGGCATTCTCAAAACTGGACGCATCGTCAATGGACTTACTGTATGTATAAGCAATCTCGAACTGCAAGCCATTTGACAACCTCCGCTCCAGCGACGCCTGCAGCGAGTTGTAGGCCGAGTTGGCAATGGTGTCCTGCGCGAAGATGCTGCTGAAAACCGGGATTCCGTCGGCCGGGCAGCCGTTTCCCGTGGTCGGATCACAAGTCGGAGAGGAATACGGGCGCAAGCCGACGAGCGTGAGCGCGGTTGGATTGGGACCGGTCACTACGGGTTGCGGTCCATAAGGCAAATGCAACGTCACTCCGGCGGGGATCTCGTTGGCCGCCACACTGAAGGAGCTGTCGCCAAAAAACGGTCCGCAGGCCAGCGTCCCGTCTCCGGTCAGATTGGAAATATTTTGCAGATCGAGGCAGGTCTGTGCGGTGGCCGGACTCAGATCATGGGTGGCCAGCAGACGATGTCCCTGCGATCCCACGTAGCCAACGCTCAGGACCGTATTTTTGAATAGTTCACGCTCGATGCCAAAGTTGTATTGCTCGGTATATTGCGAACGAAGTTGAGGTTGTAACTCTCCAAACATCAGGATCGGACGAAAGATCGACCAGTCAAACGGCGTGCCACGCGGAGGATTGAGAATAGAGCCAAAAGGGTTCGGCAGCACTCCCGGTCCGCCACTGGCCCCGTTGCCCTGGCAAGACCCACCGGCAGGCGTCGCGCAGCTTTGCAGAACGAAAGGCGTACTAAAGAATCCCTCGGTAACGGTCGTGCTCCCGCCGAACGGCGGCTCCGCCTGGAACTGTTCCAGCACCAATTGCTCGATCGGATTGTAGAAAATTCCAAATCCGCCACGAATGGTCATCTTGCCATCCTTGCGCGGGTCCCAGGCAACTCCAATTCGTGGAGCAAAGGACTTGTAGTAGGACTTCGTTAAACCTTTCGGGACTCCAGGATCTCCCGGGACAACCAGGCCTACTGGACAATCTCCGGCAGGAGTGACGCTGCAGTTGTAAACGGAACTGGTCTGCCCCGGACGGAAAGTCTGGTAGCGGCCGCCAGCGTCATAGAAAGGTTGGTTGTATTCCCAACGCAAGCCGTAATTGACAGTCAAATTCGGCTTTATCTTCCAACTGTCCTGCGCGAACAAGTAGAAGGCATTCCCGCGCACATCCTCTGAATTGGTCGAGCCCATGAGGTCGGTATCCGGCAATCCCATGAGGTAGTTGGGAAACAAATTGGTAGTGCCGTTAAGGTTTGGATTGGAATTAACGCGCACCGCGGCGAAGTCGTTTAATCCGCCGCCCGAGTACGTGTAGTCCCCTTGCGGCGAAAAGAACAACGTCTGAAAGAAGCGCTGATTTCGCAGATCCACGCCAAACTTCATGGTGTGGTTGCCCTTCACCTTCGTGAAGTTGTCGGAAAACTGATAAGTGTTTCCGATCTGCGGCAACTCGCCTTCAAAGTCATTCCCGATCGAGAAACCACCCGCGACGCTGATGTCGGGCACGCCTTCGTGCTGCGCCCCCAGTCCTGGAGTAATGCCAATCTTGGGATTGGGAATGATGACGCCCGGGGTGTCGGTCGTGCCCGTGAAGCAGAATGGCACAGCTGCGCCCGTACAGGAATCGGTCACCAGGTGGTGGTTCTGCGGAGACAAGAACGTACCCTGGCCTTCGCGGAAATATGTAATTCTTGCCTCATTAACCACCGAGTTGCTGATGGTCCAGGTATGGCTGAGATTCACTTGCTGGGATCTGGTCTTGCTGAGATCTCCGAAGCCGGGCAAGAGATTGGTGAACTCCACCTGGAATTTGGTAAAGGGATCGGCCTCATACGAATCGTTAAAGTAATAGTACACACTCAGGTTTTGGCGCTCGTTGATGTGATGATCCAATTTAACGGTGAACTGATTCCCGTGCTGCTGGGAGTTAGGAATCGATTGAAAAATGAAGTTGGGCTGATTCGGCAATGGCACATACTGCTGCATCAGATTAGCGGCAACAGGGTCAAAGCAAGGACTGGGCGTCTGTGGAGTGAGGCTGGGTATTATGCTGTTCGGGAAGATACTTGCCCAAGCAACTCCGGGCGCTGGTGCTGCACCGCCTGCTTGGCTGATCGCGGCCATGCAATTGGGCCGGTTTTGCAGAATCTCCGCCACGGCGTTGTCGGTAAGCGTTCCGCCAAACGGTGATTGCGAAAAATCTCCGTTACGCTCGGCCGCGGTTGGAACCACGGTAGGATCCCCCACGATCCCTTGCACTACTCGACGTCCTTCATAGGAGGCAAAAAAGAACGTGCGATCTTTCTTGATGGCCCCACCGAACGTTCCGCCGAATTGGTTTTGCTTGTTGTCGGGGATGGCCGGGTCAAGAAAGCCCTTCGAGTCGAGCACTTTGTTGCGGAAGAATTCGTAAACGCTGCCGTGCCACTGATTCGTTCCCGACTTCGTGACTACGTTGATGACCGCCCCGGAATTGCGGCCGTACTCGGCATCGAAGGTATTGGAAAGCACGCGGAATTCGGAGATGCTGTCGGGCGAGGGCTGAATGGCTGGCCCGTTCACGAATAAATCGTTCCCGTCGCCGCCATTCACACTGAAGTTGTTGGAACGTCCGCGGCCGCCGTTCACCGACACCGCGCCCGCGCTATTGCTCCCGTAGAAAAGGTCGGAGCCGCCCACACCCTGCACACCGGGCTGCAGTTGAAGAAGCTGATAGGTGTCGCGGGAGTTGAGCGGCAACCCTGACACCTGCGCGGAATCCATAACCGCGCCGAGTTGCGTACTCGTCGTATCGACCATTGGCGCTTCCGATGTGACATCGACCGTCTCCTGCGCCTGGCCGATCTGCAACACCGAGTTCACCGTCACAACCTGGTTGAGATCGACATTCACGCCCCGCTGCACGTTCTTTTTGAACCCTTTCAGGTCGAACTCCATGCGATAGCTGCCTACGCCGACCTGCGGGTAGACGTAGTCGCCGTTTCCATTGCTGGTCGTAACCGCGCTCACCCCGGTGGCTTCGTTGGTAAGCGTCACCTTCACGTCGGCCAGAACAGCCCCGGTGGGATCACTGACCCGGCCCAGGATGCGGCCGCCAGTGCTTTGTGCGATGAGGAACACGGGAATCAGCAAATACATGGAGACGGCCAGACAAACTGCACACCAGTGGGCTCGCAATGACAGCATGGTGCCTCCAGACTTCTGGAACGGTTGGAATTTTTGTTTGATAACGACAGCTTGTATCCCGCTACAACCTTGCTATAATCCCGCAAGGTTAGAGAACGGGGCCGGTGCCTGTCAAGGACAAAAAAACGCGTCCTGCCCATTGAAATTTCTTATTCTGACTTCTGGCAAGACCCGCGCCGCCATAAGCAACCAGCATGGCCGAACCTTACTTAAAGATCGGAGACGTGGCCCGGAAAGTGGGAATGTCGCCCTCGGTGATCCGCTCGTGGGAAAGCCTTGGATTGGCGCGGCCGCGGCGCACCGAGAGCAAGTACCGGCTCTACACAGCGGATGACGTGAAACTGCTGAAGCGCGCCCGTTTTCTGCGCAAGGTGCGCGGGCTGAATGCGGCCGCGATTGTGCAGTTGCTCAAACGCGAGGGAAAGGTGCGCCCGGTAGCGGACGGAAATGCCGGAGCCATCGGAGGGCATCTGCGGCAATTGCGCTCGCGGCGGCGGCTTTCGCTGGCGCAGGTGGCGCAGGCCGTCGGTATCTCGGTGGGATTCCTCAGCGCGCTCGAGCGCTCTCAAATGAGCGGGTCGGTGGGAACGCTGCGCAAACTGGCGCGCTTCTATAAAACGAACATTCTGGATTTCTTTGACGCCTCGGAAGCCAGCAAGCGCCAGGTGCGGCCCTCCGAACGTAAGATCCTCGAAATAGGAACCGGCGTCCGCATGGAACTGTTGGCGTGGGGCAATACTGTGATGGAGCCGCATCTGTTTCGCATCGCGCCAGATGCCGGCAGCGGCGATCCTTATACCCACGAAGGTGAGGAGTTCCTCTACGTCTTGCGCGGAGATCTTGAGATCATGGTCGAAGGTGAACAATATCGTTTGAAGCCAGGGGACAGTTTTTATTTTGAAAGTGCGACACCCCATCGCTGGAAGAATCCGGGCCGCAAGGAAACCTTGGTTTTGTGGATTAATACGCCGCCAACGTTTTAGCAGGAACCATCTAGGAGGAACCATGAACTGGGAACGCCCTGGGAGATGGCTACGTTTGCTGCCCATGCTGGCAGTTTTAATGTGTATGGGATCTTGCTCCAAGAAAACCCCCACGCTCAACCTTCTGGTGTGGGAAGGTTACGCCGATCCGTCGTTTATCAAAGCGTTCGAAGAGCAGAACCAGTGCAAGGTCTCGGCGTCGTATATGGGATCAAGCGATGAACTCATGGCCAAGCTGCGCGGCGGCAGCGCGGGAAATTACGACGTGATTTCACCCTCGAGCGACGTGGCGTCCTCCATCGCAACCGCGGGATTGGCGGCGCCGCTCGACTTGACGAAGATTCCGAACTACAGCCAACTTTCTCTGCAGCTCACTTCCCTGCCGCTGGTCCACGCCAACAGCCAGGTGTACGGCGTGCCGTTCATGTGGGGGCCAGATCCCATCATTTACGACACGACGGCTTTCGCGCAGCCGCCGGATTCCTGGAACGTCCTATGGGATCCAAAATACAAGGGGAAGGTCTCGGTGTGGGATGATCTGTCGACCGTATACATGACCGCGCAGGTTCTTGGCTACGACAAATCCGATCCGTCGCGACTCTATAACATGAGCGACGAGCAATTGGAGGCAGTCAAGAAAAAGCTGCTGGAGTTGAAACCGAACATCCGCAAGATGTGGGCTACGGGCGGGGAGTTGACGAATCTGTTTGAGAGCCACGAAATCGTGATCGCGATGGGCTGGCCGCTAAACACCGCCGATCTGAAGAAAGCCGGTTTCCCCGCCGGCGAGACTATTCCCAAAGAGACCACCACGGGCTGGATCGACCACCTCATGATCACGGCGGGCAGCGAAAACAAAGAGCTGGCGCACAAGTTTCTGGAGTACATGATCGAAGCTCAGACGCAGAAGCTGGTCACCGACAAGACGCATTATGTTCCGGCGAATCCGCAGGCCGGGCATTTCATGACGCCGGACGAGGTGAAGACGCTCCATCTGGACGACGTGGAGAGTTACCAGAAGCGCCTGAATTTCTGGCAGAATGTGCCGCGGCGCACGAAGTATACCGAGATTTGGAACGACATCAAGGCTGCACAGTAGCGACCGACAACTCATGGCATCTCCCATCCCTCCCACCATCACGGTTACGGCGAGCGCGCAGTCCGCCGCGAAACCAGCCTTACTGAGCATCCGGAATGTGGCGAAGAGCTTCGGCCGCAACGCGGTGCTCCGGAATATTTCGCTGGAGATTGCAGAAGGCGAGTTTATGACCATTCTGGGGGAGAGCGGTTCGGGAAAAACTACGCTTCTGCGAATCGTTGCCGGATTCGAAACCGCGACTTCAGGTGAGCTGTGGATGGGCCCCGAGAGACTCGATCACCAGCCGCCCTACCGGCGGCGCGTCAATACGGTGTTTCAATCCTATGCTTTGTTCCCGCACCTCACCGTCGAAGAGAATGTCGGGTACGGGTTGCGCGTGGCGAAACGGCCGGCGGCAGAGATTGCGCAACGAGTCGCCGAGGCGCTCGATAAAGTAAAGATGACGGCGCACGCCAAGGCGAAGCCGTCGAAGATCAGCGGAGGGCAGCAGCAGCGGGTCGCGCTGGCTCGCGCGTTAGTGAATCGGCCGCGGCTTCTATTGCTGGACGAGCCGCTCTCAGCACTGGATGCGAACCTGCGGCGGCAAATGCAGGTGGAACTGAAATCACTGCAGCGCGAGGTGGGCATCGCGTTCGTATTCGTGACGCACGATCAGGAAGAAGCGATGGTGATGTCGGACCGCATAGCGCTGCTGCGTTCGGGCGAACTGGAGCAGGTAGCAACGCCACGCGAGATTTACAGCCGTCCGGCCACTGCTTATGTCGCGCAGTTCATCGGCCACACGAATCTGCTGAAGGCCGATGTGCGAGGCGGAGTCGTTCGCTGTGGGGCGCTGGCGTGGCCGGCCCCGCTTCCCGACGGGCCGGCGCTTTTTTCTTTGCGCCCGGAGCATGTGCGACTGGCGGGAACTGGAGCTTCGGAAAGCGGTGTGGTGCGCGTTCGCGGTCGGGTGCTGCATCAGGCATTTCACGGGGCGACAGAATTGATTCGCGTGGAATGTGCAGACGGACTCCTTCTGGTCGTGCGGACAGCGAGCGGAGGCGTTGTGCAAAGTGAAGTTGAGCTCGAGTTCTCCGCTGCCGACGCGGTGCAAGTGCGTGAGTCGCCCGAAAGGATCTGATGTTCTCGCGTGCATACAAAACCGTAGTGACGGTCCCGCCGCTGCTGTGGGTAACCGTGTTTCTGCTCGTGCCGTACCTGCTGATGTTCTGCTACAGCTTCTGGTCGGTGTCACCGGCTCAGAGCATCGTGCATTCGTGGAATCTGGACAACTATCGAGACCTGTTGCACAAAACGACGTACTGGCAGACCCTGCTGCGCTCCATGTGGATCGCGGCGCGCGTGATGGTATTTTCTCTGCTACTGGGATATCCGCTGGCATATTTTCTGTCATTCTATGCGGGCAAACGAAAAGATCTTCTGTACCAGATGGTCATTATTCCGCTCTGGGTTAGTTATTTGGTGCGAGCGTATGCGTGGAAGACCATTCTCGGTTCTGACGGCGTGCTCAATACGCTGCTGCAGTATGTGCACCTAACGAGGCATCCGCTCGATTTTCTGCTCTACAGTCCATTCGCCGTCGTGCTGACGCTCACACACATCTATACGCCGTTCGCGTTTCTGCCGATTTATGCGGCGCTGGAGCACATTCCCCGCAACCTGGTCGAGGCCTCGCATGATCTGGGCGCAACGCCGGCGCAGACATTCTGGAAAGTCATTTTCCCGCTTTCGATTCCGGGCGTGGTTGCCGGGGCGACGTTCGCCTTCGTTTTGAGCCTCGGCGACTTCCTGGCCCCGCTGCTGCTGGGCGGCCCGAGCGGCATCATGATTTCAAACATCGTGGTCAGTTTGTTCGGCGCGGCCTACAACTGGCCCCTGGGCGCGGCGATTTCGCTGGGCATGCTGGTGATCGTGGTCAGCCTGCTGTTCTTATCCGAGCGGCTGGAAAAGAAATGGAGCTTCTCGTGAGCAGCGGCGCCAACCTTCCGCGCTCGCGCTGGCTGCTCGCGCATGCGATAGCGGTGTTTTCGTTTCTGTATCTGCCGATCGCGGTCCTCATTCTTTATTCGTTCAACGGCCAGGGCGTGGGCGGATTTCCGCCGCATCACCTCACGTTCGACTGGTACCGTATCCTGTTCGCAGACGGGCCGATCTGGGATTCGGTGCTGAACAGCCTGCAGGTAGCCTTTGCGGCGATGGCGATCTCGCTAATGCTCGGCATCCCGGCGGCGCTGGCTCTCGACCGGGCCCAATTCCCCGGCAAGGCGATGTTCCGCCGACTGGTGCTGCTGCCGCTGATCCTGCCCGGCATTATCACCGGCCTTTCGCTGCTGATGCTCTTCAACCTGATGGGCACAAAGCTCAGCCTGATGACGATCATCCTGGGCCACGGCACAGCTTTGATCTCAGTGGCGACCACCGAGGTTTTCGCAGGCCTGCAAAAGCTTGATCGCGCACAGGAAGAAGCGTCGCTCGACCTAGGCGCGAATTACTGGCAAACCTTCTGGCGCATCACGGTACCGAACCTGAAGCTGCCGATCATCGGCGCGGCGCTTCTGATCTTCACGCTCTCTATGGACGAAATCGCGGTCAGCTTCTTCCTGATCGGCCGCGACAACACGCTGCCGCTCGAAATCTGGGGTCGCCTGCGTCGAGGCATCACGCCGGAGATCAATGCCGTGTCGACCATCATCTTTGTGTTTTCGCTGGTGACGATCGTGATCTGGTACCGGCTTCGCGTCCGCGCGGAAGGCGGCGTCGACATTGGCGGCGAACTGGTCGAAAGCTCCTCCGCCAGCACCATGTCATCCTGAGGACTGCGTTCTTTGCGGGCCTACGGACCTATGCACTCCGCTGGCAGCATCGGCGCTTCGGGCAATTCCATAGGGCCTTCCGCCCGCGAAAAACGCGATCCTCAGGATGACAAGCCTTTAAGTAACCGCGTCTTTCGTGGTGATTTCTCTCCCCGCATAGTAAAGTGGTAGTACACCATATTTCTGGAAGGATCCTTTTTGAGTTCAGGCATTCGCAACATCGCTATCATCGCCCACGTCGACCACGGCAAGACCACGCTGGTTGACGCCATGCTGCAACAAAGCGGGACGTTCCGCTCCAACGAACACCACGTCGAACGGGTCATGGACTCGAACGAACTGGAGCGCGAGCGCGGCATCACTATTCTCGCCAAGAACACCGCAATTTTCTATCACGACGTGAAAATCAACATCGTCGACACGCCCGGTCACAGCGACTTCGGTGGAGAAGTCGAGCGAGCACTGAAGATGGTCGACGGCGTCATGCTGCTGGTGGATGCGAGCGAAGGCCCGCTCCCCCAGACGCGCTACGTGCTCAGCAAAGCGCTGGAGGCGCATCTGCCGCCCATCGTGGTCATTAACAAGATCGATCGCTCCGACGCGCGCCCGCAGGAAGTGTTGAACGAGATCTACGACTTGTTTATCGATCTCGATGCGAAAGAAGAGCAGATTGATTTTCCGGTGCTCTACACGAACGCCAAGATTGGTACGGCAACTACCGACATCAAGGGCGGCGGCGAGGATTTGCGGCCGTTGTTCGATGCGATCATCAAAACGATTCCTCATCCCAAGGGCGACCCCGCAGGTCCGCTGCAAATCCTGGTGGCGAACCTCGATTACAGCGACTATCTCGGACGGCTCGCGATCGCGCGCGTTTTCAACGGCACCATGTACACGGGCGAGGAAGTCGGCATCGCCCGGCTCGACGGCACGTTGCATAAAACAAAGATCACGAAACTGTTTTCGTTCTCGGGCCTGAAGCGGACCGACATCACCCAGACGGAATTGGGAGACATCATCGCCGTCGCCGGCGTTGAAGGCATCACCATCGGCGAGACCATCACCGACGCCGAGAATCCTTCCCCGCTGCCGCACATCGCCATCGATGAGCCGACGATCGCCATGTTGTTCACCGTGAACACCTCGCCGTTCGCAGGAAAAGACGGCCAGTACGTCACGTCCCGCAATCTGCGCGAACGGCTCGAAAAAGAATTACTGACCAACGTTTCCCTGCGCGTCGAGGACACCGGCACCACCGATTCATTCAAGGTGCTCGGCCGCGGTGAGCTCCAGCTTTCCATCCTGATCGAAATGATGCGGCGCGAAGGTTACGAACTCATGGTAGGCAAACCGGAGATCGTTACCAAGCGCATCGACGGCAAGCTGATGGAGCCGGTCGAACATCTCACCGTCGATGTGCCGGAAGATTTCGTCGGCGTGGTGATGGAGCAACTCGGATCGCGCAAAGGCGAAGTCACCAACATGCACAATCACGGCTACGGGCGGGTGCGAATCGAGTTCCGCGTGCCCAGCCGCGGCCTGATCGGCCTACGCGGCCAACTGCTCACCGACACGCGGGGAACCATCGTGATGAACGCGCTGTTTGATGGATATACCGAATGGCAGGGCGAGATTCCTCACCGCCTCACCGGAGCGCTGATCGCCGATCGCGGCGGGGTCTCGACCGCCTACGCGCTGTGGGGACTGCAGGAGCGCGGCGAGCTCTTCGTAGGTCCTGGAATTGAACTGTACGAAGGCATGATCATCGGCGAGAACGCCAAGGACACCGATCTCGACGTGAATGCCGTGCGGGAAAAGAAGCTGACGAACATGCGCGCTTCCACCGCGGACGAAGCGATTCGCCTGGTACCGTTCCGGCCGCTGAATCTGGAGCAGGCCATCGAATTCATCGCCGACGACGAGTTCGTGGAAATCACACCCAAATCGCTGCGCCTGCGCAAGAAGACGCTGCAGTCGAATCAACGCAAGAAGAAATCGTTCGCCGCTGTCGAAGACTGATAAAGATATGGTTGTGAAACCGCGACGCAAGCCCGAGAAGAGCTCGCCAGCCAAGCCGCCGCTGCGCATGTTCCTCGTCCCCTGCAGTTGCGGAACGACGTTCGCGGTGGCGGAGAATTACGATCATCAAGGTACGGCTTGGGGCCGCTACCTGGTCTGCCCCGGTTGCGGGAAGCGGCACGATCCCAAGAACCGGCTGCTGCAGATGGGATTCCACGCTGAGGGATACTGGAAGGTGGACGAGTGCTAGCTTGTCCGCGGGGCGGGCGCTCTTACTTTTGAAATTGATTTAACCTGCCGGGTCCGGAAAACCTGCTATACTGCTCGCCGCATTCGACTGTTCGCCAGCTCCGGTATCGATTTTCAGGAACGGCCCTCCCGACCTGCCAAGTCCGCCGAATTGCTCGCACTTCCGACAGCTCAATGCAGAGGCAGACGCGTGAAGAATATTTTTGTGGGGAACTTGAGCTTCAATACCGCCGAAGACGAACTGCGCCA
>Ga0210399_10000088_pt1 | contig 66122 bp, 51 predicted proteins | sample IncBWC14MmetaG_FD_150865 | JGI IMG/M metagenome (GOLD analysis project Ga0210399, IMG submission 150865) | Forest soil microbial communities from Barre Woods Harvard Forest LTER site, Petersham, Massachusetts, United States - Inc-BW-C-14-M | ecosystem: Environmental > Terrestrial > Soil >...
ATCAATGGCGAGGTCGCGAAGCCCGGGCGCTATCCCCTGACCAGCAACATGCGCGTCGAAGACCTGGTGCGGGTTGCCGGAGGACTCAAGCGCAGCGCCTTTGCCGACAGCGCTGACCTTACCCGATTCGCGGCCGGCAACGGCTCGAGCGAACGGGTGCAAGTGAGGCTGGCGGCTGCGCTCTCGGGAGACGTCAACGAAGACGTTCCGCTGCGCAATGGAGACGTTCTGGCCATCCGGCAGATTCCACAGTGGAATGACCTTGGAGCGTCCGTCACGGTGCGCGGAGAGGTGGAGCATCCGGCAACCTACGGAATTGAGCCGGGTGAGCGCCTGAGTTCCCTGCTGATGCGCTGCAATGGCTTCACTTCCGAGGCCTTCCCTTACGGAGCCGTGCTGCTCCGTCAGGAAGTGCGCGAACTGGAATTGAGGTCGCATCAGGAACTGATGAATCGCCTCAAGTCCGAGCAGGGTTACTTGAAGGCCCTGCCGGAAAATGATGCCGACCAGAAAACCGCGAAGCTGACCGCGATCTCGCAGACGGACACCGCACTCCAGCAACTCGAGGCCATCGCACCGGTGGGACGCGTTGTGATTCACATTCCTTCGAATCTGAATAAGCTGGCCAAGACGCCCGCGGACATAGCTCTGCGCGACGGGGATGTGCTGATCATTCCCAAGAAAACGAATTACGTGGTGGTCAGCGGCCAGGTCTTCAATCCCACCGCGGTCAGCTATCTGCCGGGCAGGAGCGCGAAATGGTACCTGGGCCAGTCCGGAGGGTTGACCCAAGTCGCCGACAAGAGCGCCGTTTTTGTGGTGCGGGCCGATGGCTCGGTGCTCTCCGCCAAGAACAACTCGGGATTCTGGATGGGTGACCCCTTGAACGCGGTGCTAAGGCCGGGAGACTCCATTGTCGTGCCCGAGAAGGCAGCCAAGGTTGCTCCCCGGAATTGGGCTGCGATTTTGCAGGCCGCACAAGTTGCGTCGTCCGTCGCCCTTACCGTTGCCTATATCCATCCATAGAATCGGGGCTGTGGTTTGCGGATAACGACAGGATTTCTGGCAGTTTTTCTGACCACTTCAATGGCCCTTTTGCCAGCAACCAGAGCTTGGTCGCAAGACGATGCCGATCGCCAGTCGAGGGATACGTCAGCGACGAATCAAGTGGCGCCCCCGGCTGAAGGAAGATCTGTGGCTACGCCCGTACGCGATGTCGCTTCCGACAATTCACCCAAGGCCGGCTTCGCGGGCCACTTCGCGGATTTTGTCGGAGACCAGAAACAGATCTGGACCAGTCCCGCACGAGCGCGCTGGTCGGATGCAACCTGGCTGGTACCGCTCGGCGGAATTACGGCAGGCCTTTTCGTGACCGACCACCAGTACAGCGCATCGCTCTCGCAAAATCCAACCACCATCAGCCACTACAAGACTTTTTCCAATTATGGGGTGGGGAGCCTGATCGGCGCCGGTGCAGGACTCTACTTGTTGAGCTTTCCGACTCACAACGAGCATTGGCGTGAAACTGGATTTCTGGCCGGCGAGGCGGCGTTGAACAGCCTGGTGACCGTCGAGGCCCTGAAGTATTCGCTGGGACGCGAGCGTCCTTACCAGGGCAACGGCAGCGGCCCGTTCTTTCAGGGAGGCACATCGTTTCCTTCGGAGCACGCCGCTGCGGCCTGGTCGATCGCGGGAGTTTTCGCGCATGAGTATCAAGGCACTCTTCCCAAGCTGTTCGCTTACGGCATGGCGTCCGCGGTCAGCTTCTCCCGGGTTCGGGCCCGCCAGCATTTTCCTTCGGATGTCCTCGTAGGCAGTGCGCTGGGATATCTGATCTCCGAAAGTGTCTATCGCAGGCATCACGATCCCGAAATCGGCGGCGGATCCTGGGATTCGCCCCGCGAATTCGTGCAGAGCGAGAACAGTCACACCCCGGCGTTCCTGGGATCTCCATACGTTCCGCTCGATAGCTGGATCTATCCCGCCATGGAGCGCCTCGCCGCCATGGGTTATGTCAGAACCGCGATCCTCGGACTGCGTCCCTGGACGCGGCTCGAGTGTGCCCGACTGCTGAACGAGGCCTCCGACCTTCAGTCGGAAGCCGATGGCCCGTCAGAGGTGCAGGACCTCTACCGTTCACTCTCGCGCGAGTTTCAAGGCGAAGCCGAGGGTATGGAAGGCGAGCAAAGCGTCCACGCGCAAATTGAGTCGGTCTACGCTCGAGCCCTGGGCGTGTCGGGCCGGCCGCTGACTGACAACGAGCATTTTGGTCAAACCATTTTGAACGATTTCGGCAGGCCCTATCAGGAAGGTTTCAACAGTGTGGTCGGCTCCTCCGGCTGGACCACGGCCGGCCCGTTCGTGATCTACGCGCGCGGCGAATATCAGTCGGCGCCCTCAGCTCCTTCGCTGTCTCCGGCAGCACAGGATTTCATCAGCAGTACGGACCGCCTGCCATCAAATCCGCCGTCCATGCCAATCGCAGCGACCAGCCGCTTTCGGTTGCTGGACGCGTATGTCGGTATGAACCTGGCCAACTGGCAAATCTCCTTCGGCAAGCAGAGCCTGTGGTGGGGACCGGGTGACCAGGGTGCGATGCTCTTCACCAACAACGCAGAGCCGCTAAGGAAGATGTTCCGCATCAACCGGGTCAGCCCGTTTCGTTTGCCCTGGATGCTTCACTATTTCGGCGATATCCGGATGGAGTGGTTCATAGGACAGGTCTCGGGATATCAGTTCCTCAACAACACGCAAGGCGGCAATCCGATTATCGTCGGGCAATACGGCCGCGCTTTGGCGGATCAGCCCATGCTCACTGGCGGCAAGATCAGCTTCAAGTTCACGCCGAACTTTGAAATCAGCCTATCGAAGACCACTCTCTTCGGAGGAACGGGAAATCCGGTGACGTTGAAGACTCTGGCGCAGGCCACATTCGCCGTCAAGGTGCCCCCTACGAACGAGCATCTGGGCGACGGTCGCGCCGCATTGGATTTCACCTACCGAATCCCCAAACTACGAAACTGGCTCAGTTTCTACGCCGACGCCTTCCAGGAGGATGAGATTTCCCCGCTCAACCGCCCCTACAAGTCGGCCTTCCAGGCAGGGCTCTACCTCGTCCGATTTCCGGGGATTCCCAGGCTTGATTTCCGAATCGAGGGGGGGACGACCAGTCCGGTAAACTTCGCCACCTGCAATGGTTGCTATTACAGCAACAGCCAATACCTGAATGGCTACACCAATAACGGCGCGCTGATCGGTACCTGGATCGGCCGGGCCTCACAGGGTGAAGCGATCCGCGGCAACTACTGGCTGGGTCCGCAGAGGAAGATCGGGATTGAGCTTCGCCACCGCAAGCTTGACCAGCAGTATCTGCCGCAAGGCGGCACGCAGAACGACGTTGCGTTGAATGGAGACTTCTTTTTAAAATCGGGCTTTCGTCTTTCCGGCGCCGTGCAGTACGAACCTTGGCAGATTCCATTGCTGGCCCCGAACCGCCAATCGAACCTGACCGCGTCCTTCCAACTGGGCTATTGGCCCACGCCACACGGACGATGACAGCGCGCCCCATCGCAATCACTCAATGAAACCGACCACGGCCAACAAGGAACTCGAAGTCGTTTACCACCCGCATTCCCCGGAAAAAGAGGTGAGCCCTGAAGTTCCGGAGACCGGCGTGGTCGACCGGCTGCGCCTGCTCTGGGAACATCGAAGATTTCTTCTTCGCATGGCCGCACTGGGTCTGGTAGCCGCGACGGTGATCGCCTTCCTGATCCCGGCCCGCTACGAATCGACCACCCGCCTTATGCCCCCGGACGACCAATCCGGCTCGGCACTGGCCATGGCGGCCGCGTTAAGTGGACGCCTGCCGGGCGGGCTGGGGACGCTCGCGGGCGACGTTCTGGGCGTCAAGAGTTCTGGAGCCCTTTTTACCGGAATCCTGGTCAGCCGCACCGTGCAAGACCACCTCATCACGAAATTCGATCTGCAAAAAGTGTACGGGACCAAGCGCTGGTACTCCGCCCGCAGACAGTTAGCCGAGAATACCGGGATTTCCGAAGACCGCAAAAATGGAATCCTCACCATCACGGTCACCGACCACGACCCGGCCCGCGCCGCGGCTATGGCTGCCGAGTACGTTGCCGAACTCAACCAGGTTGTGAACCAGTTGAGTACGTCCTCGGCCCGGCGCGAAAGAGTTTTCCTCGAAGAGCGCATCCAGCAGGTGAAAGAAGACTTGGAGACGGCGGAGAAAGAATTTGGGGACTTTGCCAGCAAGAACACCGCCGTCGACATCAAGGAACAGGCCAAAGCCATGGTCGGAGCCGCAGCCACCCTGCAGGGAGAGGTCATCGCCAGCCAGGCACAGCTGGAAGGCTTGAAGCAGATCTATACCGACAACAATGTCCGGGTCCGCTCGCTCCGAGCCCATATCGCCGAACTGCAAGCTCAGCTCACCAAGCTGGGCGGCAAGTATGAAACCCCGGGCGCCGCCGACCACCTGGCTGCCGAAGGCAAGAATGACGCCAGGCAAGACGCTAAGCAGGACGCCAAGCCGGACGATTCTCTCTATCCCTCCATCCGGAAACTCCCCGTCCTGGGCGAAGCCTTTGCCGACCTCTACCGCCGCACCCGGGTGCAGGAAGCCGTGTTTGAAACCCTGACGCAACAATACGAACTCGCCAAAGTAGCCGAAGCCAAGGAAACTCCCAGCGTGAAAGTCCTGGACCCGGCCGACATCGCCGAACGCAAGTCATTCCCTCCCCGGGTGTTGATCATGTTCCTGGGATTATTTCTTGCCTTCGCCGCCGCAGCCATCTGGGTTCTGGGCAGGTCCGCGTGGCAAGGAGTGCCCGCGCACACGCCTGAGAAGCAATTAGTTCACGACGTGTTCCACACCATTCGAGCGAGAATAGCGGGAGGCGCGAGCAATGGCTCGAGTCCGGATCTCGCGCACCGGCTCTGGAGAAAAATGGGCCGTGGCAGATAGCATCGGGTAAGTGACGATTTGATGCAGGCGCTCAAGACACGCAATTCGCAAGATTCCTTTGGCGTCCGTGCCTCGCTCCGCCCTCTGCAATCCTTCGTCGAAAGGCTGCTCGCCGGCAAGAACGCCAGCGCGCCTGAAAATGAGCTCAAGACAAAGTTGGTCGGGGACACCTTCAATTATTTCTTGAGCAAGGTCGTGCCGGGGCTCATGGGCTTACTTTCCGTGGCCACCTTCGTGCGCATGGTGGGCTATGAACAGTACGGCCGTTATGCCGTCGCTTTCGCCACCGTCACAGCCTTCTCGGCGGGAGTTGCCGGTTGGCTCAGCCAAAGCATTCTGCGCTTTCACAGCCGGCACCACGGCACCGCCGAAGCCGAGAGCTTCAACCGCGCAGCCGACGCCGGATTGCTAGTCTCGGCCGTTTTGGGAGGTATTGCGCTTGGACTGGCCTTGTGGTTAAGCCGAACGCACTCCGCCGCAATGGTGGCGGTCTCGGTAGGTTTGTACGCCGCCATGCTGGTTTACACGTTCGAGATGACGCGCCTTCAGGCTGTCCTCGACTCCCGCGGAGTGGTGCGCATGGAGACCACCCGCGCGATTGGCGCCTTTGTCATTCCTCTGGTTTTGATCCTTGCCATTTCTCAGAGACACTACACGTTGCTGCTTCTGGGCATACTAGGCGGCTACCTCATCCCGCTGGTTGCCCGTGCCTTCGACGGGAGCGGACGCCGCGCGATCATGATCTTCCACCGCCCCCTGCTGGACGAGCAGGAACGGGGCTACTTGCGGAGCCTGTGGAGTTATGGTTGGCCGGTTGCGCTCTGGCTGTTCAGCCAGCAGAGCCTGGTCGTGTCCGACCGCTACTTTATCCAACGATTCTGGGGTTACTCGGCGGCTGGCGTCTACGCCTCAATGTACGATGTTGTCGTTCGCTCATTCTCGCTGCTATTCGTGCCCATCACGCTGGCTGTGCACACGGCGCTGATGCATAATTGGAACACCGGAAGTCGTCACCTCACCCGGCGCATTATCTCCCAAGCCATTAAGTTCGAGTCGCTCCTTTTTCTGCCGGTAGCGGCCGTACTCTTCCTCGGTGCTGGCTGGGCGAGTCGTCTGGTGCTGGGGCACGGCAATCCGGAGGCCGCCAGCATCGTGCTCCCGCTCGCCATCGGAGGATTTCTCTGGCAGCTGGCCTTGCTGGCGCACAAGCCTCTAGAGATCCTCTGCCAGACCAAACGAATGTTGGCGGGCGGACTGGTTGCGCTTGCCGTGAACGTAGTCGGGAACTATTTCCTAGTGCCGCGCTTCGGCTATCGAGCCGCTGCGTATCTGTCCGTAGCCTCCTCGCTGATCTATCTCCTGATGCTACTCGTCCTGATTCCCAGAGAGACCTTTCAAGAGGCGATCGTGAGCGGTGAAGCGGGCGGGTTGACCATCGTTCCCGCTGAGGAAGTCAGTGTCTAGTTCGGGCCATGCTCTGAGATCCAACGAAAGGCGAAGCAAAAAAGTGATGCAGCCATTGAGGCGCGTTCTTGCCAACGTATACGATGAGCTAGCGCCAGACCATACCATCCGAGGAGCGACGGTCCTCCCAGCGAAGCATCTGCGCTTCGGAGGAAACGAATTCAAGAACGATGATTTCTTTCTTGCTTCCGCCCAATCTGAGGCCCAACGTCTGGTTCGCCTCTGTGCGCTGGGTGCAGCGAGCGCCGTGCTGGACATCGGTTGTGGCGTGGGACGTCTGCCAATCGGGATTCTGGATCAAGTTGGAGACATACGGGCTTATCGTGGCGTGGATGTCGATTCCAAGTCAGTTCGATGGTGCAAGCTACACATCGAGGGAACTCACCCTAGTTTCAAGTTCCGGCTTATCGATGTTAAGAACCGTTGCTACAACCCGAACGGCTCGCCGCTCAGCGATTCCTTCCGGCTCCCATTCGATGACGGTAGCTTCGACATCATCTATCTTTACTCCGTCTTTTCTCACATGCTGGAGGATGACGTTAGCGTCTACCTAGGCGAATTCAGCCGCCTCCTCCGGTCTGACGGCAAAGTTTTCCTGACGGCCTTTCTCGAGGAAGGCGTGCCCGATGTTATGGAAAATCCACCAGACTACCGGATGAAATGGAACGGGCCCCTTCACTGCGTCCGCTTCAACTTGTCTTTTTTCACCGGACTTGCTCGCGGTGCAGGTCTTCGAGTATCGAAGTTCGAGTATGGACGAGAGACGGACGGCCAATCGGCAATCTATCTTTCGAAGATGTCCGCATGAGTAGTCTGTCGAGACCTTGTTTTCACGCTTGAACGCTACCTCAACTTCTTATGTTTGAAGCGGTCAGTTCGCCTTGGCTTCCATGCTTGATCCTGATTGGGCTAGCTGCGGCCGCGCGGCAAGCCAGAGGCAGCTGGCTTTCCCCAGGTCCGTTAGTGGCCCTGGTGTGGGCGGTTTACGTTAGTGCCTGTTTGCTGCTGACCGACTACAAGGTATACTCCTCCGGCATTTGGATCATTGTGTTGTTCGTCTTCAGCGTGCTATTCGGGACGGTGCTCTCAGAAGGACTGGGCTCGCGGCCGAGTCACCCTCGACAAGATTGCACGATTAGGTCCGAAACGCTGGAGATGTGGAGGATCCGGAGTCGACGTTTCAGCCTCCTGTTTGCAATTGTTAGCCTCGTGGGTTGCGTTCAGTTGCTGATCGTCAGCTTTGACAAATTCTCTCTGGACTTCTCCTTCTTGGACTTACTGAGCCTCGGGAACCACTGGTCTGTCGTACGCTACCAAGGCGAACTGGAGCCTTGGTCGGTTCGTTTGCTGATCATGTGGGTTTACCCTTCGGTGCTGCTTGCTGGCATCGGTTTTGCGTTGGCGCGGAATCGCGCACAGAAATGGCTATCCGTCGCGCCGCTGGCACCAGCGGCGATGATTGGGGCGATTTTCGCCACGCGCGCCGGATTGCTGATTTCATTGATTTGCTGGTTTTCCGGCTTTTTCGCTGTCCGTTATCACCAAAGTGGCGGCACATATGCCGTGTTCCAGCGGAAGATAGCGTTGTTATTGTTAACACTATTGGTCGGCGGACTCGTGTTCTTCGTAGCCATCGACACAGTGAGGCGATTTGAAGGAGGGAGTCTCGAGGTCAGCACGGATGTGCCACGACTGAGCAAGTACTTCCTTGGTTCTGTTCCCGCGTTCGCCAGTTGGGTCCACACCTCGCAGGATCAAAACGTGACGATGGGGGCTTACACATTTGCGGGGATTTTTGATCTCCTCGGAATAAGGCCGCGCCAAATTGGTGTGTATGAGGAACACCAGAGCTTGGCAGGCGGGGAAGATACAAACATTTATACGCTCCTCCGCGGCCTCATCCAGGATTTCACCCTACCTGGGGCCTGCCTCTTTGGAGTTTTGCTTGGTATTCTCGCTGGAGCGGCGGCGCATTCCGGCGGGTCCACGAGTCATCTCCGCGATGTTCTGGTCTTGGCAGGATACTACGCTTTCATCATATTTTCGCCGATCATCTCGCTGTTTACTTACAACGGCCTCATCCTGGCCTGGGGCATGGCGGCCCTGGTTCTGGGATTCCGCAGACGCCAACGGCATCTGGAAGCCCGCATCGTACCCTCTTCCGCTTAGACCAATGAAACCAAACCCCACGACCGAACCCGTCGGAATTCGCGACCCAGAACCGGAGACCGCCGTCGAGTCCGCCCAAACGGTGCTGCTGATCTGCGTGAAGTTTGGCTCCGACACCGAGACGGCGCAATACCTGGAGTCGCTCCGCAAGCTGCAGGGGCAGCAAGATCTGCACGTCCTCGTAGTGGACAACACGGTAGGCGCCGAGATGCCCGAACCATCGGCGGAACGCAACTTTACTTTTATTCGAGCGCAGAAGAATCTCGGCTATTTCGGCGGCGCGCGCAGCGGACTGACGCTCTACCTGCGGGAACATTCAATGCCCGACTGGGTCATCGTTTCCAACGTCGACCTTGTGATCGAGGATTCTCAGTTTCTCTATAAGCTTGCCGTCTTGCGGGGCGGGCCTCGTTTAGGAATCGTGGCCCCGAGCATCCGCTCTGCCTTGACCGGGAGAGATCAGAATCCCTTCCTGCGAATCCGTCCATCGACCACACGAATGCACGCCTACAAGTGGATATTCCGGAGCTGGCTGGTTCTGAACGCCTACGAGCTGATCTCCGCCCTGTTTCACAAACTCCGCAGCGCAGCCCGCACGCCGCCCGGAGCATCCACCGGCGCGCGCGAGGATCGGGGCGGGACAATCTACGCTCCACACGGTTCCTTCCTGATTTTTTCCCGCGAGTATTTCCGCGCCGGGGGTGATCTCGACTCTCCCTATTTCCTTTTTGGAGAAGAGATCTATCTGGCCGAAGTCCTCAGGAAACTCCGCCTGGATGCTGTTTACGAGCCGTCACTCGAGGTCATTCATCAGGAACATAAGTCCACCAAGCTGGTGAAATCCCGCAAACTAGCTCGCGAGGTGGCGTCCTCCGCCGCCTTCTGGGCCGACACCTATTTTCCTTGGAAGTAAGTACCGCGGAAGAACCTATGGACAACCTGGTAGTTTCTATCATCATCCCGATGCGCAACGAGGAAAAATACATCGGGACCTGTCTGGACAGCGTACTGGCCAACGGCCTTCCCGAAGACCAGTACGAGATTCTGGTGGCCGACGGAGAATCCGACGATCGCTCCCGCGAAGTAGTTGTGGCCAAAGCGGAGCAGCATCCATGTATTCGCTTGCTTCACAATCCCGGACGGTTCGTTCCCTCGGGCATGAACATTGCGATTCGCCTGGCCCGGGGACGCTACATCATCCGCATGGATGCGCACGCCGAATACCCGCCAGACTACGTCCAGAACTGCATCGCTGAACTGGACCGCACCGGCGCGGGCAACGTTGGCGGTCGCTGCATCACACGTCCCGGAAGCAATACGCCGATGGCCAAAGCCATCGCGCTCTTCACCCAGACTCGCATGGGCGTGGGCAATTCTTCCTATCGCCTGGGCGAGGGCGACCGCTTCGTCGATACCGTGCCGTTCGGGGCTTTCCCGCGCGAGGTGTTCGATCGCGTCGGCCTGTACCGCGAAGAGCTGGTGCGAAACCAGGACTTCGAACTGAACGCCCGCATCCGGAGCGCGGGATACGCGATCTACCTGTCCAGCAAGATTTCGAACGTGTACTACAACTCGGCAACGTTCCGGAAATTCATGCGGCAGGCGTGGATGAACGGGATCTGGCTGCCGCGTATGTGGTTCATCTGCCCGAGCAGTTTTTGCTGGCGCCACGCGGCCCCGCTCGTCTTCGCGGCAGGGCTTTTGTCCAGCGTGCTCATTGGTCTGCTGTATCGGCCGCTTCTGTTGGCCGGGCTCGCCGGGCTCGCCATCTACCTTACGGTGACGCTGGCCACCGCCGTGGCAATCGGGGCGCGCAACGGCTGGAAGTACTCCCCGTTCGTGGCCCTCATCATGCCGTCCTATCACTTTGTCTATGGCTTGGGTTCAATCGTTGGGCTTTTTCGCCACGGCGGCGCCCGAGCTTACTTTCGACGGGCCGCCAGCACTGCATAGCGGGTTAAGCCGCCGTCACGTCGGTTGCACATGAAAAGACTCTTTGATTTCACGATCTCCGCCATCGCCCTTGTTCTCTTATCGCCTCTGCTGTTGATCATCGCGATTGTGGTAAGGATCACATCGCCCGGCCCGGCTCTCTACTCCGGCAAAAGAGTTGGACTGCAGGGCAAAATTTTCAAGATCCATAAGTTCCGCACCATGGTAGTGGATGCCGAAAAACTCGGGGGATCGTGCACCTATGAAGGCGACCCTCGAATCACCCGAACCGGCAATTGGCTCCGCAAATTCAAGCTGGATGAATTTCCTCAGCTCTTCAACGTGCTTGTCGGCGAGATGAGTCTCGTGGGTCCGCGCCCCGAGGTTCAAGAGTACGTCGAAATGTTCACCCCCGAGGAACGGGCCATCCTGATTGTGCGCCCCGGCATTACGGACTGGGCCTCCATCTGGGATCGGGACGAAGCTAAAGCCCTCGCCGGAAGTCCAGACCCGGAACGCACCTACCGGGAAGTGATCCGGCCAGAGAAGATACGCCTGCAGCTTGAGTACGTCCGCCGACGCTCATTTCTTACCGATCTCACCATCCTTTTAGAAACCGTTAAGGTGCTCGTGCTGCGCACTCCCGTCCCGACCCCAGTTCGCACCGCAAGCTCCCCGGAACGATGAGCGATGACCCGCGAGGTATGTCGAAAGGCACCGGAATCGGCCGCAAGAACAAGTCTGCTGCCTTAGAGCCCAACCAGGAACGAGAACGAGAGCAATGACGACACCCGTAATACCCGAAGCCACTCTGGTTTCGGGACATCAAGAGCCGTCGCAATCAGGACCGCTCCTCCCCGCTCCCTGGCCGTACTTCGCCGAGGACGAAATCCAGGCCGCAATGCGTGTACTGCGGTCCGGCAGGGTGAATTATTGGACGGGTGACGAAGGCCGCCAGTTCGAACGGGAATTTGCCGAATTTGCCGGTTGCAGACACGCCGTCGCGCTGGCCAATGGCACCGTAGCGCTGGAAGCCGCGCTGAGAGCGCTGGATGTCGGGCCGGGCGATGACGTGATCACCACCGCTAGAACATTCATCGCGTCGGCCAGTTGCGCCGTCGCAGTCGGTGCGCAACCGGTGATCGCCGATGTGGATCGCGACAGTCAGAACATCACCGCCGCGAGTATCCGCGCCGTCCTCACTCCAAAAACAAAAGCCATAGTCGCAGTCCATCTGGCGGGGTGGCCGTGTGAGATGGACGAGATTCTAGCCCTGGCCCAGCAGCACGGTTTAAGCGTTGTGGAGGATTGCGCCCAGGCGCAGGGCGCGACCTACAAGGGCCGTCCGGTGGGATCGATGGGAGATGCCGCGACGTTCTCCTTCTGCCAGGACAAGATCATGACCACCGCCGGTGAAGGTGGCATGCTCACCACCAATGACCAGAACGTCTGGCAGCGCGTCTGGAGCTACAAGGACCACGGCAAGGATTACGACGCGGTTTACGAAACGAAGCACCCCGTTGGATTTCGCTGGGTCCACGAATCGTTTGGCACGAACTGGCGAATGACCGAAGTGCAGTCAGCCATGGGCCGAATCGTGTTGAGGAAGGTCCCGCAGTGGCTGGAGATCCGGCGGCGATTCGCGTCGATATTAAATGAAGACCTGGCGGCGATTCCGGGGGTCCGGATCACTCTGCCACCCGCCACGATCAACCATGCTTACTACAAGTACTACATATTCATTCGCCCGGAAGCCCTCCGGGCGGGCTGGGATCGCGATCGGATCATGCAGGCAATCAATGCCGAGGGCGTTCCATGTTCCGTCGGTAGCTGCAGCGAGGTTTACATGGAGGCGGCGTTCGCCCCGACCTGGAGCCGAAAACAGCGGCTTCCGGTGGCCAAGGAACTAGGGGAAACCGGTCTGATGTTCCTGGTACATCCCACGTTGTCCGAACAAAATATCCGTGAGACCTGTGTCGCGATACGCAGGGTGATGCTGGCAGCTGTCAAACCGGAAACCTGCACCTCTGTGGCCGCCACTGCAAGCCTTTCACACTCCACGTAGTCGGCATCGCTGCAACGGCATTCTTGGCGTCGAGCCCAAGACATCGTGGCACGAATGGACGTCATCTCTCCCTCATGGATCAACAAGTGCAAGGTCCTTCCTAGAACAAAGCATTTTAATCGAATGAAAATTATCAATCTCGCAAAAACACTTCTGCGGAAGAATTCGTGGTTCGTGGGCGCGTTCCAAGCCACGCTCATACTGGTCTCGCTCATTCTGGCCTGGTTCCTGCGGTTTGACTTCACCTTGCCCAACCGGCAGTTGCTGTTCGGATCGGCCTGCCTGCTCATCGCGATCCGAATGGCTGCGATCACCGGCTTCGGACTGCTGCACGGATGGTGGCGATACACCGGGCTGAGCGACGCGCTCGATGTCGCGAAGGCCGTTTTCACCGGGTCCGTGGTATTTGTCCTGGTCATGCGATACGTTCTGCAAGTTGAAACCTTTCCTCGCGCCGTCTTTGTGCTCGAGGCCGTTCTCACCGCCGGGATTCTGATTGGGGTGCGGGTTTTCTCTCGCGTTCTCGCGGAGTCGGTGCGCCAGGAAATGACCGCCTCCAAAAGAGTACTCCTCGTCGGGGCTGGAATCGGAGCGCAAACGGTGGTTCGTGAGATCCAACGGCCTGGAAGCGAGTACACCCCGGTCGGCTACGTCGACGATGACCGCTCCAAGCTAGGCCTGAATATCGAAGGCATCCGCGTTCTGGGAACCGTGGATCAAATCCCCGAACTGGTCGACTCTCATGCTGTCGACGAGGTGTTGATATCGGTGCCCTCGGCCACTTCCCTGCAAATGCAGCGTTTCGTGGAGCTATGCGAACGGACCACGGTGAAGTTCCGCACCGTGCCCGCGTTACGCGACGTAATAGAACAACGGGTCAGCATCAGCGACTTTCGCGACGTGAACGTCGAGGATCTTCTTGGAAGAGATCCCGTCGAAATTGATCTGCAATCGGTGCGGTCTGCGATTCACGGTCGCTGCGTCCTGGTAACGGGAGCTGCGGGCTCCATCGGCTCAGAGCTTTGCCGGCAGATTCTCGAGCACGACCCTCAACTACTGGTGTGCGTTGACCAGGACGAGACCGGGATGTTTTATCTGAACCATGAATTGTCGCCACAGCGCGGCAATACCATTCTCCGCTGTCACGTCGCCAACGTGGCCGACCCCAAGGAAATGGACCACATCTTCCGCGAGAGTCGCCCGGAAGCGATATTCCATGCAGCCGCGTATAAGCATGTGCCCCTGATGGAACTGAATGTCTCGAGGGCTGTGCAGAACAACGTCTTTGGGCTGATGAGTCTTCTGGCTGTGGCCAGCGAGAATGAATGCAAGACTTTCATTCTCATCTCCTCCGACAAGGCGGTGAACCCTTCCAGCGTGATGGGGGCTACGAAGCGGATTGGCGAACTGATCATCGCTCACCAGCCCACCAACGGAATGCGCTGCCTGTCCGTGCGCTTCGGCAATGTCCTCGGATCTAGCGGAAGCGTGATTCCCGTCCTGCAGCAGCAGCTTCGCAAGAACGAACCCCTCACGGTTACCCATCCTGAGATGAAGCGCTTCTTCATGACCATTCGCGAAGCGGTCTCGCTGGTGTTGCAGGCTTCTGTCATCGGAGAGAAAGGCGACACCATCGTGCTCGATATGGGACAGCCGGTGTCGATTCTCGAACTGGTACAAACTCTGGTCAGACTCTCGGGCAAAACCGAGCAGCAAGTGACGATCACGTTTACCGGCTTGCGGGAGGGCGAGAAGCTGGTCGAAGAACTCTTTTACCGGAATGAGGAGGTCCGCCAAACCTCGTTCCCCAAGATCAAGAGGGCACGCGGGCCGCTGCACGACTGGCTCGCACTCGCTCGCAAGCTGGAAGACCTCGAAGCTACCCTGTTCCTTAACGGCGCAAGCAGCGTTCGCGCCAGAATCCAGGAAATCGTCCCCGAGTACTCGTACGTGTCGGGAAATAAGTCCCCCCAAGATGCGGACAAAGAAACCTGGGTCCAGCGCGCCACTGCATGATGATTTTTTTAATCGAAACCCTTGGCGTTATCAGCCCGATTGAAACGCATGCCGGTTGATCCACCTATGGCGTGCATTGCACCGCATGATCAAATTCTCTTTTGGAGTCGTGGCCAGCCATGGCTGCAGGATTCCTTGTGGCCGCCCTCTAAATTGCCCTCCGGGCTCGCCATTTTAAAGCAGACAATCTCCCCCGATTCCCTCCCCGCCCCGTCAGTTCCTTCCCGACCTCCTGCTTGAAATCCTTTTCGGCATCTGACAGACTCTGTGCGACCAGCTTATGCGCCGTACGGACTCGACGAAAGGTCTCTGTCGGAAGATCAGAGTCACTGCGGTTCTGGTTCCACCTGCGGAGACCCCATGATTAGAGCTTGGTCACGTTCAAGTGAGCTTCGACGGAGATCCTGCGAGCGCGCGAAAGCTTTCTGCGCGAGTTCGGCTTGGCCGAGCTTGCGATACGCTAAATACAACTGATAATGGACGTTGCCGTAATGGTCCAAAGCAGCCGCCTTCTCGAGTCTTGGGATCGCATCGGCAAACTGTCCCATGCGCACGTAGGCAGTCCCCAACAGGCCGCTGGCCTCGTTCAGATTGGGTTGAAGTTGCAGCGCACGTTGTAGATAGCGCACCGCCTTTTCGTTCTCCCGGTCCTGCACGTACAGGCGTCCCAGCAGATAGAGCGCCTTGGTGCGTGAGGGATCGAGCGTCACGGCCTTCTCCAGTTCACCCTGCGCGTCTCCGTCCGAGTGATTATCGAGGTAGAATTCCCCAAGTGCTTCGTGCAGCTCCGCCGCATCCGGACGCAACTGCAGGGCCGCCCGATACTCTTTGATCGCGCCGTCAAGATCCTGGCGAAGGGCGGCGGCTTCGGCACGCAGCTGGTGAGTTCGCCAGGAGTCGGGAAAAGAATCTTCCAATCGCGCGTAGGCCTCTGCCCCCAGGGCCTGGTAGGTCCGCTCCAACCAGTAGCTGGCCTCGGCATTTATGACGGGGTCGCCATGCACTTGCGCCAACGCGCCCGCCGCGCGATCGTATTGCTGCAACGTAAAGTACGTTCTTCCCAGCAGGAGCTGCGCCGAGTCGGTCCGCTGCTTTGCCGTTTGCAGCGACGCTATGCAGCGAGAATAGAGATGGGCCTTACAGGGATCCGGATTGGCATGGGTTTGCGGACTAGCGCGAGACGCCTGTTGCCACTTCGAGAAGTCGCTTAGGAACGATTTCCATTCGCGCTCGGAAAGCGCATTTTCATTCGTAGCGGCGTAAAGACCCGCCATCAGAAAATGCCGGGCCGGCCCTTCGGGCTGACCGAGCAAGCCCGAGATGGATGCCTGCTCCGTCTGCTTGGCAAGTTCGATCGCGGGTAATTCCGGGTGCAACTTCAAGAATTCTGGAGAGATTTGCCAGACCTTAGCTACCGAATCGAGGGCCTCTGAAGGTTGGCCTTTGGCGAGTTGCAGGTTTGCCAAGCCCAGCCACGCCAGTTCATTCCTCGAATCCAGTTGAAGTTCCAGGCGAAATTCCGCTTCGGATTCTTCCAGTTTTCCGGCGTGCAGGTAGGCCTCGCCAAGCAATGTATGCAAGCCAGATTGCCGCGGCTCGATGCCGAGGGCCTTGCGGTACTCCTGCGCAGCATCTTCCCAACGGTTGCGCTGGAAGAGCATATCGCCCAGGAAACGATGCCCCCAGGCCGACTCGCGATACAGACGCGCGCCCCGGTAAGCCAAACGAGCCGCCAGATCCAGATATTCGTGTCCGAGTTTGAACCAGGCTTCGGCCTTATCGGGATCGAGAGCGGCGATCTGGCGGAATTCCACAGCCGCGCCTCGAAAGTTTTCTTGACTCAAGTGATACAGAGCCATCGCCTCATGCGCATCGCGATTGGAAGGATCAAGCTTCAGGGCGCGATCGAGGAACGGCTTGGCTTTTTCTGGAGCGCCAAGTTTGATGTAGTCCATTCCTGCGACTACATTCAGGCCAACCAGGTTTGGCCTTTCGCGCAGAGCCTTATCCAGATAGCGGACCGCCACATCGTATTGCAGGAGGCCCTGGTAAGAGAGTCCCAGGTTGACCTCCGCCTCAAGCAGGCTTGGGTCGAGGGTCAGCACCTTCTTGAATTCTTCGATGGCGAGGGCGAAGTCTCCCTGTCTCAGGGCTGCCTGGCCGGCGCGGAAAGAGAGTTCGATTTCTCCTTGCGCGGACGATTGGCCAGTCGCGAACCCATGCACGATCCCCGAAAACGTAAGAAGAAACGCCAGAAGAAAGACAGCCGCTACCTTGACGCGAGAATATCTCCGCCAAGCCAGCCTCAAGGCAGCAAGACGCGGGCGGAGACAGACAAGGAAAGGAGTCAGTCGAAGCTTCTTCGTGATTCTCACCGAACGCATGGAAAACGATCTAGCCACCAGAGATGAGAATACCAGCCAGGACAGAAGGGAAGGGGGGAAGAACCATTGCGTCCGGGCGGGAGCGGCCCGCCCGGACACAAATGCGAAGAGGTTAGAAGGTTGTCCTTAAGGCAAATTGAATCACGCGTGGCAGGTTGTACTGGCCGGTCACCTGGCCAAAGGTCGAATTCGGATCGGGCGAACCGTCCATGAGTCGGTTGGCACAGCAACTGGTGTTGGGCGGATTGAACTGCGTGCGATTGAATAGGTTGAAGAACTCTGCCCGGAACTCCAGGCCGATTCGACCATCTGGACCAAACGTCGTGTTCTTAAAAGCGGCGAAGTCAAAATTCCTGATTCCGTCGGCACGGATGTTCGGTTCGGTACGCGAATCGGTACCATAATTGTAGACGGGCGGGGTGGTACTACATAGATTCAGGCACGCGTTGTCGAAGAATACGGAATCGTCGAACCAATGTTTTAACTTAGCGCTTTTGGAACCGGAAGTGATGCTTGACAGGGCAGTTCTCGTCGGCCGGGAACAGCCTACGTTAGGAATACCGGAGGTGCTGAGCGCGCCTGGGCAGCCCCCGATGATAATCGGGAAGCCCTTCTGGAAAGTGATGATGGTATTGATTCCCCACCCGCCGATCACCTTGTCGGCAGCGCCCGATGCGTTACTAGCAAACTGTTTGCCGTGTCCAAAAGGCAAATCCAGAATGCTGCCGATAACCAGCCGCTGCGGGACGTCGAAGCCATCCAGGCTGCGCTCGCCCCGGAGGTTATAGGCGTTGGCATCGTTCCAGCTCGGGGCTGCGGCCTCCAGCCAGTTGATTTCCGAGTTGGTGTTGTCGATGAGTTTCGCGACGGTGTAGCTGGCCAGCAGTTGCGCGCCTGCTGCGAACCGCTTCTGCACCTTCAACTGCATCGAGTGATAGCTCGAATCGCGGTCATTCGGTTCGGCCAGTGAATAGTTATCGAACTGCGGGAAGGGCAGCAGCAACTGAGCTGCCTTGACCTGCGCATTGGTTCCCACCCCACCGGATATCACCGGGCCGGTACAACCCGTGCAATTTCCGGCGAAGGGGTTGTTGACCAGGGTCGTCAGGGCCGTCACATCCGCCGCAGTTTTGGGCAGGAACTGCGCTTGCAATTGGTCGATCGTCTGGTCGTGCATGGGTAAGTGCGTGCCCTTGGACCCGGCATAGGCTACGTCCACCAGCAGGTTCCCGGGGAATTGGTGTTGAATGTCCAGATTCCACTGCTGAAGATACGGGGACGGGGTGTTGGACGCCGCCGCTTCGTTGCCGTTGCCTTGCACGTCGATCAACGCTTGGTTTCTCCCGAAGGGAGGGGTGATTCCCCCGGCGTATGGATTGAAGAGAGTAGCCTTTGGGGTAACTCCGTCGGCCTGGGTCGTCAGCCAAGGCGTGGAGAACGAGTTGATAAACAAGTTGTGGGGCGCATCATTCCACCGGATATCCACCGGCAGGTAAAACATTCCGTAGCCGGTACGGATCACCGTATTCTGGTCCAATTGGTACGAAACTCCAAGACGTGGGCTGACATGGTTCCAGGACGGAAACGGACTGCGGGACGAGTGCCGACTCGAGTTAACCAGGTCAAACCCACCCTTCAGGTTGGGGAAAGCGGCAGACACTGCGGGACTTAGCGCCAGCAATGGGCTGGTTTCGGTTGGGTTGTCCGCGACAATGCGGTTGTACCGCTCGGTCCAGGACCCCTGCAGGTCGACGCGAGCGCCAAGATTCAGTGTGATTTTCCTGGTGAGCTGGAAGGTGTCGCCTGCATAAAACGCATAGTAAAGATTCTGATCGGCGGTTCTCGCTGGCTCATCCACGCTGCCGTTATTTCCATACCCGAGCAGGAAGGACGCGAAACCATTGCCTCCCTGCGCCGCAGCTCTACCCGCTGTGCCGTTGGCGCCGGCGTTATTCGGGTTTGCCGCCGTCATGTTGGCGTCCAACTGGAACAGGCCCGCAGGATTGTTGCTCTGAAAATAGTTGTTGCGGAGGACGCGAATTTCCGCGCCGACTTTAAGGCTGTGCTTTCCCATAATCCTGGATAACGTCGGAGCGAAGCTCCAGGTGTCGTCCCAGGCGCCGATGCCGCTGCCGGTACCTTGAGCGCACCAACCGCCGCCCCAGCGATCATCCCCAGGGGCCTGCGAGACGCACACTTGCGGGATGTGAGTATAGGTCATCTCGGGGGCTAACGCCGCCCAGTTCGGGCCAAACTTCGACATGTCGATGCCTTCGCTGAGAGGCGTACGCAGGTATATGTAACGCGTGTAGCCCAGATGCAGGTCCAGGATCATCTTGGGTGAAAGCGTGATCGTATCCCCGAGGGCAACCTGTTTCGCGGTGGTTACTTCCGTACAGCGGTCGGTGCAGATTTGGGCGAACGGATTGTCGGGAAGCGAGAGAACTTTCGATTGCGTGTAGCGTCCGTAAATCCTCTGCTTCGCACTCAGCACATAGTCGATGTGCGTGTTGTACTGATTCACGGAGCCGCCGCTGCTATAGCTCGTCGCGAAGTTACCGTCAGAACTGTTCGCCAGGTTGGGCTCCGGGAAGTACGACAAAAGTGCTTGCGCGGTGCCGTCGATTCGGTTCGCAGGAATCTTGTAGCCAGGGAAGGCTGTTCTGCAAATAGCGTTGCCGGTGACGCACGCCGGGTTCCCTCCCACACCACTCGTCGTTGGATCGTAAAGCGTAAACGGCGAAGAGTTGCCGCTTGACCCACCAGCCAGGTCGGAGAAGTCCCCCGTGCGCTCCGCATCCGTAGGAACCCAAGTAATGAAGGGGTTCCCCTTGCGTAGCCGATACCCCTCATAACTGAAGAAGAAGAACAACTTGTCGTGGACAACCGGCCCACCGAGGTTGGCTCCAAATTGGTTCTGGGTAAGGGGAGCACGCGCAATATTACGTTGGTTGTCGAAGTAATCGTTCGCGTTGAAAACTTTGTTGCGCAAAAACTCGTATGCCGAACCATGGAAGCGGTTCGTGCCCGATTTGGTCGAGAGGTTGACGACCCCGCCGGAAAATCGGCCGTATTCCGGACCCAGGTTGTTGGTCTGGACTTTGAATTCCTGGATGGCGTCTTGCGTCGGGATGACGGTGACAACGTTCAGATACGCGCCATTCGTCGGCACACCGTCAATCAGAATCAGATTCTGACCGGCCATGCCTCCGCCCACCTGAAAATCTCCCAGCGCGAAAGGATTCGCCCCGACCGGGTTGCCGCCAGAGGCGTTCCCACCCGAGGGCTGGCCCTGCGGCACGATGCCGGGGACCAGTTCCACCAAGGCAAGCGGGTTGCGGCCGTTCAAGGGCAACTCCGTTACCGATCGTTGTTCGACGACTTGCCCCAGCGAATTCGTTTCCGGCTGGAGCAAGGGTGGCGCGCCGGTTACCTCGACCGTCTCGGTTTGCGCACCGATTTGCAGGACGATGTCGACCCTGATGCCGCTTTCGATCTCTACCACGATCGGCTCCCGCACGAACTTCTTGAAACCGCTTTTCTCGGCCTCAATTTTGTATCGGCCCGGCAAAATATTCGCGAACGTATAGTTGCCTGACCCATCCGTCGGGATATTGTGCTTTTCGTTGTTGTCCAGATTGATCAACACGACGTTCGTGGTGCCGATGGCGGCGCCGCTAGCGTCTGTCACGGTTCCGGCAATGGTTCCGTAAACGTTCTGACTTACGGCTGTAGGCGTGAATGCAAAACTGAGAACAGCGGCGAGTAGAACCCCAAGCTTACAGATACGCATCACTTTCCTCCTCGACTTACCGGAACTAGGGACTTAGCTTCCAGACATAACACAGGCTGGGCGGTTTATATGCCGGGTCCATGAACGTTGTCAAGGCAAAACTCTGGAGAAAAACGATTTTTTAGTGTGTAAACGATTACTTGGTCCGTAAACGATTACGAAGATTCCAGAACGTAAATTCGGCGTCGGAATAAGGACATTTGACGCTGCTCTTGGCCTCCGAGCGCGACTCCCTTTAGGTTTTGGACCAGCCACGGTTGGCGATGGGCCCGACCCCTTCTTTGATCGTGACGAGTTTATTGGCAGGCAATTGCTTGAACGTTTCGTGGAGTCCGCTGGGCCAGTAGACATCAATGTCAACGGTAGTGGAGGTCCCCAAGCCGAAATGTAAACGGGGGTCGTTGCAGGAAAAAAAACTGGATTGGCTCAACACGGCTTGCGCCTGGGTCTTGCCTCCGTAGTGGACGAGAACCCTGGCTCCAACGGCGCTGCGATTGGACTTTACACCCTCGAGCTTCACCTTGATCCAGTTCGTCTTGCCGCTCAGATCATTGCGCAGCAGTGAGGGAGGCTCGTTGAGATTAATGATGAGTATGTCGATGTCCCCATCGTTGTCGAAATCTCCAAAAGCGCATCCTCGACTGCAGTGGGACTCCGCTATGCCCGGACCGGCCTCCTGCAACAGTTCCTCAAACACGCCCTTGCCCAGATTCCGAAAGACGACGCGCGGTGTCTTGTTGGGATATTGCGGCAGGCTTCGTTCCACCTGCGGGTAAACATGGCCGGTAACGATGAACAGGTCCGGAAGACCATCGTTGTCCAGATCAACGATGCCAGCTCCCCAACAGACGTATCGAGTTTCCACTCCAATGCGCGACGCTCCCGTAACATCGTCGAAATTACCCTTCCCGTCGTTGTGGTAGAGGATATTGGTGTCGTCCAGAAAATGCGTCTTTAAAAGGTCGAGATGTCCGTCGAGATCGTAATCGCCAACCCCGACTCCCATGCCGGCCTGCTCCATGCCATCTTCGCTGAGCGCTACGCCGCGCAGCACTCCTTCTTCACGAAAGGTTCCATCTCGATTATTCATGAACAAGAGGCTGGGAGTGGAATCGGAGGCGAGGTAGATGTCCTGCCAACCATCCTCATCGAAATCCGCCGCGACGACAGTCAGGCCATATGTGCCCGGAGCGCGATGGATACCCGCCTCCTGAGTTACATCGGTGAATGTTCCGTTGCCATTATTTCTATACAGGGAATGCTTTCCCGTCCCCAACCCGCGAGGCCCGCATTCCACCGGGATTCCCTTCCATCGGCAATAGGGGTTTTCGCCGGGAACGCCTGCACTTTCAAAGGAAAAGCGTACGTAGTTCGAAACAAAGAGATCGAGGTGTCCATCACGGTTATAGTCCAGGAAGGTACAGCCCGCGCCGAACCTCACCTGATCGCTCCACAGCCCGGCCTCTTTGGTTACATCCGTGAACGTTCCGTTGCCGTTGTTGCGATAAAGGACATTCTGCCCGTACGTGGTGAAAAAAATATCGTCAAAACCGTCGTTGTTGTAGTCTCCGATGCAGACGCCGCAGGCCCACCCGAGCGAATGCAAACCAGCTTTTTCTGTGACGTCGGTGAATGTGCCGTCGCGATTATTTTTGTACAGTCGATTCGTGGTGCCTTCGGGAGCTCCGCGCAGACGAGTGCCGGAAAGCACAAACAAATCCATCCACCCATCGTTGTCGTAGTCAATGAAGGCGCAACCGCATCCCGTGGACTCGACGATGTACTTTTTCGTTTCTTCGTCGCCATAAATCACTGGCGCGTGCAGGCCGGCGTCGGCGGCCACGTCGACGAAGTGGGCGTTGAAGGGACGCCCGGAGGGCGCACCTCTCGGCATGGGCTTGGCGGTGTGACCTCCCATACCCTCCTGCGCGAGCAAGCGCTTCGCGGGAAGGATTAGCACCGCCCCTACCCCGAGCCGGACAAAGCTGCGACGGCTGTAATTCATGCCTCGAGAGTCCTAAGCGTTTCCGTTTCGTGAATCGATGATGTTAGCATGGCGCCGAATTGTGACGAAGACTGAGCTACCACACCGGGCAAGCCCCGGCTCTAATCCTTGTCATCGCGCAGACCTGGACTTAGAATGACGGCTTCGACCGGGAGGGACCCATGGTTCCGCGCAGAATTGTCTGTGTCCTCATCGTAATCGCGTTCGGCGGTCTGTTCCTGGGAGCAGGACAAGACAGCCCGGCTCCTCCAAAGGAGGTCACCTACAACCGCGATGTGGCTCCGATTCTGTATAAGAATTGCGTGGTGTGCCATCGGGCAAACGACATCGCTCCCATGTCGCTGATGACATATAAGGATACCCGCCCCTGGGCGCGGCTGATTCGCGAGGCCGTGGTGCAACGGAAGATGCCGCCCTGGCATGCCGACCCCAAGGTTGGCGATTTCATGAACGATCCGCGGCTCTCCGACGCGGACGTCGCGACCATCGATGCCTGGGTTCGAACCGGCACCAAGGAAGGCGATGCGAAAGATCTGCCTCCCGCTCCAGTGTTCCCAGAAGGCTGGCATATCAAACCCGACCTCGTGCTGACGATTCCCGAATTTACCGTGCCTGGCGCCAGTCAGGACGATTACGAATACATCTACGTTCCCACCAACTTTACGGAGGACAAATGGCTGCAGGCGGCCGAGGTGCTCCCCGGAGACCGGCGCGTGGTGCATCACGCCACTGTTTCGGTGATCGCAGCGGACAAAGTGGCGAAGGAAGAAGCCGAGCACGGCAAGGCCGATGCCGGAGTCGATAAATATCACTACCGCACCGGCAAGGTGTTGCACCTGAGGACAGACGCCCCGGTAGTGGACGATGGGTGCTCATCTCCCGATGGCGGCGGAATGCCGGGCATGTCTTCCGGATATTTGAACATTGTGCCGGGAATCTATTTGCCCGGCCATTTGGCTGAGACCCGGCCGGCAGGCTACGCGCTGCGAATTCCTGCGGGCTCTTACTTGCAGTTTCAGGTTCACTACAGCAACCACACGGGCGAGGATGTGAAAGATCGCACCAGCATCGGCCTGGTTTTTGCCCGCGAACCCGTGAAGCACGAAATCGCGCAGTACGAAATCTGGAACGATCTTTTCCTGATTCCGCCCGGCGACGCCAATCACCGTGTGACTTCGTGTTACACCCTGCCCAAGGATGTCACCGTGCTGGCCTATACGGCTCACATGCATTTTCGCGGGAAGAGCATGACCGCCGAAGCCGTTTATCCCGATGGCCGCCGCGAGGTGATACTGAATGTGCCGCATTATGACTTCCGATGGCAGGAGACTTACTTCCTGAAACACCAGTTCCTGCTCCCCAAAGGCACAAAACTGGTAACCACTGCGTACTTCGACAACTCGTTTGACAATGCGCAGAATCCCGATCCCTCCAAAGCCATTCGCTGGGGTGAGCCCAGCGACGAGGAGATGATGGGTTTCTGGTTGCAATTCGCCGATCCCAAACTGGTCGACGAAAAGGCTGCGATCGCGCACAAGTGACGAACCCGCATCGCTCGGGCAAAGCCCCTTCCATCGCCGCCATGAAGCCAGCCATCACGGACGACCCGCCGCTCCCCAGTGCTTGAGGGTATCTGAGCGTTTATTCGGAGGAACCCATGTTCACTGCCACTGCCAACTTAATTCTTCCCAGCACCACCACCGGGTCTTTTCCACGTCCACGTTGGTATGACGTCAGCATGTGGGGACGCCCCCTCGACACCTGCATGCAGGACATTCGCTTCCGCGAGAAATTTCAGGATGCCTTGGCGGTGGTGATCAGCGACCAGGATCGCGCGGGCCTCGATATCGTGACCCACGGTGACTTCCACGTGGATGAAGACCTCGCCGGGCGGGCCTGGCACCACTATCCCCTTCAGCGCTGGTCCGGCTTCGCAGGAGATTACCTCCAGCCCGAGGAGACCACAGCGCCGTGGCTACACTATCCCCCGGGCACGCTGCTGAACGAGATCTATACCGGGTGGCGTTGGCCGCACGTCGTCGACAAAATTGAACACCGCCCGCTGGACTACCCTAAAGTGTGGCGCATCGCGCAGGGAAAGACGCGGAAGCCTCTCAAGTTCGGAACCTGTTGCTCCCAGGTGATGGCTCTCTTTTTGGACATCCACACTCCAAAATACCAAGACAAACGACAAGTCATTTGGGACATGGCCGAAGCCATGAACAAAGAATTGTTGTTGCTCCGCGATGCGGGTTGCAAGTGTATCCAGATCGAGGAGCCCACCTTCCATTTCATGGCCAACACCTATGGGAAGGACCATGAAGAAGTGACGTTCATGATTGAAGCTTTCAATCGGGAAGTACAAGGGCTCGACGACGTGGAATTGTGGATCCACACCTGCTGGGGGAATCCCAACATGCAGCGGGTTATGGAGAACACCAGCTACGCGAACTCCATCGAAATCTACCTGGAGCGCTGCCGTGGCGACGTCTGGACTCTCGAGATGAAAGACCGTAACCAGGCGGACCTTGAATTGTTCGAACCTTTTAAGCACGACCTGAAGAAAAAAATCTGCATCGGCGCCGTAAGTCACCGCGCGCTGCAAGCCGACCGCCCCGAAGACGTGGCGGCGGAAATCCGCAAGGCGCTGAAATATATTCCGGTGGAAAAGTTGATTATCTCGAACGACTGCGGCTTCGGACGTCAGGGCTGCAATCGCGAGATCGCCTTTTACAAGGCGAGTGCCCTGGCGCAAGGCTGCAATATCGTGCGTCGTGAACTTGGACTCCCAACTACCTACGTCCCAGCCGCCGACCCGAAGCTTCAAATCGATGTGGTTCCCGGCCGGTAGAGTCTGCCCGCCAACCCGTCGGTTTCTGCCAGCCATGTCAGCCGGAACTAAAACGTTCAAAACAATTTAGTTCCGCGTCTCGAGTTCAGATTGCGCCGCGTGTTCGATTGCAACTCCCTGCCCCACGCCTGGTGAGGTGGGTGCCGTTATGTGAACAGGACGCTTGTTCGTTCTGCTCCCGTAGTTGCTGGGGGTGCGTATAGGTCGCCCTGCGTATACAATCGGCGTACAAATGGGGGGGCTGCGGAAACACCAGCCGAACACATTCATACCGATGATCTGGATCAGTTCTGACCGCATGCGACTGCTGTACTGAATTCAGTCCGTGCCATTCTGTAGTCGCCTGCCGTAGTCGCCTGGGCTGATGCTGTTTTCCGCGCGATAGATATGGATAAAGATATCGATGAAACATCGATCCTACATTCTCGCGATCGGTGAAGCACTATCAGTATTCGCGGTATGCTTCGCGCTCAGCGCCTGCCGCTCCCAGTCAGTGACCTCCCCTCCGACCATCATCTTGAGCCACGTGCCTGCCGCAAACTCCGATGCGCCCGAGCAGGCACCGATTGTGGCCGGGCGTGTGACAGGGTCTCGAGCCGGACAACGAATCGTACTGTACGCGAGAACTGACGGAAGGTGGACGGTACAGCAATACGCGGGTGAGCCATATACGAAGATAGAAAATGATGGCCGCTGGGCCCACCCGACTCAAATTGGATCCGATTACGCGGCCCTGTTGGTGGAGCTTGGGTACAGTCCGCCCGAGCTAACCGAAACCCTGCCCGCCGTCGGCCCCGGTGTAGCGGCCTTGGCAATCGTCAATGACCGAGGAACTGCGGCCGTATTTCCTTCTCCGAAAACCATCAATTTCAGTGGCTACGAGTGGGCCTTGAGCAGCGGTTCCATTTACCGTGCAGGCTCGAAAAACTTTTTTGACCCGGCGAACGTTTGGACAGACGCAACTGGCGCGCTGCATCTTCGTATCTCAGGCAGTGAAGGTAAATGGAAGGCCGGGGAAGTGAAGCTCACCCGCAGCCTCGGGTACGGGACCTACCGTTTTCAGGTGCGCGACGTCTCTCACCTCGAACCTTCGGCGGTTTTGACACTGGTCAGCTGGGACGGTGTAGGCACGGAACAGAATCGGCGCGAACTGGACGTTGAGCTCAGCGATTGGGGGCACCTGAACAATGACAATGCACACTACGTCGTTCAGCCTTACTACATCCCCGCCAACATTGTGCGATTCCGGATTCCTGCCGGAGTCTTCACGCATTCTTTCCACTGGGAACCTGGGCAGGTGACGTTTACCAGCGCGGCCGGGTCAGCCAGTGCCGGAATTCCCCCGCTCAAGCAGCATGTGTTCACTTCGGGAGTTCCCGCCGCGGGTAAAGAGTCGGTACGGATATCGCTGTATGTATTCGATAAGGGCCAGGTTCCGTTGAAGAACGAAAATGAAGTGGTGATCGAAAAGTTCGAGTACCTTCCGTGATCTCCTGGCTGAAACGACGTCGACGGGCACTTCAGGGGATCGCTTTGATGTGTCTCGTCAGCCCTGCCTTCGGACTCGACCCCAATCGCCCCTTGTTCCAGTACGTCCGGGAAAACTGGAATACGGAAGCCAAATTCCCGGGTGGTGCAGTGAATGCGATTGCGCAAACGCACGACGGGTATCTCTGGATTGGCACCGACAGGGGGCTGTTTCGTTTTGACGGCTTCACGTTCGTGCAGGTATCTTTCTCATCGCTTGTCGGCGCCTCGACGGTTCCTATCCTGGGATTGCTCACGGATGCGAGTGGGGCTCTTTGGATCCGCGTGCAAGGCTTGGATGTGCTGCGCCAGAAGGACGGCAAATTCGAAACCGTCGCGTATGGTACCGGACCGCTGAGTTCCCATGTCACTGCCATTTCGAAAGACAGGAATGGCGGGGTGTTGGTTTCAGACGTAATTAAGGGCACGTTCCGGTTCGAAGGAGAAAATACTCAGAGGGTTGCAACCCCCCAGATGTTGCCCGGTTCCTCGCCTGTAATCTCAATCGCCGAAACCCCCGAGGGCAGGATCTGGTTGGGCACCTTGGGCGCCAGCCTATTTTTTCTGCAGAATAACGCCAACGCCAACGCCGACGACGCCACCACCGGGAACGCCGCATTCCCCGAACGCAAGATCAATTGCCTTCTGCCAATCAGCCAACACGATTTGCTCGTCGGCACCGACAACGGCTTATATCGCCGGAACGACCAGGGCTATCGTCGGGAGGCGTTGCCTTCCTCTCTCGGCAACCTGCAAATCTTGAGCCTGCTGCAGGATCGCGATTCGAACGTTTGGGTCGGGACTGACCGCGGCCTCGTGCGCATCAACGCAAAAGGCGCGTCGTTCTCCGACGAAAAAGAACTGCGCGGGAACGGCGCCATCAACGTTCTGTTTGAAGACCGCGAGGGAAATGTCTGGGTCGGCGGAACCCGTGGCCTTGGGCGCATCCGAGACACAGTTTTCATGACGTTCTCTTCCGCTGCTGACCCTCGCTTCGAGAACTCCGGCCCGGTTTACGGCGACGCAAGCGGTCGAACCTGGTTCGCGCCCAGTCAAGGCGGCGTATACGCGATCAAGGATGCTCACGTTCAGCCTGGCTCGATCGCGGTCCCCGCCAACGATGTGGTTTATTCCATCGCAGGCCGCGGAGACGAAATCTGGGTTGGACGTCAGCGTGGCGGGCTCACACACCTGCAATGGCGGAACGGAACCGTAGCAAGCCAGACCTTCACTGAGGCCGATGGGTTGGCTCAAAACAGCGTCTATGCGGTGCTCGAGAGTCGAGATGGATCAGTATGGGCGGGCACTCTGAGCGGCGGAGTCAGCAGATTCCATGACCGGCGATTTACTACATACACCGCCGCAAGCGGTTTGGCCGCGAACACGGTCTCTTCGATTCTCGAAACTCGCGATGGAGCGATGTGGTTTGCGACATCCAATGGATTGAGTTCCCTCTCCAATAATCAGTGGAAAACCTACAGCACGCGGGACGGTCTGCCTTCGGCCAAGGTGAATTGCCTTTTCGAGGATTCAGCGGGAGTGCTGTGGAGCGGAACGTCCGCTGGCCTGGCGTTTCTCGTCTCCGGGAAAGTTCAAGTTCCGTCGCTGCCCGACGTTTTGCGCGTACCCATCTTCGGCATCGCGGAAGACAAGAGCGGACGATTCTGGATAACGACTTCGAGTCATGTCTTGCAGGTGCCACGAGGCAAACTGCTCGCAGGTAACGCTGGAACGGGAGACATCCGCGAATATGGCCCGGCCGATGGTCTGCCAAGCAGCGAAGGAATCAATCGAAACAGGTCGGTAATCAGTGACTCTGAGGGAAGGATCTGGATTTCCGTGAAGGGCGGACTGTCGGTAGGCGATCCCTCTCACCTGGCGTCCGCCTGGCCCCCGGCCATTGCTCATGTTGAGTCAGTCATGGCAGATGGAATGGCAATCACTCCCATCGATTCGATCCATGTTCCTGCTGCCCACAAAAGAATCACATTCGCATATACCGCTCTAAGCCTGGCCGTACCGGAGCGGATTCGTTTTCGATATTTCCTGGAAGGCTTCGACCGGCAATGGAGTGAGCCCAGCTCCGCTCGCGAAGCGGTTTACACCAATTTGGGCCCGCGCACCTACCATTTCCATCTTCTCGCCAGCAATAGTTATGGAGAATGGAACGGCTCGGAGACGGTTGTCGGCTTCGAGGTTGAGCCTGCACTCTGGCAGACATGGTGGTTCCGGTCAACATTGGCCGTGCTTCTCGCAAGCATCGTGTTCGTGTTTTATCGACTCCACCTCCATCGACTGACCCAACAACTGAACCTGCGTTTCGAGGAACGCTTCGCCGAACGCACGCGCATCGCTCAGGAGCTGCATGATACGTTATTGCAGGGGTTTCTCAGCGCATCCATGCAGCTCCACGTGGCAGAAGATCAGCTCCCGGCGGATTCCCCTGCGAAACCGCTGATGAATCGGGTTCTCACCCTCATGGGCCGAGTCATCGACGAAGGCCGTAACGCGGTTCGTGGTTTGCGTTCCGGGCATGATGATTCGGACGATCTCGCGCAGGCGTTTTCCCACGTTGCGCAGGAACTTGTCATCCAGCAAGACGTTGACTTTCGCGTCGTCATGGAAGGCATGCCCAGGGCATTGCATCCCGTGATTCGCGACGAGGTATACCGCATTGGCCGCGAATCCCTGGTAAATGCTTTCCGCCATTCGCGCGCGAGCAGGATTGACGTTGAGATTGACTACTCCACCAGCAATCTTCGCATTCTGGTTCGTGACAACGGTTGCGGGATCGATCCTCAGGTGTTGCGCGCCGGACGCGATGGGCATTGGGGACTTCCCGGCATGCGGGAGCGAGCGGAAAAGGTCGGGGCGAAGCTCAGGGTATGGAGCCGTGCAGCTGCTGGAACCGAGGTTGAATTGACCGTGCCCGGCCAAGTCGCGTTTCAATCTCATGCCTCAGCCAGTCCACGGAAACGGTTTGCCCGATTCAATAGGCGGCCGGTTGCACATGACGCCAAGAAGCCCGAAGGCAAACAACAACAATGAACACCCCTAACAGCATCCGCGTCTTCAGCGTTGACGACCATCCTCTGCTACGCGAAGGCATTGCCGCGCTCATCAAGAGCCAGCCGGATATGGTGCTGGTCAGCGAAGCCGCCTCGGGGCGTGACGCCATTCAACAGTTTCAGAAGCACCAGCCGGACGTTACGCTCATGGACCTGCGCTTGCCCGACATGAATGGCATCGACGTGATGATCGCAATCCGCACCGAGTTTCCCGATGCCCGCATCATCATGCTCACTACGTTCGAAGGCGATGTGGAAATCCAACGTGCCCTTGAGGCCGGGGCTCGGGGCTATATGTTGAAGAGCATGCCTCCCAAGGAACTGCTGGAAGTAATCCGCCAAGTGCATGCCGGCAAAAAGCGTATCCCGCCCGAAATTGCCGCTCACATTGCCGAGCACATCAGTGATGAAGTTCTCACCGAACGTGAAGTGGAAGTGCTTCGCGAGATCGCGGGCGGGAACCGAAACCGCGACATCGCGGAAAAACTTTTCATCACTGAAGAGACGGTCAAAGTGCACATGAAGCACATCATGGAGAAACTAGGCGCCAGCGACCGGACCCAGGCCGTCGCCATCGGCGTTCGCCGCGGAATTATTCAGCTCTAACCACACTCCCAAAGCAGTCCGCAGGTACCCCGATAGTGGTACGTAACAATTCCAACCTCTAGGGATTCGCCCAGTCACAAAACTGTTTACCCTGTGGCGTTGACCACTTTGACGCTGCGATCGACTTTCACGCTCTTCCCCGATGGCATACCCGGCCTCGGACTGCTCTTGCTCCGGGCCACCACGGGCATAGCGCTCGTATCTTTGGGCGCGATTCATTTCATCGCGTGGCCGGAAGCGAGACTGTTGCCCCTGACCGTGGCAGCGCTGTCCTCAATCTGCGGACTGTTGCTCCTGCTTGGACTGTTCAACCGGTTAGCTTGCAGTCTTGGCGCTCTGACCAGCTTGGGAGCCGCCCTCGGCCTGATACATATGCCCGTGTTCAACGTCTTGTCAGCCAGGGTCTCCGCGGGGTTTACGGCCGTAATTGCAGTGGCACTGTTGTGCCTTGGTCCGGGGGCATATTCGCTCGATGCGCGACGCCATGGACGCCGCGAGATCATCATTCCCGCAAGGCCACACTCTTCGGACGATGGTCCTCTTTGACTCTCGCTGAACTACCTCGATCGAGTTACCTGGCTTTCAGTCTTCTTGGGTAAGAAAAAAACACTGCATATCGGGATGCGCTCTGCTCCGCAGTTTGTAAAAATCTCAAGCACACCGAACACCAATCGAAAACTGTGGGAGTGAAGCGATGGGAACGTTAGAGAATCTCGGATTGCCAGCCCAAATGAGCCCGTGCCTCCGGCTCTTCATTGATTCGCTGTTCGATGAGGTCGGCGTCAAGCGCGGCGCTTCGCCGTATCAGAAGCGCGAGGCGCAACCCGCGCTCCCAAAACCGCTGCGAGCGGAAGGCGGCAACGCAAATGCAGTATTGGTAGGTTACGAACACAATTCATAAAGGAAATCACGTTGAGACACTACGCGATGCAGAGGAACTTAGAGCAGGACAAATCATCTTCGCAATCCTGAGCCGGACAATCTCCTGCCTGGAAATTCTCCGGCGCATTCTAGGCGCCTGTAGCTTATCGGGACACAAGCAACTCAAGCAATCGAAGACGAATACTCCCGCAGAGGTCTCGGGATCAGAACCACGAAATTCAATCTGCGATCCCTAAAGCGATTCAGACAAGCGACGGAATCCAGTGCTGCACCGCGGGCCGCACTACGCGCGCCTCCTCGAGAATCCAGAATGTTGCCGGAATTGTTCTCATTGTTCCGACAATGGCGTACTTTATAAAATTCTCCGGCTCTCCCAGCGAGTGCTCGAGATCAAGCGGTACGAATCGCAGCGATTGCTGCGACGCAAATTCATGGCTGCGTCGCAGGCTTCGCGCTGAAGATTCCCTTGAAGCTTTCGCGGTACTGCAGGAAGACCAGTATCCACAGTACACAGGCCACCAGACCGGGAGGAAGGCCCGCCGGCGCCATCGTCAGGTGAAACGCAAGGATGTTGTAGAGCACCGCAGCCAGCAGTGTCAGTGCCAGGGGCACGAAGTAGCCCGCAAGCAACAGCAGCCCACCGAGCACTTGAATCGCGAAGAAGAATGCGGCGAAATGCGACTCGCTGACAGCGATCAGAAACTGAAGCGCGATCGGATTCGTCGGTGGCGGCTGGTGGATGAAGTTGAGAAATCCGTTCAGCCCAAAGACCGTAAACATAAGGCCCAGTAGATAGCGAGCAACAATCGAAGTAATCCTCATGTGTGTGTGTCCTTTCTAGAAGTTCTGTGCATGCGTCTGCACAGATTGAAGATGCGGCGCCAGAAACGCCGTCCGGTCATGCCCCTGGTTCAGCACGCTGGTCCCCCCCGTAGTAAGGAAGGTCGCGTCCGTCACGCCAAGAAAACCAAATACGGACCGCAGATACGGCTCCACGAAATTGAACGATGCCATCTGCGTCTGGGCATCGTAGATCCCGCCCGTTGCGACGATGAAGGTCGCCTTCTTGCCGATCATCATACCCTTCGGCCCTCCCGCCCCGTAGGAGAAAGTCCTGCCTACCCGCGCAATCTGGTCGATCCATAGCTTGAGCACAGAAGGCACACCAAAGTTATGCATCGGCACTCCGATGACGTACTCATCGGCCTGCTCCAATTCGGCGAGCAGCGAGTCGGAGAGCGAAAGCAATTCCTTCTGCTGCGGAGTGCGGGCCTGTTCCGGAGTGTAGGCGGCACCCACCCATTCCGCATTGACTGGCGGCATTGCCGTTGCGTTGAGGTCGCGGTCGATCACCCTTCCCTCCGGGTGCGAAGCCTTCCATTGGGTGACGAACGCAGCGGTCAGCTCGCGGGAGACTGACCGACCGTAGAGCGGGCTGGAATCGATATGGAGCAGTGTTGACATTTTGAGAATTCCTCCTGCACGACATATGATTAGTAATCAACACATGTTGATTCAGAAAATAAACAAGTGTCGTTTAGTCGTCAAGGAGTATCTTTAAATAGTAGGAATGGCCCAGCTTCTCCAACCCGAGACAGAAGCGACGGATCCGCGCATTCTGCGTAGCCGCCGCATGCTCATGGATGCACTTGCCATCTTATTGATCAAAAAGGAGTTCGAAGATATTTCAGTGCAGGAGATCGCCGACGAGGCGACGCTAAACCGGGCCACCTTTTACCTGCACTATCCAGACAAAAACGCGCTGCTGCAGGCCATGACCGGCGCCCGGTTCCGCGATCTGATCGAGCGCCGCGCCATCACTTTCACCGACTGCCATGGAGCACTACGCGCCATTGCACTCGGCGTCTGCGACTATCTTGCTGAAACCACTGGTTGTCCCACTCAGTTGGCTCGGATGCCTCTGCAAATCTCCATCATCCCGGTCGTCGAGGATATGTTTAAGGAAGGCCTTGCCCTTCATGGGCTGGAACCCGGTGTCGATGCGGCGCTGCTGGCAACCACCGCGGCCTGGGCCGTTTTTGGAGCCGCGCACCGCTGGCTTCAGACGCCCAACCGTATCGCCGCCGAGGAGATGGCAGCCAGGATTGAAACCATGGTAAGCCCGATTCTTTTCGGCGCCTCACAATAGCTCGCCTCTCAATAGGTGAAGAGTGGCAACACCGGCCATTCCACCGCTGACGAACCTCCCGGAGATTCGTTGAACTTTGGCGATCATCCCGAAAACCCTAGAGAGATGCTCTGCTCGATAACAGGAAACGCACTCGTGGCCTGTGACTGGCCAACTCCCGGATTGTCGCAATTCGGAAGTTAACCAGCCCAGTTCGGGAGCCGTTTGCTAAACACCGTAAGCGGCCATGCGAAATCACCGGCGTGAAATATCGGGCCGGTCTGCTAAGTCACTGGAAGATATGGTGACCTACTATTTTTAACCGGAAGGAAAGGCAAATGTTCTGGGCGCAAAAGCCCCAAGCATGGGCGGCCCCGTGATGCCACAAAGAACGCCAGCCCGAAGCGCGGCTACTCAGTTCATTGAGGAAAGTGAATCTTCAGCTTGTAGCAAATGAAGAGAACCAGGATCGCGCCCAGAGTGGAAAAAATGAGTCCGGCGGGATGATAGCGGTCGTTTGCCGGGCGCGAAAACATGTGGGTAACGCCGCCGCCCAATATCGAACCGATGATGCCGAGCACGATTGTCCAGGAGGTCGTGATATGCGCATGCATCACCGATTTCGCGATGACCCCCGAGATTAGTCCAATGAGAACATACCAGATTATGTGAAACATACTTTCTCCTCCAGCGCTTGCCTTGAGAACGTCGTCCACCACGACCAGGATCGGACCGCAAATCGTGACAGGTACGCTTTTTTCGATGCTCGAGCCGGCCTAGTCGTGATCGCGCTCGTTCCAATCGCGGTCCTTGTGCCAGCGGTGGTCGTGTTCATCCCACCACTGCTGGCGCTCACTCCAGCAACGCTCCCGCGCGTTGTGCAATTCACGACGCTCGTGATTTGCCTGTCTGCTGTTGCGTCCGTGTCTCTCGATTGCCTCGTGAAGTTCATGCTCCGCGTGAACGATTCGGCGCTGACAGCGGTCGATATCCTCCGCGTGGAGTCGTGGCGCTACGGTGAAAAGCAACGCCGCTGTCAGTATGGCTCCTGCGACCACAGATGCTGCTGTGGTAAAAAGATTGTGCGTCTTGTTCATACGTTATGCCTCACATTGTGATCGCAGGGTGTATCCAGTGAATCGCGCGATCATCCCCTGGTCGATTCTGTAATGCCTGGAAGGCGGAGCGCGTCAGGCAACTGCACAATACTGTTTTGCACCTTCGGTGGCTGTTCAGAATTGCTCACTTTCAGGTCATCTGCGGAAATATTGCAACGTTGAATTCACGGCGGATCCCGTTGATAGGCCGACCTCAGGATGCCCACGCCTTCATTCAAAAACGGTTCATCGCGCACGAATGCAAGCGGCTTGGCGCCATCCAGGGATGCAGGCATGAACTGCAACTTTGCAAGAATCCGGCATCGCCACGGTGGCTGAAAACCACCAAGTGCGGTTGAGTAGGGCCAGAAACGGAAAAACCGCAACCTCGGCAATTTTTAGCAATTCTAGTATCCCCATGAAATGAACGAGTTGGGACGATGCCCTGTTTCGCGTCAATGGCACCCCACCTGCACGCGAGATGGGTACAGGAATATATCCGCCATGTCCGCCAATGCAGTTTTCCTAGCCAGCAGAGTCTAGTGCCCACTTCGAAAACTGAACGTCGACTTCCGAAACTGAAATCAGGAGTACTCAAATGAAGAAATCAAATCTTGCGGTGGCTTTTCTGCTGGTCGCGATGTTAGCGCTCACAGGTTGCGGTTCGAATTCGAACTTGGCGGGCAATATCAACGGGAATTGGGCGGCAACGCTCACCAGCACCGGACCAGATACGTTTGCTTTCAATGCGCTGCTGGCGGTCCACGGCGACGGTTCACTGGGATCGAGCAATTTTAAGTTCACAGTGAACAACACGCATTGCTTCCCGTCGACGACGACGCAAGCCGGGTCGTTCACCCTGCAGGGGAACTTCAACGGCCAAGTGTCGGGAAGTTTTCAATACACCATTACCGGCGCGGAGGGCAATATTCTGAGTCTGAACGGAACGGTGCAAAACGGACAGATAACCGGAACCTGGACTTTATCAGGAGCAATCGGTTGCAGCGGGAACGGAAACTTCACGATGATACCGGCCGCGTAGAAAACAAAACCGCATTCCCTATAGAAACAAGAGGCTAGACGATGGGACTGTGCCGCTATTCAGTGTCCCGCAGCCGTGCTATTGCCTATTTCCATGATTCGCTGCGCCCGGGCCCGGACCATGTTGATGACCGAGCTATCGTCGTAAATCTCCTGGAGAACTGGCCTTACGGCTTGTAGTTCGATGAGACCCCCGCGGCGGAGCTGATCCTCCATCTGCTTCAATTCGTCGTCGAGCGCGAGCTTCTGGTAGCGGTGATAGTGGGCCAGACGCCGGCCGAACTCCAGCGTCGATGCAAGGCTTTGAAACAACGCCGTCAACTGCTGGACTGAAGGCAGAGGGGAATAGTTGTACGCGGCGGCGGACTCCCGCTGCCCATCTTTATAACTCAGTTTCTTGGAGCCCGTGAATGCCAGCTTGCGATGACCCGAGTCGATCTTGCCGGAAAAATAATGGGCTTGTGCGGCCAGGTCGAAAATCCGGGCGCGGGTCGCGTCCGACAAAGTAAATTCCGTCTGGTAGTTCTCGCGGTCGTCGGAATCCGACGAAATCCTCCCCGCACACTGGTAACGGGCGTGCCCATCGGATGCCGCCACGATGGAATAGTTCTCGGGATCGGAGTTGGGAAAGTCCAGCGAGAAGGTGACCGTGGCGGGCTCGGCAGCGCGAGCGGGGAAACTCCACATGAGGATGAGGGCGAGGCCCGCTGCGAGAAAGATCAGCAGCTTTCCCTGCGCCCCGCGATGCATTCTTGCTTCCCCCGTGCCGATCATCAGCCTCAAATTCGTTCGCGTCGTGAACTCACGCCGACACTAAATTATGCCAAAGATGATTATGCCAAAAATGGTTGCGCTAATAATCGATTGCCATACCCTATCGTGCCAGCGCGCGCTGCCGCATGAGCGTCCCGGCCGTGTGCAGATGGCAGATTGCGATGGCCAGCGCGTCGGAAGCGTCCATGGGCTCCGGCGGCTCGGAAAGCTCAAGCAGGCGCGTCACCATATGCTGCACTTGCTGCTTCTCGGCGCGCCCATAACCGACCACCGACGACTTGATGGTCAGCGGCGAATATTCCGCCACTTCGAGCCCTGCCGCAGCAGCAGCCAGCATCGCCACTCCCCGGACTTGCCCCAGCTTCAACGCCGACTTCACATTGAGGGCGTAGAACACATCTTCAATTGCAACCTCCTCGGGCTGATGCTGGACAATGATTTCGCCGAGCTGGGTGAAGATGCGGGACAGTCGCCGCGGCAGCGCCTCACGCGGCGAGAGCTTGATGGCGCCGCAAGTCAGGCAGCACAACTTTCCGCTCTCATACATCTCGACCACGCCGTAGCCGGTGTACTCTCCGCCGCAATCAATCCCAAGGACGCGCATGCCAAGAGCAGTGTAGCGCGGAAAGGCGAGGAAGTCCCAGAGTGGGTATAGCTGACGTAACGTCGGCATAGCGCCCATTCGCTTTAAACCGGGGTTTTGAGCGCGATGGCCTGTTCACGATATTTACTAAACCGTGCCACCAATTTTCATTGCAAGATGGGGTTATCTTCGACGGATTGCAGCGTGAACTGTGCCTCAAAAGAACCCATTTGGCCGAACCCTAGCATGATCCTCCTTTCCAAGGGCTGCTTTTGGTAATAATCGTGGACTTCGTTGGACACTGCATCAATTCTGCCGACGAAGGTAGCGGTCACACGCTGGTCGGTCGATGGACCAGATCGGCCAGTGTTCATTCGCACAAGCGTATTGAACCGCTCGAATTTCGAGTCACGGACCAAAACCACGGGCACGGGTAAAATTCGCTTTCCTTCAGAGTCTTCTGAGCCAAGCACGTTCGTCGGCTGGACAGACGCAACTAACGGGGACCCGCCGTAACGCAGCCAGAGTGCTCCGTGACATGCGGGGTCGTTTAGTTCGGAATATTCAAAATTCCCCACAAAAGACCCGCGAATCCGCACCATCTTATTGTTGAATGCAGGAGGGTTTGCAAGGATGGCGCAGATGGTTGTATCCACTGGTTTCTGGTTAGCAGCTACGTCGGACTGCTCCTGATTTATAGGAGCGACGCATCCCAATTGCCCACGTTGTGACGTGCGTAGGCTGATGGGCTTGATGCACTCGGTAACGCGGTTATGAGTATCGTCCATGAGTTGCGTGTGGCGATCGAGGGGAACGGTGGGGAATCCACGGTCACGGTAGTTCACCGCGAATACATTGCCACTAGCGTCGCCTGCCAAACCGTATCCCGACTGAACTGGTTCATCCCAGACACGATATTCGTAGCCCAACAGGAAGGGCCGATGCCGATCAAATGCACTCTTACCACACTCTGTAACGGAGTTGTCGGGGTGATTCATGCCAGTAAATCCGCAATCGACCACCTGACCGCCGCCTCTTGCAGATATCTCTTGTAATCGATTTACGAAAAGGCTGTCCTGCTTGTCCGCAATCTGCTTATTGGGTTCTGATGATTGCGCGAAGACCGCAAGTGCTGTGCAGAACAGCAGAGTCAAGGCTCGGCCTAAACGCCCCAGTAAACGCATGAGTAACATTTGCCTCATAGCGAGTATAGATGCAACGCTTATGGTTGGCGAAAAATCGCGATTACACTCACCGGCCCACTTCGCCCGGTGCTCGTTTCCTCACCAGGCCCAGGCATACGCGTCCACGCGGGGGTCCGCGCCGGCGCTGAGAACGCCGGTATTGGCGTCGACCACGATTCCGGCGTTGGAGCCCAGCGACCACGGAGGTGCGACGCGCAGCTTGTGACCGCGGGCGATTAGCGCCTGCCGCGTCGGTTCCGGGATGCGCGCCTCGACCGACATGTCGCCAGGGTGCATGGTGTGCGGGAACGGCGAGGCCGGGAAGGCGCGCGAGGACCAGCGTGGAGCCTCGATGGCCTGCTGAATGTTCATGCCGAAATCGATCATGTTGATCAGCGTCTGCATGGTGCGCATCACCTGATCGTCGCCGCCGGGGCTGCCCAGAATCGCGTAGGGCTGGCCGTCTTTCATGATCAGCGTACTCTGCAGGGTGCTGCGCGGGCGCTTGCCGGGTTCGAGGGCGTTGGCTTCGCCGCGCACCAGAGAGTAATAGTCGCCGCGGCAGTTGAAGAGGAATCCGGTGTCGCCCATGACGACGCCGGTGCCGAACTCGCTGTGCAGGCTGGGCTCGAAGCTGACCATGTTGTGATCTTTGTCGACGACAGCGATGTAACTGGTGTCGCCGTCGTGGCGGGCGTCGCCGTCGAGAACTTCGTGGACCGGGCGGTCTAACGGGGAGGCGGTGGCTGTGAACTTCTCGGGCGCGCCGGGGCGTAGTTCGAGCGACGCCTTCGCTGGATCGATGAGCTTTCGGCGTTCGCGGGCGTAGTCCTTCGAGAGCAGGCCGTCGTAGGGGATCTTGATGAAGTCCATGTCGCCGAGATATTTTTCGCGGTCGGCCATGGCGAGTTTTACGGCCTCGACGCTGGTGTGGAGGAAGTCTGGGGTGTTGTGGCCGAGCGCTTTCAGGTCGTAGCCTTCGAGAAGATTGAGCGCGATGAGTTCGGTTGGGCCCTGGCTGGCGGAGGGATTCTTGTAAATCTGATAGCCGCGGTAGTTGACGGAAACCGGGGTCTCGACTTCCGCAGCGTATTCGGCGAAGTCTTCGTAGCGGAACAGGCCGCCATTGGCCTCGGAGAAGGCGGCGAGGTCGTGAGCGATGTCACCTTTGTAGAAGCGGTCGCGGGCGGCCTTCAGGGCTTCGTGGCGGCCTTTGGACTGACTTGCTTTCTCGGCCTCGACCAGCTTCTTCAACGTGCGCGCGAGGTCGGGATTCTTTAGAATCTCGCCGGCTTTCGGCGGACGACCGTTGGGCAGGTAAATCTTAACCGTTGTCGGATACTTGAGAATTTTCTTCGATTCTGCGATGTCAGACGCGCCGGATTCGCTCAGCGGGAAACCATTCTCGGCGAGATCGATGGCCGGCTGCAGCACCTGCTCAAAACTCATCGTGCCCCAGCGGTCGAGCAGCGTGTACCAGGCGTCCACAGCGCCGGGCAGGCCGCCAGAGAGCAGGCCGTCACTTTCGGGAATTTTGCCGCCATTGTTTTTCTCGTACCACTCGATGGATGCGAGTTTCGGGGCGCGCGGCTCCGCGTTGATGGAGTAGACCTTCTTGTCGTGAGCGTTGTAGATGAGAAGGACCGCGTCACTGCCGACACCGTTGAGCGAAAAGTCGGTGACACCCAGCGCCGCCTGACCGCCGACGGCGGCGTCGAAAGCGTTGCCGCCGGCGTCGAGAATGCGGCGGGCAGCTTCGGTGGCCTCGGCTTTCATGGAGGCCACGGCGGCGTGGCGTCCGCGGATGACGGGGCGCATGGTTTGTCCGGAGTCGCCGGTCTGCGCGACACCGAGAGCACACATCAGAAGAAACACCGTCAGTGTCTTAAGCGCTAGTGATGATCGGAATGACATCGATTCAGCCCCCTCGAGGAGCGTTTAGATTTGTGGAATCCCACCTTTCGCAAAGAACGCGAAAGATGGGCACACGCAGTTTCTTCGGGTCTGGACATAAAGTCAAAACCAGGCGGACAAGAGTGTCCGCCCCACACTGGTGATCAGCAGCATTTTGGGCGGCGGGTTTTCGCCTCGTCAAATTCCCGGCGGAAAGCGGCGTAAGCGTCCGGCGATGACGCCATCTGCGTGCGCCGCAGGAAACGCTCGTAGGCCGCCTCATCAAAAATCTCCCGCAAAGTTGCCAGCAGGATCCGGGCTGCCGTTACGACGCGGCTCATGGTCTCTCCTCCGCCAGGCGCGTCATGACGAACGGGACCTCTTTCACACGTACCTCCTCCGTTCCGTTCAAAACGGCGATCCACTGCCGCACCGACTCGATCAGCACCAGAGCGACCATGACCACGAGAACCGCGGTCACAGCGGCATCCAGTCGGTTGTTGAAGATCAGCCGCGCAGTTGCATTCGTAGCGGGACCCGCCGCCAGAACCTGTGCCTGAGCCAGAAATCCGACGCGCGGATTGAGATCGAAAATCTTGTGCCACGACGCGGTAAACGTGACTGCGACCAGCCACGCCAGCGGCACCAGCGTAACCGCGGCATATCGGGTTCGGTGCATTTTGATGATGATCGTCGTGGCCACGCACAGCGCCACCGTCGCCAGCAACTGGTTCGCAATGCCGAAAAGCGGCCACAGCGAATTGATCCCGCCCAGCGGGTCTTTCACGCCCTGCCACAGGAAGAATCCCCAAGCGCCCACGACCAGGGCGCTGGTGGCGAGAATCGACGGATACCAACTCGTCCGCCCCAACGGTTTGTAAATGTGCCCCAGCGCGTCCTGAATCATGAAGCGGGCAACGCGGGTTCCGGCATCGAGGATGGTCAGAATAAATAGCGCCTCAAACATGACGGCGAAGTGATACCACAACGCCATGACGGTCGCGCCACCCAGGCTCTGCGAGAAGATATGCGCCATGCCCACGGCAAATGCGGGCGCGCCGCCGGTTCGGTTGAACAGAGTCTGCTCGCCGACGGCATGGGCCAGAGCCTGCATGTCGGCGGCGGTGACCGGAAATCCCCAGGAGGAAATGGTCGCGGACGCGGCGGCTGCGGTCTGTCCCACCACGCCTGCAGGGCTGTTAATCGCAAAGTAAACCCCGGGCTGCAGTACGCACGCCGCAATGATCGCCATGACCGCGACCGCGGACTCGGCCATCATGGCGCCATAGCCGACCATCCGCGTCTCGGTCTCACGCGCGATCAGTTTGGGCGTGGTCCCACTCGAAATTAGAGAATGGAAGCCGCTGATTGCGCCACACGCAATCGTAATGAACGCGAAGGGAAAAATCTTCCCCGCAAACACCGGACCGGAGCCGTCGACAAACCGGGTCAGCGCAGGCATGTGCAGCGTGGGATGCAAAACCACAATGCCAATACCGAGGAGTGCGATCGTCCCCAGCTTCACAAATGTGCTCAGATAGTCTCGCGGCGCCAGAAGCAACCACACCGGCAACGCCGACGCGGCAAATCCATAGACGATGATCAGCTTGGCGAGCGTGCTCCCTTGCAGGGTGAAAGCATGCGCCATGGCAGGATTCTGCGAAGCCCACTGTCCGCCGAAGATCGCCCCCAGGACGAGGATGAATCCGAGCACCGAAACTTCCAGCACTTTACCGGGGCGGATCCGCCGAAGGTAGAGCCCCATCAGCAGCGCGATCGGAATCGTCATCGCAATGGTGAACGTGCCCCAGGGACTGTCTTTCAGCGCATTGACCACGATCAGCGCGGCGACACCGAGCAGAATCACGAGAATCGCGATCACCGCCGTGTACGCGACGAAGCCGCCCACACGCCCGATTTCTTCTTTCGCCATTTCGGTGAGCGATTTCCCGTCGCGGCGCACGGAGAAGAGCAGAATCACGAAATCCTGCACGCACCCCGCGAAGACGGCACCGGCCAGCACCCACATGGTTCCCGGAAGATAGCCGAACTGTGCAGCCAGTACCGGACCCACCAGCGGACCCGGCCCCGCGATCGCGGCAAAATGATGCCCGAAGACGACCCACTTGTTGGTAACCAGAAAATCGCGCCCGTTTTCCAGGCGCTCGGCGGGAGTGGCGCGCAGAGCGTCGAGAGCAAGAATCTTGGTTGCAATGAGCTTGCTGTAGAAACGGTATCCCAAGGCATAGCAGCAGGTCGCGGCCACAACCAGCCACAGCGCGTTAATCGGCTCTCCGCGGCGAACCGCGATGACGCCAACCGCTGCGGCGCCGAACAGGCCCACCGCCAGCCAGGCAAAAATCGAAGCAGTCTTGTTCATGTGTCCGTCGAGCTTGTTCCGTCGAGCATTGTGTCGAATCCCGAGCCCAAGCGCAATGCCTCACCTGAACGATTTTCTTTGGCCTCCTTGGCTTTGGCCTCTATCGATTTAGTGTTACTCTATTTCTTCCGAACGATTCTCACCCTTGCGTTTTGGGCCATGTCGCCAAATCCCTGTATTTCAGGGTGTACTCGGAGGACTCTATTCTGAACTCGTACTCGAACGGGAGCATACGATGAAAATTGGCATGTTGACTGGCGGGGGCGACTGTCCTGGACTGAACGCCGTCATCCGCGCCGTGGTGCGCAAGGGCGTCTTTCATTATCACGACGAATTTGTGGGATTCATGGAGGGCTGGCGCGGCCTGATCGAAGACAAGAGCATGGTTCTCGACCTGGACGCGGTGGGCGGAATTCTGCCCCGCGGCGGAACTATTTTGCGCACGTCGCGCACCAACCCGTCGAAACGTCCAGATGGAATTGAACGGTGCACCGCCACGATTGAGAAACACAAGATTGACGCGCTGGTGGCCATCGGCGGCGACGATACGTTGTCGGTCGCTCAGAAGCTTTACGAAACAGGAATCAAGATCGTCGGCGTGCCCAAAACCATCGACAACGATCTGGGTGGAACCGACTACACTTTTGGATTCGATACAGCCTGCAACATCGTGTGCGAGGCCATTGACCGCATCCACACCACCGCCGAGGCCCATAACCGCGTGATGGTGGTTGAGGTCATGGGACGAGATGCGGGCTGGATTGCCTTGTACAGCGGAGTGGCCGGCGGCGCCGATGTGATCCTGATTCCGGAGCGGCCGTTCGACGTCGACAAGGTGGCCGAATCGATTCGCCAGCGTCACGAACGTGGACGTTACTTCTCCATTGTCGTGGTCGCGGAGGGCGCGAAGTTTGCCTCCGATGCCGGCTCCGGTTCTCCCATCCTGCAGGACATGGGTAAGGATGAATTTGGTCACGCCAAGCTGGGTGGCATCGCGAACATAGTCGCCCGCGAGATTGAGAAGCGCACCGGCTTCGAGACCCGCGCGGTGGTGCTGGGACACATCCAGCGCGGCGGCTCGCCCAGCGCTTTCGATCGTGTGCTGGCCACACGCTACGGTCTGGGAGCGATCGACATGGTTCATCGCGGCGAGTTTGGCTGCATGGCAGCGTTGCGTTCGAACAAGATTGTTTCCATCCCGCTGAAGGAAGCGATTGCCAAGAACCGCGTAGTCGATAACGAAATGATTCAGATTGTGGATGGCCTCTTCGAAGAGATCGGCGAGAAGGAAACTGCGCGTAAGTAGCAACCTGCAGCGGATGGGGAAGTGATTTCCAACCCCTACGGGCCAGATCCGCATGAACGAAATCTACCGACACCTGGCGCCATGGTTGCTGACGATCACAGAAGCGATCATGGTGCTGGCTGCCGCCGGTCTTTCACTGCGTCACCACCCGCGGAATAGCGGACTGCTCTTCGATCGCATTGAACAACTCTTCATCCGGCTCGCCCGCCGGCGCACTCTAGCCGTCTGGTTTGTTTTTCTACTGGCACTGAGCATTCGGGCGATTTTAATTCCTCTGCTCGGAATTCCTCTGCCGGACTGGAACGACGAGTACAGCCATCTGCTCGCCGCTAACACCTTCGCCTTGGGCCATCTCACCAATCCCACCCACCCGATGTGGATCCACTTCGAGAGTTTCCAAATCATTCAGCACCCAACCTACATGTCGATGTACGCCCCCGGCCAGGCCTTGGTCATGGCGGCGGGACTGGCGCTCGGCGGCCATCCTTGGATCGGCGTGTGGCTGATGACCGCTGCCCTCTGCGCCGCGCTCTGCTGGATGCTGCAGGGCTGGTTCCCACCCACCTGGGCGCTGTTCGGTGCCTTGCTTTCCGTCCTGCGCTTTGCAACTTTCAGTTACTGGATGAATAGCTACTGGTGCCCCGCCCTCGCCGCGGCCGGCGGGGCGCTGGTGCTGGGTGCAATTCCGAGACTTCGCAATCGCCCGCGTGTTCGGGAAGGGATTCTGCTCGCTCTCGGCCTCGCCATGATGGCGAACAGCCGGCCGTACGAAGGCTTGGCATTCAGCATCGCGGTCGCGGTCGGTCTGCTCGTGTGGCTGAAAGGTCGAAGGCTGCCGCCTTGGCGACAATTGTTGTGGCGGCTTTTCGTGCCCGCAACGTGTGTGCTTATTGTCGCGGCTGCGGCTACCGGCTACTTCTATTGGCGGGTGACGGGAAGTCCGTTGCGCATGACCTATGCCGTCAACCGAGAGACCTACGCCGTGGTTCCCTACTTTTTGTTTTTCTCGAAGCGAGCCGTGCCCGAGTATCATCACGCGGTGATGCGCGACTACTACGCCGGATGGGAAGTCCACGAATTCGACGAGGCCCGCACCCTGGTTGGCTTCGTGCGCCGGACCGGCAACAAGATCGTCCAACTCTGGCGCTTCTATCTTGGCCCGGCGTTCTTGCTGCCGATGATCGCGTTTCCCGGGATCCTGCGCGACCGTCGCATGCGTCTCGCACTTACCGCCGGCATTATCTTCTGCCTCGGGTGGCTGGTGGAGACGTGGACCTTTCCCCACTATGTCGCGCCTGCCACGGGACTGGTCTATCTGGTGCTTGTGCAGTGCATGCGGCACTTGCGGCTGTGGCGTCGCGGCCAAGCTCCGGTGGGACAGTTTCTTGTGCGAAGTGTTCCCGTGGTGTGCGTGGCGATGATTTTTCTGCGCCTGGCCGGAATCGTCGCGCACGCTCCCCTCGAACCTCACTGGCCGTTGGGCAACGTTGATCGCGTACACATCGTCGAGCGGCTCAGCGCTATTCCGGGACCGCATCTTGTGATTGTGCGGTACGGCCCGGATCACAATGTGGATCGCGATTGGATCTATAACGCTCCCAATATTGATGGATCGCGCATCGTCTGGGCCCGCGACATGGGAAAAGAACAGAACGTGGAACTGCTGCAATATTTTCACGATCGCCACGCCTGGCTGATGTCAGGCGATGAATCGCCGCCGCAGCTTGCGCCGTATCCTGTGAACTGAGGTCCCACCTGCCGACGTCTCCTTCAGATCATCGCGGCTCATGGCTGACGGCCCGGCGCTTGCGCGCGCATGGCACGATTCTCGCCGTGTGCTTGTGGTCGTTCTACGTGTGGAACCTCGCCACACCTGGACTCCGCGATCGCAACGGAAACCTCAAGGGCACCGACTTTCTTCACCTCTACACGCTGGGTTCGCTCGCGGCTCATCGCGGCGCAGATTTGTATGACATGAACGCCCAGGCCGCGCTGGCCGCACAGCGTGTGCCGGAAGCCGCGGGCATTAGGTACTTGCCTCTGTATCCGCCGCAAGTGTCGATCGTCTTCGCGCCGCTGGCTCACCTCTCGTACGGTTGGGCGCTGATCTTGTGGTGGGGTGGCAGCGCTGCCGTCTATGCCATCTGCTGCTACAGCATGTGGCGCGCCTGCCCGAACCTGCGCGATCACGGCGGGCTCGTCGCTCTTCTCGCCGTGGCGTATCCCGCGTTTTTTCACCTGATCGCGTGGGGTCAGACTTCGGCCGCTGCGCTCGCCTGCTTCACGCTGATGTTCTTCCTGCTACGCGACCGGCGGGAGTTCCTCGCCGGCCTGGTGCTCGGCTGTCTGATATTCAAGCCGCAGTTGGGACTGGCCGCGGCCGTCGTGTTCATATCGATCGGTGCCTGGAAAACCGTGCTGGGCGCGGCTCTCTCAGCGGCGGCACAACTCTTGGTGGGAGTTCTGTACTACGGAACCGAGCCGCTGCGCCAGTGGACAGGTATGCTGCGGAATGTGCGGGCAGCGTTGCCCTTGCTTGAACCCAAGCCCTATCAGACTCACTCACTGCGAACGTTCTGGTCGATGCTGGTGCCGTGGCCTGCGTTTTCCTTCGGCCTTTGCATTGTCAGCGCAGTGGTCGTACTCGGACTCACGATCGCGTGCTGGAAGCGTAGTCACGCCTTGCCACTGCCTCTTCGATATTCGGCACTGCTTTTGGCGAGCGTGCTGGTGGCGCCACACCTCACGGTTTACGATCTGCTGATTTTGGCGCCAGGTTTTATTCTGCTGGCGGACTGGCTGATTGGCCGGCCCGTCACGTCCTCGACTTGGTGGACGGGGACTCTTCTTTACCTGGTGTACATGCTTCCGCTGCTCGGACCTCTTACGCGATGGACGCACGTCCAGCTTTCGGTGCTTGCCATGGCGGTGACTCTGTACTTGATCTGGAGCCTCTCGAACGATGGACCGGCACAAGCAAAGAGCGCTTAGCCGCGGAGAACGCAAAGAAAAGCCGCGAAGAACGCTGAGAAGAGCTTAACCCTGATTGCAGCGCAATCTCTAGCAAAATGGCGACTGGTGCGCAGGATGGCCTTATCCCTGCTTCCCGAACAGAAACGCCAGCGCTTCTGGAAACCTCCGCGCCCAAGCGGACTCATGATGCGGAGCGCCTTCGTCGATCACCAACCGCAGGCGCGTATCATCCAATCCCGCGCGCCGCAGAATCGCGGCGAGTTCGCGAACGTCGTCCACCACGCTCTGATCTTTATCCTTCCGCCCCGCTTCGGCAGTTCCGGTCGCCAGAAAAATTCGCTCCGGCCAGCGTTTGACCCCGCGACTCTGCCGGATCAACTGCCGGTTCGAGGCCCACAACGACGGACTCTTCAGCAGCAGTCGGCCGATCACTCCCGGACGCACGGCCGCGGTGTAGAGCGCAATCAAAGCCCCCAGCGACGACCCGCCCAGGCCCGTATTCTCAGGTCCGCTCGCCACGCGGTAGTTTCGAGCGATGAATGGAATCACTTCTTTGAACAGAAAACTGGGATAACGGGTTCCGTGCGCCCGCAGCGTCATGGGATGCAGCGAGCGGTGCGGCATATATTCGCGGATGCGTTCCCGGGCCGCGTTGTCCACGCCCACAAAAATCATGGGCGGGATCACGCCCTCGCGGATCAACCGGTCGCCAGACTCATCCACCTGCCACTCCACCCCGGTAAACGAGGTCGCCGCCTCAAACAAGTTCTGACCATCGTTTAAGTAGAGGACTGGGTAATGCCGGTCAGCATTTTCCGGATCGTCGTATCCCGGAGGCAGCCACACCCGCAGGAATCGAGTGTTATGAAAAATGCGGCTGCGGAATTCGTGCAGGCGCAAATCTCCGGTCGCGGACTGCGCGCGGATCACGCCGGCAGTTCCAGGACCGTAATTTTCAGTTTGCTGGGTTTCTTCCATCAGGAAATGCGCGTTATCAGAATACAACGGACGGCTGGGTTCACGCCCCGGCAGTTCTGACCTTCACTGCAATCGCGAGAAGACTGATTAGCGAAATCAGCACCAGCGAGATCAGGCACAAAATGCACCACGTCATCAATTCGTGGGCTTCGATATAGGTGAGGTAGAGCGCAAAGGCCAATCCCGCAACCGCCGCCCCCAACAGGCGGTTTGGCGTTTCCGCGCGCGCCTTCCAAAGTGTCGACAGAACGAACAGAGCAGCATAGCCTGCTACGCCGATCGCCGCGACAGGAATGCCCTGGACGGTCGACCACTCGCTGCGGTTCACAATGTCGCAACTGAACTTCTGGTTGAAATCGCAAAACGCAGTTGCGGACTTCGCATAGTGGCGCTGTAGCGACACCGCCGACACGATCACACCCGCCGCCGCCAGAACCGCGATGACTCCGTACAAAACTCTGCTCGAACGCGACGCGACCGACTCCGTCACGGCAGGCTGCACCCAGTCTTGTCGCTCAAGGCTTCCAGCGATAACACCCCTTCCTTCGGCGTTTCCATTCCAAACTGCCAACTGGGAAACAGTTTTATTCCCGCAATCTTGCATGCCGGCACGATTTCGGATGAGCCTTTGATCGCGCACTCCTGGTAGGTCACGTATTGAAACGCTGCGCCAAACATTTCTTTCTGTTCGATGCAGTGCGGGCACCAGTACAGGCCGTACATCTTGGCCTGCTTCGTCGCCAGGCATTTCGCGAACGCATCGTACTTGTGATTTTTGTAGTACCGGCCCCCGATGAATGCTCCCGCCAGCAGGATCACGACGACGCCATATAGGAGGCCCTTCCTGGTTTTTCCATCGTCCGCGCTGCTATCGCGCTCCTGCTGCCGTTTCCGCCGTTCTTCAGACATAACTCATCCTTATATCACGACGCTCAGGCCACGACGTTGAGTGCTCCGGGAAGTACATCCAATTCCTCGCAATGCAGCGTCAGCACTTCCCCATCGACCATGACGTCCACGGGCGCGTCCAGGTTGAACTCGACGCGCTGCACGCCGTTGCGCTCGGCCAGCGGGTGCTCGATGTGCGTGCCGTCATAAAGACCCGGCAGATTGCGAATCAGTCCCAACCGTCCAATCGGCCCCCAGCGAACGTATTCCACCAGGCCATCGTCGATCTCGGCTTTGGGCGCGATCATCATGGTCCCGCCGGTAAACTTGCTGTTATTAAAAGTCAGGAACAGGCACCGCCGGCTGTCAAAGTTGCCGTTGCCTTCGACTCGCACCGGAAAAGGCCGGCGCTTGAACCGAGAGAGAGTCAGAAAAATCGAGGTGACGTAACCCAGTTCGCCCCAGGCGCTGAAGCGCCGGGCCCGTAGCGTGGCCACGTCCGCCGCAAAGCCCATGCTCAGAAGATTGATGTAATGAATCACCCCGGTGCGGTGCCGCAAACGCATCACATCGCACGGCCGGCTCCTCTGAGCCAACAGAGATTCGATCGCATACTCGACGCCCTGATGACTGAAGTCGCGCAGAAAAGAATTGCCGGTGCCCAGCGGCAGGAATCCCAAACTCGGGCGCTCGCCGCCGAGAGCCTGCGGGTAGAGTCCGTTCACGATTTCATAAGAAGTACCGTCGCCGCCGACCGCAATGAAATTTCGGACGCCACGCCCATAGGCTTCGCGCGCAATCTCCGTCGCCTGCCCCGGAGCGCGAGTCTCTGCTACCTTAACCTCGATGCCGCCGGCCAGCAGGCGCTCCAGCGCGGGGCCCAGCAGTTTGCGGCTGCGCCCGCCTCCGGCCGCCGGATTCACAATTGCGAGATAGGTTTTCCCCAAGGCTCCAGATCCATTTTCACAGCGGAAAGCGCACGCAAATCCAATTTCAGTGGCCGGTCACAATCCCACAACCTTGTCCCGCTCCACCGACTTGCCAATTTCTTCCGCCAGCACCTGCCGCTTGATCTTCATCGAGGCGGTTCGGGGAAAGTCCTTCTCCCAAATCAAATATCCGCCCACGCGCTTGAAATCAGGCAGACGGCGATTTCGCGCGGAAATATCTTCCAGCAACTTGCTGTCGAAGTTCTGATTTTGCTCCAGCCGCAACGCCAGGACCAGGCTTTCGCTTCCGAGTTCCTTTTTCGGCCAGACATAATTCGCCGCGAACACCGCATACTCTTTCACCGGCAGTCCGTCGAACACGGTTTCAATGTCCTCAGGATAGATATTCTTTCCGCCCTCGGTCACGATCATGTTCTTCTTGCGCCCAAACAGTTGCAGATGTCCGCCGTTCTCAAAACGGCCGAGATCGCCCGTCAGAAGCCAGCCATCGACGATGGTCTCGAGCGTAAGTTCGGGATCGTCCAGATAATGCGACATCACCGTCTTGCTGCGAGCTGCCACTTCCCCCACCCCGTCGGCATCCGGATTCAGAATGCGTAATTCGACTCCCGGCAACGGTTTGCCAACCGTGTCGGCGCGAAACGGTTTGAGGTCGTTAAGCGTGAGCGCCGTGCCCGCCTCGGTGAGGCCGTAGCCGTTCACCACCGGAATACCAAGATCGTAGAAAAACTGCATCGTCGAAGGCTCCATAAATGCCCCGCCCGTGATCAACGCCAGCACTTCGCCTCCAAAGCCGCGGTGCACGTTCGAAAGCAGAATGCGGCTGAGCCTCACTTTCGGGCGGCGTCGCGTCAGCGCCCGGTTGGTGGCAATCATGGCATTCAAGTACGCCCGCTTCCACGACGGCAATTCGTCGAACTTCGCGCGCAGGCCGCGCTCCAGATTCTTCACGATCATCGGCACCAGCGACACGTAGGTGATGCGGTAGCGCACAAAGGCGTCGCGCACAAATTCGGGGCGCAGCGTACGCAGATGCACCACGCATGCTCCGCACACAAACGGTCCGATGAAGCCCACCATGAAATCGATCGCGTGATTGGTCGGAAGAATGCTCAAATACCGCACCCCCGGCCAAAAGGGATACCACGCCGTTAGCGCCCGGCATTGTTCCAGATAATTCTCGTGAGTGAGCACACAGCCCTTGGGACGCCCGCCCGTTCCTGAGGAATACACGATGCAGGCGACGTCGTCCTTCTGCCGCTCAACGAAGTCCGGTGCGCCTTTGCGTTTGAAGTCTTCCCAGCGAAACGCGCCCGCCAACTCCACGCCCAGCGGCGCCTCGGTCACCAGAACCATTTTGGTCGCAATCTTCTGAAAATCGGGCGACTCCATAATCGCCCGCCACAAGTAGTACTCGACGACCAGCACCTTGGCCTTGGAGTGGGCCAGCAGTTGCAAGTGTTCCGCCGCGGTCAGTTTGTAGTCGAGCGGCACCAGCACGCCGCCGCAGTAGAAAATCGCGTACGCCGAGATCAGCCACTTCGACTGATTCGTCATGATGATGGCCGCGCGATCGCCGGCATCGTAGTCGGCATCTTCCAGAGCGCGGGCCAGGGGTAGCGCAAGTTCCTTGAAATCGGAATAAGTCAGGCGGACTTTCTCGCGATCGCGGTCCGCTTCGATCAGGCAGGTTTCGGAAGAAAAACGGTCGAGCGCATCGCGCAGCGCAGCGCCCAGACACGTGTATTGGCGAAGATCGAGCATAAAGAATTGCTGATGCCTGATTGTAGATGCTTGATTGAAGAAGTAGGGGTGGCGTCGGCGCCGACGTTCCTCGGCGATCAACAATCAAAAATCAGCAATCAACCATCAGCAATGAAAGATCCTTGTCTACAACCGGGCCTGAATCCTGGCGGCCAGTGTGCGGAAGTCGGTTACGCCCTGCAGTTCATAGTCCGGCAGTTCTACGCGAAAGTGATTTTCCAGCTTGGTGAGCAAGTCGAGCGCCTGCAGGCTGTCGATGCCGAGCGCTTTGAAGAAGTCCTCGTCGGGGGAGAGTTTCTCGCGCGGCACCTTGAAGTGCGCCGCAGCCAGCGTGAGTATCTCGTCAAGCGTCTTTTCTGCTGTTTCCATAAGCGCTTATTCTAATTCAGTTGGACTACGGTAGATACGGCTGCGCGTCGGTGCTCTCTACAAATTTCTTCAATCCGGCTTGCACCGCCGGACGCGAAAACAGCTCGCAGAAAATGTCGATTTCCTTCCGCAACTCATCAAGCGGAACTGGCTTGATAAATTGCTTGGCCGCCACCGCGGTCTGCCGGTCGAACTTTCCGATCTGCGCTGCAGTTGCCCGTGCCGCGCGCAATGCCTCGCCTTCCGCTACCACCTGGCTCACCAGTCCAATCTGCTGGGCCTTGGTAGCATTGAAACTGCGGCCGGTCAAAAGCAGGTCGCGTACCACGGCATTGCCCACGTCGCGCTTCAGGCGCGGGATTCCCCCAAATCCAGGAATCAGCCCCAGCCTCAATTCTGGAAAACAAAAACGAGCCATCTTATCGGCGATGATCAAATCGCAGACCAGGGCGAGTTCAAATCCTCCGCCGAAAGTTACGCCATGGACCGCGGCGATCGTGGTCAGCGGGGCGGCATCGATGCGATTCAACACGCGGTGGATGCGCTCTAGAAAATCGCGCACCCCTTGCACGGCTTTGGATTTCTCCATCCTCTGCGACTGCCCGTAAAGCTCGCGCAAGTCGGCGCCGGCGCAGAAACCCGGCTTCATCTCGCTGTGGATAATGAGCGCATGCGCGTCTTTCTCAAGATCGTCGAGCGCAGACACGAACCGTTCCAATTCGGCGAGCGAGAGCGAACCCAGTTCATTGCAGGGAGCGCGGTGCAGCGCCAGTTCGATGACCCCGCCCTGAACCTGCCACGACAGCGCTTGCCCTTTAAATTGTTTCTCGCCCAAACCCGTCTCTTTCTGCGTCGACCCTAGACTGCCTGCCTCACCTGATACATGTCCTCAATCTCGCTTTTCAAGCGCGCGGAAATCAGATCGCGCTTGAGCTTTCCGTTAGCCGTGATCATCCCATTCTCGATGGAGAACGGTTCCTGCCGCAGGTAAAACGCCCGCACCTGCTTATAGTGCGGAAGTTGAGGATTCACCGCATCGAGCGCCGCCTGCACCTGTTCCCCAGTTACGCTGCCCGTGACGATCGCCGAAAGATATCCGCGGCCATTGCCCACGATAACGACCTGCTGCGCACCCGGCAACTGGCGAGCGATTTCCTCTTCGATGGTTTCGGGAGCGATCTTGTGGCCCGAACCGAGAACGATCAGATTCTTGATGCGCCCCACGATCCGCCAGTTTCCCGACGCATCCATCTCGCCCTGGTCACCCGTATGAAACCATCCGTCGCGAAGCGCGTCCGCCGTCGACTGCGGGCGGTTCCAGTATCCTGGAAAAACATTCGGCCCGCGCACCACGATCTCATCATTTTCCCCGAGCCTCATCTCAGTGCCGGGGATCGCCGGCCCAACGCGTCCGGGCGCGACATGGTTCGGATCGTCCATCGTGCAGATCCCCGTCGTTTCCGTCAGCCCGTAAACCTGCAGCACGGGAATACCGAGCATGCTGAAATAATCCTGGGTCTCTGGAGTCAGCGGGGCCGAGCCACAGATCAGCGCCTTCAAGTTCTCGCCAACCATCTTCTTGCGGATCGCGGAAAAAATTAGCGCGTGCCCCAGCCACAGCCAGATCGCATCACCCGCCTGCGGGCGCTTTTCCTTCTGCCGAATCCACGCCGCCTTGGCTCGCGAATAGACAGTTAGAGTGGCGCCACCCTTTTGTGCGATCTGCTCGTCCACCCCGCGCCGCATGCGCTCGAGCAACTGCGGAACATTTAAGAAGTAGTGCGGCGCCACCACCGGCATGTCGCTTGGAATTTTGGTCAAGTCGGTATTCAAGGTGACCAGGCTGCCACGCAGAAGAAACGTCAGCGTCGCGATCCACGACGCACAAAAATTAAACGGCAAATAGTGAAAGATGCGGTCCTGACCGGAGCGGCCCCCCATCAGCGAATCAAGCCGCGCCGAGGTGCAACCCAGCATGAATCCCACGTTCGCCGCGGTCAGCACCACGCCCTTAGCTTCGCCGGAAGTGCCAGAAGTGTAGATGATGGTCACGGGATCGACGTCGGCCACCTGCGGGCGATCCAGCGTGATTCCCTCCACGCCAGCGAAAATCTCATCGAACAAAAAATGCGGAGGCGCTTCCGGCCAAGCCTGGTTGATTCCATCGCGCAGCGTCGCATCGCCACAGCACACCACCGAGGGCGTGCTGTCCTTCATCATCGCAACCAACTCGGCGGGGGACTGGCGGAAGTACAGCGGAACGACAATCAGCCCTTCGGCCATCGCGGCCAAATCGAGAGCCATCCAGCGGATGCTGTTCGCTCCCAGCAAAGCACAGCGGTCGCCTCTCTTCAGCCCTCTGGCCGCCAGGAACGTCCGAGCCTTGCGGATCAACTCGAGGAACTCGGCCCCCGTCACGCCAGTGACCTGGCCGTCGCGAATCTCCTGCAGTACCACGGTGTCCGCGGCAGCATTGAGTTGCGAAGATATTTCTCCAATAAATGCCATGGTCGTTTGTGGAGGCAGGCTTGTTCCGCTCTGCGTTCTCTGCGGCTTTTCTCTGCGAACTCAGCGGTTAAAAGCTCTAGACCGCAGAGATCGCAGAGAAAGGCCGCCGAGAACGCTAAGCAAACCTTGTCCGCCGACTAACTATATGCAGCCACCAACTGCCGCAGCGAGGCATTCATCGGCGGAAGATAATCTTCCCAACTCCATTCGCCGACGCGCGTTGGGAATTCCGGATACCGGCGCTGGACTTCCTCCTCGAATAAAACGCCCATGCGCGCCATCACCTTCAAATTCTTCACCACCGTGCGCGCGATACCGTCGGCGATGCGCTCGCCTTGCGTGGCCAGCATCTCAAGCGCCGCCAGCAATTTCTGTTCGAGGTCTACATCGTCGACATTCATCAACAATTCCGGCTGGCCGCGTTCGCGCATGAGATTGCGAATGCGCTCATCCATGGTGATGCCCGCCGAAGGTACTAGCGCGGGCATGGAAGTCACAATGCCGTGGTAGCGCGACGACGCCATCATGTGGCAAGAGCGGAGAATGCTGACCAGTTCATACATGTTGTACTGGTCGGAAGTCAGGACGGGCACGCCGCCCAGCCGCTCCGAAATGCGACCCGCCGGACGCGCATCCAGGCGCTCGGTCGCCGCCAGAATAACAAAGACGCTTCTTTTTTTCCGGAACGCATCCACCGCATTCGCAATAGAACTCAGGTAATGCTCGTACGCGCGGTCCGCCGCCGGCCCCGAGCTATGGAAGTAAGGCCCCCGATAGTGGGTTTTCTTGTATGCCCCGGTCAGGCTGTGCAGCGCCGCTTTGGCCACCGAAGCCTTCACCGGCCATTCAAACGGATTGATCGGGCACACTACGAGAACAGGCGTCTTGCCGTCCCACCCGACTTGCCGCAAAATACTCTGGCCATATTCCGCCGGGCGAGGCTCAAAGGTCCATGCAGTATCGGTGCCCAGTTCCGTCGGCACGCCCAGTTCACGCAACACGGTGCGCGACTCTTCATTGCGCGTGATGACCAGCGAATTCTTGCAGTATCGGCCGCACATCTTGGCCAGCAGTGGATCCATCTGGCCGGCCTCGCCGCCGTAGCCGACCGACAGTTTGTTCTGCGCCGCAGCAATGCCGAGCGAGCCGATCATCATCGTCGTGAGCGCGTTGGCGAACTTGCTTTTGAACATGGAGCCTTCGCAGGCCACCACGCCATGATGCCGCGGCACTTCGTCGGACAAGAATGGAGGAAAAATATCCGGCAGGCGCACCTGCGCCGTATTTTCAAAATATCCTTTGGAGCGCTCGAAATCGAAGGTCATCGCGGTGAAGTCCACGCGCTCCGCGCCCAGAATGTGCCGTATCTGGCGCAGCATTTCGTCGACCCGAACGTCGGAACCCATGTTGCGCGTGCCGTTGTATCCGGCAAAGAGCAACTTCAGTTTTTCGCCGGGCTGCCAGGGTTTGTTTCCACCCAGCATCCATCGGGCTTTGGCGCGCTCAATATTGCCGCTGACCCACGATTCCAGAATAAAATCCATCATGCGGCAGTGCCTCCCGCAGCCGCGGGCCACGGCTTGTACTGGTACTCAAAATCATTCTCACGGCTGAACTTCAGCAGTGGAAAGCTGTACTGCGAAAACGGCACTGGCTTTTTTCCCAACTCAGACGTGACCCGCGTGTTGTCGAACACCGTATTCCACACCAGATACGGCATGAACACCTTCAACAATGACGCACCCTTGGCCATCGATCCCTTCCGATTCGACAGGAAATTGACCGAACCCGTAAAGGGCTTCTCGGCGAATGGAAGAAACACTGGGCCGCGCTTCTGCTGTGCGGCGGCGAGCGCGGTCGTCAAATCTCGGAACGTCTGCGACCCGATGCCCGACGAAAGATGATAGGTTTCGAATTGCGGCTGCTCTTTCTGGTGCAAGGTCGCAATCGCGTCCGCCACAAAATCCACGTTCACGATGTCAATCTTGTCGTTGGGACGAAACGGCAATACCGGCAGTCCAGCCAAGAATACAAACGCCTTGACCATATCGAACTGGGTGGTTTCCGCGTGCCGGCTGTCGCCCAGCACAATGCTCGGGCGAAAAACCGTCCTCGGAGTATCCGGCAGCAGCACCCGCGTCATATGCTCACAAAATTTCTTGGTACGCGCGTAGGGGTCGTAATCGGAACGGTCCCACTCGATCGAGCGATCCTCCGTCACCACTTCGTTACTGCGCTTGCCCGCTACCGCGACGGTGCTGACCTCGCTGAACCGCCGCAGGCCGTGATAGTGCTCCGCCTGGCGTGCCAGAGTCAGCACTTCGAGCGTGCCGCGCAGATTCACATTGAGGCAACTCTTCTCCGACTTGCGATTCAGCGACGCCGCGCAATGAATCACCGAATCCGTGGTGTGCACCAGCCGGTCGTATTCGTCGCGGTTCAAACCGAAGCCAGGAGAAGTCAGGTCTCCGCAGAAGATCCGCACCTTGGTTTGCAGGTATTCGAAGAAGCGCGGAAAATCCAGGTGCAACTGCAGCGCGCGCCACAACCGCAACTGCGCTTCCTGCGGATCGCGCGCCCGCACCAGCACGTTCAAGGCGGCGCCGTGCCCTTCCAGCAGATTGGCGGCCACGTGCGCGCCGATGTATCCCGTCGACCCGGTCAGGAATATCGCCACGTGGCTCCATCGGTCCCGGTCTTCACGGCATCTCCGTTAGCGGGCGCAAGTTGAAAGGTGCGAGGCGGCCGCGCTTCCAGAGGCCGGCCTTCAATCAAGGGATACGTCCAGCGGCGCAGGGCCGGGATGTGAATATTGATCCAGTACTCCCACCAATCCAGCGAGCGTGTGTCATATCTAAAAATATCCTGCTCCTCGGGCACCAGCGCGTAGGAAAGCTTCTCGATATTCTCCGCCGCGAAATCGTGCTCATTCAGCAGAATGAAAGGCTCGAAAAGCTCAATGAGTTTTTCCAGGCGCTCCAGATTTCGCTCGGCCTTCACCAGCGGCGCCTTTTTCAGCGGCAGCGGCGACATGATGCGTTGAATGGATTTCACAATCGCCTTCTGCGCCGGCGCCGACATGCGGTTGTAGCGCGTCTTCGAAACCGGAATCGCATCGAACCGCAGCCGCAGCCACGATTCCAGGCCTTCCTGCGCGCGATAGTGCTTGCGGTGCGCCAGAGACGTCAGCTCGATCGACCGTCCCATGTCGCAGGGGTTCGTCACGGACGTCGCCAACTGGTAGAGCGGATCGTGTCTGCGCTCCATGACCGCGGCGGCGATCAGAGTCATCCCGGCACAAACCGCGTCGACCGGAATTATGTCGAGCCGCTTGCTTTCGTTGGTGGGCAGCTGCCGGAAATATGTGCCCAACAGATACGAGAGCGACGCCGAAGTATTGATGCCCTCATTCCAACCCAGAAACGGTTTGGAAACCGAGGTCTCCACAATCGCCGGACGCACCACCGCAACCGGAAGCCCAGCACCATGTTTCGCAATGAGTGACTCCGCCAGGCTCTTGGTCAGCGTGTAGGTATTCGGCCAGCCCAGTTCCTTGGCGCGGCGGGTTCCGGCCTCGGTGAGATAGGTCTTCAACCAGCGGACGCGATTCTTGCGGATCTGGTTCTCGAGCGCGGCGCCCTGCAGATTCTTCGCCGCATGTTCTTTGGCCTGAGCCTGCATCCGCAAGCCCGATGTGACTTCGTCGCTCTCGGCCTGCGCTTCGGCCTGCTTTACCAATTCCTGCAGCGAGTGCCATTCCTGCTCGGCATCGAAATCGGCCAGCCCTCGCGGATTATAGTTGGGCGTCAGTTTTTCACCGACACGCCCGTCCTGCTCGCCGGCCACATAGCAGGTGGAGAGGTGCAGAAGCCCAGCGTGATCGGCCGCCTTTACAAATTCGAGAATATTGACTGCAGCATCTGTATTCGTCGTGAGGGCATCGCGCAGGTCGGGATTGAAGTCCGTCAATCCCGAGCTATTGATAACAAGATCGAGGTTGTTCTGCAGGCGGAGCGCCGTCTCAGCGCTCAGGCCGAGCCCCGGCTGGGTAACGTCCCCTTCGACGACTTCGATCTTGTCGCGCAGAAAACTGAGGAACCGGTCTCCGTGGCGCTTAAACAGCGGATCGAACACCGGCGAATCTTCCACCATCTTCTCGAAGCGACGGTCTGCGGGATTCGACTTCTGCCGGCGGATCAGCAGGTAGATCCGTTTCACGTCGGGCAAATCCAGAAGCGTGTTCGCCAGCCACACTTTGCCGATGAACCCCGTGACGCCGATCAGCATCACGTGCTTTCCCGAGAAAGCCCGGCGAACGGAAAATCCGGAAGCCTGCCGCTGACCCTCGAAATGGACGATGGGCCGAGTCGGCGCCACCGGCCGCCGCTCGGCGGGAACAACGGCCGCCCGCAGTTCTTCTACGGAAATGTCCAACTGCCGCGCCAAAGTCTTTGGAGCCCGCCGCCCGTCCGGATTCTCTTCCCGAATGCGGGCAAACGCCCCGCGCGGCCGGATGACCGGCTCCATCAACCTGCCGGTCGCGGTGCCATCGCGAAAATCCAGGCGGTTGGCCACAATCCGCTTAACGCCCAGGTGCTGCGCCAGCGGGCGCATCACGTGCTCCAATCCCTGGCTGACGAGCACGACGTCCGCACCGGCCTGCACCAGGTCCAGCACCTTGCGCACCCCTCGCTCTTTCAGCCGGGGCTTCAACTTGTATAGAAAGAATTCTTCGCCCAGCAGGTCAAGGCGGTCGCGGGTCACCCCCCGCAGCACCGTATGCACCGCCCGCGTGGCAAATTTCCGGTTCGTGGAATAAAGGAACGGCCGCAGCAGCGCCATCAGAAAGATCTGCCCACGCCGCCGGAAGCGCTCGGAGAACGTTTGCGCGTTCCAGGTAAAGAACGCCACTGGCCGGACGACGGTCAGGTCAAGCAGGCTCCCTTCAACCCGCCAGTAGACGGTCGGGGCCGCACTGGAATTGTGGTTTGTCGGTTCCAAAATTGCTGTTTTGTCCCTCTCAAGGGCTTCCGGTACTGCGCTCAGACGAAGTTTCCATTGTAAACAATTCGGACCATAGAACGAAGGGGCTAGACTCGTTCCACAGTCAGGCGAGGCGGGACACCGTCGCTAGCCCGCTCTTTCAGCCACAGCCTGTCGACCCACGATTAGGGCGGCGCTGCCGCTGATCACCAGAACGCCGGAGATCGCCAGGAAGCCTCCGCTGAATCTTCCGTTTCCCGAACGGAACAGTCCGATGATATCGGGGCCGAAGTAGCCACCAAGATTCGCGAGGGAGTTGATGACTGCGATTCCCGCCGCCGCCGAAAAGCCCGACATGCGCGAGGTTGCCATCGCCCAGAACGGCCCGGCCATGGACTCAGCTCCAACCATCCCGAGCCCGACCGCTGCGATCACCAATGCCGGAGAACGTCCGTAGGCGGCAACGACGAGTGCGGCGGCGCCGAAGTAGGCGGCGAGACCGGTATGCCAGCGCCGCTCCCCCGTGCGGTCGGAGTGCATACCGACCAGCACCATCGCGACGGTGGTCGCCAGGAAAGGAATCTCCGCAACCCAGCCCGTTCGAACATAGCCCAACCCGGAGAGCGCGCTGATGACGCTGGGCAGCCAGAGGGTCATTCCGTACATGGTTGCCGAGAGCCCGAAGTAGACCACCGACAACATCCAAATACGCCCGCTCAGTAGGACCTTCAGCAGGCTGCTGGCGCTCAGGCGCGAATCCACTTCTCGCTCCTGGTCCAGTTTTTCCACAAGCCAGACTCGCTCCTCGTTGGTCAGCGACGTGGATTCCTGCGGATATTCCGCCAAGACCCGGCACACCAGTGCGCCAAAAATGATGGCAGGCAATCCTTCGATGATGAACATCCACTGCCATCCGGAGAGCCCCCAGCCGTGGAGACCGAGCAATGCCCCGGAGATCGGACTACCGAGAACCCCGGCCAGCGGATTCGCCGTCATGAACCAAGCCACGGCGCGGGCCCGCGCCTTGGCGGGAAACCAGCGTTTCAGGTAGAGGATCATGCCGGGGAAGAATCCGGCTTCAGTAGCTCCGAGCAGGAAACGCATTGCGTAGAAACTCACCGGGCCGCGAACGAAGATCAGCGTGCAGGAGGTCACGCCCCACGCGACCATGAGAATCGAAATCCAGCGGCGCACCCCGACTTTTTCAAGCACGAGATTGCTGGGAACCTGGAACAGGAAGTATCCGGCGAAGAACATACCCGCCGCACGGCCAATCGCACGCTCGCTCAGGCCCAGTTGTCCCCGCATCTGCAGCACCGCGAAGCTCATGTTGATGCGGTCAAGGTAGGCAACAATGTAGAGCAGGAAGAGAAACGGCATCAGCCGCCACATCAGCCGGGAAACGACAGCGGATTCAAGCCGGTCGGGGACGGTTTCCAAGAGTAGGGTCCAGCGCTTCGGTCGAGCCGTTCGGTAGTGCGAGGATTCTACGCTAAGGCAAGTTTTTTTCGAATCTCGGCCACGATCTGCTGCGGGGTAGAGGAGATTTCAACCGTCACCGCTCCCTCCGGCTCTTCCAGGTCGGCAAACTGGCTGGCCAGAATCTGCTCCCCGGCGAAGTGTCCCTGCCGCGCCCGCAGGCGCTCGGCGATCAGGTCCGCGCTTCCCTTCAGGTACACGAACCGCACCTCCGGCCCGACGTCCAATTCCTGCCGGTAGCTGCGCTTCAACGCCGAGCATGCCAACGCAACATTTCGTTTTTCAGCGATCCACTGCACGATCGCCGCTCGCAGGCGGGCCAGCCAGGGCTCCCGATCCTCGTCGGTGAGCGCGATGCCCCGCCGAATCTTCTCCACGTTCTCCGGCGGATGAAAGTCGTCCGCATCGGCGAATTCCCAACCAGACCGCTCAGCCAGGAGACGCCCGATGGTCGTCTTGCCGGCGCCGACGACTCCCATCACGATCACGATCATGGATGAAGATTGTACGGTAGCGCCAGCATCTCGCCGGCCGTCGCGGGGGCATCTTGCCCGCGCATGTGGGGACGGCTTCACAGTTTGCTGAGAAACTCGCTTTTGTCGGTCCTACCGTGGAAGAGCGGCCCTTTAGGGCCGCGTAAGCCGTTGAAAATTAATCTGGGCTTCAGCCCTCGTCGTCGTTTTTTTCTTCGACAATGAGCTATTTCTTGGAGTAAGTCTTCTGCACGCCGGTCCGTCCGTTGGTCACCGTGAACGTTCCGTCCGCTTGCGCGACGACTTTAATGTACTTCCCTTCGCAATTTTCCTTCACGTTCGCAATACGCTCCTCCGGAACGTTGTGGTCTCGATCAGATTCGGCGGCATAGTGCAGCTGCCACAAATCCTCCAGCCCCGGAGAATCGTGGACAATCTGCCACGCCGCCGGACTCGATCCCTTGCGCGGACCATTGTCGATCACGGCCACCCGCGGATGCAGCGCCCAGACGAGAGCCTTGGGATTCGAAAGATCCGCCCCGTGATGGGTCACCAGAAAAAGGTCGACCGTGCCGAGTAGATTATTCGGGCAGGCAATCTCCAGTTCCTTCTTCTTGGTGAGATCGCCGAGATCGAGAAAGCGAAACTTTCCGAAGGTGATCAGAACGCCCACGGAACGGGCATTCTCCGTACTGTCCTCGGCAGCGGCCGGCTCGGAACCGCAGTAGGAATTCGCCTCCCCGGCGCCCGGCTGCGGTTTCGTAAGATGATCTCCAGCCGCGGCCAGGACCTGGACCTGGAGGCCCTTGATCGGAAGCCCCCAGCCCGGCTTGACCACAACGTGAGCATGGCCTCCGATCGCTTTCTCATAGGCGGCATAGTCCGTTCGCGTCACTTGAGAGTCTTCCAGGTTCGGCCCGTGGTCGACAAACGTGCCCACCTTAATCCCGTCCACAAGTTGCGGAACGCCGCCTACGTGGTCGCGGTGATAGTGAGTAATCAGAACATAATCGAGCTGCGTGATGCCGGCCTGATGCGCGGCAGCCAGGATCCGGTCGGCGTCGCGGCCTTCATAGCCGGGCCAGCCCGCATCGATCAGCAGGGACTCTCCTGACGGACTCACGACCAACGTCGCCTGCCCGCCTTCCACGTCGATGAAATAAATTTGCAGCGCCTTCGGCGCCGGCGCGGCTGCGAGGTAAGGGGAAGTCGCGACACCAAGACACAGACTGATCACAGCAATCAGTACGGAACGCATCGGTCGGCACCTGATCGGGAGATGTTGCCGAAGATTATGCCACGCGACAGCGGAATGCGGCAGGACTGTTTTTCCTTACACTGTTCATCCCACGACTCATGTGGCGACAGCCGCCTCGGCTGTCCCGCCAGAGCCTGCCCTGAGCGAAGCCGAAGGGGCAAAGCCCGGCGGACCACTCCGATGACCTCACAGGACCGGACCTGCTTAGTTGCCAGGATCGCAGCGCAAATGCTGACCCACTTTGCCCCGCCTCCCTTCAAGTAGAATGCGGCGAGGCAAAACTTTGAAACTCACCGAAGATGCGCATCGCCGGCTGAATGCCCTGACCAACGAATGGGTGCTGGTTTCCCCCCATCGCGCGACGCGTCCCTGGCAGGGAGAAGTCGCGCCCCTGCAAACCGCGTCCGAGCCCGCCTACGATCCGAATTGCTACCTGTGCCCCGGCAACACCCGCGCCGGTGGAGTTCAAAATCCCGCGTATGACACGACGTTCGTCTTCGACAACGACTTCGCCGCCCTGAAACCGGGTACGCCGCGCGAACGCCTCGATGTCGAACACAAGGGTCTGCTAGTCGCGCAGGGCGAGCCCGGCATCTGCCGCGTGATGTGCTTCTCCCCGCGTCACGATCTCACGCTGGCCACGATGGGCGTTGACGCCATCGAACTGGTCGTCCGTAGCTGGATGGAACAATTCAGCGAACTGGGTAAAAAGCCCGACATCAACCACGTCCAGATTTTCGAAAACCGCGGCGCCATGATGGGCGCCAGCAATCCGCATCCCCACTGCCAGATCTGGGCCACGTCTTCGATTCCCGAGGCGCCGTCAAGAGAACTGACTTCGCAGCAGGCATATAACATCTCGAGCACCCGCTGCCTGCTCTGCGATTACATGGAATTAGAGCGCAGGCTGCGGGTTCGCGTTATCGCCGAGAACGAGCGCTTCGTGGCGCTCGTACCCTTCTGGGCGGTCTGGCCGTTTGAAATCCTGCTGTGCAGCCGCAACCACATCGGCAGCATGAACGACTTCTCCGATGACGACGCGCCGCAATTGAGCGCAATCCTGAAGCAGGTAACTTCCACCTACGACAAAGTTTTCGGCGTTCCCTTCCCTTACTCGATGGGATTCCACCAATCCCCGACCGATGGCGCCGACCATCCCGAATGTCATTTCCACGCGCATTTCTATCCGCCGCTGCTGCGCTCGGCCACGATCCGCAAGTTTATGGTTGGATTCGAAATGCTGGGAACGCCGCAACGCGATATCACGCCAGAGATTGCCGCCGAACGTCTGCGCGAACTTGCCGGCACATAGTTGTGCTTCGGCTCGCATCACTTTGAGTGGGGTTGATGAGAACGCGCCGGAAGATGTGCCCTAGGCGGGGAATTCCCAGCCTTCTTCTTTCATCTTGCGGTTGGTCCAATGCTGGAGTTGTTCGAACAGGGCCGGTTCGATAACGGCAAAACGGATCCCGACGCGCCCTTCGTCGCCAATCCACATGAGTCGGGCTTTGGCCTGAAAGAGAATTTCGCTTTCGGGCAGGACGAAGCCCACGTCGAGCAATCCCGCGAAGCGCAGTGGTTCCTTGATGCCGTCCAGTCCCATGCCGCCGGTGCTGAGGTTGACTCCCTGCACGCGAATTTCTTCGCCTTGAGAATTCTTAATCGTCACCGGAATCTCTACCCGCATACGGAAAAATTTCTGTTGCTCGTTGCTGATGAAGCCCAGCGAGGCGGTGGTTTCTCCAGGAGCAAAATTAATGTTGTATTCCTTGAGCTTGCGGCTCAAGGTGCGCCGGGAAATTCCGAGTTGCTCCGCCGCGAGCGTTCGCTGGCCCCCAGTGCGCTCCAGAGCCTTGATGATCATCTGCTCTTCCATGCTGTCGAGATTGCTGACCGGCATGGACGCGGTTTGACGCATTGCGGCAGGCTCTCCGGTCAGGGCCGCGTTGAGGCGGGAGAAATCGATCTCGTAGCCGGAGGATTCCATCGCCATCTTCGCGACCAGGTTCCGCAGTTCGCGAATGTTGCCCGGCCAGGGGTGTGAGAGCAGCGCGGAAATGGCCTGCGATGAAAAATTCTTGCTGGGAGCTTTCAGCCGCAGAAAATGTTCGGCGAGAGCGACGATATCCTCCGGGCGCTCGCGCAGTGCGGGAACTTGCAGCTGGAATTGTCCGAGGCGGTGAAACAGATCCTGACGGAAACGGCCATCCCTGACCGCGGCTTCGAGATCCTGATTGGTGGCCGCGACAATGCGGACATCCACTCTGATTTTGCGGTGCCCGCCCAGCCGGTAGAAGGGCTGACCATCCAGCACGCGCAACAGTTTCACCTGCGTCTGCAGCTGCAGTTCGCCGATTTCATCGAGAAAGAGCGTGCCCTTGTCGGCCATTTCGAACAGGCCGGGCTTGGAGGCGTCGGCCCCACTGAAGGCGCCTTTTTCATATCCGAACAATTCGCTCTCGACCAGGTTCTCCGGAAGAGCAGCGCAATTAATGTCGACCCAGGGACGGCCGCGGCGCGGTGAAGACTCGTGAATCGTGCGGGCGATGAGCTCCTTGCCGGTTCCCGTCTCGCCGGTGATCAGCACAGTTTCCGCATGGCCCGCGACGCGGTCGACCAGGGCCATGAACTTGTGCATCACCGGGCTGGCGAGAATAAAGAGAGTGTCGTCAATCTTGCGGGAAATCACTCCCGGCGCGTTTGGCCCCTGGGCGGGGACTCCGGCCTTGGTGGCAGCGACGCTCGTGTCCGCCAGGGGCACCACGACGGCGATCAGCGCCGCTGGAGCCGAACTCAACATCGTGACCGAGAACTGCACCGGAAAACTCGCACCGGTCTTGGGTCGAGTGAACAACCTGCCGTGATATTCGCCTACCGCCGAAATCGCCGAAAGAATCGCCTTCCGCAATTGCGAGTGGTCTTCCCCATTTGTTTTTTCACCAGAGGCAAAGAGCGCAGAAAAATCGCGCCCGATCACCTCCGCAGGCGAATAGCCGAGGAGCGCGGTAAACGCGGCGTTGCACGCGCTGAATTCGCCCTGCAGATCGGCGGAGAAGACCGCCATCTGGGGCTGCGCCGATGCAGTCTTGCCACCGCTTACGGGAACGGCGCTGGAAAGCACGTCCTGATTGTCCGGACTGGGGTGCGGAGTCGCCATATGGGTTTGCGACGATGGTGACACAACCGGGCGGTACAACCGAGAAGCGTGTTACGCAGGGAGTAACGAAGGTAATAGCCCATTCGTGGGGGTTCATCCCCCACTTCCTGGTAGTTACCAAAGTAAGCTTTAGTACCCGTAACCGTTGCAATACGATGCCCGGAGGCTCGAACCGGGAGAGATGTCTTCCACGAGGGCCGAGCGCGG
>Ga0210399_10000089_pt1 | contig 65935 bp, 60 predicted proteins | sample IncBWC14MmetaG_FD_150865 | JGI IMG/M metagenome (GOLD analysis project Ga0210399, IMG submission 150865) | Forest soil microbial communities from Barre Woods Harvard Forest LTER site, Petersham, Massachusetts, United States - Inc-BW-C-14-M | ecosystem: Environmental > Terrestrial > Soil >...
CTGGAACCGTGACATTGTTCTGCCGCGCACATCGCAGAAATCGCTAGCCATGGTGCGCACGCACTGGGCTTCCCTTTTCATTGCCGCGACAACACTGATTGCCGTAATCATACTGGCGATTGTCGTCTTGCATGTCCTTGCGAACTGAAAGGGCTTCGTGACCCGGTAAATCGGCGAACCGGCAACTTCGCTACCCGGACTAACATGTCTGATAAGCGCTGGCGTCAGGCGTTAGCCACGTCGCGGGTGGCAAATCCTGTGATCGACGTTTGCCTCCAGGAATCCCACAGACGAATCACGGTTGGTGGGTCTCGATTCGGCATGAGACAAAAGGTAGGCTTTAGCGCATCACTTGACGCTATGCTATCGCGGGGAAAACCATGAGCGACACCCGCGAACATGCCAATTTCTCGACCGGCACTCAGGCGTCAGCGCAACCAAAGCGATCAGCGGTGCCCAACTTTGAGCAAGACCAAACCCTCGCCGTCCTTTTTGACGTCACTCGTGAACTGACTTCCATCCTGGCCAGAGACGAGCTTTTGCAACGAATTGCCGACCGCGTTAAAAAACTCGTTAACTATCATCTCTTCATGGTCATGGTCTGGAATGAAAACAGTTCGCACTTGGAGTGCGCATTCGCCAAGCATTACGAGGAACCCATTACCGTTGAGCTCTCCGTTTCGCTCTTCAAAGGAATCACCGGACACGCTGCGGGAACCCGCATTTCCGCTCGTGTCGACGACGTTCGTCTGGACCAGCGTTACATTGAGTTCCCCATAGCGACAACGTACGTTCTGAACTGGTTATTCCGCTTTTGCTTCAGGACCGGCTCATAGGCGTCCTCGATCTGGAGAGCACCCAGCTCAGCGCCTTACTCTCGAGCACGAGCGGATGTTAGAAATCCTCGGATCGTGTATTGCCGTCGCGCTTGAGAATTCACGCTTGTACGAGCAATCCCGCGATCGCGAGCAACGCCTGCAAGCGGATCTGGATACCGCACGCGAAATTCAGCGCCAACTCTTGCCGCAAGGTAAACGAGAAGTCGCCGGCCTCGAAGTGGCCTCCGCGTTTCGACCTGCGCGCGAATTGGCTGGTGACTTCTATGATTTTCTTCCCTACGGGAACGGGCGACTAGGCCTGGCGCTCGGAGATGTGTCGGGTAAGGGCACGGCCGCGGCGCTCTATGGGTCGCTCGCGGTAAGGTATCCTCCGCGAATACACGCAAGACCATCGGTGTTGGCCTGAAGAAATGCTCTCTGTATTGAATGCGCGGCTCAACGCGGCCCAGATGAGCCCCAAATACGTGGCACTGTCGTTTGCCGTCTACGACGTCAGGCTCCGCCAGTTGATCGTTGCCAAAGCCGGAGTCCCTCGCCCGATTCTTGTTCGGGACGGAGAAATTCAGGAAATCAAAATCGAAGGTACCCCACTAGGGATGTTTCCCGACATCGACTATGAGACGGTAACCCTCAACCTTCTTCCCGGGGACATTCTTGTTTTTGCCTCGGACGGCATCATGGAATCAACGGACGCCACGAAGCAGGAGTTCGGCATCGATCGCTTGGCTGATGTGCTCCGCAAAGTGGCTCCTGGCGGCAGCGCTGAAAATATTTCAGCTGCAATTCTAGACGCTACCGATAAATTCAGCGGCAGCGCATCGGAAGCCCACGACGATCGCACGCTCGTCGTTCTGCGCGTAACAGAGAGGCTCTAGTCCAACGAATGGATATGTATTTGCACGTACGCGTGCTCTTCTCAATTATCCTTGGCCTCGGCGTATCTCGTCTCCTCTCCGGGGTAGCACGAATCGTCCAACACCCTAAGGAATACAAAGTGTATTGGGTCCATCTCTTGTGGGCCCTTTTTGCCTTTCTCTATTTGATTCATTTTTGGTGGTGGGAATATCGTTTGGCCGCGATCCAGCAATGGACGTTCCCCCTCTATTTCTTTATCGCCATGTATGCCGTCATTCAGTTTCTGTTGTGCGTGATGCTCTTTCCGGAAGAGATGACGGACTACAGCGGATTCAAAGAGTATTTTTATTCGCGGCGACGATGGATTTTCAGTCTGATGACGATTCTATTTGTAGCGGATATTGCGGATACCGCCATCAAGGGCGCGGGTTATATGCGTGCTTTGGGCCCCGCATACTACACGCGCTCGGCTCTGTACATCTTGCTGAGCCTCGCGGCGATCAAGATTAAGGATGAGCGATTTCACGCCGGTTTCGCTATTCTTGCGACCCCCTCTGAAATTGGCCTGATTTTGAAATCCTACATGACCCTAAGCCTGAAAACCGTTACGAAGACCACCGTCCACCATTGTTCTGGCCTAGCTCCCGATAAGTTCGTTTACTCGGCGTTGATTTCACCTGGCTGGCGGCGAGTATTGTTCCCAGCAGCTCTTCACCTGTTTCGGTTCGTTGACTTGCCCCTGGGCGCAACCTAAGATAAACGCCAAATGGCGGACTCCCCATCACTTCTCGGGCAGACCGTCTCCCATTACCGCGTCCTGGAAATGCTCGGAGGCGGCGGGATGGGGGTCGTTTACAAAGCCGAGGACGCCAAGCTCCACCGCTTTGTTGCCTTGAAATTCCTTCCTGACGGGTTTGCGCCAGACGCGCAAGCGCTAAGCCGCTTCGAGCGTGAGGCGCAGGCCGCTTCGGCCCTGAACCATCCCAATATTTGCACGATCTACGAGATCGGCGAGCATGATGGCCAGCCCTTCATCGCGATGGAATTTCTAGACGGGCAGACTCTGAAGCACTGCATTTCCGGCAAGCCCCTGCCGCTTGAGCAAATGCTGGAGTTAGGGGTTGAGATTGCAGACGCGCTCGAAGCGGCCCACGCCAAAGGCATCGTTCACCGCGACGTCAAGGCTGCCAACATTATTGTCACCGAGCGAGGACACACCAAGATTCTAGATTTCGGGCTAGCGAAGCTGGTGCCCGCCGGTGGAGCCGTGAATCTTTCGGCGATGCCCACGGTCAGCGGGCGAGAACAGCTCACTCGACCGGGCAGGGCGATTGGCACCATCCCGTATATGTCGCCAGAACAAGTGCGTGGCGAAGAGCTGGATGCACGCACGGATTTGTTTTCCTTTGGTGTGGTGCTCTACGAAATGGTGACAGGAGTTCAGCCCTTCCGGGGTGAGACCTCTGGCGTGATTGCGGACGCGATTCTGAATCGCAGGCCGGTTGCACCAGTGCGACTGAATCCCGAAGCTTGCCCGAAGTTAGAAGAAATCATCAACAAGACACTGGAAAAAGACAAGAAGCTGCGCTACCAGAGCGCCGCCGAAATCCGCGCGGATTTGCAGAGGTTGAAGCGAGACACGGAATCGGGCCGGGCAGCCGTCGCCACAACTGAGGCCTTGTTGAAGCCCGCCCGGAAATCCACTCGATGGCGGGCGGTCGCCGCCGCAACTATTGTGATTATCGGGCTGGCTGTGTGCGGCTGGTTGTTTTTCACCCGCCAGGCGCACGCGCTGACTGACAAGGACACTATCGTCCTCGCCGACTTCACGAACACGACCGGCGACACAGTGTTTGATGGCACGCTGCGGCAGGGGCTTTCCGCACAACTCGAACAATCACCCTTCCTGAAAATCATGGACGACGAGCAGGTACAACAAGACCTGCGGTTGATGAGTGTAGATCCCTCGAGCCACATCACAAACCAGATCGCACATGACATCTGCGTGCGGGACGGAGCCGCGGCCACCATCGACGGCTCCATCGGGAGCCTGGGTAAGAACTACGTCATGACGCTACAGGCCACAACCTGCCAGGGCGGCGCGACGCTGGCTCGAGAACAAATTCAAGCGGGCGACAAAGAGCATGTGTTGAACGCGTTAGGAACCGCCGCCACCGCCATGAGGGCGAAGCTGGGAGAGTCGCTCAACTCGATCCAGAAGTTGAATCGTCCGCTCGAGCAAGCCACCACCCCATCGCTGGGAGCTCTCCAGAACTACACCGCGGGTTATTCGGAGATGGAACAGGGTCAATTTCTGGCCGCGGTCCCGTTGTTTGAGCGCGCTATTGAACTCGATCCAAATTTCGCGATGGCTTACTATTTCCTTGGCACCGCTTTCGACAATGCCGGGGACATAGAGCGCAGCCGGGAATACATACAAAAAGCTTTCGGTCTGATCGACCGAGTTTCCGAGTTTGAGCGGGACCTCATTACGGCTACCTACTACTCGTATGACGGCCAGACCGACAAGGCGATTGACGCATATCGGTTGAGTATCCAGAACTATCCCCGCTATTGGGGATTCCATAACAACTTAAGTGTCGAGTACATAGACCTGGGGCAATTCGAAGAGGGGCTCAAAGAAAGCCTGGAAGCGACTGCGCTGCAGGCGAACGTGGAACCTCCGTACCGGCGCCAACTGGACGCCTACCTATGCCTGGATCGGCTCACCGAGGCGAAGCAATTAGCCGAGAAACTGAGGGCGCAGGGACTCGGCGGAGGGAGGATCCACCAGCGCTTCCTCGAAATCGCTTACGTCGAGAGCGATGATGCGGCCGCTACGCGGGAGATTCAATGGTTCGCGGGCAAGCCGGTGGAATACCTCAGCTTTGGCTTGCAGGCGGCCAATCAGAATGCTCTTGGCCATCGTCGCGAGTCGAGCAAACTGTACCAGCGAGCCGCTGAGACGGCGCGGCGCCATGGGCTCCGGAACGCCGCCGCCGAATTTGAAGAGGCCGATGCGCGTGCCGATGCGCTGTCGGGTAATTGTCAGACTGTGCGGCGACTGGGGCGTCCTGCGCTGGCACTGGCCATGTGCGGTGATGCGGCCCAAGCGGAGAAGATCGCCGGGGAGACTTCCAAGCTGTTTCCAAACGGAACCCTCTGGAATTCGGTGCAGCTACCTGCGATTCGCGCTGCGATCGCGCTTAAGCGCGGTCAGCCGGGCAAAGCCGTGGAACTGCTGGCATCCGCCGCGCCCTACGAGCGTGCTTACCCCGAGGCGATGTACCTGCGGGGCTTGGCTTACCTGGGTCTGCGTCAAGGCGCTGCAGCAGCGGCTGAGTTTGAAACGATCCTGGATCACAAAGGCGCCAATTGGGGCAGCTCTTGGCAACACCCCTACTGGGGACAGTTCTACTCGCTTTCCTACCTGGGGCTGGCGCGCGGCTCCGCGCTCGCTGGCGACCCGGCAAAAGCCGGAAAAGCCTATCAGGAGTTCCTCACCCTCTGGAAAAACGCCGACCCGAACATTCCCGCTCTTATCGCTGCTAAGTCTGAATACGCGACGCTCCATTAGTTCTGATGCAGAAGAGTCCCGCAGTCTAGATCCGTTTGATTGTCGCGAACCAGGCCGGTGCGCCGTTGTCGTGGAATCTCGTCTGAATCCGGTCCGGTTGGATGGCGGCGACATTCCATCCGTTGCTGGGGTTGAACGCCGCTCTTAGCTCTTCCGCACGGATGGGGTGCGGGCCAGTTTCGGGACCATCGTCACTGAAGCACAACACATATAGGGTTCCATCGTGCTTGGTCACCGACGCTAGACTCGCCACGTATCCTGGTCGCTCATCGCCGTCGAAGGTGTGGAACAGTCCGCAGTCCAGCACGGTCTCAAACATGCGCCCCAAACGCTCCAACTGGAACGCGTCAGCCGCGGTGAACTCAACCTCGATCCCACGGTCGGCGGCCTTCTTTCGAGCCATCGCCAATGCCGTCTCAGCCACGTCAACGCCCAGAACCGACAATCCCAGCGAAGCGACGAGAAGAGCGTGCTCGCCGGTGCCGCAGCCGGCATCGAGGACCGCTCCGGCAAATCCGCCTTCGGATGCCAAACGCGCTATTGCTGGCTGCGGCTGGCCGATATCCCAAGGTGCGGGGCCGTCGTGATATGACGCATCCCAAGGCCGTCCATACACCCGTTCGTGACTGGTTGGGCGCCGACCACCGAACGGATCGTCAGCGAGGGTTCCTGATCGCTCTGACATCATCGTCCCTCTGCAACTGATGTTGCCACCTCATCGTGGAACGCCAATCCAAAGGTCTTGACTCTTCCTCGAAAACGGTGTTCCAGACTGATGCGGCATTATACGCGTTGTGCCGATGTCGGCTTAATGCGTTATGATTGCCAGCGAAAGTTTTGGGGCGGCTGATGCCCACAACGCGCTTCCCGGTGCGACTAACGACAACGGGCTACGCGGATTTGAATTTGCGCTTGTTGATTCCCAAGCTGGTGATCTTGGACTCGAGTGTTTGCCGGGGGATGCGGAGCAGGGCGGCCGCCCCTGTTGGACCCGAAACGCGGCCACGAGTCGCCGCCAGCGCCTTCTCGATTGCTTCCTTTTCCTGGGCGGCGGACTTCCTGGCAATCGATATGATGCCCTGTAGAGCGGAGGAAGGCTCAGCGGACAACCAACTCGGATCCACGGAGAAAACGCCGGTGTCAGAGACGATGACCGATCGTTCGATCACGTTCTGTAGTTCCCGAACATTTCCCGGCCAGGCATAGGACGCCAGCAGGTCCATGGTCTTCTTTTCGATGGTCTCTGTTTTCTTTCCTATCTTCCTGGAATAGAGCTGTATGAAGTACGCGACCAGTGCAGGGATGTCTTCTTTGCGTTCGCGGAGAGGTGGAATCTCAATGGGGATCACGTTAAGGCGATAGAACAGATCGCTGCGAAATACGCCATCGGCGATCGCTTTTTCCAGGTCGCGATTGGTCGCGGCGATCACCCGCACATCCGTTTGAATGGTGCGGTTTCCGCCAACGCGCTCGAACTCCCGCTCCTGCAAAACGTGCAGCAGAGTGACTTGGGTCTCAGCAGGCAGCTCGCCGATCTCGTCTAAAAAGATGGTGCCGCCATCGGCAAGTTCGAACCGGCCCAGCCGCCGCTGCAGGGCTCCCGTAAAAGCGCCCTTCTCGTGACCGAATAGCTCTGCGGCGATCAACGTGGTGGGTATGGCCGCACAATTCACACTCACAAAGGCGCGGGAGGCGCGCGGTGACCGCTTATGGATAGCGCGCGCGATGAGTTCCTTGCCGGTGCCGGTTTCACCGGTGATCAGAGATCGGGTATCGGCCGGGGCCACCTTGGCAACCCGCGTTAGGACCGCCTGCAGAGCCGGAGACGTGCCCACGATCTCCTCGAACATCGAGACTTTGTCGATCTCCTCGCGCAGAGCGATGTTTTCTTTGTAGAGCTGGTCCTGGAGTGTTTTTATTGCGGCGAAGGCGGTCTCCAGAGCGGTCCGCGATTCGTGTTGCTCGGTGACATCCATGGCGGTACCGATGATTTCGACGACTTCGCCGGACGCGTTGGCCAATGGATGCCCGATCACATGGATGTATTTGGTCCTACCCTCGGGAAAGACCAGACGATACTCGGTCTCGAAATCGGTCCTGTTTCGAATCGCCTGATTCACAATCGCGTGGTAAGGCGTGTCGTCAGGGTGCAATCGCAGCCGTGCAACCTCTGAATACACGGGCAACCCGAGAGCCGGATCCAGCTCAAAAATGCGGTACATCTCCGGCGACCAATAAACGTTCTCCATGTTGCGAACGTCCACCGCCCAGCTGCCGGTGTGGCTTACTCTCTGGGCCTCGGCCAAATAAGATTCGCTCCGCCGCAGGGCCTCGTCGGCAAGCTTGCGCTCGGTGATATCCATGGAGCTGCCGACGAAGTGTCCGACTTCGCCGGAGGCGTCCAAAACGGGATGTCCGACGGTATGGATCCACTTGATGCGGCCGACTGGCAAGAGGATTCGGAATTCCACTTCGTAATCCGCCTTTTCGCGAATGGCGCGCTCGATGGTGCCTTGCCAGTGAGCGCGATCGGCGGGAAGGACACGCTGGAGGCGCTTTTCCCAATCGGGTGGGCCGTCTTCTGGATTGAATTCGTATATGCGATACCATTCATCGGAGAGGTGCGAAGCGCCTCTTCCCGCCACCTGCCAGACCCAGCTCCCCGAATGCGTAAGCCTTTGCGCTTCCGCCAGATAACTCTCGCTTCGCCGCAACGCTTCTTCGGTGTGCTTGCGTTCGGTAATATCGGTGACCGCACCCACGACCTCGAAGTTGTCCGCATCATCCTTCGAAGGACGGCCCATGACCCGCACGTATTTGATGGATCCATCAGGCATCAGCAAGCGATGTTCAAAATCGAACGCCGTCCGGTCGCGGGATGCGCGTTCCATGATTTGCTGCACGGTCGCCCGGTCCTCCGGGTGGATTCGCTGGTCGATCAACTCAACCGTAGGCTTGACGGCGGGCTCGCAATCAAAGATTTGATAGCTCTCTTGAGACCAGTAGACCTCTCCGCTGCGAACATCCCAGCCAAAGCTGCCGGTGTGGCTCAATTTTTGCGCTTCGGCCAGGTAAGTTTCGCTTCGCCGCAGCGCTTCCCCGGAACGCCTGAGTTCGCTTCTTTCTTCGGCTTCGCGTAAAGCGCGTTGCACCGAGGGCACGATCCTCGACAGCCGCGTCTTCAGAACGTAATCGGTAGCGCCGAACCGGAGCGCTTCAATAGCCACTTCTTCGCCCAAGGTTCCAGAGACAAAGATGAACGGTAGTTCTGGCCAGTTTCGCTGAGCGATTTTCAGGGCAGACAGGCCATCGAAAGTAGGAAGGGTGTGGTCCGCGAGAACCAGGTCAAAGCCGCGCTGTTGGAGGGCCGTGACAAAATCAGCCTCAGTTTCAACACGCGTTAGCTGGCAGGCGATGCCGTCGGCCGCGAGCGTTTCCTGGACAAGCTCTGCGTCCCCGGGGTCATCTTCAAGATATAGAATACGCAGCTGCGATTTCATTTCCCGACTAATGTTTTTTCAAGCTTCCTGGCGGCGGCTCATTGATAATGGCCCAAAAGACTCCGAGTTCCCTCACAGCATTCACAAACTCATGAAAATCCACGGGCTTTACGACGTAGGCGTTCACGCCCAGCTTATAGCTCGCCACCATATCCTTTTCTTCATGAGAGGAGGTCAGCACCACCACGGGAATCATCATGAGCTTGGCATCCGACTTGATCTGCTGCAGCACCTCCAATCCGTTGACCTTCGGTAATTTCAAATCGAGCAGCAGGACGGCGGGATTGCCATCCGGACGGTCACTGAATTTGCCTCGGCAATATAGATAGTCCAGTGCCTCCTCACCATCACGAGTGACCACAACCTCGTTGGCGAGATTGTATTCTTCCAAAGCCGTCAGGCTGAGCTCCACGTCTTTCGGATCGTCTTCCACCATCAAGATTCGGCCAAAATTGGTCATCACTTAGACTCCCTGCGATTTCGAAAGTGAGAAATAGAAGGTGGCGCCCTTATCCACCAGACCCTCCGCCCAGGCTCGGCCTCCATGTCGATGAACGATGCGCTGAACGGTTGCCAACCCGATGCCCGTGCCTTCAAAGACCTCGGGCCCATGGAGACGCTGGAATACGCCAAAAAGCTTATTGATATATTTCATATCAAAGCCGACGCCGTTGTCTCGAATGAACACTACCACCTGATTCTGATCTTGCTCCCTGCATCCTATCTCGATCTCGGCAAGCGCGCGCGTGCGCGTGAATTTTACTGCATTCGAAATCAGATTGACGAGTGCCAGCCGCAGCATGGAGCGGTCTCCGTACCATGCGGGCAACTCACCAACCTTCCAAACAATAATGCGCCCGTCGGTCTCCTGCCGCACTTCAGACAGAGCCTCTTGCACAAGTTGATCAAGGCTGACCGGCGTCTTGTGGGTCTCCGCGCGGCCTATTCTGGAAAAGGCCAGAAGGTCGTCGATCAGATTGCCCATACGGTTCGCCGATTCCAGAATCATGGTCACGTATCGTTGGCTTTTCTCATTTAGAAGCGACGCCGAATTTTTTTGCAGGAGTTCCGTGAACCCGGCGATATGGCGAAGCGGCGCGCGGAGATCGTGCGAAATGGTATAAGCAAATGCCTCCAATTCCCGGTTGATGGCTTCCAGCTCAGCGGTTCGCTTTGCGAGCTCCTCGTTGAGAACGCGAGCTTCCTGTTCGCGCCGCTTGCGCTCGGTGATGTCGTTGTTGGTTTCCAGTATCGCGGTGGGCTGTCCCTGCTCGTCCCGCCGCAACGACCAGCGGCTCGCGACCACGACCTGGGATCCGTCAGCCTTGCTCCGCTCGAGTTCACCGTCCCAACGCCCGGAACGCAGCAGTTCCTCGCGAATCTGCTCGATCGGCGCCGGAGAGACGGTATGCAATAACTCAGGAGAGCGCTTGCCAATAGCCTGCTCGGGCGTCCATCCATACAGCTCCTGAGCGCCCCGATTCCAGTAAGTGATGACGTTGGTCATATCGCGGACGAAAATCGTGTCGTGGGTGAGGTTCAGCAAGCTGGCCTGCTGGGTGCGTTCCGCAACTTCAATTTTCAATTCGTCGCGAGCTTGTCGAAGGTCGCGTTCCACGCGGCGTCGCACGGCGCTGAACCACGTGACCAGCAAAGCGAAAGTGGCGAACACAATAAAATAAGGGAGATCGGAACCGGAGACGTAGAAACTGTATAGGGGCTGTACGAAGAAGTAGTCGAAAGCTATGCAGGACAGTACCAGCGCCAGTACCGCTGCTCCCGTCCCCCCATACCATGCGGACACGGCGACGGCGAACAGGAACAGCGGAACCTCCACGTCGCGGAACTCGAACCGCTCTAGCAGCAGTGCCCCGCCAAGCGCCACAGAAACGGAAAGCGCAGCGAGGCCATAGCTTTGAATGGTTGAGAGAGGGCGCGGCAACTGGGGTTTCCACTGCACGACGGGCGTGCCTCGCATCGACAATTGCTAACTCGTTCGGTGTTGAAAGCGAAGGGTTGATGATATCGTGTTTTGCCTCATCGCGTTGTTGGCAAACAATCGACTCCTCTAGCCCCGCTTCGGTGCATCCCGTGAGTGCTTCGCGAAATTCCGCTATCCGCTTAGCGGGTCGCGGAGGCGGATCGGGGCATCCCTCCGGGCAAGCAGCAGTGTCTGGGCTAGGTCGTTCCATTACTTTGGTTACTGGTGCATCCGGGATAGCTGGGGGTATACTTCACGGCTTATTGCTGTCCCACCTGAGCGACTCCTCTGAGGTTGCGCACGAGCGGAAATGTGGTTGGAGGTGCGATGGCGGCCCACCTTCGATGGTCTTTTGGAAGACGTAGCCTCCCGGTGTGGGGAGCGCTCGTACTGGTGTGTGCGTGCGCTTTGCCGTTGGTTTCGGATCAGCGCGGGCAGGCTCAGGTGGTCGTCGTGAGCGTCAGTGGAGACTGGACGCCGATGCGCCAAGACGGGAGCACGCAGGCTCAGAGCGGCGCCATCAATGCGCAGCGCCCGGTGCGCTTTGGAGAGACGCTCACGGTCGGGCCGATCTGCCTGTTTGGGAACGAAGGTGACGCGATCGTGCTCATGCAGAACGCGCCGAAGGATAACGTCTTGCATTCGTATCCCTGCGAAAAAGCGAGACCTGATAAAGCGCAGAGTTGTCCGGTGAAGCCTCCGGGCACTCCGGGCACTTGCGCGGTTGACCTGAGGATGGTGGGACAAGGCAAGGGCCTGGTGACCGCCTTTGTGGAGACGATTTCGGACGCATTCACGCGTCTGACGCAGTCGCAGCCGGAAAAATACATGGTGGCGGCCAGCCGCGGGGCCGAGGCCGAGTTGGCGGATGCGGTCGTACCTCTCCAGGGCGGGCAAATCGATCTGCGGGCGGTGTTCCGCGATATGGATCCGGGGACGTACAACGTGAAGTTCGCCTCCGTGGAAACGCAGACATTTTCGGGCCCGGCGCCTCGCGTGACGTATGCGAAGGGGCAAGCCGTCCTGGTCCAGGCTCCGCCCGCGGTGCGCACTGGTTTGTACAAGCTGGGCCTCGTGAGTCAAAGCGGAGATCCGGGCGATTCCGACTGCTGGGTTCTCGTAGCGGCGGCGCCAGAATACGCGAGGCAGGCCGCGGCGTTCGAGCGAGCCGTGAGCGAATCCACGAAATTACCGGAAGAGATGGATGCGGGAGCTACGCGGGCGCTGCTGCGCGCCTACTTGGAATCGCTGGCATCCCCGAAGCAGGGAGCGACACGCCCATGAAAATCGTTGAATCGTTGAGAGTGCGACTGCTGCGCGTATTTGGAACCACGGCGGCTCCTGATGAGCCCGAGCAGGAATGGAGCTGGGGGGAATTTAGGCGGAGGGTTGTGGAGGCGCTGCCTTACGTTCTCATCATCATGATGGCGGTTTCCTGGATGGAAGCGCTGGGATGGTTCCGAGGCTTCGAGGCCTCTCATTTGGATGCGATGATCCGCGTGCACAGACCGGAGTTGTCGCAAGACATCGTAGTCGTGGAGATCGGTGAAGACGATTACCAGAAACTCTTCGAAGGAACCAGTCCGCTGGACAAATTCGAATTGCTCGATCTGATACAGGCGATACAGAAATACAACCCCAGAGTAATCGGCGTGGATATCGATACCAACGACTGGGCCGCTCCTTGCAAGAGAAATAGCGACGGCAAGAGAGATGCTTCGTGCGCGGAAAAGTGCGGGAGATTGATTGACAAGTTAAATGCCCTGCGGAAAGCGCAAACGCCGCGTCCCGGAGCCGAAAAATTGCGTTCGGCGATCGTGTGGGCGGCGGTCCCGAGAACGCTGGAAGTACCGCTGGGGCTCAACCCGGACTTGAAGAGTTTGCCATTGAATTGCGATAGCAAGACAAACCCCCAATGCGACCCTCTGGGCGTCCCGCGATTTCCGATTGACGATGATGGGTCGGTGCGGCACTTCGAAAGAAGGGTCGAGGTCGCGAAGACGGAGGATAGATGTCCGGAAGGCGCCCTTGCAAAGGGCGAAAAGTGCTACATGCCTACGTTTGCGCAAGCGATTTTGCAGGAATATGCGGGTGTCGGTAGTTCGGATTCAGACGGGCACGTGATTTTCAATTTTCAAGGAGGCCGCTACAGGTTTCAGACCATCGATTCGCGGCAGTTTCTTACCGGGGAGAAGGCAAAGAGCGAAACAGAAGCGGGCCAGGGAGTGCGCAACGAAAATAAAGAGAAAGAAATTGATGAAACCCGGGCCGCGCTGTTTGATGGCAAGATTGTTTTGATCGGCGGAGGATTTCCGGAAGCGCGCGACGAATACTTTACGCCAATGGGCCCGATGGAAGGGGTGAAGTTGAACGCCCTCGCGATTCAAACCGACCTTACCGGCGGTGGCATCACCGATCTAAATGAAATATCCGAGTTTTGCATCGACTTGTGCGTCAGTATTGGCCTCGTCTTCGTGTTCTATCGTTTCGAGAACCGTCCCATGAAAGCTCTTCTGATCAGCTCCTCCGTGATTCCGGCCGCATTCGTTTTCAGCTTAATCGCATTCAACAGCTTGAATCGTTGGTTCAACTTTATACCCGTCGCCGCGGGCGTGGTTATTCATCAGCTGTCGGACCTGGCGGAAGGCAGGGCGAAAGCGCAACGAGAATTGGACAAGTTGAGAAATGAGCGACAGCAAGTGGAGGTAGACGTCGCGAGCCTCGAGGAGTTCGCGGTCGTCGAAGACGCCGAACCTGCCGAAGCTGGGACCCTCGATGAAACGACGCCGGTCGAGGACCAAAAGGCGAAACGCGCGGCGGGCGGTGCCGCCTAAAGCTTGTTTCCGGACGCTGTTGTCTGCCGGCTTCGCTTCTAGCCGCCCGACGGCGGAACACCGATGATGATTTCCGCGCCGCGTTCGCTGTAGGCCAATACCGGGGTTTGCTTCCGCTGGATCGAGCTGGCCGCTTTGGAAACGTTCTGCTTCAGAGATGTGTAGAGTTCTTCGACGGAATCCCGGCCGCCGTCTTTCCGCAATCCTTCCAACAAGAAATGCGTGAAGTAGCCGTTTGCATAGGGCGTGCCCTCATAGGATTTCTCGTCGGGGGAACTCGAGGTCACGATCGCGCGACCGATTCCTTGACGAATTCGGTCGAGCACATCGCCGGAGGCCGGCAAGTCGGAACGCGGCGAACCGGCGTTGGCCTGCGAGCTTGCGGCGGCCCCGCTGTGACAAGTGTCGAGAAGGACGACGGTGCGTTGCGCCTTGATGCGCGAGCGCACGATGTCGGAGATCTGCACCATGGGCAGAGCCGTAGCGAACAGATTGTCTTCAGGTTCGATCTCCGTGTCGCTCGTCGCGATGTAATTGACCTCGGCGGTGTCTTTGTTGCGCGGGGTGCCGTGACTGCTGAGGAAGATCACCACGAGGTCGTTAGGGTCGTTGGCGCTGCGCGCGAGCCAGTTGAGTTCCTGCTTGAGTTGGCGCGTGGTGACCTCGCCGTCCACCAGCGAGTGCACGTTGGAGGGCTTGAAGCGCCCAACCGAGGGATCGACCAAAACGGCCGCGAAATCCTTGGCGTCCTTGCTGGCAAAATTCAGGCGGCCAAGTCGCTTGTCCTGAAACCTGGAGATGCCGACAACCAGCGCCCACTTCTCGTGAACCGGGCCCGCGGCGGTTTTCGGCGCCCCGGGAGTGGTGGCGAGTTGGAAGGGATCAGCATTCTGATCCATCGCTTCAGAACCGAACATCTTGGCTTTCTTCAACGAATAGTCGGACTTCGAAGGTTGCCCAATTTTTCTCTCGAAGACGGAGCGGTAATACCAGGCATCGCCGGCATTGATACAGACCTCGGTCGCGTGCTTCAGGAGTTGCAGGCCGTCGCCGGCTTCCTCGTTCGTGCCCGTCTTGATGCGCTCCAGCGCCTGAACGACAAGGTCTTTGGCAAGGTTGCACTGATCCTGCGCGCCCGCCCGCGGAGCGAGCGCCGTAAAGACGATGATCGCGACGCAGATCGCTCCTCTGCTCAAGGATCGCATCATCAATTGTTTCCCGCTTTGGGAACGCCACGGTTCGGTTGCTTTGCCCGGGCGCGCATGGCGGCGAGTACATTGCTGCTGACGCCGCCATGCGTCAAGGCAATGTTGCCGTCCACCGACAAGTCGAAGTCCACGGCCGCAGCGTCGTGAATCGTCGCGATGATCGTAGCCTCGTCCACATGTTCTTTCGACATCTTAATCACTTTGTCGTTCGTCAACACGTCGACCGGCTTTTGCGGCTGGGGCTTTGGGGCCGGTTTTGGTTGAGGATTCGGTGATTTCGGTTTATCGATCGGCTTATTGGCGGGCGGAGTTGGATCAGGGGCGGGCGGCACCGGCGGCGGTGCGTCGGACCTCGCCCGCTGTCCATTCGCAGCCTCGAACGCTTTTCTCTCCGCTTCCAGTTTGCGCAAATAGCTCATGGCGGTTTCAATGCGCTTCTGCGGCTCAATGAAATTCTTCTCGTCGGGCTTGGCATCGACGGCTTTACCGTAGTTGATGGCGGCCTCTTGTAAGGATTTTCTTGCGGCGTCCTCACTCTCGGATTGATAGGCGAGAGCTTCGTACGCCACACCAATGTTGTAGAGGCGGTAGGCATCATCTTTAGTCTTGGGGAACGGTGTCATTTGCTCGAGCTGCTCAAGATAATGAGTCCATAGTCCGCCTTCAGCGGACTTGTTAGCCTCGTCCAACTTCCCGCGCGCCAGCAAGACCTCAATCGTTTCATTCGTGGTCGTGATCCGCGGCACGATCTGCTCGATCGCGTCGTTGATCAGCTTGTCCTTCAGCTCCGACGGCGAAGGAGGGCCGCTGGGCTCCTCGGTTTTTTTTCCAAACAGGCGTTTGAACGGATCTTCCATCTTGCCCAGCCCTGACTTATTGGCCGGTAGGTTGGTAGCCACCTCAAAATCCTCGGAATACTTTGCGGGAACGTTCGTGGCATCCAGAGTGTGATGATTGCGGTCGCGCGCCTCATAGGAAATGTCGAGAGAGCCTTTGATCTTCTTATACGCCACGGGCACGTCGACGGCTTTGGTTTGCGTTTTGCCTTGAGCATTCGGGGCGCCCTTGGCCATTACCGTTACATTCTTGGAGTAGTGTTCCTCGGGCGGCATGTCGAAGCCGGTGACGATGCAGTTGATGACCAGTTCGGGGGATTTCTCATCGGCCTGGAGATGCGGGTTGCTCTTGGAGATCTCCGTTTCCAGCCGGTCCTTCAATACGACCGCGAGATCCGCGTTTTTGGGGTCGCGAGCGGTGACCTTGACCTGAAATGTGGTGCCGGTGAAATGGATAACGGCCGGCAACTTCCGGTGAAGAATTATTTTCTTCTTCAACATCCCGGCTTTTTCGAATCCTTGCGCCACAATTCCGCGAGCGAATAGAAAACAAAGAGCGAGTGCGATGATGGAGCGAAACCTATGGGTGCGCAAAGCCCTGGGCATGAATGTAACGTCCAGTTGTCGGTAAGGCAGGAACTTACTGGGACAAACGGCTGCGATGCTAGCAAAAGCGTTACGCGAATAGCAAGTATCGCGAACAGGGGGTTAGTTCACGAAATCCGTCGCCTCTGGGATGGGAAGTTGAGATTTTCGGCGGTGAGGAAAGCGAAGATGGAAACGTCGGCTGCCGAGGCCGAACTGCATCTCCGTTCGAGTTACAGAGCGGAGACGATATGGGCGATGGCGTCGTCGAAGGTGGCTTTGCCGTCGAGGTACGGTTGCCAGAATCGCTCGAGAAGTTTGAGGTAATCGTCCCATCCGCGTTGGTAAAGGCGTTCGCGGAACGCGTAGGGCGTGTATTCGCCCCCACCGGCATTCGTGTTTTCCTCGTTGACGACCGGCTTGATGATTTCGCCAGTAGTGTAAAACACGAGTGCGTGCCACAAATCACGCGGAATTGCTTTATCGCGCTGGTGGCATTCGCGATTGATGGCCAGTTGCACCGGCTCGGCGATGCCGTTGGAGGCTTCATGGAACAAGACCTCCAGCGCGGAGTTGCCTTGATTGCGGGGATCGGTGCTGGAGATCACCACGCGCAGCGGATCCAGCGTGGTGTAAGCGCCGGCATAATTTGCGAATGCGGTGACATCCACGCGGATGCGTTCCTTGGGCCAGCGGGTTTGGTAAATCTCAGCGAGGCGCTGCGATAACTCGACGCCTTTCACGCGCACTAGCGGCGACACGCCGGCGATCCATCTGCGGTTGGCGCGGTCGTGCTCCGGCCATTCATGCGTGCGATAAACCGGAGCGGCGGCATCCAGGATGCGTGTCAGCTTTGGCGGAAGGCCGGCGTCGCAGGTTTTCTTTTTTGCGCCAGAAAGTTCATCGCATTGTTCGAAATCGCCGAGCTGATTTTTCAACAGGATCAGCTCGGTGTTGAAGAGCAGATCTTTGTCCTGATAGTTGGCGGCGTAGTAGGCAACGGCCGCGTCCCATGCGAGTTGTTCGCTCGGCGTGCGTCGGGTAGCGGCTCCCGCGCCGGACGGACTGCCTCGGCCGTCGCGGGATTGCCGCGCTTGCCCATAGAGCGTGTGATGGAGATTGATCCAGAACCCGCTGTGCAACTCGAAGACGGGGAGCGGACCATATTGCGAATCCACTTGTGGCTCTGCCGCCGCGCCGGGCTGCGGACGCAGCAACAAAGCGGCGATCAGCACGAGAACCATGCGCGCGGGTGTTGAGTAGCCCATACGGAAACGCTCGATGGTAGCGCCAAGTACGCCTCGGCACAAATGCTGCAGCCTCGTCAAATCAAATACTGATGAGGTGTAGCGAAGACGATTGGCGCGCCTTCGCCGAATCACTCTCTCATGTTTCTAAGCAATAGGCATGGCGGCCTTCTGCAGCCAGCCGTCCAGTAGCGCGACATGTTTTTCTTCGGGGTTGGTCCCCCAATGAACGCCCATGCCCAGCCCTGGACTGACGTAGACGACGCGTGCTTCCGTTTCAAAGACATCGTCGCCGCTGCGCAATTGAATTTTGATCCGTGTCTGGGGAGGGAGAGGACTCAGCGTGTCGATGTAGCAGCCACTGCGGCTCACGTCCGATGACCGCGCGTTCAGCACCGTGGAGTTGAGTGGTTCGAAAACTTCCGCGACCAGCGTTAGCGCGTACCGCGGCCAATCACGTCGATCGGCCATTGAATCTGCCATGTCAGGGCTCCTGGAGTGTCCTGCCCTGAGAGACCCATAGGTAGTAAGCGCCGCTCGTCGTCGTGAGCGTCGCCGTCGGAGGATTGACCCTGCAACGTAGTGTGGGAGCCGGCGGGGCTGGGGGCAAGCCTCAACGCACCAACCCGCTCCAAAGTGTCAACGCACCGCCGAATTCAAACGTCTCATTCGACCTTCGGGTCCACTTCGCTTCCAACGGAACCCTGGCGGTCCGCGCCGTGCAGCCCCCCGTTCGCATCCCGAAAAAAGGAGCGGCGACCCGTGCGGCCGTAGGTTTGCGGCGTAGCCGCGAGGGCGAATTTCGCGGGCGCGCCAAGCGTGCTGGCCCCGGCGATGACGTACCGGAAGTTGTAGCCACTCCGCGCGCCGGCAGCGAGATCCGCATCCAGAAGGCCGGCGGCTTCCGGGCCGGCTACTGTTCCACGCTTGGTGGGTCCCAGGTTTGCCAGCGAGTCCGGCAGACGAGTGTAGGTGTGGCGATACGTTTCGACGGCATCGGCGATGAGCTTGAGCGCATCGACGGCGGCGTGCTCGGTGAACTCAATTTGCGCAGCGTCCCATTCGGCGGCAAGGGAAGGCAGATCAAGAAGTACGAGACCCACCGAGAGCAGCTTCCATTCGCCATTTTCGCGGACCAGCCCCATCTTCACGTGCATCACGTTTGCGCCAACGGTGTCGGTGGCGTCGCGGATCTCCACGGGCAGGAAAGCGAGATTGTCTGAAATCTCCGCGCCGCCAATTTGCGCTTCGGCGGCCCCGCCCGGAGTTTCGCAGCGTACCAGTGGCCTGCCGGACGCGCCGGTCACCAGCGAGGGTCTGCCAGGCTCATCCAGCAGAACGAAACGCTTCATGAGCGCAACGCGCGCCCCCGGCGTCAGTGTCGAGAAAGTTTGCGCGTTGCGCGCGGTGAGAAATTTCGTGAACTCCCGTTCGCTTTGCGAACAGGCTGCTGCGAGCGCCTCCCGCAGCGCCAGGCTGGGGCCTGCAAGGCCGTTTTGGGGGTCGGCGCTCGGCTGCGAACTGGATTCCTGCGCGCGACATTCACTGGCCGCGAACAGCGGCAGCGCGATGACGACGAGAAGACAGCGCGCGCTAAGCCCGTGTGATTTCAAGTTAGTCCTTCGCGGCGCCAAGAATCGCCGCCAGGTTTTGCGTAAAGCTCGAACGCGGCATCACCTCGTCGCAACCCGCGGCACGCGCCTGCGCCGCCAGGTCCGTTTGCACATGCGACAGAAACCCGATGACGCGCACATCATTCTTGCCGGCCCGCACGCGCTCAATCACCTGAATCGGCTGGTTTCGCGCGTTCAAGTCCACGATCACCAGTTTAGGCGCGGGTTCGAGCAGCGTAAGCAGCGCGTCACCGTTCGCCGCCACCTTGAGTTCCATCCCGAGATGCTTTGCAGTTTCCGCCACTTTCATCTGAAAAAATAAATCGTCGATCAACGCCACAACTCTGTCCATGACCTAAGCCTCCCTATCCCCACTCCGTCTCAGTGTTCACCATGCCCTCTGTATAAAGCACGCGGCCATCTCTTGGGTGCACCACACGCCGTGCTTGCGTGTGGGGTTCTTTCCTCGTCCGGCAAGCTCATCGGTCGCCCCGAAACTGCGGTGGCTCCTCTGACAGACGCCGATTCTGTTCGAAACGATGCTTGAAGGGAGACAGGTTGTCGATTGGAGAATTGCAGCTACCAGCGGCCGTTCCAACTTACGCGTTCATTACCTTGCCCAGGCCAGACGCAACAAATGCCAACAAAAGCCTAGTGCCCGCTCCCACTGCTATGCGCGCCAACAGTATCGTCCGGCACCGCGCCCTTGCGCCCTTTGACGCGATCGTAAACCGAGATTTGACTCACCGAACCAAGCGCCTCGTTGTAGAACGTCGGCACACCCAGCGCTGTCCGCAGCTCTTCGTTAAACCTGCGCAAATTCTCCAGGTGCGACGCCAGCGCCGGGAGTTTCTGCCCATCATCGGTCAGCAAAAATTTCTGGTACCCGGCATCCCACAGACGCGTGAATTGTCCTTTCAGCATGATCGTGGGCAAAATCGTCAGCTGGTACTGTTCGTCGGTCCCTTTTCGAAATTCCGCCCCGCAACCGTATTTTTCCACGCGCACAACCCCGCGCGTGCTGCCAACCTTGAAACCCAGCGCCGCCAACCCTTCAATTGCCTTCGGTGAAAAACGTTCGTCGACATTCCACATAGGGTGTTTAGGGTAATGAATGAACGTGCGCCTGTAAAGGGCCTCGGGCATCCAGAAGCTTGTCAAATCCAGGCGAGAGGATTGTGAAAATTTTGCGGGGAGCGATTAACACAACTGCAACAATCAATCGCACTGCCATTCATATGCCTGTTTTATCAAAGTTGCGGACGCTGTCTCGCACCTGTGCATGATCGCAGGGCAAACCGGATTCTTTCGTGGGGAGGTGCATCCCCGCCGAAAACCTGTCGAGGTAAAGAGGGGCACTGGGCATGTCGAAACTCATTCGTTCGTTGGTGGTGTGCGTCTGCAATCTCTTCTTGGTTGTTCTCTCTGGTTACGCGCAGCAAAATCTCGGGTCGATCAATGGCACTGTCTTCGATACCTCCGGCGCCGTGCTCCAGAAGGCCGCGGTCAGAATTCGCAATTTGGCGACGAATGACGAGCGCACTATTTTGACCAAAAGTCTTCCTTATGTAGCCCGCCAACCGTCCCGCCCTTCCCCTGCGTCACGACCACATCCACAAGCACGATCCGCACCTCAGATTTGATGGTTGGCTGCTGGCTGGCAAGATCAGGCGGAGGAGTCTGCGAAAGCAGTAAACAACCCAGCAACGACACAAAAATGAAGAATAACCCCTGGTAACGACGCATATCAGTTCACTCGCCGCAGTTTCTCATACCCTACGACGCCCCGGAGCATTCAGTCGTTTCCGTGGTAGCCCAGCACTCCTGCTTGCCCTGAGGGACGATGGGTCTGTGTCCCCTGGGAGCGCGCGCGGTTGGCTCCAGCTGGCCAACGCATCCCCGCCCTTTTGTCCCGATGCGGAGGTCAGCGCGCAAAAGGATCCGCGAATTGACGGGCTGATCGCTCTCCTTAGTGTAGGGGCGGGGCTTGCCCCGCCCGGCCTTGCGCCTTGTCGTCGAAGTTCACATACCACTAAACCTAGCCTGCGCATCCTATAACAGGTACAATGCGCGACTTCCGGGTAAAAGCCCTGACGCCGATCCAACCGGGTCCTGCCCAAGGCCTAGCCTTATAAGTACTTGATAAATAGTTACTTATGAATTATAATCCTCAAATCGTGGTTTGGCAGGCTCCCTCCGAATCGCTTCCCGCAGGCGCAGGGAAGCTCGGACGCAAACCAAACTCCCATAACCACTTTAGAATCCGCACTTCCGAAAAGTACGCCCGTAACTCCTTTGTAATCCGCACTTCCAAATCGAAGGGACTTAAAGTCCTTTATAATCAGCACTTACGAAATAAGGCGGGGGAGGGGTCGCTACGGTTAACTAGACCTCCCCACAATGGCGCTCCCTTATGACCACGATCGCCGCGAAGCACCTTGCCACCTCGGGAAGCTCGGTTTCCGGCGCAATCGGGCGCTCTGTTCTCGACCTCATCGGCAACACCCCGCTTCTTCGGCTCGAACGCATCGGCCGCGAATTCCCCAACGTCGAATTCGCCGCCAAAGCCGAGTGGTTCAATCCCGGTGGCTCAGTAAAAGATCGCCCCGCACTGAGCATGATTCAAGCGGGTCTCACGAGCGGCGCTCTGAGTCCCGGCAAGACCATCATCGACGCCACCAGCGGCAACACTGGAATCGCCTACGCCATGATCGCGGCGGCGATGGGCTATCCCGTAAAGCTCTGTCTCCCAGATAGCGCCTCGCAAGAACGCAAACGCATTCTCGCCGCGTTTGGCGCGGAGCTGGTCATCACACCCGGCGACGAAGCCACTGATGGCGCGATTCGCCGCGTGCAACAGATTGTGGCCGCCGATCCCCAGAAATATTTCTATCCCGACCAGTACAGCAATCCCGCGAACTGGCAAGCTCATTACCACACGACCGCCAACGAGATCTGGGAGCAGACCGCCGGGCGCATCACCCATTTCGTCGCAGGCCTCGGCACCAGCGGGACGTTCGTCGGAGTAACGCGCAGACTCAAAGAGCTGAATCCCGCGATCCGTTTCATCAGCCTGCAACCCGACGCTCCCTTCCACGGGCTCGAAGGCTGGAAGCACATGGAAACCGCGATTCGCCCATCCATCTACGACGACACCCTCGCCGACGAAAATCTCGAAGTTAGCACCGAAGATTCGTACCACCTGGTGAAAAGGATTGCGCGCGAAGAAGGCTTGCTCGTGAGCCCCAGCGCCGCTGCCGCGCTGCTCGGCTGCTTCCAGGTCGCAAAAAAGATTCCGCCCGATCAGCACGCCGTGATCGTCACGGTGTTCGCCGATTCCGCGGCAAAATATCTCACCGAGCGTTTCTGGGAAGAGTCTTAACCATGGCCACGGCACTCAGTTCCGACACAGCCCAGAAAATCCGCGAACATGGCGCGGAAACCTATCCGCACGAATGCTGCGGCGCACTCCTGGGCCGCGATCTCGATGCGAGCACCACGTCAGCGCCCGACGCCGTCAACCCTCCGTCGCGCGAAATCGTGGCGCTATTCCCGCTGGTGAATCGCCGCGACGATTCCCCGCGCAATCGTTTCTCGGTCACCTCAGACGACGTGCGCGACGCAGAAAAGGCCGCACGCGAAAAGGGCATCGACGTCGTAGGGTGGTATCATTCCCACCCCGATCACCCCGCCGCCCCGAGCGAATACGATCGCGACCACGCCTGGCCCTGGTACAGCTACATCATCGTCAGCGTAGCCAACGGCAAGCCACAAGACATGACCTCATGGCGCCTGCTAGACGACCGCTCAAAATTTAGTCCGGAAGCCCTGGAGATCCGCGAAAGCGCAAAAGCCTGACGTCCGGGTATTGCACCCGTCAGGGCACGGCTTCAGGCGTGCCGCAGAGTACAGCGACTTCTCAAGGCTTCAGCCGCTGAGGGAATTTAGAACTCAGCTCGCATCGCTGGCATGTTGGCAAGTTTTTGCTTAGACTTCCGTAAGGAGAACAAAATGGCGGTAAGAGTAATGATTCCAACGCCGCTGCGGGTCTACGCCGGCAAGCGCGATTCCGCCGAGTTCACCGCGGCCACGGTCGGTGAGGCTCTAGGCCACCTGACCACCCAGTTCGGCGACCTGCGCAAACACCTGTTCACCGAAGACGGCAAGCTGCGCAGTTTCGTCAATGTCTACGTCAACGACGAAGACATTCGTTATTTGGCGAAAGAGAACACCCCAACCAAAGATGGCGACACAATCAGCATCGTCCCCTCCATCGCCGGCGGCTCTTCTCCTTATTACTGTTGCCCCGCATCCTGTTGTTGTTGATCCTGCTCAACTTAAGTGCGCCGCGCGGCATTTGCATCGACTGGGACCGCGCATCATCTAATGCAGGCCAAAGTTCAACGAAACGCAACGATCAATAGTTCGAGGGATTCACAATGTCGACCAAAGTTCAGCCGTTAACTGCATCGCCCGCTGCGCAACCAGCCGCGACCAGCCTCTCCAACGAAGAGATCCTGCGCTACAGCCGCCACCTGATCATGCCCGAGGTCGGCATGGAAGGGCAGCTCAAACTCAAGAACGCCAAGGTGCTGCTGATCGGCACGGGCGGACTTGGCGCGCCGTTGGGTTTGTATCTAGCGGCTGCCGGCGTTGGCAAATTGGGCCTCGTGGATTTTGACGTCGTCGACTTCACCAATCTGCAGCGGCAAATTGCTTTTGGCACCGCGGATGTCGGCAAGTCCAAAGCGCAAGCGGCGCGCGCGCGACTTTCAGATTTGAATCCGGACATTCAGATCGAAGCGTTTGAAACGCAATTGACCAGCGCAAATGCGCTGGAATTATTCAAGGATTTCGACATTATAGTCGACGGAACCGACAATTTTCCTACGCGGTATCTCGTAAACGATGCGTGCATCTTGCTGGGCAAGCCTAACGTTTACGGATCTATTTTCCGGTTCGAGGGGCAGATTACCGTGTTTGGCATGCCGGATGGTCCGTGCTACCGCTGCCTGTATCCCGAGCCGCCTCCGCCGGGGCTTGTGCCTTCGTGCGCCGAGGGCGGCGTGCTGGGTGTGCTCCCTGGAATCGTTGGATCAATTCAGGCCATGGAGACGATCAAGCTGATTCTCGGGCGCGGCGACAGTCTCGTCGGCCGGTTATTGCTGTTCGATGCGTTGGGCATGAAATTCCGCGAACTAAAGCTGCGCAAGAATGCCAACTGCCCGATGTGCGGTGAGCATCGCACGATCAACAAGCTGATCGACTATTACGAATTCTGCGGCGTGCGCGGAGAAGAATCTCCTACGCCAGATCTGGCGGTTCCGGAAATCACGCCAAAGGAGCTGAAGTCGCGTCTGGATAAAGGCGACGATCTCTTCATTCTCGATGTGCGTGAGCCACACGAATACCAGATCTGCAATCTCAACGGAACGCTGATTCCACTCGGTGAATTGCCGCGCCGCGTCCATGAACTGGACACGTCGCGAGAGATCGTGGCGCATTGCCGCAGCGGCAAGCGTTCCGCCGAAGCCGTCGATTTCCTGCGCAAAGCAGGCTTCCGCAAGATCCTCAACCTGAAGGGCGGCATCCTCGCCTGGTCCGACGAAGTCGATCCCACAGTGCCGAAGTACTGAGTATTCGGTGTAGTGGCCGATCTTTAGATCGGTCCGACAATGTCCGACCGATTTAGCAAGCAATGACGGCCGGTCTAAAGACCGGCCACCACAACTGCTGTATGATCGACGGGTTTCCCAGGAGGGAAGATGGCGGCAACCAAGATCATCGTGAACCACAACGGCTCGATCCGCGTCGAAGGCGACTTCGAGATCGTCGATCCCGAAGGCCGCTCGTTCGGCTTGGCAGGCCGCACCGCCATCGGACTCTGCCGTTGTGGCCACTCCGCGAACAAACCGTTCTGCGATGGGTCCCACAAAGCGTGTGGATTTGCCGACACAGTGGCCGCCCGCGAATTGCCCGCCCCGAAGCCCAAGATTTAAGACCTCCGCCGAAGGCTTCCACTAGATAGGGAGATGAGCGTTCAGGCAGCGCGCGCCGCGGGAATGGACTTGAGGAAGTACCCACCCCGTAGGCCCATGATTAAATTAGAGATTCCCAATTTAGCCTGAGACGAGTCTCAGACTGAGAATGCATCTCATTTCGCCTCCCTGAGGCGATTCTCACGAATAAGTGTCCAAAAATGAATTAGATAGCTGGGCATACACACCGCTTTCTGCGTGATACCACTGTCTCGCCGAACCGATACGATCGTGCGCTGCAAGTTACCCCTCCAGTAAGTCAATAAAAGTCAGCAACTTACAAACCGATAGTTTCTGTGGAGAAGGGACACCGACGTGCATTTATCGGGGTTCGCAGGCTTTCTTCGGCATTTGGGGGATTTCGTGGGGCGTTGGGGCAAGATCATCGGGTTTCTGCGGCTTTCCCGCCTGGGGAGTGGAGCAGGCGTGGAACGCCGGGCGAGCATCGCGCCGAAAACGAGGGCGTCGCGCTGGCTGATCGCGTCCTGTTTTGCCCTGGTGGCTGTGTTCTTTGGCTTCATCTTCTATCTGCGACATGCAGGAATCACGGGAAGCGCGCAAAGCTATCTTTATCTTGAGGTTGGCGGCACGCTCATCAGCTTTTGCTATGCAGCCAACGCGCTGGTTCGGTTCCGTGGGACGCATGATCGCACGGCTCTGATACTGGCGTTTGGCTTTGTGCTTTCCGGGATCATTGAGACGGTTGGCTACTTTGCGTTGAACGCGCAGATGCAGGCGGGCCACGCGGTGCCGACGACGGTACCGATGGGCTGGATGGTGAGTCGCGTACTGCTGGCGGTGATGCTGCTGGCGGCCATCGGCGTTGAGCGCTACATGCCGACAGCGCGGCAACCCAGCCGGGAAACTGCGGGCGCGTTGCTGGTTGTTTTGTTGGCTGCCTATCTGACGAGTGCTGCGTTCCTCGCGGCGCCAGCGGCGCCGTTTTCCCATGCGGCGTGGATCCTGTCGCGTCCCTGGGACTTGCTTCCTGGAGTGCTGTTCCTGGCGGCGGCGGTTTGCTACCGGCAGCGTCTGGATCGTGACAAGAGCAGCAAGAATCCTGCAAGTCTGTATGAGTACTCTCTTTTTGCAGTGGCCTCACTGAACGTTGTTTGCCATGCCGCCGCGGCTTTTTCACGCCATATTTTCGATGGGCCATTTTTCGTTGCCGAATTGTTCAAGACCGCGAGCTATGTCGTGGTGCTTGCCGGGGCGTTGCTGGAGCAGGCGCGCTTGTTCGAACAAGTTCGCTCGATGGCCGTCAGCGATTCCCTGACTGGTTTGGCGAATTATCGGCGTCTCATCCACGTTCTGGAAACCGAGTTGGACCGTTCGCGGCGCACGATGCGGCCGTTCAGCGTGATCCTGCTGGACATGGATGGCCTCAAGGCCATCAACGATCAATTTGGGCATTTGACTGGCAGCCGCGCGCTGGTGCGGCTTGGCAAGGTTCTTTCGAACCATTCGCGCGCTATCGACACTCCCGCTCGCTATGGCGGGGATGAATTCGCACTGGTTCTGCCGGAGGCGAGCCGCGAGGTGGCTGCTCGTGTTGTTGCTCGTATTCGGGAACGTCTTGCGGCGGAACCCGAGCGGCCTGCGCTTTCGGTTAGCGCTGGCGTTGCCGCGTTTCCGGAAGACGGAGATACGCCGGAACAGCTTCTGGGGGCCGCGGATCGCGCACTGTACGGCATGAAGAACCGCGGCGGCAGCATTCAAAATCTCACGCGCATCGCGGCGTGCTTGTGAGGAATGACACGAGCATGTCACCCAGGAAGATTTTCTCGTTTCACCGCGCCGAACGCCGCATCCCGATGGAGATTCCTGTGGTGCTGGACGGACACCGGCAGACGCCGGGCGCGGAATCGACTTTTACAGAGAATGTGAGCGCGAAAGGCGCGCGGGTGGTGAGCACGCGCCGATGGGAAAAAGGGGAACCACTTACCTTTGTTTCGCGCACTGGAGAGTTTCGTTCGTTGGCTCGGGTGGCTTACTGCCAACCAATGCATGGCGACGGCTATGCAGTTGGAGTGGAGTTTCTCGATCCGGCGGGGCGATGGGTTGTTCAATCAAAAGAAAGCTCGGCCCAACGGCAGGGCGGATAGGAGGGGAACGCCTGGAACGGAAGACAAATAACTGGTGCAAACAAAAGAATAGGAGTTGAAGCGCCGCACGGAAGAGAAGGCCGGGCGGCGCTTCATTCTTTTTTGGGGAGAGATGAGGTCGGGAAGTAAGGAAGTAAAGAAGTAATGAAGTAAAGAAGGAGAAAAGCGTAGGAAAAAAGCGCCGGAAAAAGATTTAAGGCAGAGGGCTCAGAGATTGAAGCACAGAGGACACGGACCCTTTGTGCTGCTTAAGCAACAGCCTGGTACTGAGACCCATTTGTCTCACTTGTGTTTACCAGGCAATACGTCAAAGGGAGAGGCGATAGAGGCCGGGACGACGGTCATGCGTTCAGGGTTTCAGAAGCTTGAGAGACGCGAGCGTTGATTCATAGTCCAATTGTTTTGCGGTCGCTTCCGACTTTTGACTATTCATCGAGACAGAAAAAATAAACGGTTTCCCTCGCCCGGGGTTCATATAGGTTACGTACTCGTAGAATTGTCCGGGGACGTAAAAGACTTTTGTTAAGCCTGGATACGCCGGATTCCTCATAGCGATGTCTTTGAACCGAATTTTCGGGTATTGAGCCTTATAGGTACGGAGGTCGTCTTCTATGTCCGCAGAAATATTTTCGTCGATCTTGTCGTTTGAGTCGAACTCGGATTAATCCCGTGAGGCTTTCGGTCGGTTGTGTGGCTTCATGTAGAACGATGTTTGACTGAAATGTTTCGGCACTGGCAATATCCCCTTTCCAGCCAGCTGGTTCTTTTACGCTAAACAGAAAGTTGTCCCCGTAGACGAGCAACTGGTCCAACTTCTGTTGCGCGAAACTTGAGAAGGAAAGAGTGAGTGCAATAAGGCAGGAGACTCAGAATCGCGACATCGCGGTTGCTTCACCTGCGCTGTGATAGGGCACCTTTCGCACCTCAATTCCTCATTCTAAGAAGAGAGGTGAGATTAGGCCCAGTGTGTTCTTGTTATGGTGTGCCTACAAAACACAATCCACAAGTACGGTTTGCGCATTTATCAGGCTTGTGGCTCAAAGTTGCCTGGATCTTTCGTCTGTTTATTCGAGAAATTGGTTTCTCAAAGGTGGAATCTCCCCGTCCGGGTGGTGGGCGATTCTCTCAATCTGCTCTGCAATAGGCCGCCGGATCAACGCGTCTTCCGGTGCGTACTTCAGTGCATCCGAATACGCCCGCAAGGCCCCTTCGCGCGCGCCGCGCTTCAGCAACAGGTTCCCAAGCTCGATGTGGACAAAAAAGGCGGTGGGATCCATTTCCGTAGATTGCTGAAACGCCTCTTCTGCGGCGGCATCGTCCGGCTTATCCGCATAATGTTTTTCGATTCCATGGAAATAGAGAGCCGCAGCCGCATCCGCAGGCGAGAGAAAGGTTCCGCGGTAGACGAATACATTCCCGAATCGCGTCGCGGGAGTAGCCTCCCGAAGCGCGCGCCTATCCCAGAAAGTGCTGGGAGACAAGAATACGGATCTAACGAAAATTGTACCGGACCTCTGGGGCTGACTGAGTCGTTTCAGGTCACGCTGCATATCGCGGCCCAGGTACTCCACGTCCCGCCCCTTTAGTTCTTCATCGGAGGATTCGTAGATGAGGGTGGGCATCTCGCCCGCGGGTTTCAGAAACTTGCGGTAATAATCGACGATTTCTTTGGTGCGCTGGCCGAGGTCCACCCCCTCATCGCTGAAATACTTGTAGCCGTTCTTCGTCCCGCCCACGAATTCATTGAAGTACTCCCACGGCCGCAACACGGGCACCGCTGAGGCACAGGCCAGAACATAGGCCAGCACCGTCACTGCTATCAGGCTTCGTGAATACGAAGCCATCGCCCTCTCCACGAAAAGGCCAGTGAAGATCGACAGTAGAACCACCACCAGCAACGCATGTCGGATGCCTCCATACGTCGCTCCCCTTGCCAGAACGAGCAAGAACAGAATTGCCGCAGCAAGAATGACGCCCGCCGGAAAATTCCACTCCGCAGGCAATCTGCGCGCAAAAAACAGAATCAGGCCAAGGAGACTTAAAACGCTCAATCCGATCGGCAGTTTCATGGCGATCATCGCTGGGAAAAAGTATTTCGGGCCCTTTCGCACGTACAGTCGCCCAAAGATCAGTTGGGGATCCGGCCGTCCTTCCATTCCCGCGTGGACCGTGTCCGCGAAACCCCAAAGATAGGCCCGCGGCACGATGTGAGTTGCGGCCATTCCCGTCAGGACAGAATGGTAGAAAGGAGTATTCACGTCCCTGATCTTGTCCGCGAGCGGGCGATTGAAAGCTTCTTGCCCCCCACGGGTCTCCGCATATCGGAAGAAGTAAAATCCCCATAAAATTGCCATCCCTCCCGCCAAGACCGCTCCCACCTTCAACAGTCTTCGGCCTCTCGAATCGCCAACTTGCTGGACGGGCCGCCAGAACGCCAGCCACATTCCGATCAACGCAGCGCTAAGAAGCACCACGGGCGCGGAATGCTTGACCGCTAGGGCCAGTCCGAGAAACAGCGAACATGCCGCAAGGTCTGTCCATATCCAGTCGCGGAAGGCAAGTGTCGCCAGAACGATCGCCGTTGCCGATAGCAGTGCCACCGGCAGGTCCGTCATCACCACAGGCCAGTGCGCCGCCACTGTGGGGTCAATGATGAGAAACAGCAAGGCACCTAGCGCAACGCGGGCATCAAAACCTCGTCTCAGTGCAAATGCCAGTGAAACCAACAGCAGACTGTTCAGCACGAACATTGCTGCCCGAGCCCGCCTCTGAACCGAATCGGGATCATTCTTCTGGAAGACCGCGCTCTGCGTGAAGGCCCTCTCATCGGGTTTGTCGCTAAATTGACGCAGCGGTTCAAGCTTAAAGCCTGTCGCTGCAATCACGCTTCCCACCCAAAGCTTTACCAGTGGTGGATGCTCGGGATTAATCCGGAAATCTCTATCCTTTAGGTAGGAAACGCCCGCGGCAATGTGATACGCCTCGTCGAGCGTGAATCCATCGAGTCGCGTCGCTATCGCCGATCGCATAATCCCCAGTCCCACGAGCAGCAGCACTAGCCACACAAAGGAGTCGAACCCGATTTTGCGTTGACGCTTTGGATTTGCCGAGGATGTTGTAAGCGAAAAGATATGGAAGAGTCCCCGCATGCGCGTTCGTTCCCTTCGCGCGGCATCATAACAGTCGCGGGACGTGTAAGTCCCGATTAGTCAGGCTACTGGACAAGTGCCCACATGCGGGGATTCGTCGCCTTAGGCAACTAGGCGACCAAAATCATTTCTTTTTGGCGGATTGAGACCTAACTCAATCGGCTGCGTTTTCGCAACGACTTACGGGAGCCGAATTGGAGGGATCTGGCGGATGCCTGAGCCATTCGGTACATGGTGCCTTCTCCTACTCCAAGTCACAGGGCAATCACGAACTTGCTCTAGAGCAACGACAGCCAGAAGTCTGAATATTAAGATCTTCAAAACAGATTTCCCGAAAATCGACTGCAGACATTCCTTGCAGAGCGCCCGGATGATCCCAGAGGAGAACACGGTGATCGGTAATGTAAAATGGTTTAATAATGCGAAAGGATTTGGTTTTATCGGTCGGAATGACGGTCCAGACGTTTTCGTTCATTACTCGGGAATTTTAGGCGAAGGATATCGGACCTTGAAGGAAGGAGATTCCGTCGAATTTGAGATCGCAGAGGGTCCGGAGGGACCGCAAGCTGCCAACGTAAGGAAGATTAACCTAAAGAAGAACACATAGTAAGTACTCTCAAATGCCTCGTGACGCTTGCTCACCGCGAATTGAACGCTCATCGGTAGGGGCCGGATCGGGCGGCTATTCGACGCGGAGGGCACGCATGGGGTCGATTGTGGCGGCGCGCCATGAGGGAACAATGCAGGCAACCGCGGCGACGAACACGAGGACCGAGGCCGAGGCCAGCAGGGTCATCGGGTCGCGCGAGCTGCCACCTGCCCAGGACGTCAGCACGTGATCCAACAGAACGCTGAGTGTTATGCCGACCGCGATCCCAATCCCCAGCATCACACCTGTGGAAGAAAGAACCAACCGCACAATGCTGGCCCGCGGAGCACCGAGAGCCATGCGAATGCCGACTTCCTGAGTGCGCTGGGTGACCGCGTAGGATACAACGCTGTATAGGCCGGTCGCCGCAAGTACCAACGCCAGAATCGCAAACAACGAAAAAAGCGTGGCGATGAAGCTCTCCTTTCCCCAGCCTTGCGTGTCAAGCCACCACGTCAGAGTGTGATCGTTGCCCACCACCAATTCAGGGTTGAGTTGGCGCAAGCGTTCCTTAATCGCACGCGTCACAAGTTCGGGGTTACCCGTCGTGCGGATGAAGAGAGACTCATCGGTGGGGAGCACAAAGCTGTAAGGCAAGAACACTGCAGGCTTCACCGGGTGATCGAGCCCGTCATTACGCGCGTCGCCGACAATGCCGATGATTTGTAGCCAGTCGTCCGGGGCCTGCGCGACGAGCAGATTAGGTTGCTCAACCTTGAGCCTGGAGCTGCGGACGCTCTGGCCAATGGGGTCGCCGTCGGGGAGAAATTGCCTTACGAAAGCCTGATTGACCACGGCGACGTGGGCAGCGCGCATTATTTCGCTCTCGTCAAAGACGCGGCCCTTCAACAGAGGAATGCCCAGGGTGAGAAATTCGTGGGGGCTTGAAAGAGCGAGGATGGCTTGCGCGTCGGTCAGTCCGGGCTTGCCCTGGACCTCGACATTGGCGCGAAAGCCTCCGAAGGGAGGAAACCAGCTGTTCGAAACGGTCGCGGTATCCACGCCGGGGACTTCCGTGATGGTTTTGCGCACCAACTCCTGAGAATTCAGGCGGCCTTGCCAGGTGGGATTGGAGCCCTTGGGGAAACCAACATTGATGGCCAGAACGTGGTCGGGATTGAAACCGAGGGGCGTGTGAGTTCGCTCGACAAAGGCTTTCATCGCGGCGCCCGCCCCGGCCATGAGGAGAAGAGTGAGAGCGACCTGTCCAGCGATCAACAGGCGATGGACATTGCGGCTGTGACCGCTGCCAGAGTGCTTGCCGGAGTTGGCTTGAATCAGATGGCTCACCTGGGGTCGAGAAAGTTTCCAAGCCGGCGAAATGCCGAAGAGAATGCCGGTGACCAGAGCGACGGCGGCGCTAAAGACGAGCACGACGGCGTTGACGTGAATGGCGGCTTCGTGGGGGAAAGAGTACAGGGGCAGCATCGCGACGATGGCGTCCACACCTTTGTACGCTGCCAAAACGCCGAGTGCCGCACCGGTGACCGAGAGCAGCAGGGATTCCGTGAGCAGTTGACGAATCAAACGGGTGCGGCTGGCGCCGACGGAGACACGAACGGCCAACTCCTGCTGACGCGCAGTGCCGCGCGCCAGAAGCAGGATGGATACGTTGGAGCAACCGATGATCAGTAGCGCGAGGACCGCTCCGAAGAGCAACACCAAGGTACCCGCGAATTTGCCGAGGACTTCTTCATTGAGACTGACGACCTTGGCGTGGCGCTCCTGAGGATAGTTCTTGTCCAGCTTGGCGAAGCTGTCCGCAAGAACCTGGAACTCCCCTTCGGCCTTCTTATAAGGCGTGCCGGGCTTCAGCTTGACGAAGGACATCCAGTAGTCATGGGGATCGGCGTTCGGTACGCCGAGGAGATAGACATCGGAATCACCCCAGGTGAATCGGGGCGGAACGACGCCAATAATGCTGTAAATCTTGTGATCAAGTTCCAACGATTTCCCGACGATGTCACGGCTGCCGCCAAACTGACGCTGCCAGAACAAATAGCTGAGCACCGCGACCGGTGCAGGGTTGCCGTTGGGTGCATCGCCGGAACCGAATTCGCGGCCGAGGACCGGAGGAACGCCCATGTACTCAAAAAGGTTCGGCGAGTAGATGCCAACGTTGACGGAAACGGGAATCTCGGCGCCGGTCAAGTTCTGTGTCCCGCCCTGCTGTAAGAACACGTCATCTACCGAGGAGACTTGGCGAAGCTGCTGGTAGCCCGTGCCGGAAACGAAGAGGAGAGGACCACGGTCGGACTTATCGCGCAGCTCGATATGGACCATGCGGTCGTTTTCCTTGTAAGGATAAGGGTCCACGAGAACGCCGTAGACCACGCTGAAGATGGCGGTGGTTGCGCCGATGCCGAGCATCAGAGAGACAACGCAGGTGACCACGAAGCCGGGTGACTTCCGAAACTGACGGAAAGCGAAGTGGAGGTCTTGGGTGAAGGTATTCATGAAGTGTCCCCTCAAGAGACGGCATTGTTCACCTGTATAGACGTATAAAAAGCTTCGTGGATAGATACGATTCTAGCGGGGTGAAAGTTCCTGCGGCGGGCGTCGGAACAAGTGCCCGGAAAATGGAGTTTCGCCGAGGGAAACCTCACAGTCGTCTGAGGGATACAGGCCTCCCATCCGAATGGTTTCCTACGACTTAAGATCAACTGTTTGTGGTTCGGCTAGATCGGTGTCGGAATAGCGATAGATGAACTTATGCCCGCGCCGGATCAAGGGATGTTCGAACACCACCCAGGAAATCTTGGCAAATGCATACGTCAAAAAAAACGCAAACAGCGAAACGGCGGCTCCTGGAAGATCGTAAATTCGGGGCAAGGAATGGAGCACTATGCGGTGAGAGAGATGAAGGATTGCAAGGTGAATCAGGTACATGCAGTAGGAAAGCTTGCCCATCTCCCGCAAAAGACCTAAACGAAGAAAGGAAGCCCACGCTCTATGGGGCTCCAACAGGCTGAATAGCAGCAGGCCCGTGAATAGCATGGCCAGCCACGTAAATCCGAACGCGCCCATGGCCAGCGTGTAGGGAACAAACATCCACTTAATAAAAAACGGGATCGCCGACGCTAGAACGGCTAGCACAAGCAAGAACCAGCGGCGGTTCATTTCGTACCATTGCCGGACGCTTCCATCGCGCCAGTAAATCGCCGCGAGAACCCCAAACGCCAAAGAATCGGCGCGGCAGGGCATCCACACGTACATCGAAGTTCCTCCGTTGGGCAAGAAGCGATAGACCAATACGCGCAAGATTGGCGCGGCCACGACCGTCGCGAGCAAAACTTTTTTCAATGCCTTGCCAGACAGGACCCGGATCAACGGCGGGGCCACGAGGTAAAACTGCTCCTCCACTCCCAGCGACCAGGATGGCGCCAGCCAGGTCCAAATCAGCGAACCAAAGGGAAGCTGAAGATAGTTTTGTAGAAATAGATAAAACAGAGGAATGGTGTGAAATGCCGAGAACCCGATAGGCATCACACGCGATACCGCTTCTCCGGCTACCACTGCCACCAGGACAAATAGCGTGATCCAGAGATAATAGATGGGAACGATGCGGTGCAGCCTGCGCAAGTAGAACACGCTGAAATAGTTGCTTGCGCCGCGCGCCTCCAGCAGGATTCCTCCAATCAGAAATCCCGAAAGTATGAAAAACAGGTCAACCCCGGCCCACCCCAGCCGAAAAGCGGACCCAAATCGATAGAGCAAACTTCCAAATGGCCCGTGATTCGAGTCATTCAGGAAATGCAGGCCAAGCACCAAAAGAATTGCCAAACCTCGCAGCCCATCAAGCTGCGGAATTCGCGATGCGCCTGTTCCTTCTTCAGCCATGATGAACCGAGCTAAGCAATTCCGAGTCGAGTTATTGTACAGAACCGGTCTCACTTAATTGGCATGGGCCAAGATTGTCTCTGAAAAACCAGTTTGCGATGTGACGGATCGATGGGTGCCGGGCTGGGGCGCAGCAGTGTTGCGGCCCTACAGTGTGGTGTCAATCGGCGGATGATTTGGGGCTGACGAGGTTAGGGATCCGTAGACGCGGAGCATTTCGTCGACCATTTTAGCGGCGGAGAATTTTTGTTCGATGCGGGTGCGCGCGGCTGCGGCGATTTGTTTGGCTATGGGGGGATTGCGGAGCAGGGTTGCGGCGGCGTTGCGTAGGGAGGTTTCGCTTCCGAGTTCGGCGAGGAGACCGCTTTTGCCGTGTTCGATGATTTCGCCGAATGCGCAAGTCGAAAAGGCTACCGAAGGGACGGCGTAGCTCATTGCGGCGAGGAGCGAGGTGCCGAGGCCTTCGAAACGGGACGGGAACAGGAAGACGTCCAGAGCGGTGTAGACCGGCTCCATCGCGGTTACGAAGCCGGCAAAGATTACGGCGTTGCCGAGGCCTAGCTGGGTTGTCAGACGCTCAAGCCTAGGGCGGTCGGGGCCATCTCCGGCTAGAAGCAATCGGGCTTGAGGAAATTCTTGGCGAAGATCTGCCAGGACGCGAATCAGTGAGTCTTGTCCCTTGTCGGGCAACAGAACGCCGACGCATCCGAGGAGCGGGGAGTCGTCGGTGACGCCCCACAGGAGGCGTGCTTCGCGCCTTACTTCGTTCGGAGGGAGGCGGGGGATTTCGACGCCTTCGTACACGACGGTCATCTTTTCCTGGTCTATGCCGGAAGCTGCCAGACGTTGGGCGACCCAGCCAGAGACGGGAAGGATGCGCGCGGCTGCTCGATAACGCGAGAGGGCTAAAGCGCTTTTGCGAATGGGATAGCCGACGCGGCGCGAGATTACAAGAGGTACACGGTTGTGAGTCCTGGCGAGCCAGGTTGCCGTGACGGCGTGAGCTTCATTGGCGTGGACGATGTCGAACCGGCCGGATTTCGAGAGTTCCGAAATCTTGAGGGCCGCCGAAATCCTGGAGAAACGAGGCGAGATACGATGGACTTGGATACCCCTGGCTTTAGCGCGATCGCCCAGAGCCGAGCCTTCCGGGGAAACCAATTCCGCAGTGTGACTTCGCGCCTGGAAGCCTTCCAGCATCAGGAGGGCCTGGTTTTGGCCGCCGCGCCATTCCGTGTCCAGGTCAACGAGGAGAATATTCACGAATTGGCCGCTCCGGTGCCGCGGCCCCTTGCCGCGATCAGCTTGCCGAGCTTGGCGTATTTCAATCGCACGGAGCGCGCCGCCATGTGTGCGATGAGAGCACCTCGATAGCCATCCAGGAATCCGCCGCGCAGCACGAAATTCTGAAACCAGCTCCAGGGCGTGGCGAACCAGAGTGCGCCACGCCACCTACGCTTGCCCTTCGCAAACATCTGCTGCGCGGCCAGCGTGGAGTAGCGCTCGACATTGGCCTCGTGCTCTTCGAAGGAATGCACCGTGTAGTGCAGCAGATCGCCGATCAGGCGGCCAGGCTTCCCGTCAAATCGCAGGGCCTCGTGAATGATGCCGGAAAATTGGGCAGCGCCGCGGCGGTACAGGCGGCGCTGAAAATCGGGATACCAGCCGGAATGCGCGATCCACGCGCCTAAATACCAGGTTTTTCGCGACACCTCGTAGACGGGATGCTCGGGCTTGCGTTTCTTCCAGTCCAGCAGGGAGGTGTGCAACAGGCTGCTGAGTTCCTCGTCGGCATCCATGGAGAAGACCCAATCATGGGCGGCGCGTTCGGCAGCAAAATTCTTTTGTTCCGCATAATTTGTCCAGGGACGGGAAAAAACCGTGGCACCGTGATCCTCAGCGATCTCTGGGGTGCGATCCGTGCTTCCGGCATCCACGACGACGATTTCGTCGGCGACTCCGGCGAGGGAGGCTAGCGCCCGAGGCAAATTGTGTTCCTCATTGAGTGTGATCAGGCAGACGGAGATGCGGTTCATCGCAGGTAGGCGAAGAGCTTTGACTGAGATTCAGTATCTCACAATCGAGAGGTTTCGCAGGCGAGCGTGGCGTTCGTGTTTAGTGTGGGCAGCGCCGGGCGGGGCGAGCCCCGCCCCTACAAAGAGAGTCCGGATGGCGACCGGCGTGGCGGCGGCCCTTGACGGGCGGGTGAGTTTACTTTGGCTGGAAGGAGACGCGCAAGACGGTTTCGCCGATGCGGAATTGGGCGTCATTGACGAGCATAGCCGCGCGCACGCGTTCTTCCTCGTAAAAAGTGCCGTTGGTGGAGTCCAAATCGCGCAGATTGACATAGTTTTCGCGAACCTCGATGACGCAGTGATGGCGAGAAACCTCTGGGTCTTGCAGCGCGATATCCGATCCTTCGCGCCCGACCACGACGCGGGGTTTGGATAGTCTATGGGTGGCGCCTTTGCCAGGGCCGGAAACGATCGTCAGGATCACGCTTTGCGTTGCCGGAAGCTTCACATTGTCGTCGGGCTGCAGGAGATTCCTGGCGGAACCGGAGCCATCGCCGCGCGCAAATGAAGGCAGCGGGGAGATGACCATGGTGGCATTCGGATGGCGTCTGGTATCCACGACCGTCTTCATGCCACATTTGGCGCAGTGAAATTGGACCTTGGGATGGGCGCCCACGTCCGCGTCTCTGAGCACGTGTTCTGTGCCACAGTGGCTGCAGGCTGCTTGCATGGGTTGAAATTAGCATGTTTGCGGTGCGCTTGAGGGAGTGCGCTGGCGGGCTTGTTGCAACGGTAACTGCGATGCGAAAAGCGGCGGTCGTGGGGAGCACGTCGGGGGGGGCATCGCGGCTAAAGGCGCCCGCTTCGGAAAGCGGCCGCTACATAGGCCGCCACATGGGACTACTACTTGAATGCGATATGCTACGATTATAAGTTCGGAGTCGGATAGGAGAGCACGCCTTGGCCGAGCATATTTCGCGCAAAGAGTTGAAACAGGACAAGATTCACGACGCCTTTGAGCATGGGGCGGAGGCGGTCTATTCGCACAAGCAGGTGGCGCTGGTGGTGCTGCTGGTGGTTGCGGTGATCGCGGCGGGATATGCGGCTTGGAGTGTTTACACGGACCGGCAGACGGCGGCGGCCTCCGCGGCCTTCGATACGGCGATGAAGGCTTACACGGGTCGTATTGGCGCGGCTGATCCCGCGGAGCCTGGTGAGGCGACCTACCCGGACGAGGCGGCGCGCTCTAACGATGCGGAACTGAAATTTTCCATGGTGGCCGACAAGTATCCGAACACAAGTCCGGGACGCCTGGCGCGTTACTACGCGGCGCTTTGCCTGGAAGACCAGGACCGTCAGAATCAGGCCCTGGAACAATTGAAGAAAATCAGCTCCGGCAGCGACAAGGAGCTTGCGAGCATGGCGGAGTATCAAACCGCGGTGATTTACTCGCGAACGGGCAAGACCGACGACGCCATCAAGATATTTCGTGGGCTGGCGGACAAACCGTCGGTGTTCGTGCCTCGTCCGTTGGCATTGTTAGAGCTGGCAGGCGCGCTGCGGCAGAGCAATCCTAAGGAAGCCGCCAGCGTCTATCAGCAGGTGAAGAAGGAATTTCCCGAGTCGGCTATTTCGGAAGAAGCGGATCGCGGCTTGGATACCATCGCGCCGAAATCCTAGGATGACTGGTTCGTCGTTCGCGCGGCCGGACGGCGGAGAGATCTGCGAATTAGCGTAGGTGGGACACAACCCTTCGAAGCTCAGGGCAAGCAAGAGTGTCCGTGCTACTTACGGCGGAAATCCACGGAGCGGCCCATCGAGTCTGGTTTCACACTTGCGGCTTGGGCTATGCACGCGAATGAGTCGCGCGGCCGCCGCTATCCCGAACCCCTGCATCGTTACCGCAGCGAATACGCGCGCGATCGCGACCGCATCGTGCACGCGCGGGCGTTTCGGCGTCTGGAAGCAAAGACGCAGGTCTTCACTACGCGCTTCTCCGATCATTTCCGAAACCGGCTAACGCACACGATTGAAGTGTCGCAAATTGCTCGCACCGTGGCTTCGGCGCTGGGATTAAACGCGGAGCTGGTCGAGGCGCTGGCCCTGGTTCACGATATTGGCCACCCGCCGTTCGGTCATGCCGGTGAACGCAAGCTTGACGAGTTGATGCGGTTGTACGGCGGGAGTTTCAATCACAATCGACATGCGTTGCGCATCGTGGAGCAGTTCGAGCAGCGCTATCCGGATTTTCCGGGTTTGAATCTCACGTTCGAGGTGCGCGAGGGCATCATCAAGCACTCCCGGGAATATAGCGCGAAAGAATTTCCTCAGTTTGCCGAATACCTTCTGGATATGCGGCCGCCGCTGGAGGCGCAGTTGATTGATTGTGTCGACGAGATTGCGTACAACACCGCTGATCTCGACGATGCGCGAGAAGCGGAGCTTTTGGACCTGGATGCTTTATGTCGCGAGGTGCCGATTTTTGGGGAAGCTTACGCGAAGGTGGAAGCGACACATCCTTCAGTGCGCGAAAAGCTTAAGTTCAACGAAGCGCTTAAGCATGTGCTCGATCAATTGGTCACCGACTTGATTGAAACGACGCATCGGCGTGTGCGTGAGTCCAGGGTCGCTACGATCGAGGATGTCCGGCGGCTGCCAAAGCGTATTGCGGGGTTCAGTGAATCGTTTGGAGCGCGCAATGGGGAGCTCAAGCGGTTCTTGTTTGCGAATATTTACGACCGGCCAGAGATCACCGAGGATCGCGACCGTTCGGTGCACTGCCTCGAGGAGCTTTTCCGCTACTACCTGGCTTCGCCCGGGTCGATGCCGGAACCACACGAAGAGATTACGCGCACCGACCCACGGCACGTAGTTGTTTGCGATTACATCGCGGGAATGACAGATCAATTTCTGCTTCGACAATACCGCCAGTGTTTTGGCGCAGCGGTTACCGCTAATCCGTCCGCTTAGGACGACCCACCCGAATTTTGTGGAGCGCGCTTTGCTCGGTACCGTGCCCGGACTGAGAGAGAGCAGACTGCGCCGATGGAACGCGGTTGAAGGGGACTCTAAACCCGCACCCTTTGAAGATGCAAATCCAAAGGGTGCGGCACCCGGCCGGTCCTTCCACTACGGCGAGTCACCCGAATAGAGGAGAGGAATTTTCCGCGACGCGGTCTGACTAGGTACAATGCAGAGGCTGGGGCGAGTTCTACGCGATCCGCCTTTTCTGAGGACGTGACTGTGTTCAAGGCGCTGGGAAAATCACTTTCTATGACACCGGCGCGGATATGCGTGTTTTTTTTGCTTAGCCTGACCAGCACGGGGTTTGCGTCCGGGCAAGTATCGTCCCTTCTGCCCGCATCGAAGCCCGCCTCGTCGCAGCCCGCTAGTCCGACGGACCCGCTCGGGCGCGATACGCCCCGTGGAACGCTGCTTGGATTTGCCCACGCCGCGCAGGACGAGAGCGAACGAGCCATCGAGTATTTCCAGCCCGCGCCGAAAGGCCACCGGAACACTCCCGCGGAGGAGCAGGAACTCGCGGCGCAGTTGGTTACTGTCTTGAATGCGAGATTTTCGGTGTCGGCTCTCGGATTGATCAGCAACGATCCGGAAGGGCGCGGTGATGATCAACAGCCGCGCGATCAGATGAGGGTCGGCGGAACGCGCGGACTGAGCGAGGCGTTTCCCATTACGCTCGTGCGTCTCCAGGATCCGCGCGGCGCAAAACTTTGGTTTATTTCGCGGCAAACGCTGGATGAGGTGCCTGAGGTTTACGACTCCCTGCGGTTTCCTCGATTGGAAAAAGATCTGCCCATCTATCTGGTCAGGAACCGTCCGCTGGGCATGCCGGCCTGGCAATGGCTCGCGGTGGTTCTGTTGGCGCCTGTCGCCATGGCATTGGGCTGGGCGCTAGCGTTAGCTATAAGGACCGTCTGGCAGCTAGCGCGACGCGTTCGCGGGCTTACTCCACTTCCGCCACAGCCGATTCGGCGCTTTGGCCCGGGTGCCATGCTGCTGGCGGTGATCATTCACTATATTTTTGTCGCCGAGATCGGAACTTCGCTGCTGTACCGCCAATACTATGGACGCGTCATCCTGGTGTTGTTGGCGTTTGCAGTGTACTGGGCGGTCTTGCAGGTAACACATTGGGTCTTTCGAGAAATTTCGCGACGGCTCACCGAGAGAGGAATGCTGGCGGAACGCTCGCTGGTTTCGTTGTCACGGCGGGTCCTGGATGTGATGATTTTTGTCGCGATTGTGCTGATTGTTTTGACCCGGATGGACGTCAACGTTACGGCGGCACTTGCGGGTCTTGGCATCGGCGGTCTGGCGATCGGCCTTGGCGCGCAGAAGACCTTTGAAAACTTGCTGGGCGGCATTTCCATTCTGACCGACAAAACGATTGTTGTGGGGGACGCCTGCAAAATCGGCGATCGTGCTGGGACGGTGGAGGACATCGGATTACGCTCGACGAAAATCCGCACGGAGGAGCGCACGTTGGTGTCGATTCCCAACGGCACCGTGGCGACGGCCACTCTCGAAAACTTTCGCTACCGCGACAAGATTCTTTGCAAGCAGACGATACGTTTGCGGTATGACCTCTCACCCGATCACTTGCGCTACGTCCTTGAGCAAGTGCGCGAAGTGCTGGTTCAGCATGCAAAGGTGGAGGAATCGACTGCGCGCGTGCGGGTGATGCGCTTTGGTGAATACGCGATTGAAGTGGAACTCTACGTCTATATTCTGGAGCGCGACTACCCTACATTTCTGGCGACGCAGGAAGATTTGCTGCTGCAAGTGATGGAGACGCTGGAGCGGACCGGCGGGACAGTGGCGCTGCCGTCGCAAACGACCATGGTCACGCAGGATGCCTGGGTGGATCCTGAAAAAGTGGCTGCGGCGCAAAAGGCGATGGGGAAGAGCCAGGCTCTCGGTGTGTCTAGCGCTGGACGTTCGGAACTCACGCCCGACGGCGGGGCCAAAAAGCCCTGAGTTGCACCGCGATTTCTAGCCAGAGCCTGGCGTACAGGCTCGGCGAATGATGCATACCGCAAACTCCTTAGAAAATCATACGAGGCGCGTGCAAGAAATAATCATCTTCTTCTAAACCGTCGTCGCCTTTCGCGCCCACTCCAGTAGCCGTAATACTCGCAAAGAACACAAGTTACGTCTCTTATGCACCAGGCTAGTCCACCCGCACACAATGGCACGCCGCTTGCACACTCCGAGAACGTCGCTCCCAGGCCTGCCGGAAATGCCCGCAGCTTTTTTATGGGCAGCTTACGGAGGAGATGCGATGAGCACGATGGCAGCAGTCGAGACCCAGATATGCGAGACCTACGAAGGGTTGCTCGAAGAGTGCGAGACCGCGCGCCGAGAATGGAACCAGCGGCGGGCGGAGATTTCTGAACTTGGCTTGCGTGGAAAGGGAATCGACGATGAGCTTCGGTGGTTGCAAGCGAGATTTGCTAAATCCTACGCGATGGCTCGCAATCACTTACGCGATTGCGGCCGCTGTCAATCTGCGGGAGGAACTGACCACACTGCTGGTGATGAGAGCCATGGTCGCGTCTTCGCTGAGTTCCGTGACTCGTCTTTTTCCAGCGCACAGTTCACTGGCGTCTAAGATCACGTCGGCGTTTATTTCTTCTTGAAGTTTTAACCTGACCAGATTTATTGCTCTCCGAATGTGTTGCATGCGGCGATCGAGCCGCTGTCCAGTCCCTTGCTGAACCAGGACATGCGCTGCTGCGATGTGCCGTGAGTGAAGGAGTCCGGCGAGACATGGCCTGTGGACATTTTCTGCAGACGGTCGTCTCCGACTGCGGCCGCAGCACCTAGTGCGGATTCGACGTCGCCCTTTTCGAGGAGTCCTCGCTGCTGCGTCGAATGTGCCCAGATTCCTGCGAAACAGTCCGCCTGAAGTTCGAGCCGCACAGAAGAAGAATCTGCGCCACGCATGCTGCCTTGTTGCGCTTTCCGCTCAATGCCGAGAATATTCTGAACGTGATGTCCCATCTCGTGGGCGAGCACGTAGGCTTGAGCGAATTCCCCTGGCGCGCCAAAGCGCCGCTTCAACTCATCGTAAAAACCTAAATCGATGTAGACCCGTTCGTCTCCCGGGCAATAGAAGGGGCCGGTGGCGGATTCGGCGCCGCCGCAGGCGGATTGGGTGTAGTCGCGGAACAGCACAAGTTTGGCGTGGTGGTAAGGGCGGCCGGTTTGTTGCGGGAGAATCTGCGTCCAGGTGTTTTGCGTATCATCCAGTACGAACGAGACAAACTGAACCAGGGGTTTTTCGGATGCATCGCGCGCCGGGTCGGGCTGGCTGACAGTCGCCGGCCCTGGACTGCCTCCGCCCCCAAGCAGCGCGAAGAAATTCTGCCGGAAGATGAGGCTCAGCACCAGCACGACGAGCGCGCCGCCAATTCCGAGGTGCATCCCGCCGAACTGAAACCCTCCGCCTCCACCGCCGGAATCGTCGCGGCGATCTTCGATGTCCTGGCTTTCGCCACCGGGTGTCCAGCGCATGTTGTTCTCCTCGGTGCTGGGAAGCAGAAATGGTAGCACTTGGAGAAGCGGGAGGGAACGCACGGAAACGCACAATGGGAATGCTGAGGAACCTCGTCGCACTTCAGCGATTGCGCTGGCGTTGCTTACGCATGTTGGTCCCGGCGGGCGCGAGAGATCTTAGGGCTTGGTTTGCGAGGGCAGAACTTTTGTGTCCGTCTGCCTGAAATCGAAGCGCACCAGCCATTCACTAGGTACGCGCTGGTCCGCGACCTTTGCCGGAGCGAAATCCCAGCGCTTGGCGGCTTGAACGGCAGCGTCGCCGAAAAACCTACTGGGACTGGAAGCCGGCTCGGCCGCAGTAACGGTGCCTGACGCATCGACATGGACTTTTACAATGACGCGCACGGTGCCGTGGATCGTACTTCTGGATTTGGCGGAAACCTCGGGAAGCACTTGATTCAGAACCTCGCCTTGGGTAACTGGTCCCGCAAGCGCACCGCTAGTTGCTTTCGCAGGGTCTAAGGAAATCGGGTCGGAATGAACAACCGCGGACGAAGTAGCGGCAGTCGAACCGGCGCCAGAATCCGAGGCGGCGTCCTTCTTCAACAATTGCCTTTCGCTGGCGGTCTTCAGCGAATCCTGTGATGAACCCTGCGAAGGCTGAGGTGCCGCGCGTTGTGGAAGCCCTGGTAGCGCGTGGTCCGTCGCCGGTTTTTTCTGTGATGATCTCGGTTGGGGCTCAGAGGTCGCAGATGTCAGTGGCGCATCAGGCTGGACTGCAGGATGGCTAGATGCAGAAGTGTTATCTGCTTCGTTTTGACGATCGCGTAGTCTCGGGATGGCGAGCATGGCGCCGAGTGTTAGCGCTACCAGGACAGCAACGACGACGTAGTAAGAGCGGTATGACGGGCCTTTTCCTGTGACCGACTGACTTTCGAGCACGTGGTGCTTTGACGGATGCAGCGGGGAAACGGTCGAGAGTGGAACGGACAACGGGTCGACAGAAGCAGCAGGTTTCGTCGCCCCCGCAGTCTCGGACTCCGCCGCGACGGACGCAATACGTGATGGCTTGACCACCACAGGCTTGATGGGATCCGGTATGGCGGGCACGGAAACTTTGGGTGCGGGCGGATTGAGCCGCGCAGATATTTCCGCAACAGTCCACCGGCTCTGCGGATCTCGCCGCAAACTATGCCCCGCAATATCCAGGAAGGGCTGCGGCACGGAATCGGAGACCTGTAACTCCTCTTGGTCTTCTTGCTCCGGCACGTGCTGCGTCAAGGTTTCGACCAGGGTCACTCCGAGCGACCAGACGTCTCCGGCAGGCGAACAGGATCCCGCCCCTTCTGGGGCCAGGTAAACGTCGGGCTTCCCGAGGCTGATCTGAGGCTCCCCGATGCGCGACAGGGAATCGCTCGAGAGCTTCAATTGATCGTCAATTGCCAGGATGTTCCCGGGCCTGATGCGGCCATGCACGAAGCCTTTTCCATGCAAATGCGTCAGGGTTTCCAAAAAAGGCTCCAGCATGTCGCGCGTTTCCGCGGGTGACAGCGCGCGTTCCGGAAGGAATTGCGCCAGGTTCTCGGGGGCATACTCCATCACGACATACAGCAGGTCCATTCCGGCAAGGTGGCAGCGGCCGCTCTCGAACAGACGAATCAGATTCGGATGGGAAATCTGCGCCGCCTGCTTCCAACGAGACAGTTGGATCTCGGGGTTCGCAGGTTCCGCCTGAACGAATTTGATCGCGGCCCGTTCCGATTTGGTCTTTCCGCGCTGCGTCAAAAACACGACGCTATGGTCGGAGCCGCCCAAGTGCTCCAGCAGCGTGAATTCCCCGTCAATAACTTGGCCTTCGCAATCCTTCCAGCTATCGGACATCGTTCACCCCCAGTCCGTTCACAACGGCAAACACCATCATACTCTCGCAACCCAATTGGCAATCCTGTACGGAAGTTCAGGTCGACATTTGGTTACGTGGGTGGTGCCTGGCTGGGACGGGTGCTTGACGCATGGAGAATGGCTTAAGCGCGCAGGCGAGCGGAGCCGCTGACGAAGGGGTTGCCACGTTCGTAGAACCGCAGCAGCCTATCCGCTGCACGGGTAATGCCTATGCGCGGGCTGATGCCTAACCGGCCAGCCAAAGGCTTTTCGCTGCCAGCCCGGTTACGCAATCCGGAGAGCGCTCCGAGCCAAAGAGGTCCCGGAGCGCACAGATCGACGCCATCGACGCGCCGATCGATCTGCAGCGCGGAGGCCAGGCGGCCGGGTCCGCGGGTCAGATCGAGGAGGCGAGTAGTCGCTCGGTTCTGCTCCATTTGGTGGATGCCCTCGATGGGTTCGAGCGCACGGATCAGAACACCGCCTCCCACTCCGGGAATTTCGCTGCTGACATTGAGCATGAAATGATTGCCGTAGGTGAAATAGATGTAAGCGTGGCCGCGCCGCAGAAACAGTGATTGATTGCGCGGCGTCGGCCCGCGAAAGTGATGCGCGGCGGGATCGCGCGGTGGATAGGCTTCGGTTTCGACGATGCGCCCGGCCATTCTGCCCGAAGGAAGCTCGCGGACAATGATCTTACCGATCAAGTACCATGCCAACGCAATGGTTCCCGCCGGCAGTTCGCAGCGTCGCAGGCGCCGAATCAGAACTGGCTTGGAGGGGCAAGGGCTGGTTGTGGCGGTCTCGGCAATGCCGTGTCGACGGGAGCTCACGGCGTCCATTTTACCGGATTCGCATAAGTGTAGATGCCCGGCGTAACTCCATGGAGTACTGTATTTCCGGTACGCTCGGAAGATGGTTCAATTTCAGGCAGCCTGAGAGAAGTGGTGTAAGCTGGGAGGTAGAAGGCGTTCCGTTCATCGGTTGACGGCGAAAACCCTGAGGATTTGATTGTGGAGCGCCAGAAGTATAGATTTCCACAGGGTGGGGACGAAAAATCCCGATTTGATCCTTTTGGAGAAAAAATTATCAATGTCAGATCAGGCCTGGTCGGATAGAATTAAGGGCCGTGCCTGCTGCGCTAATAGGCAAAGATCTTCTGCCCCCCTCTTGCCTTCGCCTGCGCAGTTGTTAAGGCGGAACTGAACGTGGAAGCGACAAGACAAGACAAGCGCTCGATCATACGCAGACGAACGCAACAACTCGTTTACCTGGAGCTCGGGAAAGAGAATGGTGGCGTCATGCTGAATCTTTCCGAGCATGGCTGCGGATTTCAGGCCATCACGCCGGTGAAGTGCGGCGAGACCCGTTTTGGCTTCCAGATCAATGGCGGGCGGCGAATTGCGGGCGACGCGGAGGTAGTTTGGGCGGATGAGGCCGGAGTCATGGGCGGCCTGCGATTTTTGAATCTTCCCGCGGAAGCACATCGGGAGATCCGCCTGTGGTTAGAGGAAACCAACGCTCCGGTGGAACATGGGTTCGCACCAGCCGCAGCGGCCGCATTTGAAGGTGGTGCGCGGCGTTCGCGTGCAATGGGCGCCGAAGAGGCCCCCGCACCAATAGCGAATACGCGCGTGGCAGTGGAGGAACCGCCCGTGCCGCCAGCGTGGGCGAATTTGCGGGCTGGCACTTACCCGCCCATCGACGACGGGCGATACGGGTCGCCTTACCTGGGCGATCACCACGCAGCGTTTGGAAATCCGCATCGCAAGTCCGCCGCAGTCTGGCGCGGAATCGCCCTGGTAACGACGCTGGTCGCGCTGGCGGTACTGGTGATTATGTACCAGCGCGATGTTGGGACTTCGCTCATCTGGCTCGGGGAGACACTCACTGGGAAGGCCAAAGCATCCGCGGTTGCACCCGACAAGCAGCCTGCATCGATTTCGCCGTCCACCGCCCCCGACAGCAGTGTAGGCAGCCCCGCTGTGAACTCTGAGGTCGAGAAGAATGCGGCGGCCCAGGTTCCCGACGATGCCAGTTTGCCACCGAAGAAAGACCTGGATACCGCGCGTGGCAACCCGCCGACCGACATCGCACCAGCCGCAGGTAGTGGAACCAGCGATCGCCCCGTGTCTGTGCTCGAGCGCCAGGGACCTGCGCAGAAAGTGGAACCCGTCTGGAACGAGGGGGATAGCGTCGATTCTCTCTGGGGCGCGGTGCAGAGCGGCTCGGTTTCCGCGGAGGTCTCCCTAGCGGAGCGCTTCGCCCGTGGGCAAGGCGTGAACAAGAATTGTGATCAAGCCAAGGTGCTGATGAAGGCCGCCGCCGACCGCGGCAACCGCGAGGCCCGGCTCAGGCTGTACGAGATGGAGACCGGAGGGTGCCGGTAGTCCCCCGTTTATCGGAAGGGAACCTAATCTTGCGACAAACCCTGCGCTTCCTTGACTTGGCAGCCAACCCCCTCAATAATGAGGAGGCATGAGTGTTCGCGCCGGAGGCGCTGAAGACATGTTCCTTGACATCAAGGACCTTGCCGTCCGGAAGCAGGTCATCCGGAAAAGTTACGCGCCCGGCAGCATCGACTACCAGACCGCGGAAATGAAGCAGACCGATCCGCTGGAAGTGAATGCCACCGCGGAGCTGCTCGAAGGGCAAATTCGGGTCGCAGGCGAAATCGCGACGAAGGTAGAGCTAGTGTGCGCTCGATGCCTGGAGCCCGTTGTGGACGAGGTGCACCGCTCGTTTGACCTCTTTTACAGCCCGCTGCCCAAGGGTGAAAAGCCGGAAGAAGCGCGGCTTAAAGAGGATGACGCGGAGATTGGTTTTTTTGAAGGGGAAGGTCTCTTTTTGGCCGATGTGTTGCGGGAACAGGTGCTGTTGGCGCTGCCTATGAAGGTGATTTGCCGGAGCGATTGCCGCGGCCTGTGCCCGAATTGCGGTGCGAACTTGAACCACGAAGAGTGTCGCTGTGAGACGCACGCAGCAGACCCGCGATTGGCTCCCCTCGCGCGCCTGAAGCAGGACTGGCTGAAAAAACAATAGGTTTCAGGGCCGAAAGCCCATACAATCCGGCCAAGATGGCTGGGAACGAGGAGTATTGCTATGCCTAATCCAAAACGACGGCATTCGAAGAGACGCACAAGCACGCGGCGGGCGCACGATTTCTTGGAGAAGCCGGCGCTGGCTAAATGCCCGAATTGCCACGAAATGAAGCAGCCGCACCAGGTCTGCCCACACTGCGGCTACTACAAGGGCAAAGCGGTTCAAGACGTGTCGGCCTAACGAGACGTTCGTATCGACGTGAGCGAGAGCCTTTCTACCGGTAATTTTTCCGGAATTGCCTGATCGAAGCCCCCCATGATCACAATTGCGGTTGATGCCATGGGCGGAGACCATGCTCCCCGCCCCGAAGTTGAAGGGAGTGTGCTAGCCGCGCGAGAGTACGGCGTGCGCATTCTGCTTGTAGGGCAGCCGAATGTGGTTCGAGCAGAGCTGGCGCGGCACGCTGAGCCGAACTTGCCGATCGAAGTCGTGCCGGCGAGCGAAGTGATCACCATGGATGATCACCCGGCGCAGGCGTTTCGCCGGAAGAAAGACAGCTCGGTGCATGTGGCCGCGCGATTGGTGCGAGAGACCAAGGCGGATGGTCTGGTGAGCGCAGGCAATACCGGCGCGGTCATGACTGTTTCGCGTTTTTTGCTAGGGACTCTGGAGTCGGTAGATCGCGTTGCATTGGCGGCGCCGTTCCCAAACGCTAAAGGCGGCGTTTCGGTATTACTGGATGTTGGCGCAAACGTGGATTCGAAGCCTGAGCATCTGGTGCAGTTTGCAGTGATGGGCGAGATTTATTACCGCGCGACGTTTGGAAATAGGCGTCCTCGCGTTGGGTTGTTGTCGGTGGGCGAGGAAGATATTAAGGGCAATGAGTTGACGCGCGAAGTGAACATTCGCTTGAAGAAAAGCCCGGTTCATTTTGTGGGCAACGTCGAAGGCGGCGATTTGTTCTCGGGCAATGTGGACGTGATCGTATGCGACGGCTTCGTGGGGAACATCGCGCTGAAGATTTGCGAAGGTCTGGCGTTACAGATTTTCGAGGTATTGAAGAAGTCGCTGAAGAGTTCGCTGGTCTCGCAGGTGGGAGCGATGTTGTCGCAAGGCGCGTTTAAAGGCTTGAAGAAAAAAATCGACTACGCCGAATCCGGTGGTGCGCCACTGTTGGGCGTCCGCGGAGTATGCGTGATCGGGCACGGGCGGTCGAATGCGAATGCTGTCAAGAACGCGATTCGCGTGGCCGCGGGCCTCGCGCGCGCGCATATGAACGAAAAGATTGAACAAGGGCTCTCAGCCGCCGGCGTGCATCCCGATCGCATCGTGACGCGCGCATAGATCAGGTGTATGTAGGCGCCGGGCTTTAGCCCGGCCATGGCCAAACATGGCCGTGGAAGTTTTTTAGTCAGGGAAGAAGGAATGACGATGGGCAAAACGGCATTTGTGTTTCCGGGGCAGGCTTCGCAATATCCCGGAATGGGCAAGGAACTCGCGGATAAATATCCGGTGGCGCGAGCCGTCTTTGACGAAGCCGACAAGGCGCTGGGGTTTTCGATTTCGAATCTGTGTTTTTCCGGGTCGGAAGAAGACTTGAAGCAGACCGCCAACACTCAGCCGGCGATTCTTACGGTCTCGGTGGCGATCTGCCGGATTCTGGAAGAGAAGGGAATCACGCCGGACTTTGTCGCCGGCCATAGCCTGGGTGAATATTCGGCGCTGGTGGCCGCGAAATCGCTAAAGTTTTCCGATGCTGTAAAAATCGTATACAAGCGCGGGAAGTATATACAGGAAGCCGTGCCTGCTGGACTGGGAGCTATGGCGGCCATCATGGGGCTGTCACATGCCGTAGTCATGGATGCGTGCAAGCGCGCCGCGGAGGGTCAAGTGTGCTCGCCCGCGAACCTGAATTCGCCGGAGCAGACTGTTATTTCTGGGCACGCGGAGGCTGTGAAGCGCGCGGTGGAAATTGCGTCGCAGCTGGGAGCGAAGCGCGCCGTGATTCTGCCGGTGTCGGCGCCATTTCATTGCGCGCTGATGATGCCCGCTCAGGAAAAGCTGGAGAAGGATCTGCGCAAGACGGAATTCGCAGCGCTGCGCTTCCCATTGGTGACGAACGTAGATGCGGACACCGAAACCAGCGGCGATGAGGCCCGCGACGCGTTGATCCGTCAGGTGACGATGCCTGTACGGTGGGAAGAATCGGTGCGCGAATTGATCGACGAGGGTGTGAACACCTTTGTCGAAGTCGGTCCGAGCCGCGTGCTTACCGGTTTGCTGCGTCAGATCGAACGCTCGGTCGGCACACTGAACGTTGAAGACGAAAAGAGCCTGGCGACGGCAGTAGAGAAGTTGGCCCAGTCCCGCGAAGACGCGGCGTGAAGCAGCGCAGGCACTCCTGTTTACCCTGAGATTCGAAGGGCCTGTGCCCGCGTACTGAACGAGCAACCGTTTTTTTAAAGCAAGCTGTGTGAACGAAGGGACTACAGTGTTCAGTTTGAAAGACAAAGTAGCCGTAGTGACCGGAGCCTCCCAAGGGATCGGTCGCGACACCGCGCTGGCACTGGCGCAATCAGGTGCAAAGGTTGCCGTAGCAGCGCGGAATGAAGAGAAACTAGCTGCGCTGGTGAGCGAAATCGAGGCGGCAGCCGGCACAGCGCTAGCGGTAAAAATGGATGTAGCCGACGCCGAGCAGGTAAAAGCCGGATTCAAGCAAGTGATTGAGAAATTCGGCCGCCTCGACATCCTGGTGAACAACGCCGCCATCACCCGCGACGGCCTATCGATGCGCATGAAGCAAGACGACTGGGAAGCGGTCCTGAAAACCAATTTGACCGGTGCGCACCTCTGCATTCAACAAGCTCTCGCCACAATGATGCGAGCCCGCGCGGGCCGCATCATCAATATCAGTTCTGTGGTGGCTCAGTCCGGCAACGCCGGACAGGCAAACTACGTAGCAGCCAAAGCCGGCCTGATCGGCCTCACGAAGGCCGTCGCCATCGAAATCGCCTCGCGCAACATCACGGTGAACGCAGTGGCACCGGGCTTCATCGAAACGCCGATGACCGATGTCCTGCCGGACAAAGTAAAAGAAGAGTTAAAGACGCGAATCCCGCTTGGCAGAATGGGTTCTGCGCGCGAAGTGGCTGCCGCGATCGTGTTTTTGGCCAGCGACGAAGCCGGCTACATCACCGGCCACGTGTTAAACGTGAACGGCGGGATGCATTTGGCGTAGCTTTGCGGCTGGACAAATTCGATGGCCGATTACAGCCAAGCCTGGGAAAAGTATCGGCAGCGTCGCAATTGGTTCATTGCAGCTGTTCTCTCCATCGTACCTGGCTGGTTTTTGATGATCGGCATTTCGAGTGTAGTGCGGGACACTGGGGTTTTATCGCTATCGTGGGGCTTGCTAGCATTTGCCTGGTTCGCTGCGACGATTCCGACATCTTATCAGGCTCAATATTGTCCATGTCCACGGTGCGGCAAGCAGTTTAGTTCCAAATGGTGGTATCACCGAGGTATGGCTCTTACTCGAAGGTGTGCCCATTGCGGGTTGCCAAAATATGCGAACTCAGATGTTCAGCAAAGTTGACCTTGCGCTGGGGCCTAACTAGAATGGGCAGGTTATACTTACAGGGCTGAAAGCAGTGTGCGTACGGTAGCGTAAGGCCGAGCGGTTTGAACTCATACTCAGCATGAACCGGCACGACGAACGCAAATCGCGGAGGATATAGGAATGGCCAGCGTTGAAGAGCGCGTAAAGCAGATCATTGTCGAGCAGCTCGGCGTGGACGAAGCGGAAGTCACACCAACGGCATCCTTCGTTGACGACCTGGGCGCCGATTCGCTGGACCAGGTAGAATTGGTCATGGCGTTCGAAGAAGCCTTTGGCATCGAAGTGCCCGACGAAGACGCCGAAAAGATGACGACGGTGAAAGATGCCGTCGAATATATCGACAAACACTCCAAAGGGAAGTAAGAATCCGCTGAGCATTACCACCTCATCAGGGAGCACGAAGCTTTGACTCGCCGCGTTGTTGTAACGGGCGTCGGACTCGTCTGCGCGCTGGGAATTGGCACGGACGAATGCTGGAAAAATCTGGTCGCCGGGCAGAGCGGCATCGGAAACATCACGCTTTTTGACGCCACTGGTTTCGATTGCACCATCGCTGGTGAAGTGAAAAACTTCGACCCCTTCCTCTGGATCGAGAAAAAAGAACTCAAGAAAATGGGGCGGTTCATCCAGATCGCCCTGGCTGGCGCGGATTTCGCCGTCAAGATGGCGAATTGGACCAAGGAAGCCGAAGCCGACCTCGATGAAGTCGGTGTCTACATTTCCTCCGGCATCGGCGGTTTCGACATCATCGAGCGCGAACACTGGAAACTAGTGCAAGGCGGCCCGGGGAAAATTTCGCCGTTCTTTATCCCTTCCGCAATCGTAAATCTCGCTTCTGGACACGTTTCGATTCGCTATGGCGCGCGCGGCCCTAATTCCGCGACCGCCACGGCGTGCTCCGCGTCGGCTCACGCGATCGGAGATTCCTTCAAAATCATCGAGCGTGGCGCAGCCGAAATGATGATTTGCGGCGGCACCGAGGCCACCATCACTCCGATGGGCGTCGGCGGCTTCGCTTCCATGAAGGCGCTTTCCACGCGCAACGACGATCCCGCGCATGCCAGTCGCCCGTTTGACGCGCAACGCGATGGCTTCGTCGTCGGCGAAGGCGCAGGCATCATCATCCTCGAATCCCTCGAACACGCGCAAAAGCGCAACGCCCCGATCCTCGCGGAGATCGTCGGCTACGGCATGTCCGGCGATGCGTATCACATCACGCAACCCGCCGAGAACGGCGACGGCGCCTACCGCGTTATGCGCGCGGCACTGAAAGACGCGAAACTTTCCCCGGACGACATCAGCTACGTCAACGCTCACGGAACTTCCACGCCGATCGGTGACACGCTGGAAACCATCGCTGTAAAACGTGTCTTCGGTGATCGCGCCAAGAAGATGCCTGTCAGCTCGACAAAGTCAATGACCGGCCACTTGCTCGGCGGCGCCGGTGGACTAGAAGGCGGTATCTGCGTCCTGGCCTTGCGCGACCAGATCGTGCCGCCCACTATCAATCAGGAAACACCGGACCCTAATTGCGATCTCGACTACGTTCCCAATGTCGCCCGCAAGACGGAAGTGGAGTACGCGCTGTCGAATTCCTTCGGCTTCGGCGGCACCAACGCAGCCCTGATTTTCAAGCGGTGGTCCGGGAAGTAACATCGAGTTTGATGGTTGTGTGCTCATCGCCTTTCGTAGCTACCTTGTAGCCGCCCTCTTCGAGAGGGCGGGGTTTAGTGTAAGCTCCGGCGCAAACCAGCACGTCGAAGCGTGGATTCCACCTAAGTAGCAGTCCGCGAGAATCAAGAGGCACGCCTTGAACATCATCGTCTGCATCAAGCAAGTTCCCGCAAAGGACGCTCCACTCACCATCGCCGGAAACTGGATCAAGGAATCCGACATCGGTTTCGAGATGAACGAGCCTGACAGTTACGCGCTCGAAGAAGCCCTGCGCCTGAAAGAGAAGCACGGCGGCGAGGTCATCGTCCTGTCAATGGGGCCGGAACGCGTGAAGCAAACCATCAAGGAAGCCCTGGCAAAAGGTGCGGATCGCGCCATCCATATCGCCAACGATACATTCGCGCAACTCGATCCACTCGGCGCGGCTAGCTACCTGTCCGCCGCGATCAAAAAAGAAAAATTCGACCTGATCCTCACCGGCCTTCAAAGCGATGACCACGGTTTTGGCCAAACCGGCGTTCTCCTGGCGGGTCTGCTCGACCTCCCGCACGCCACGATTATCATGGCGATCGAAGCCCAGGACGGAAAACTCCGCCTCAAACGCGAACTCGAAGCCGGCTGGTTCCAGCACATCGAGTGCTCCCTGCCCGCCGTTCTTTCGATTCAATCCGGCATCAACAAAGTGCGCTACGCCACCCTGAAAGGCATCATGGCCGCGAAGAAAAAGGAAATCGCGACCATTGCGCCTGACTCGCTCGGCGTCTCCGTTCAACCCACGCAGCGCGTCGAAAAAATTTACGTCCCCACAAAAACAAAAAAGACCGAATTCCTCACCGGCACGCCAAAAGAAGCCGCCACCAAGTTGGTCGAAAAACTGAAGTTTGAAGCGCGGGTGATCTAACGATGAAAATTCTGGTCGTCACCGAACAGCGCCAAGGCAAGTGGAACAACACGAGCTTCGAAACGCTCGCCGCGGCCCAGCAAATTGCCACCGATACGTCCAGCACGGTCAGCGGCCTGGTGATTGGAAAAGGTGTAGCCGCCTTAGCGAACGAACTCGCGGCCAAAAACGTCGCTGAAGTTCTCCTCGTCGAGCACGACCTCCTCGAAGCCTACACTCCCGACGGCTACTGCGTCGCCCTGAAGCAAGTCATCGAGTCCGCCAAGCCCGACCTGATCCTCTTCCCGCACACCTATCAAGTCCGCGACTTCGCCCCCAAGTTAGCCGCTCAGCTCGGCAAAGGGATGATCGGCGACTGTATCGGCTACCGCAACGAATCCGGCAAACTCATCTTTGTCCGCCAAATGTTCCAAGGCAAAACCTCCGCCGACGTCACCTTCCAAAGCGCCGCTCCATGGTTCGCCTCGTTTCAAGCAGGCGCGTTCCGCTCCGACCTGGTCACCGCGCATCCATCTGGCAAAGCCCCAGTCAACGCTGTGTCCGTGACGCTCAACGCCGACCAGATCCGCACCAAGCCCCTCGATCTTTTCAAAGAAGCAAAGTCTGCCGTCGACCTTACGCAAGCTCCGCTTATCGTCGCAGTCGGCCGCGGCATCAAAGCCCCCGAAAATATCCCGTTAGCGGAAGCCGTCGCAAAAGCCCTCGGCGGAGAAATCGCCGCTTCCCGCCCGATCTGCGACGAAGGCTGGCTCCCCATGGAGCGCCAAATCGGCAGCTCCGGCCAAACCGTAGCTCCCAAACTTTATCTAGCCCTGGGCATCAGCGGCGCCATCCAACACGTAGTCGGCATGAAAGGCGCCCGCACCATCGTAGCCATCAACAAAGACCAAAACGCCCCCATCTTCGAAATCGCCGACTACGGCATCGTCGCCGACATCTTCGAAATCATGCCCGCCCTAACCGAAGCCCTGGAGAAAGCGAAGAACGCTTAGGTTTCACACACCGCTGCCGACCTCGGTCACTTTGCTACAATGAAGTAAATCCATGACCGTGCAGCGCGAACAACTCGAAGCCGAGGTCCTTATCGTCGGCGCAGGGCCCGCCGGCCTCTCCTGCGCTCTGCACCTCGCCAACCTCATCAAGAAACACAACGAATCTGCCCCCAAGCCCGAACTCTCCACAGAAAACATCTACGTGCTCGAAAAAGGCCGCGAAATCGGCGCACACCAGCTTTCCGGCGCAATCATGAACCCGAAAGCCCTCGCCGAACTTGTACCCGACTTTGAGAAAACCGCGCCGCTCGACACGCCGGTAACCGACGACGCAGCCCTTTTTTTCACCGAAGGCTCCTCGTTCCGATTTCCCATCACTCCGCCACCGTTTCAGAACAAGGGCAACTACGTCGTCTCGCTCAACAAAATCACTAAATGGCTCGGTGGCCTGGTGGAAAAAGCCGGCGTAAACCTCTTCACCCAATTCGGCGGTGCGCAACTCATTCACGAAGGTAGCGGCATCGCCGGTGTAATCACCGAAGACAAAGGCCTGGACAAGAACGGCAAGCCCAAAGACAACTACACGCCGGGCTACGAACTCCGAGCCAAGGTCACGGTCCTCGCCGAAGGCACGCGCGGCTCGCTCACCAAGCAACTCGTCGCCAAAAACAAGCTCGACAACATCAATCCGCAAATTTACAGCATCGGCATAAAAGAATTGTGGGACGTGCAACCCGGCCGCATCCAGCCAGGCTACGTCGCGCACACGTTAGGCTGGCCCGTCGCCACCGACATGTACGGCGGCGGCTGGATCTACGGCCTCGCCAACAATCGCGTCTCGATCGGCCTGGTCATCGGACTCGAATACGCCAACCCGCAATTCGATCCACACGAAGCTTTTCAGAAATGGAAGATGCATCCCGCCATCAACAAAATTCTCGAAGGCGGCAAGCTCGTCCGCTACGGGGCAAAATCACTACCCGCGGGCGGCTACTATTCCATGCCGCGCAACTATGTCGACGGGGGCCTGATCATCGGCGATTCCGGCAGCTTCCTCGATTCGCAGCGCCTCAAGGGTATCCACATGGCCATGAAAAGCGGAATGCTCGCGGCCGAAACTATTTTCGACGCGCTGAAAGCCGGCGACACCTCCGCGAAAACACTCAGCGCCTTCCCCAAAAAAGTCGAGCAAAGCTACATCAAGAAGGAACTCTGGGCCGTCCGCAATTTTCACCAATCCTTCAAATACGGACTCTACGGCGGCCTCTTCCACACTGGCCTGCAGTTCCTCACCGGCGGCCGCGGCCTAATCGACCCCATGCGCGTCGAAGCCGGCTACAAGCACTATCACAAGATCGATGGCCATCCGGCGCCAGAGCGTTTCAAAGGCGACGGCAAGCTCACTTTTGACCGCCTCACCGACGTCTACCACTCCGGCACGCGCCACGAAGAAGACCAACCCTGTCATCTGATCGTGCACGACCTCAACGTCTGCGCCACCAAATGCGTGGTCGAGTACGGCAACCCGTGCCAATATTTCTGCCCAGCAGCAGTTTACGAGATGGCGAAGGACAAGGATGGCGTAAAACTGAAAATCAACGCCGCCAATTGCGTCCACTGCAAAACCTGCGACATCGCCGACCCCTACCAAATCATCGACTGGGTAGTCCCCGAAGGCGGTGGCGGGCCCAATTACGAAGGCATGTAATTGGTAGCCCGGGTTTACCCTGAGTCGCGAAGGGCCCCTTGCCGCCCTCTTCGTCACTTAGCGGGCCCAAAAAAATCGGGCCGGCGAGTAAGTCGCTGGCCCGATTGGATTTGTAGTCGTATCGTCCGTCGTCAGTTTGGCAGCAACCCATACACATCGATCTCCCCAAAGATCGTACCGTGTCCCTGGGTGTCATCGTTCCCACGCGTTCCGACGTACACCTTCCCATTCGCGACGGTCGGCACCGTGAATTTCACCGCGTCGCCCGCCGTGTCTCGCCCGCCCGCCGCCTGCGAACTATCCCACAGTTCTGTCGTCAAGCTCGTTGCGGGATAGGCATGCAGCACCGCCGGACCTGCTGCTCGCGTCTGATGCATGTTGTTCGCGCTCGCACCGTAGGCGCTCGAATCCGTCGTCCAGACGATTCCGTTCGTGGCTCCCTGCGCGGAAACCGAGGGGGTCGCTCCCGGGAATCCAAACGCGTTGCTCGACACCGAAGCCGCCGCCCCGTTGAACATCCCCGTCGCAGGGCTAAACGTGAACTGTTGAAGCTTTCCGATGCCCGCTAGATACAAATTGTTTTGCCAGAACGCGGGCGTCGCGAATATCGGATTTCCGAAGGCCACAGTTTGCACCACTTGGTTCGTCGCGTTGTTCTTTCCCATGTTGTCGCGGTTCACAAGGAACAGATTGCCCTCTTTTCCGCCGCCGATCGCCAGATGCATCAGCGGACCCGACGTCTGGTCCACAAGAATTGCCGCTCCCCCCGCTCCGAAATCTGAATCGTTGGCCTCCAGCGTCGCCTGGTCCGCGGGCGTGAACCAATCGGTGACCGTTAACCCGCTCGTCGCGCTCGCGCTGAATTTCAGAAACGAATCGCCAAACGCAGTCGTTCCGTCATACGTTCCGTTGCCCGTGATCACGTAGAGATTGTTCGCGCTGTCCGCCGCAGGTGCTCCGCCGCTCATCCATATTCCACCGCGATCTCCATTCGGGGTGTCGTTGTACGGTGGCGAAATCTGCGCCAGAGTCGCGGCATTGTAGCCGATGATCCAGCCATGATACGGATCGGCGTCTTCGTGAGAGGCCCACGAAACCCACACCACTCCATTGACCAACGCCAGGCCCGGCCGCTGATTTTCCGTTCCCGCATTAAATGTCACATTTCCACCGGAAGCCCCGGCACCGGTTCCGCTGACCGAAGCGCTGATCACTACTGGCCCACTGAATTTTTCCGCGCCCGTCGTCAAATCCAGCGCGTGAATCCGCTGAAAAAAGGTTGGTCCGGACGCAATGACAGACTTGCTCACCACATAAATGGTTCCCGTGGCTGGATCGATGACCGGCGTTCCGATTACGCCGGTCTCCGGTGTAATGTCGCCCTCGCCCAGTCCTACCAAGCTGCCCGTAATTCCCGAGGGCACCGGCGTTTCACCGGTAGTTCCGCCGTGCGCACTATCCAGCAGGTTAGCGTGCCAATACGTCACGCACGGATTGGCATCTGCGTCGAAGACATAGACGCTGTCGTGCGCCGTGGCGGCCACAATCACATTGTGCACTGCGCCGCCAACGGTTACGTTCGCTATCCACAGCGGCTGCGCATAGATCGCGCCATCGGCAGCGCACGAGAAAAGCTTCCCGAAGGTTGACGTTGTCACGTTCGTTGTGTTCAACGCGTATTCCTGCGCGTTTACACCGTCCCGCGACAAGTCATTGTGATAGGTGGTCATTCCCGCAAGGTCGGTTACACCGATCGTCGCGGATGCGCTCTTCGTCACATCGGCAATGCTGGTCGCGGTAACGGTAATGCTTCCCGGAGAGGCCGGCGCCACATAGGTCGCCGCCGTCGTGCTTTGCACGCTGAACGTGCCTGTCGATGCCGTCCACGTCACTCCCGACGTTCCCACATCATTGGCCACCGTCGCGCTGAGATTCAAAGCTTGCCCCAGCGTCAGCCCGCCGCGCTTCGGTGTCACCGTTACGCTGATCTGGCCGGTGACCACCGCCGTTATCGTAATCGTCGTCGCCGCCGTTTTCGTAGGGTCGGTCACCGAGGTCGCTGTCAACGTAACCGTCGGTGTTGCCGGAATGCTCGCAGGCGCCCTGTACGTCACTGCCGCGCCCGAGGCGCTCGATGTAGGCGTCACCGTTCCACACGCCGCGCCAGTGCAAACGGCCCCCGCAAGTGACCAGGTCACTCCTTTGCCTGCCGCGTCGTTTGCCACCGTTGCGGTGAACGCTTGTGTTGCTCCCACCTGGACGCTCGCCGTCGTCAGCGAAAGTGTCACGCTCACAGCCGTCGAAGCTCCTGTCACTATGATCGTCGCCGTCCCGTTCTTGGACCCATCCGCCACCGACGTCGCCGTCAGTGTTACCATCGCCGGATTGGGCACGCTCGCAGGCGCGGTATAGGTCACCGCGGTTCCAGACGCGCTGCTGGCCGCCGAAAGCGCACCACATGTCGACCCGCTGCAGCCCGCTCCAGACAGCGTCCAAGTGACTCCCTTGCTGGCGCTGTCGTTAGCCACTGTCGCCGTGAAAGGCTGCGTCTGCCCCGCTTGCACCGACGCCGTCGCCGGCGACACCTTGACCGTTATGGGGGTGACCGGGGTTGGACTCAAGCTTGGATCCGAACTCGCAGTTGAACCGCCACCGCAACCACCGACGAGCGCCACCGTTATCGCGATCGTTAGAATCACCGGTGCAAACAAATATGGCGAGACGCGCTGCGCATGCACTCGTATCAAGGCAATCTCCGTAGCATCAGTTTTCTTACAGATATTATTGGCTTCCGCGGGGTGGAAGCTGTGTTCACGAACTTCACGTCTTTGTTCAAGCCTTGCTCTGGAAAGGCTTGAACAAAAGGGGATCGCGTCTAGTTTGGAGTTGCTGGTCGGCAGCCCAAAGTGCGGCCACCTACCCCCACGTGTGCTCATTGTTGGATGCTTATCCAAGGAAAAAGGGTTGCGGCCTGCGCCTCCAACTCGATTCACTTGAAAGACTTCCAACCAACGCACCCCGATACTCTTGGTATTCAGTTTGGCAGCAACCCGTACACATCGAGCTCCCCGAATGTGCTGCCGTTCCCCAATGTGTCGTCGCTTCCACGCGTGCCGATGTAGACTTTTCCATTCGCTACCGTCGGCACCGTAAATTTCACTGCATTTCCCGCCGTGTCCCGTCCGCCCGAAGCTTGCGAGCTATTCCACAATTCCGTGGAAATATTACTGGCATCGAACGCGTGAAGAATCGCGGGCCCTGCCGCACTCGGGCCGCCGTCACTGGTGCCGTATGCGCCCGTGTCAATCGCCCACAGGATGCCGTCAGTATTTGGCGACGAAGCCGAAATCGACGGCGTTGCTCCAGCAAATCCAAAGTGCGAAGGCGTCTGATGGGTCGCCGTGGTGTTGAACATCCCTGATCCGGTGTTAAACGCGAAGCTCTGTCCGGGCAGCGTGCCGGTGAAATTAGTTCCAAAGAAATACGCCGTGTTGTTCCAGAAGCCCGGCGTGGAGAAAGAAGCTCCGCCCAGCTGAAATTCTTGCACCGAGGCATCTGTAGACTTGAACTTGCCCATATTATCCCGGTTAATTACGAAGAAAACTCCAGCCTTGCTCGCGCCCACCAGCAAGTGCAGATTGGGGCCATTCGTTTGGTCGATCAGCACGGCTGTTCCGCTCGATCCCACGTCCGTGTCGTTTTCATCCAGGTTGCTTTGGTTGGAAGGCGTGAACCAATCTTTCGGGGACAGCGATGGCATGCTGAGCTTCACATAACTGTCGCCAAAATCCTTGACTCCGTCGTAGGCGCCATTACCGGTAGTCACAAACAAATTGTTTTCGTCGTCGACAGCCGCTGCGCCGCCGGCCATCCAGATCCCTGCCCCGCAAGGAGGAGCCGGAGGAGGCAGAGGTGAACTGAGCGCGTTCGGCGTGGTGTTAAAAATGCCAGGCGCGGCAGTTAGATTCCCTGTCTGGTAGCTCAGCAGCCAGCCGTGCCAGTTGCCCTCGTCCCCGTGCGATCCATAACCCACATACACAACGCCGTTGGCGAGCGCCAATCCCGGCCGCTGGTTCTGTCTCATTGGATCAAGGGAAACGGTCGAGCCCCCATCGCAACTACCCGATACGGATGCCGCGATGTTCACCGGGCTGTTCGTCGCCTCCGCACCCGTCGTCAAGTCCACTGCGTGCAAACGGCTGTGGTAGTTGGTCGTCCCGTTGTTCTTTGTCTTCGTCACGAAGTAGATTGTCGACGGCGAGGACGAAGAATCGATCACCGGCGTTCCCGTGATTCCCAGATCCGGATAAATGTCCTTCGTTTGGAGCTCGCTGTAGTTCCCGTAGGTTTCTCCCGACGGGATGAATTGATTCTTCCAATAGGTCGTGCACGGGCTCGCATCTGCGTCAAAGACGTACACCCAGTCACGCTGGGTCGCCACGACGATGACGTTGTGCGTACCGCCGCCTATGTTCACGTTGGGCAGCCACAACGGTTGCGCGTACACCGCTCCATCCACAGTGCACGAGAACAGTTTGCCGAACGTTGCTTTCGCCACATTCCCGGTGTTCAGCGCATACTCCTGCACGTTCGCGCCGTCTCGCGACAAATCGTTGTGATACGTCGTCACTCCCGCCAGATCCGTAACGCCGATCGTTGCCGTCGCCGTCTTCGTTCCATCGGCAATACTCGTCGCCGTAACCGTGACGCTTCCAGGTGAGTTCGGCGCCACATACGTCGCTGTCGTTTTGGTCTGCGCGCTGAAGGTCCCGCTCGTTGCGGACCACATCACACCGGCTGACCCTACATCGTTCGCCACTGTAGCGGTGAAATCCATGGATTGCCCCAAGGCCACCGCCCCGCGCTTCGGCGTCAGAGCTACGCTGATCGGCGAACCCGTAGTCGTAACGGTAATCGTGGCCGTTCCCGTTTTCGTTGTGTCTGCGACCGATGTCGCCGTCAGTGTCACGGTCGGCGGGGTCGGAACACTTATCGGTGCCGTGTACACCACCATCGCACCCGACGCGCTCGTTGTCGGCGCGACCGTTCCGCACGCGGTGCTGCTGCAGCCCGCGCCAGACAATGTCCAACTCACACCTTTGTTCTGCGAGTCATTTGCTACCGTCGCCGCAAAGTTCGAATTGGCTCCGGTATCGACGTTGGCGGTCGTCGGCAATAACGTCACCCCGATCGGCGGTGGCGGCGTCGTTATCGTTATCCCTGCCGCCGCCTGCTTGGTCGGGTCCGAGACCGACGTAGCTGTTAGCACCACAAGTGTCGGAGTTGGCGCAGTCGCAGGCGCCGTGTAGGTCACCGCCACGCCAGACGCGCTCGTCGTCGGCACAACGGCGCCACACGTAACCCCGCTGCAACCCGTGCCGGATACCGCCCAAGTGGCGCCCTTCTTCAGCGGATCGTTCATCACTGTGGCTGTGAAGTTCGTAGTCGCGTTGACCATCACACTCACTGCGGTTTGCGAAAGAGTGATAGCTACGGGCGCCAGAACCGTAATCGCGGCAGCCGCCGACTTCGTGGGATCTGTCACAGACGTGGCAGTGAGCGTCACCAGCGGCGGGTTGGGCACGGTGGGAGGCGCTGTGTACGTCACTGCTGCGCCAGACCCGCTCGCACTTGGGACGATCGTCCCGCAACTTCCGCCGCTGCAACCCATTCCCGCAAGCGACCAAATAACCCCTTTATTCTGAGAATCGTTCGCTACCGTCGCGCTGATGACCAAGTCATTGTTGGTCACCACACTCGCCGCTGTCTGAGAAAGAGAGACCGCAATGGCCGGTGGTGCTGGTGCCGCCGTGACCGTAATCGCGGCCACCGCCGTCTTGGTCCCGTCGGTCACTGAGGTGGCGATCAGCGTTATGCTCGCCGGGTTGGGCACACTGCTAGGCGCGGTGTAAGTTATCGCCACGCCCGACGCGCTACTCGTCGCCGACAGCGTGCCGCACGTGGCTCCGCTGCAACCGGCGCCCGAGAGCACCCAAGTCACGCCTTTGTTGGGGCTATCGTTGGCAACAGTAGCTGTAAACGCCTGAGTCAGGCCAACTTGCACGGAAGCCGTCGTCGGCGACACGGCCACAGACACTGCTACAGGAATAGGCGCGGGATCGCTAGAAGTCGAGTTGCCGCCTCCGCACCCACCAACCAACGCAACCGCTAAGACCGTCGCGGGGAAGACCCCAAACGCAAATAGCTTCAGCGCGGCACGCTTCACGTGCACTCGTGTCAACACAAACTCCCGTTCTCTCCGTTGCTGTTTTTCTAGTTTGAAAGGCTTCCGCGGGCTGGATGCCGTCTATTCACGTCAATTTACAAGTCGCTCACACCCTGTATGTTGCGGCGACGCTAAACCGATCGTTGAGATCCCAACTATACCAAAAATGGGAGTAAACGCCAGAGAATCCCCGTCCCGGCTCTTATACCGATTCCAGGGTTTAGGAGAAAAGGTTCCGCAAGAAGGCTCGCACCCGGTTCACCACCGAGTCGTCTTTGGGCGGAGACACCGGTGTGGGCACCGTCGGCTTCTGCGCGGTCGCATTTGCGGCGACCGGCTGCACCATCGGTTGACCCTCGACTCGGCCCTGAAAGATTAGCGTAGGCCTGACGCGTACCCTGCGCACCAGCACGATCAGCTTGGGGTCGAAGTTATCGGCTTGCACTGCTGCGTGGGCGTCGTACGCCAAAGGCGGCATAAACACCTGATAGACCGGGTCTTGCTTTTGAGCAGGTGGCTTCGGGGTTGGCTGTTTGTCCGTCTCCACTATCTTTTCCGGATCGGCCTGTTTCTCCATAGACGGCTGCTTTTCCGCGACCCGCGGCTTTTCCGGCGCCGGTGCTGGCGCTGGAGGTTCCTTCTTGGCCTCGACTTTCGCTTCAGCGTCCCGCTGCCGAATCTCGTCGGTGGTCGCTAGCCGGCTGACTTCCGGCGGAGGAGGATCGTTCCTCGCCAATTGCATGTCGCACACGCAGTGTCCGGTCGTATTCTGCAGCCCCTCCAAAACGCCGTTGTTCACCAGGATGTCCCCGCCTTGCGGCACAATCACGCTATGCCCGGTCAGTTGCTGTTCCAGGCGGATGGCGCCAAACGTGGCCCGGATGCACATCACTCCCGGCGCGTCGAAGCCGATCAAAGCGTCCTGCGGACCTTCACCGATCGAAATCGGCTTGGCTTGAATCTGCGCTGTATAAACCGTCACGGTAGGCTGCTTATCGACGTGCACGCGGATAACGCCCGTATCAAGGGCGAGCGTGAGCGATTCGCCGGACTTAAGCACCGAAAGGTGTGCCGGACCGCAGATAACGATCTTCCCGCCTTCGACTAAATCAAGGTGAGCCTGGCCCGATTTGACGCGGATGTCATTTCCACTGCGCAGCACCGTTTTGACTTGCCCGTGGATTACCTCCACACTCATCGGCCCTTGGAGTGCTATCGCCTCGCCTTCAATGGTTCCCACGGCGTCGTCGGGAGGATTGTCCATGGCCCCGGCCGCCGCGGTTAGCGGCGCACCGAATAATGCCGCGGCTAGCGTCCCGCTGTAAGTCGCTGCGGTCACCAGCGCAGCCGTAAAGAACGCCGCGCCCGCAACGAAAGGAACTCTCCGCCGCCAGAACTTCTCAACTTGCGTTTGCAACTCCACTCCGGGGCAACTCCAGCCTACTCAGATGCGCAATCCCGATTGGTAGCAACCTTGCGCCCATCGTCCGCCTATACTATACGACGACCATCATGCCCGACGCAGCGGAAGGTTCCCCGAGCCAACGAGGTCGCGAAACGCCGGCAGAGACCCGCGCGACGTCCAGCGCGCCGGCAAGTGCGCCGACAAGTGTGTCGGCAAGTGCGTTGATCGACCAGGAAGAAGCAAGCGCGCAAGAAGTTGTCAGCGCCCACTACGATACGCGTCTTCCAAATCTGGCATGGTCGCGGCGCATCCAGATTCCGCTGATTGCCGCAGCGGTCTATAGCGTGATCCGTTTGCTGGGGCCGACGCTGCGTTACGAAGTGATGGGCTGGCAGCATGCTGAACGCGTTTACGCCTCGAAGAAACAAATCATCTGGGCGTTCTGGCATCGCGTGATCATTCCCATCGTCTGGTGGTACCGAAACCACGGCGTTGTGATCATGAATACCACCGCGTTCGACGGCCAATGGACACGCAAAGTCATCGAGTGGCTCGGCTTCGGCACCGCGCAGGGAAGTTCTTCGCGCGGCGGATTGCGCGGCCTCGCCGTCATGGCTAAACGCCTCGGCGAAGGCGTGGATTGCGGATTCACCATCGACGGACCGCGTGGTCCACGCTACGTCGCGAAACCCGGTCCGGTGATCCTCGCGCGAAAAACCGGTTGCCCCGTGATGGTCTTCCACATCGGCGTCGATCGCGGCATCACTTTCGAGAAGACCTGGGACCATTTTCTGTTGCCCAAGCCCTTCGCCCGAGCGGTGATTCTATTCGCTCCGCCAATCTACGTTCCGCCCGATGCTAATCCGGAAGCATTGGAAGTCAAGCACGCCGAAATGCAACGCGAACTCGAACGCGTCCGTGACATCGCCGAAACCTGGTTCTCGCTGAACGATAAAGAGCGCGATCTCTATCGCGCCGAATTCGACCTGTGACTAGTCTCCTGAGTCATAAATAGATTGTATAAATTGAGGAGCGGGTTTATCGTGGATCATGCCGAATCCACGTGGACGCCCTAAGAAGCGAGAACTGGTTGTCAGTCC
>Ga0210399_10000090_pt1 | contig 65853 bp, 51 predicted proteins | sample IncBWC14MmetaG_FD_150865 | JGI IMG/M metagenome (GOLD analysis project Ga0210399, IMG submission 150865) | Forest soil microbial communities from Barre Woods Harvard Forest LTER site, Petersham, Massachusetts, United States - Inc-BW-C-14-M | ecosystem: Environmental > Terrestrial > Soil >...
GGAGTGTCGTTCACCGCACCGATTTTGCTGCTCGACGCGATTATCGCCACATGCGGACAGTATCGCCGGCCACTGACACTAGCCGTCGCAAAGGAAATTGCCGAAGAACAGCGCAAGGGATTTCGCTGGTACAACCAGTAAGCAGGCTGGTCTGAGTTCCGCGAGGGTTTGAGGACTGTGGATCCCGCTCAAGTCCACGGGCGAGATTCGCCGAATTTCTAGCTTAGCGAGGTCTTCCCCAGGTCCGCGACACGCCGTTCGTACACCATCTCGCACCAGCCGTGTTTTCCGCGGTACCGGAACACGATCTTATGGCCTGGTTCGATCTTGGCACGGGAACGAACGACGGAGTCTGATAGTTCGACCCATTCACCACTGACCAGGTAATTGCCTTCCCAGCCGCGCAGCTCGAAATGGCCATCGCCCTTAAGGATGAGCGGAGCCGCGCTGCAGGGCACGGACTTGCCTTGCACCTTGGCAGTGGCGCACTGATAGCGGCCGGATACATTAAGGGTCTGGGCGTGGCTCGAAGGGAGCAAGACAAGAGGCAGGCCAGCGAACAAAGTCACGTGTATCCATTTGAATGGATTGGGCTTCATTCAATTCTCCGAGTTGGCAGGCCTCTGCGTGGCCCTGTACCTTAGGACAGGTATCTCGGTGCACGCGACGCGCCAACTTCTATCCACCCAAGATGCTGATAACAAGGCACTTATAATAACAAGCGGGCAAACCCTGACATTTTGTGTACAGGTCGAACACTCTTGTGGAAAACTTTTGCAGACTTTTCATCTGCCCAGAATTGCTTACACGGGTTGTTGGTCTCGCTTCAATCGGGCATTTCCGGGATCGCCTCGCCGTCTTTCCGCGGATCGGAAGCGCCATAATTCACACCCGCGGCAAAGTCCCGCTGGACCGCCTGTCCCCCGCCCACGACGCTGGAAAAGGTGCCCTTCAACTCAATCTTGTGTCCGGCGGTGCCCAACTCATTGCGAACGTTCTGCGAAAAGCGGTTCTCCATGAACAGGTCGCAGCCAGTGAAGCTGTACTTGGAGAAGCGCGGGGCTTCGAGGGCCGCCTGGATGTTCATCTTAAAGTCGGCGATATCCGCAATGAACTGCGCGTGGGCTTGAGCCTGGTTCCAGCCACCCATGATCCCAAAGGCCATGCGCGTGTCGCCCTTCTGCGCAAACGCCGGGACGATCGTGTGCAGCGGACGCTTGCGACCAGCTAGCGCGTTTGGCGAAGCCGGATTCAGGTTGAAAAGCCCTCCACGGTTGTGGAGAACAAATCCCGTGCCAGGAGCGACGATTCCCGATCCGAAGGCGGAATAGTTGCTCTGAATCAGCGAGACCATATTGCCATCGCGGTCCACAACCGTGAGATAGGTTGTCTCGCTGCCGGGCGGCAGATCACCGGCCTGGGTGTCGCAATTGGCGTGCTGCGGATCGATTAGCTTGGCGCGTTCGCTGGCCCAGTTCTTCGAGAGCAGCGTCTGGACCGGCAGCTTCTGTTTTCGTGGATCGCCGATATATTTCGCCAGGTCGGTGTAGGCCAGCTTCTTTGCTTCGATCTCCGCGTGTAACGCTTTGGTCGAACCGAAACCCCAGTCCTTCTGCCCAAGCGGAAACGTCTCCATGATGTTTAACATTTCGAGCGCGGCAAGCCCTTGGCCGTTTGGCGGCATTTCGTAGACGGTCCAATCGCGATAAGTGGTAGAAATCGGTTCGGCCCATTCGCTGGAATACTCGGAGAGATCCTGGGGCGTAATTGCGCCACCATGACGCTTTGACGCCTCCAGAATCTTGGCAGCGATCTCGCCCTTGTAGAAGCCGTCGCGGCCATGATTGGCGATTTGCTGCAGCGACGCCGCAAGATCGGGATTGCGGAAAATTTCTCCGACCTTCGGTGCATGATCCTGCGGCAGGTAGGTCTTCGCGGCGGCTTCGTCGGCGCGGAGCAGATCGATTTCCGCCGCCCAGTAGGCCGCATCCCACTCGGCAACCGGAAAGCCATCCTGTGCGGTGCGAATTGCGGCGCTTAGATCCTCGGCCAGTTTCTTGCGCCCGAACTTGTCCGCGAGCTTCTGCCAGCCATCGACCACTCCGGGAACAGTGACGGCGTTGATGCCGCGTTGAGGCATGTCGCGCAAACCCTGCTTCTGCAGGAATTCGATGGTGAGTCCTTTCGGCGCCCATCCACTGGCGTTCAATCCGTAGAGTTTGTCGGCCTTGGCGTCGTAGACCATCACGAATAGATCGCCGCCGATGCCATTCATCATCGGCTCGAGAACGCCCATCATGGCGTTCGCCGTGATCGCGGCATCGACAGCATTGCCACCGCGCTCGAGGATCCGCACGCCAGCCTGCGAGGCAAGAGGTGACTCCGTGGCGACAATTCCGCCGCGCGAAATCACCATCGACCGCGCCTGTCCGCGGTCTTGAGCAGCCACCCACGTTGCCGACAATGCGGCGACGGCGCAAAACACCGCACCCCAATATTTTGGATTCTTCATATTCTCCCGCGCATCCTGGCGTGGCGAATTCCCGATCACGTGCCGCTTTCAAATCACATCGGGAAGTGCCGCACTCTATCGCGATGGCAATGCTCTCGCAAGTCCTGGGCATCAGGTTAGTTTCCGGCAACGCGACTAATCAGGGGATTCTCGATGTCGCCGCAGGTCCTAGCCTAGAGGAATTGATTGACAACCGCATCCAGGCGATGCATTGTGTGCTCACTCTAGGTCGGAATCCCACCGTTCGAATCATGAGTTACTCAGACCAGCAAACCTTGTAGGAGGCCACCTTGATCGCTCACTCCTCCGTCGAGAAGTTCAAACAGACCTTGCGCGGCGAAATACTGCGACCTGGCGACGCAGGCTATGACAAGGCCCGCACCGTGCCCAACGCAATGATTGATCGCCGACCAGCGATCATCGCGCGCTGCGCCGGCGCAGCCGATGTCATCGCATGCGTCCGTTTTGCCCGCGAGCACGATATTCTTGTGGCTGTCCGGGGTGGAGGTCACAGCGTTGCTGGCAAGTCAGTTTGTGACGGTGGCCTGATGATCGATCTCTCGGCCATGAAAGGCATTCGCGTCGATCCCTTCAATCGAACGGCTCGCGCGGAGGCGGGGCTAATCCTGGGCGAATTTGACCGGGAGACCCAAGCGTTTGGTTTGGCCACGACGCTCGGAACCGTTTCAAGAACGGGCATTTCGGGATTGACCCTGGGCGGCGGCTGGGGCCACGCACATGGCAAGTACGGCCTCGCGCTCGACAACGTGATCGGAGTGGATGTGGTCACCGCCGACGGGCGCCTGCTGTCGGCGAATGCTTCCGAAAACCAAGACCTTTTCTGGGGCGTGCGCGGCAGCTGCGGGAACCTCGGAATCGTGACCTCGCTGGAATATCGTTTACATGAACTCGGCGCGGTGCTGGGCGGCGGCGTTTTTTATCCCGTGGCCAAAGCGGAAGAAGTCTTGCGATTCTTCCGCGAATTCGCCGAGACCATCCCCGATGAATTGGTGATTCAGGCAGGGGCAATTACCTTGCCGGATGGCGTTCCGGTTTTTGCCATCGTTGCGTGTTACTGTGGCGCGCTGTCCGAGGGCGAAAAGGTATTAAAACCACTGCGCTCGTTTGGCGCGCCGTTGGCGGACATCGTAGAGCCTAGAAGCTACGTGGGAATGCAGAGTATCTTCGATGACTTCTTTCCGCCGGGACGCTACACGTATGTGAAATCCAACTTCATCCGTACCCTGAACGAGCAAGCCATGGAGACACTGGCGGTGTATGCGAATTCTCGTCCTTCCCCTTATTCCTTTGCGCCCGGTATTGAACACTGGCACGGGGCAGCTACCCGCGTCAGCCCCACCGACACGGCCTTTCCCCATCGGGAACATTCCTATAACTTCATGGCCTGGTCGAACTGGGCGGATCCAGCCGACTCGGAAGAGAACATCCGATGGACTCGCTCCTTCTGGGAGGCGATGCGGCCGTTTCTTGTCGAAGGCTCGTATAGCAACTACGTCTCCGACGAGGGAGATGCCTTCGCCCGCGCCGCGTACGGACCAAACTATGACCGCCTGGTTGACTTGAAAAACAAATATGACCCGACAAATCTCTTTCGCATGAATCACAATATCAAGCCGAATCAGGCAGCGTCGACATGAGCGGGAGCGTAACGCAAGGTGGCTGACTGGCCGTATGCCCCCGTGCTTCCGTCCGTCAGGGTTCCCGAAGTTCCCCAAGATTGTGAGAAATTGGCGTCGGCGCAGACCACGATCACCACTCTCTTCAATAGACCGACCATGTGCCCGGCGTCGCGAGTTCGATCAAATGCCGGTCGGGGTCTCGAAAGTAAAGGCTCCAGCCTCCCGATTCCCATGTCCGCTTCTCTTCCACGGCGATTCCTCTTGTCTGGAGCCACGACTCCCAATTGGCCAATTCGGTCGATGGGATAGCGAACGCAAGGTGTAATTCGCCATCCCCGTCGTGAGGCGATTGGATCGCGCGAGAAGCTCCCTTTTTGAACAGCAGCAGCACCTGGCGGGTACCTGCGTGCATCGCGCAACCACGCTCACCGAACTCGCTGATGACGCGGAACCCAAAAGTCTCCTCGTAAAAGCGAACTGAGCGAGCCACATCGCTCACGTACAATGAGGATTCAAGAATGCCATCGGTCTTCGGACACATCGCTCGCTCCTGGCTGGGTGGTGAGGTCAGGCGGAGCCTTTCGCCGATGCACTCGTAAGGATTTCGTACAGGTGCACCGCAATGGCAAGGACTCGGGAGTCCTGGCCGTGCTCAGCGGTGATTTGTAATCCAAGGGGCAACCCGCTGGAGACCGGCATGGGGATGGTGATTGCAGGAGTTCCCAAAGACGTCCATGGTGCGTTCATTCTCGGATCCCCGGTGGAGGCCAAACCAAGCGGTGCCGGGCCAGGTGCGGCTGGTGTCAAAATCACGGGAGTGGTCTTGAATATTTCGGAAAATCGCGGCTTGCACGCCGCGACAAACTGCAGGTCTTCGTCGTACTGCTTCGTAGACATCGCCAGACCTTGCTGGATCAATTCCACAATCGCAGGATCGAGGCGGGAGCCGAACTCCTTATAGCGCTGCTCGTGGAACCGCGCGCCTTCGTAGAACATAACGGCCTTGTTCGCTTCGGAGAGTTTGGCGAGTGTTCCGGCAATATCAAGAGGACGGATGGTCGCGCCAGCCTTTTGCAAGACGATAAGCGCATTTTCAAATGCGGCCGCCATTGCAGGGTCAACCTCTTGCCTTGGTTCAGGCACGCCCAGGGCGGAATCCTCCGTCGACGCAGTGGGATGCCCCATCGAGTCCCAGAGAGCGAGCATATCGGTTGGGGTATTGGTGAAGAAACCGAGCGTGTCCCAGCTCTTGGCGAGTTGAAGTACGCCCTCCATGGAGAGAAGTCCATAAGTGGGCTTGAATCCCGTTACACCACAAAAGGAAGCCGGCCGCAGCACGGACCCGCGGGTCTGAGTTCCAATCGCGAACGGAACCATTCCGGCGGCAACCGCGGCCGCGGATCCGCTGGAACTTCCACCCGGCGTATGTTCCAAATTTCGCGGGTTGCGGGTAGCAGCCGGCGTCATGTGCGCGAATGCGGTGCAATCGGTTTTGCCAAGCACAATTGCACCACGCGCGCGCAATTCTCGAACTATCGCAGCATCATCGGTGCCGATTCGCCCTTTGTAAACCGGCGAACCGTATGCCGTGGACAAGCCCCGGGTCTCAATAATGTCTTTGACTCCAAACGGGATGCCGGAAAGCTTGCCGGTTCCGGTTGGTTTCTCGGGCGCAACCTGGACCCAGGCGTGAATCGATGGATCCATGGCGCGGATGCGATGGAGGCAGGCCGGTAACGCACGCTCCCGCGCACTGGCGGTGGCGCTCAACCATTCGGTAAAGGTTTCAAGACGAGGAGATTGTTCGGTCGAAGAGAGGCCGGCAGCGGTTACGAAGCCAGCAAAAAGAAAGGTACGGCGGTCAATTGCAGGGCCATTGAAACCAGGCATGGCGCGCAGAATAACAACCGACCAGGGAATCTGCAACGCCAGACTGCGGCAAGCGCGGCCCCAGCTTTGAATGTCACCAGTGTTCTGTTCAGAGTCATCGTCTATTTCGGGGATAACAAAGCGCTAACCGGAAAGCCGCCCGCCATCAGCCTTGCAACGGATTGACGGGAACCTCCCTGGCGTCGCACACTGAGGACGAGTTCTTTGGGAAATTCCCCGATAAGCCCCAAGAATCGAATGGACGCAGGTGAGCATCCAACTTGCGCCAGTATCGTAGCTTGTATGGTCGTGGGAGAGTCGAATCGTGCCTGAACAACACGCTGAACGTTCGATTTCGCGGCAAAGCGGTCCGGAAGGTCAGATCGAAGCACAAATTGATGCTTTCCTCAGCGGACGAAATGCCGACCCCTTTGCGCTGCTGGGTCCGCAGCCGGTCGAGACGCCTGCGGGACGTCGCTGGGTGATCCGATTTTTCCACCCGCACGCGGTCTCCGCGAGCGTCCAGGTGTCCGGCGTCGGCACGATCGAAGCGAGAAAACGCCGCGACGAAGGCCTGTTCGAGGCGACGCTCCCGGAAAACTATCGCGATCGGCCGGACGCCGCGAACTACCGCATCCGCTATCAGTTTGACTCCGGCCAGTCCTTCGAACAATACGACACGTACGCCTTCCCTTACCTTCTCAGCGAATTTGATTTGTACCTCATGGGCGAGGGCCGGCATTACGACGCGTACGAAAAGCTTGGCGCGCACCTGAAAACCGTTTCAGGAGTGCGCGGTGTCAATTTTGCCGTGTGGGCTCCCAGCGCGCGCCGCGTCAGCATTGTCGGCGACTTCAACCATTGGGATGGCCGCGTTAACCCGATGCGCGCCCGCGGATCATCGGGCGTTTGGGAACTCTTCATACCGGAGTTAAACGAAGGCGCCATCTACAAGTATGAAATCATCGGCCCCAATGGCAGCCTGCTTCCGCTCAAGGCCGATCCGTTCGCATTTCGCGCCGAATTGCGACCCCATACAGGTTCGATTGTGGCGAATCTCGACAATCACGTCTGGAGCGATTCCGAATGGATAGCGCGGCGCAAGGATACTGCGTGGCTTGAGTACCCCATCTCGATCTACGAAGTGCATCTCGGCGCCTGGCGGCGCGTGCCCGATGAAGGCAACCGCTGGCTCACCTACCGGGAGCTAGGCGATCAGTTGATCCCCTACGTTAAGGAGCTTGGCTACTCCCATATCGAACTCCTGCCGATCATGGAGCACCCCTTCGACGGGTCATGGGGCTACCAGACGATCGGCTACTACGCGGCGACCAGCCGGTATGGAACGCCGGACGAGTTCATGGAGTTCGTCGACCGCTTCCATCGCGCGGGTATCGGCGTCATTCTCGACTGGACACCCGCGCATTTCCCTCGTGACACATTCGGGCTCGCCGAATTTGACGGGACGCATCTTTACGAGCACTCGGACCCCCGACAGGGATCGCACCCGGACTGGGGAACATTGGTGTTCAACTACGGCCGCAACGAGGTCGTGAATTATCTGATCTCGAACGCGCTGTTCTGGCTCGACAAATACCACATTGATGGCCTTCGCGTGGACGCCGTTGCGTCGATGCTGTACCTGGACTATTCACGCAAGCAGGGCGAATGGATTCCCAATGAATTCGGGGGACGCGAGAATCTCCATGCCATCGCGTTTCTTAAGCGGCTGAACGAAGTGGCCTACGAACGCTTCCCCGGCCTGCTGACGGTAGCCGAGGAATCAACAGCGTGGCCGGCGGTCTCGCGTCCCACCTATCTGGGCGGATTGGGCTTCAGCCTGAAGTGGAACATGGGCTGGATGAACGACACGCTGAAGTATTTTTCGACCGATCCGATTTATCGCCGTTATGAGCAGAACAAGCTGACGTTCTCGTTGCTCTACGCGTTCACGGAAAACTTCGTGCTGCCGTTCTCGCACGACGAAGTCGTCCACGGCAAGAATTCACTCCTGCACAAGATGCCCGGTGATATGTGGCAGCAATTCGCCAATCTCCGCCTGCTGTATGGATACCAGTATGCTCACCCGGGAAAGAAATTGCTGTTCATGGGCCAGGAGTTCGGTCAGCGCGAGGAATTCACCGAAGCGCACAGCCTGCAATGGCACCTGTTGCAGTACGACTCGCATCGCGGCCTGCAAAGTCTGGTCGCCGATCTGAACAAACTCTACGCCGCCGAGCCTTCACTGCATCAAGTAGATTTCGACTGGCACGGGTTCGAATGGATCGATTGCAACGACGCCGAAAACAGCACCTTCTCGTTCATCCGTCGCGGCAAGAAGCCGGAAGACATCATGGTAGTGGTCCTGAACGCAACACCGGAGGTCCATAAAGGGTACCGCGTCGGCGTCCCGCAGCCCGGCTTCTATAAGGAAGTCCTGAACACCGACGCGGGCTTATACGGCGGCTCCAACGTCGGCAACATGGGTGGGATTAACTCCGAGCCGGTGCGGCACATGGGCCGCGAGAACTCCTTACCGATGACCCTGCCTCCGTTGGCCGCCGTCTTCCTAAAATGGGTGGCTTGGTAGGCGCGCACGCGCCCGGGAGTCCTGGGTTGGCCACTTCGCGCCTGGGAGCCCTCAGCCTTGACGTAAATCTCGCTTCAACTAACGGCTGAGGCCCGGCGGGGAGATCTCGGAGGCATTCACTACGCCTGGGAGCGATTGCGGGGACACAGACCCTTCGAGACTCAGGGTAAACAGGAGTGTCTGTGCTACCTGGGCTCTGCCTTATTCGTCCGCTGTAAAACTCCTGGAAACATTTTTCAAGGGTCCCTCGTATATCTAGCCAAGGTGCGGGACTCGAGCCTCTATCCCTCGAAGCCTGGCATCCGGGACTTCCAACGTTCCCAAGTCCGCGAAGGAGGCACTCCACATGACCGACCGCACCCGAAAGCTTCCGGCCCTCGCACTGATCGCCGCTGCAGTCGCATTCACGCCGATCTCGAGTTTTTCGCAGAATACCTCCGGGAAGTCCTCTGACGCCAAGCAAGAGCGCTGGCTGCACGTCCGTGTGGATAACCCCGACTCTAAGGAAGAGACCGTCCGTGTCAACGTGCCCTTGGAATTAGCTGAAAAGGTCCTTCCGACGATCACTAAGGACCGCCTCCAGAGCGGCAAGGTCAAGATTGACGAGATCGATTGCCACGGCGTGGACCTGCGCGCCCTCTTGGACGCTGTGCGTACCTCGAAAGACGGGGAGTTCGTGACCGTCCAGAACAAGGATTCCGACGTGCGCGTGGCCAAGCAGAACAACTATTTCCTGGTTCATGTGGTCGATAAAAACCACGGGTCGAAGAAATCGCGCGTCGAGGTCAAGATCCCCATGAAGGTCGTGGATGCGCTGTTCTCGGGCGGCAAAGACGAGCTGGATCTGGTTGCCGGACTGCGCGCTTTGTCCGCTCAGGGCGACACCGAACTGGTGTCGGTTAAAGACGAAGAGAACACCGTTCGTATCTGGCTGGACTCCAAGAACGTTTCCGATTAGGGCGGGGTGGAATGGGAAGCAGAATAGGCTAGAGCGTTGAAAAGGAGACGAATATGTTGCTCGCGAACTTAGCCTTGGGTGTGGGCGCAACCATCGTTCTCGCAGGTGTGTATACGTTCCACGATGGCGTGATGCGCGTCGAGGCGGATCATTCGAATGGTCAGCATGTCAATGTGTGGGTCCCTGCGGCAATTGTACCGATGGCGATGCACGTCGTCCCGAGACACAACATGGAGCACGCTGCCGAACAGGTCAGGCCTTGGCTCCCCACGCTTCGCGCCTTGACCAAGGAATTGGAGAAATATCCGAACGCGGAATTCGTGGATGTCCGCGAGGACGGCGGTGACCAGCACGTACGTATCAGCACGCATAACGGGAAACTGTTGATCGATGTCGATCAACCCGACGAGCACGTCCACGTCGCGTGCCCCTTGGCGGTGATGCGCGATGTAGCCGACGAGCTTGAGGCCAACGCACCAGGCGTCTAGATTGCGGTGATGAAGAGGCGTTTGGCTTTAGCCAAGCGTTTCCTTTTAATCCAATCTCCCCTACGTGGTATTCGACGGCGAGTTGACGCTGACGGGTGGCGCGCTCCTTGGCAAGTATTCGGCGCCGCCTGACTAAAGCCAGGCGCCTGCATACTTCGCGCTAGCCTTTTTTCAGCCGTCGGCCGCGATACCAAAACCCTTACTGCGGCTTTTGACGCTGCTGCTGCATCTGTTGCGCGAACGCCTGCGGATCGAACTTCGTCACCGGCCCGGTGATGTGATCCGTCGCTCCGGTGATGATCTTCGTCAGCACCATGGTATCGTTCTTCCCGAGCTCTTTAACCATCGCCATCGGCGTGACTTTATCGCTCGTCCACACGTCCTCGGCGCCATCATCCTTTTTCCAGTGCATGCAGCTAAATGTTCCCGCGGGGACGGTGATGGTCTCCGATCCTACCTGGTGCCACTTCGCCATCTCCCCCTTCATATGGTTCTTGCCCATATCGTTCGGATTGAACGGCATTTCCATGGCCGGCTGACCAGGTTGTTGGAATACGATTTTGGTGAACTGGAAATCCTTGGTCACCAGCATTTTCGAATACATGAGGGCGCCGCCGTCTTTGCTCGCGGTGTGACCAACCTCCATCCAGTAGCCCTCCCCCGTCGGGGTCAGCTCCTTCCCAACGATGGTCATTTCGATCAGCGAGGGCGCTCCTTTTTGATCGGTGGGCTGCATCTCATAGGCGGCGCCGCTTCCGACCACCGGCTTAAAAATGTCCGCAATATTCGGCTTGCTGAACAAGTTCATGCCCATCTGCCCCACGACACTGCCTGACAGGCATAGATATCCAGCCGCCGCCAGCAACACGACAAGGGTTCGCTTCATCGTTCTCTCCTTTTGGCTCTCCTTTGGGACATTCGATGTGAAGTTTGCTTGAGAGATCATACGGCGAGGTTCGCCGGTATATCCCAAGTATTACAAGGGTTCATTGCTTTTAGGAACGCTGATTTCGGGCGTCGTTGCTGTAAATAAAACGGAAGTGGGCAGACTCTGGATTCGCTTATTCGTAGGCCAGCGCAACCACTGGATCATAACTCGCCGCACGCAGCGCCGGATAGGCCACTCCCGCTGCAGCGCCGACAACTGCCAGGACAATCGACGACAGCACCCACCGTGGGGTAATCAAGATCATCAGGCCGGGATTAGTTTCCTTCAAAATAGCTTGCGTCAGAAATGTAATCAAGATTCCAACCACGCTTCCCAGCAGCGTCAGCACCAGCGTTTCTCCGAGCAGCATCTCGACAATGTCGAATCGCGAAAATCCCAGCGCCTTCAGGATACCGACCTCGCGCGTTCGCTCCATCACCATCGTATGCATGTTCAGGAGTACCACCAGGAAGCTGATCACGATGCCCAGGCCCACCATCGATCGCACAAAGGGCTTCAGTTCCGGCAGGTTTGACGAGCTCATCAGCGTCACGTACTCAGCCATCGACCTCACCCGATTGTTCGGCGATAGCTTCAAAATCTCTGCGCGCGTCGCTTCCGTATCCCCTTTGCTCCGCACATAGAACATCGACACGCGATTCTCCACGCCGGCAATCTCTTGCGCCGTCTTAATGGGAATAAAAAAGCGCGCACCCTTGCCGTGCGCGACGATGCCACTGATCGTGAACGAATGATTCAGCAGCGTAATCTGGTCTCCCGCCTTCAGATGCTTTGATTGTGCGATGATGTCGTCGGCGATGACCTCGTTTGGCGATTGAAACGGGCGGCCCGCTCGATATAAGAATCCACGGCTGAGCGCGTTAAACCGCTTGTAATCGATGCCATAGATCATGACCAGATTTTTTGGTTCGGTCAGAATCACGGTGGGCGCAACTTCATCAACGTCCGGCAGTGCGCCGATCTGCTCGCCCAGCGTTTCCGGCATGACCGCACTTGAGAACGCAAAGAAAATGGACGAGTTGGGGGGCTGCACCAGAATATCCGCGCCGACACCTTCGACGCGTTTCCCCCATTCGGAAATTACGCCCGACGTAAGACCGACAATCATGAGCACGAGAATGACCTGGATGGCGATCGCGATCACGCTCAGCGCGCACCGTAGAGGACGCGCAGCGATGTTGCCCCAAAACATTTGCACGAGAGAAAAAGGTCCGTCGAAGGTGTCATTCATCCGTGGAATCCAGAGGACAACTGCACTGCTTGCAAGACGTGGGCCGAATCTCCGTCAAAATATTTCTGCTCCGTGAAGTTTTCAACACAAGTGTTGATAAGTTTGTGGAAAAGCTCGCTTTCTCTAGGGCTAACTACACGATTGTCAGTATCCTGACACGGTTTGCACAATTTCGGTGCAAGTCTCTTCCGCGAAGCTCACCGGCCGCAATTTGTTTTGTCGTCTCGTCAAGAAAACCCAGCTGCGCAAAATAAATTTCTCGTTACCAACGTAGTTCAGTACCATTTCGGCGGCTTGTCCAGGTGGATCTTGATCGTTTGCTTTGGTTCCGTGACATCGTACCAGCGTCCGTACGTTTTCCAGCCATCCGCAACCACTTGTACCAGAACTCTCCCCATCGGCGCATCTGGAACGTGCGCTGCGCCCTCTTTGTTGGTCTTCACGTTCAGTTCGAGCAGCTTATCTTTTTTCACTTTACGTTCTTCGATGTACTTGATATAGATGCTGGCGTTTTCCACGGGCGTTTCGCCTTCGCCGCCCGAAACTTCAATCGTGATGCGCGAAGTTTGTTCCGTCGTGGTCTGTTTGGAAGGCGGAGTCGACTTGGTCTGGGCGCCCGCCGGCAGTTGCGCTACGCAAAGTGCCAACGCCGCCACACACACCGCCGATGATAGGCGAACTCTCATTTCCCCCAATACTCCATCCTCTACGGAGCGTGCAGCTTGGTCAAGTCTCTCCGCCACAATTTTCGATGCTCACGACGGTCGGCGAGCTGCTCACGTATGCCATGCTCCCCATCCGCTGCTGGAAACTCTTTGCTGTCCGGAGTTTGACTGGCAGGTTTCGCTACGATACCTTCATTTCAGGTTTCCAGCAGCTTGGCGGCCATTGACGTCGAATCGCATCGCCCTGCGATTCCTAGTGGAAACGGCCCCGAGATTCCGTCCATCTTGCTGAACGGAGCGCCCGAAGAAACTTTTCGAGCGAAGCGGTTTCCTGACCGCGCAGCGCGGGGCTCGCAAGTCCCGGAAGCAGCCAAGCATATGCGCTATCCAAGTCACAGGAGTCTCCATGGGTTTTGCCACGAATGCTATTCACGTCGGCCAGGAGCCTGATCCCTCCACCGGCGCCGTTGTCGCTCCGATCTACCAGACTTCCACTTATGTGCAAACGGAGCTCGGCAAAGACAAAGGCTACGATTACGCACGCACCAATCATCCCAATCGCAAAGCGCTCGAGCGTACTGTAGCCAAGCTCGAAGGGGGCCAGTCCGCCTACGTCTTTTCATCCGGCATGGCCGGGATTGACGCGGTGTTCCGTCTCCTGCGACCCGGCGACCACGTGATCGTGTCCGAAGCGGTTTACGGCGGCGTGTTTCGGCTATCGACGCAACTGCTGGTGCACTTCGGTTTGGAATTCAGTTTTGTGGACACATCGGCGCCCGATGCTGTGATCGGCGCGCTTCGTCCAAACACGAAGATGCTCTACGTCGAAACGCCCACGAATCCCACGCTACGTGTGACCGACATCGCCGCGATTGCCAAAATTGCAAACGATCGCCACGCAACCCTCGTCGTCGACAACACCTTCCTTAGCCCTTATCTCCAGCGGCCCATTGAACTTGGAGCTCACATCGTCATCCATTCGATGACCAAATACCTCAACGGTCACAGCGACTCCACCGGCGGTGCGGTCATCCTGACGCGCCCCGAGGACGCCGAGAAAATTTATTTCATTCAGCGATCCGCGGGCACCGGCCTCGCGCCCATGGATTGCTTCCTCATTTCTCGCGGAATCAAGACGCTGGCCGTCCGTATGCTGCAGCACAACGCCAACGGGATCTCCGTCGCCCGCCACTTGGACGCCCATCCAAAGGTCAAGAAAGTTCATTACCCAGGTCTCTCGTCGCACCCCCACCACGAAATCGCCCGCAAGCAGCAACGTGGCCCGGGTGCCATGCTCGCCTTCGATCTCGAAACTTTGGACGCCGCCCGCCGCTTCCTCAATCAATGCAAGCTGTGCTCCCTCGCGGAAAGCCTCGGCGGCGTCGAAACTCTCATTTCCCTGCCCGCGCTGATGACCCATGCCTCCATGCCCGTCGAAGTCCGCGAGCGCGTAGGTATCACGGAGGGCTTGGTGCGCCTCTCCGTCGGCATCGAAGACGTCGAAGACATCATCGCCGACTTGGACCAGGCTCTCCTCCACATCTAGTTCGCGCGATCTGCAACGCCGAGCGAAGTCTGATCCTCGCGCTGTGCCTCCTTTCGACATGGTAGAGTCTCTGTCTCCCGATGACCTCCACGCAAAAGACAGTGAAGCAGGGCCGCGGTCTGCTGCTGATTGCCGCATTCAAAATCCTGAAAGGGTTACTGCTGATGGCCGTCGGATTCGGCGCTTTGCATTTTTTGCACCGGGACCTGGCCGTGGAGATAGCGCGTTGGGTGGATCTCCTGCGCATCGACCCGCATAGTCACTACCTGCATTGGATTCTGGGAAAAGTAGCGAACTTAGACGAGAAAAAAATGCGCGAGTTGAGTGTGGGCACTTTTTTCTACTCGGCGCTTTTCTTGTGCGAAGGAATTGGCCTCGCGCTCCGGAAGCGGTGGGCGGAATACCTGACTATTGTTTCGACGGCGTCGCTGATGCCCATCGAGATTCTTGAAATCCACAAGAGCCCATCGGCCGCGAAAGTGGTCTTGTTCCTCATCAATCTCGCTGTAGTGGTGTATTTGGTGGTCGAACTTCGAAGAACGCGTGGAGGCCGAACTGGGGAACCGGGCGCCACCCGCAGGGCCTCTCATTGACTCACCTCACCACTCCACCTAAAATTCCCCGCACATGCCCAACCCGCCTTCTCTGACTGGCCAGACTATTTCGCACTATCGCATCGTCGAAAAACTCGGCGGCGGTGGCATGGGCGTGGTTTACAAAGCCGAAGACACCCGCCTGGGCCGCTTCGTCGCGCTCAAATTTCTTCCGGAAGAAGTCGCCCACGACCCCCAATCGCTGGAACGCTTCAAACGCGAAGCTCGTGCCGCCTCCGCGCTCAACCATCCCAACATCTGCACCATCTATGACATCGGCGAGGACTCCGGCAAAGCCTTCATCGCCATGGAATTTCTCGATGGCGCGACCCTCAAGCACGTCATCACCGGCCGGCCGCTCGAACTCGACCAATTCCTCACCTATTCCATCGAAGTCGCCGACGCTCTCGATGCCGCGCATTCCCAAGGGATCGTCCACCGCGACATCAAGCCCGCCAACATTTTTGTCACCAAGCGCGGCAATGCCAAGATTCTTGACTTCGGCCTCGCCAAAGTCGCGGCCTTGGCAAGCTCCTCTTCGAAATCTGACACCACCACCACGTTGGGCGTCCGACCCGAAGATCTCACCAGCCCTGGCACCACGCTCGGTACCGTCGCCTATATGTCCCCGGAACAAGTCCGCGGCAAAGAAGTGGACGCGCGTAGCGATCTGTTTTCTTTCGGCGTCGTCCTCTACGAAATGGCCACGGGCATGTTGCCGTTCCGCGGTGACACCTCTGGCCTGATCTTCGAATCCATCCTCAATCGCGCTCCGGCACCTCCCGTCCGCCTCAACCCGGATCTGCCCCCCAGACTCGAAGACATCATCAATCGCGCTCTCGAAAAAGATCGCGACCTGCGCTATCAGCACGCCTCCGAAATGCGCGCCGAACTCAAGCGCCTCCGGCGCGACACCGACTCCGGCCGCAGCGCGGTTCTGCCCGCCGCCGATCCTCCACCTGCAGCGCAGCCCACGCACGCTGCCCCCGTTTCGTCGACAGCGTCCCAGCAGCGCGACGGGCGCTCCGCGACGCCGCGTTCCGGTTCGCCAATTCCTCCTGACCCACCCAGTGTAACCGGTCCGGCTTTCGCTTCTGCCGCTTCCGTAGCTCCATCCGCGGCCGGCCGAACTCGATGGCGCGGCGCGCTCGCGGCACTGATCGCAATCGCGATCGTTGTCGTCGCCGCCATTTACTGGCGCTCGCACGTCTCCGCCAAGCTCACCGAAAAAGACACCATCGTCCTCGCCGACTTCGTAAACACCACCGGAGATTCCGTTTTCGACGGCGCTTTGCGTCAGGGCCTCTCCTCGCAACTCGAACAATCTCCCTTCCTCAATCTCCTGTCCGACGAAAAAATCGCACAAACTCTCGCGCTCATGGCGCAATCCAGAGATACTCGCCTCACCACCGACCTCGCCCGTCAGGTCTGCCAGCGCACTGCCAGCGCCGCGACCATCGAAGGCTCCGTCTCCAGCCTGGGCACCCAATACGTCCTCGGCCTCAAGGCCATCAATTGCCACAATGGCGACCAACTCGCCGCCGAACAAATCACTGCCAATGGCAAGGAGCAAGTGCTCAAGTCACTGGGTGAAGCGTCCACCAAGTTGCGCGAAAAGCTCGGCGAGTCCCTGGCCACCTTGCAGAAATTCGACGCGCCCCCTGAGAGCGTAACCACCGCCTCACTCGAAGCACTGCAGGCCTACAGCATCGGCTTGCAAGACATGATCGTGAAGGGCGACTACGTCGCAGCCATCCCTTTCTTTCAACGTGCCGCTCAACTCGACCCCAATTTCGCCATGGCCTACGCGCGCATCGGCACCTGTTATTTCAATGTCGGCGATCCAACTCGCGCCTCCGAAAATATCCGTAAATCCTACGACCTCCGCGAACGCGGCAGCGACCGCGAACGGTTTTATGTCACCTCTCACTACCAGGACTTCGTCACCGGCAACCTCGATGCCGCTCGCACCTCCTACGAATTGTGGGCTCGCACCTACCCCCGCGACGATGTCCCCCCGGCCAATCTTAGCGTCCTCTACCAGAATTTGGGAGACCTCGAAAAAGGGCTCCAGTGGGCTCGTGAATCCGCCAAAGTCAGCCCCGACGCCGTCGCCTATTCCAACTTGATGTTTTCGTATCTCATCCTGAATCGAATCGACGAAGCCAAAGCCACCGCCCAGGAAGCTGTCGCTCGTAATGCGATCGGACCCTACTACTATGTGGCGCAATACAGCATCGCGTTTTATCAACAAGACTTCGCCGGAATGAAGAGCGCAGCCGAGCGCATCGCTGGGTTTTCGGGCTATGAGGATCAAGCTCTTTCCATCCAGGCCAACACTGCTGCGTTTTCCGGAAAACTCGTCGATTCTCGTTCGCTCTCGCAGCGCTCCATCGAAACCGCTCTCCGGGCCAATTCCAAGGACAGCGCCGCTCACAGCCATGCGATTTCGGCCTTGCTCGAGCAGTCCGTCGGAAACACCACCATTGCCGTCCGTCAGGCTCGCTCCGCGGTTGACACCTCTCGCGATCGTGACTCCTTGGCCATCTCAGCGATTGCTCTCGCCCTCGCTGGCGAATCCGCAGAGGCTACTCGGTTGCGCGACGATCTTTCCAAACGCTTGCCGGAGGACACATACTTTCAAGGAACGCTCCTGCCCTTGATTCAGGCTGCTCTCCTTCTCCACGGTAACAAGGCGGCACAGGCGATCGATGTCTTGGCGCCGGCCGTGCGCTTCGAACTGGGCGGCAGCACACCGGGTTTTCGCACCCTAGTGCCTTACATCCGTGGAATTGCCTATCTGCAGACGAAACAAGCTGCCGCCGCAACCATCGAGTTTCAAAAGATCCTCGACCATCGCGGCCTTGTCGGCGATTGCTTCGTCGGCGCCTTGGCTCATCTCGAACTCGCCCGCGCCTTCGCTCTCGCTGGTGACACAGCAAAATCCCACGCCGCCTATCAAAATTTTCTAGCGCTCTGGAAAGACGCCGACCCTGACATCCCCATCCTCCAGCAAGCCAAGTCCGAATGCGCCAAACTCCAGTAATCTTGCGACACGCCCCTTGTCCTTGACGGGAAGGAGGGTTCTTCGAGAGCTCGTTTCGGTCGTTCAATGGTTCCAAAAAAAACTGCTGCCGCACGGAAGTTCGAATCGTCTTGATGTAGACAATCTACCAAACGTCAGATGATCTAGAAGAAACTGTAGAGTTTAGAATTTCCTACAACTCTGCAAGTCTTGCGATTTCTAAACTTTCCAAGCATTGATCTCACGTCAGCTCGGCAATGCCTTCACACACCTCTCCTTAGTGATTTATCGAAGAATCATAAGAAATTGAGATAGAAACCTGCCAATTTGGTCTTCTATCTGCCTCACGACTCCTCAGCGTATCGGGCGACGGATCGGCCTACACGGGGAAAACAGCAATAAGGTCGGACGGTACCCGCACAGCGATTCCCTCCAAGGAGAATGCAAAATGCTTAGGCTTACCAGGATCGCGCTGTTTGTGTTGTTGTGTTGCGTGCTCACAGCGCATGTGCTTCGGGGCCAAAGGTTAGACGGAACCCTTCGTGTCACGGTGACGGACAAAACCGGCGCAGTGGTCGAAGATGCCCGAGTTACCGTAGTCAATGAATCCAATGGCATTTCGAAAACGGCAACGGCCTCCAGTGCCGGAACCTACGTTTTTCCCGATTTGCTTGTCGGAAACTACACCGTAACTGTCGAGAAGTCCGGCTTTCGCAAGTCGATTTCTAAAGGAGTTCAAGTTCAGTCCAACCAGGTCGCAGAGGCTACTTCGCTTTTGGAAATCGGAGACGTTTCCTCCGTCGTAGAAGTGGAAGCGGGCGCTGAATTGGTGAAGACCGAGTCTTCCGAGCTTGGCGCCACATTCAGCGGCCGGGTTGTCAACGATTTGCCGGTGAACACCTTGGGTGGCGACGTTAAGGAATTCGCCGTGTTCGCCCCGGGGACCACTACCCAGCAAGGCGGAGTTCAGGGTTCGGGTGGATCGATCGGCGGCACTCGCCCGCGATTCAACGGATTTTCGATCGACGGCGTCGATGATAATCGGCTGGACGTAAATGGCCCGACGCAGCCGGTTATTCAGGAGTCCGTTGCGGAATTCACCCTGCTCACCAATCAATTTGGCGCCGAGTACGGGCATTCCTCCGGCGGGCAGTTCAATATCGTTACGAAGTCCGGCACGAATGATTGGCACGGTGCAGGCTGGTGGTACAACCGCAATCGCGACTTGGACGCCGCTACGAACCAGGAAAAGACCGCTTTTGTGCCTGGCTCCGGAGACGTCAAGAACCGCTTCGACTACAATCGTGCGGGCGCCAGCGCGGGCGGCCCCATCCTCCGCAACAAACTCTTCATCTACGGCGCGTATGAGTTCCAAAACGAAGGTTTGGGTTCTCAGGGCGCAACCGTGACCATGCCCACTGCCAGCGGCATCAGCCAGCTCGAAGCTCTCAATCCTGACGCCGCCGTATTGGCTATCCTCAAGGAATTTCCCGCGGCCCCGGCCAAGAGCGGCACCACGTTAGTCAACGGCATTCCCATTGACGTGGGCCAATATGCGGGTGTCGCTCCTGCTTTTTCCAATCAGCACGACTTCACCGTAAACGCCGACCTGAATCTGGGTGCGCACCAGCTTCGCGGGCGAGTTCTGTATGACCGCTTCCGCGCTCCACAAGTGAATCCGGTTCAGCCCCAATCTCAGTTCACTGGTACGCAGGCGTCCGACGCGCGCAAAGCGATCTTCACCGACTCATGGAGCATCAGCAGCCGCTTCATTAACGACTTCCGCGCATCGTATTCGAGGCTGAATGGCCCAAACGACCTGCCACCGGCTCAATTCTCGAATTTCCCGAACGTGGAAATCGACGAGTTCGGGAGCAACGTCGGGCCATATAGCCTGGCTCCCCAGACCTATGTGCAGAACATCTACCAAGTTATCGATAACCTGAGCTACATCCGCGGCAAGCACACGTTCAAGTTTGGCGTCGAAGGCCGCAACTACATCGCTCCAACCGACGATTTGCCTCGGGCGCGCGGTGAATGGGATTACGCAACGCTAAACGCCTTCATCAATGACCTCGTTCCCGACGGCGCCAACGGCGCACTGCGTGGCGCCGGAACCGGCAGCACCGCGGACAACTACCCTGCCGTTTACTGGTTTGTTCAAGACGATTGGAAAGTCACATCTCGCCTCACTCTCAATCTCGGCCTCCGCTATGAATACTCCGGCGTTCCGCGCGATGAGGCAAAACAAGCTCTAAACGCAATATCCGACGATCCCGCCGCGGGCCTTATCTTCCGCAAGCCGAAAGCAGACACCAACAACATCGGGCCGCACGTAGGATTTGCGTGGGATCCGACGGGGCGTGGACGCTGGGCCGTACGGGGCGGCGCGCAAATTTCCTATGACGTCATCCCCAACAACTTCGCCATCAACAGCTTGCCGCCGCAACTCCAGACGGAGCAAAATCCCGCGATCACCTGCTCGCTTCCCGGTGCTCCGGCATGGTGCGCCTCCGGCGTGGGCTTCTTGGCCGGCGGCGGGCTCCTGCAAGTAAACGTACCGCCCACCACGCAGGCCGACGCGCGCGCCGCGACCGGCAGCTTCATTCCGGATCAAGTCGATCCCAAAGTCATTACCTGGTCGCTAGGCGTGCAACATCAGCTTCTACGAGACAGCAGCATCGAAGTCCGCTACGTCGGCACGCGCAGTTTGAGCCTGCCCGTTCAGCAGCGCCTGAACTCCGCTTCGGCGTTCAACCCCATCGTTGGCAGCGCGCTCACGCCGCTACCGACCTACATCAACGCAGGCGATGTTCCCGCGACGGTTGTAGCGCCGGTGGACACCCTCGCGGATTTCAACGCCTTCTGCCCGTCAGCCTCGGCGCAGCCTGTCGCTCCGTGCCGAAATCTTTCGGCGGACGGCTTCCTCGGCAGCCTCACCACCTTCCCACCTGTCGGCTCGGGCATCTATCACGCCGCTTCGGTGGACTTCATTCACAGATTCGCTCGAGGACTCTATTTCCGCGCGAATTACACCTTCTCCAAGAATATCGACAATTCCACGAACGAACTATTCAGCAGCTACGTGAACCCACGCCGCGCGCAGGACGGTTTCGATTTCCCGAACGAGCGAGGCCGCTCGGCGCTTGACCTGCCGCAGAAGTTCGCGATGACCTGGGTATACGACGTGCCCAACGTGAAAAGTGAAAATCGCTTCTTGCGTGGCGTCGCCAACGGATGGGAGTGGAGCGGCACCTATCTGGCGCAGTCCGGCCAGCCGGTCACGCCGCTTTCCGGCGTGGACTCCAACGACAACGGCGACACCGCTGGCGACCGCACGATCTTCAATTCGGCGGGAGTCGGCTTAACGGGCTCGATCGTCAACCCGGTTTGCAACGACGGAGCTGGCGGCGCCACGAGAACTGTCTCCGGTGCCGGGGCTCCATGCGCCGCAGGCAACACCGTAGGCTACGTCTCGGCGGACCCAACGGCGCGTTTCATCCAAGCCGGAGTCGGCACCATGCCCACTACCGGGCGCAATACCGTCAGCACGCCGGGGTTGAACATCTGGAACATGTCCGTGTTCAAGACCAACAAACTAACCGAGAGGGCATCACTACAATTCCGCTTCCAGACCTACAACACCTTCAACCACCGCAACCCCAGCATCGGGTTGCCGACCAACAACGGCAATATCGACTCCACAACAAACGCGAACCCCCTGAACGCCGGCTATATCTTCGTGACCTCGCCGACGTTCCTGAACAAGTTCTCCTTCGACGGTGGCAGCCGCACGATGGAGTTGGGCCTGAGGCTAACCTGGTAGCGCCGGCATCCTGCCGGCTTCACACCACTGTAGGCGCCGGGCTTCAGCCCGGCGCCTATGTAATTCTTGACTCCACAAAAACCCGATCTCCCTCTATTCCTTCACGTTCTCTTCCAACCACCTCAAATACTCTCGCGATCCCGCCGCGATCGCTACGACCACAAACTCCGGCACATCGTAACCGTGCAAGCGCTTCACCTCCTTCTCCAAGTCCGGCAAGCGCCTCGCAGTCGTCTTGATCAGCATCAGAACCTCGCGCGAACTTTCCACTTTCCCCTTCCAGCGATAGATCGATTGCACCGGACTCAGCACGATGTTCGCGCACGCCGCCAGGCGGTTGCGAACCACTCGGGCCGCGATTCTTCGCGCCTCTCTGACGGAGCCGCACGTCACCAGAACCAGCCGGCTTCCCTTTCCTTTGACCATCGCTGCCTCCTCTATTCTTTAATCGCCGCGCACTGTCCGCGCGGTCGCGTTGCTCTGCGGCAGCGCCCTAGAATCACACGCTTCTTTTTTCTTCCATCGCTCCGGGCTAGAATACACGCGATGACTTCTTCCCCAATAAACTTCGGCACCTCCGGCTGGCGCGGCCTGATCGCCGACGACTTCACATTCGCCAACGTGCGACTCGCTGTAACCGCCATCGCGGGACACGTGAACAACCACAAGAAGAATTCCACGATCCTGGTCGGTTACGACACGCGGTTCTACTCCGAAGAGTTTTCGCGGCTCGCCGTCGATATCCTGCAGCAAAGCCACATTCGCACTCTTCTTTGCGAAACGTTCACTCCAACTCCCGCGATCGCCTACGAAATTATGCGCAGCAAACTCGACGGCGCGATTAACTTCACCGCCAGCCACAATCCTGCGCAATACCACGGCCTGAAATTTTCATCTGCCGACGCGGGTCCCGCGCTGCCCGAAGTCACCAAAGACATCGAAGTGCGCGCCGCAAAGGTGGCCGAGAAAAACGGCAACGTTGGTAAAGTTGTCCATCACGAGAGCACCAAGGCCGAGACCGTCAATCTTCGCGACAGCTACCTGAAGCGGCTCGGAGAATCGGTGCGCTTCGACGTTCTCCGCAAAGGCAAAGCGAAATTCGTAGTCGACGCGCTGCATGGTTGCGGCGCCGGCTATCTCGACCGCGTCCTCGCTGATCACGGCGTTTCCATCCAGGCGATGCGAACGAATCGCGATTGCCTGTTCGATGGCACCGGTCCGGACGTCTCGGAAGAAAATCTCGCTCCGTTGCGCAAGGCCGTCACCGAATCCGGCGCGACCGCGGGGCTCGCCACCGATGGAGACGCCGATCGCTTTGGCATCATCGACCGAGATGGCACCTGGGTTTCTCCCAATCACATTCTCGCTCTGGTCTACGACTATCTGGTGGAATCGCGAGGCTGGAAGATGCCTGCCGCTCGCAGCGTCGCGACCTCTCAGATGGTCGATGCGGCGGCAAAGGCTCACGGCCAAACCACCTACCAAACTCCCGTCGGATTCAAGTACATCGGCCAACTCATTCGTGAAGACAAGATCGCGCTCGGCGGCGAAGAAAGCGCCGGGCTGACGATTCGCGGTCACGTGCCGGAGAAGGACGGGATCCTTGCATGCCTGCTCGTTGCGGAGATGCTGGCCGCGCGCGGCGGCTCGCTCGGCGAACAAATCAAAGCGCTCTTCAAGAAATTGGGGCGGGAATTCTGGCCCGTGCGAGAGAATCTGCACCTCAGCGACGAACAAAAGGCAAACGCCATCAAGAAGGTCGCGGTGGACGCTAAGACACTCCTGGGACGAAAAGTTGTTTCCGTGGATCGCACCGACGGCGCAAAATTCGTTTTCGACGACGGGAGCTGGATGCTGCTGCGGCTTTCAGGGACCGAGCCGCTGCTCAGGCTGTATGTCGAAGCGGACAGCCCCAAGGCATCCACACGATTGACGGAAGAGGCGACCAAGTGGGTACTCGTATAGCGGACGAAAGCCCGGAGAACGGGTTCAGCGAATTTTTGAGGCAGCACGGACGAACCATCCTGGGACTGTTCGTGCTGGCGCTGGTGGTACACGACGTCTTCGGCACCCATGGATTTATCGCCATGCGCCGTACGCAGAATGAGATCGAGCGCGTGCGCAAGGATATCGACCGGCTTAATTCCGAAAACCTCAAGCTCAGCAATGACGTTAAATCGCTGAAGACCGATCCGCGAGCGATCGAGCGGATCGCGCGGGAAGAACTGCAGCGCGCTAAGCCCGGCGAAGTGATCATACGGATTCCACAGTCGCAGCAACCGCCGGCGGATCCGTCCGCAAAACCTTAGCTGTCCTTTTCTTCCATCGAGTTCGTCCGATCGAGAGCGCCAACATCGCAATGAAAATGAGGAGGAGCCCCACAGTTGCCGTCGTGATGCTGCATCTCCCTTTAGGCAGAATAGAGAGACGCCCGTATACGAATTCGATGTGCACCCAGTAGACCAGCAGCGAGGTTTGTCCGAGTTGGATGACAGGGCTGAAGCCCGTCTGCGCGAATCCCCAGCGGCACCACACATACACCAGAAACAAGATCATAAGCAGAATCCCGCAGCGCATCAGGAAGAAATTTGGACTGGTGTGCCAGTAGTCGTAGATTCCGGGATCGTAAAGACGAACCGGGCTGGCGTCGAGAAGCAGGGCAAGGACACAGGTGACAGCTCCTGCGCCGCCTAAAGCTACAAACGTCGAGACCTGATTTCGTTTCGCATGCGCTGACAATAGAACGAAACCAACCGCCAAGCCGGCGAAGGCGAAAGCGACCCAAGGGAAAATCGGGAACAACCACGATTGCGGCCGGCCGTAGACGTGGACGCCGTTGAGGTAGGATTCCAGCGGCCACGGTAGCCACCTCGGCCGCGCGATCGTCCAGAGCGGCGGCGTGACCAGGACAACGAATGCGGCGGCGGCGAGTGCTCCAAACACTGCTCTGCTGCGCCAAGTGGCAAGCTGTTGCGCTCCACTCGCAGCCTGGCTGGTTGAACCTGGCGCCGGCGCACTGAACGAGGTCAGCCAGCACAGCGCGCCCATCAACATCATGGAAATACCGAGGATGTTCAGGATGTCGACGCGGAACAGGTCGGTCCACGGCGAGATGGGGTAGCCCAGAATGTATTCCTGGATGCGGAACAGGATGCCAAGACCGTAGATTTCCGCTCCACGAAGAATGGATTTTTTCGCGATAGCGCTGCGGGCCGCGCCTCTTTCGCGGAGCTTCTCGGTGACCAATGCCAGAGAAATGCCGGACAGAAAGATGAACAGCGGTGCGGGAAGCGTGCCGCCGAGCTGCGACCAAGCGTAGAGCGCGGACTTTCGGGCCTCGGGATTTAGCCAGGAGTTGTAGCAATGTGTTTGGAACATCAGCACGCAGGCTAAGCCACGCATCCAGTCGATGTAGGCCAGGCGGTTCGCGAGTTGAGGTGCTTGCGTCATCGCTTTCGGATCAGCTTTCAATCATTGTGGACTTGTGGCGCGATTTTTTATCCCTCATGGCCGGGGTGAATGCGCCAGAGGCTGAGTGAGCCACGGGCTGGTGCGGTTTCGGCGTTCGGGCGCTGACCTTCTGGCTTCCGCGCGCGCGTGCGTTACAATTTCGGCTTGAGTGCTTCGCGACAGATCGGACCTTTGGGCGCGGTTGGGTTGTGGGCCGTGCTTTGTTTTGGTGGTGGCTTGTATGCCTCCTGGCTTGGGTATGGCGGCCGGGAATTTGCGGCTGCCGTCACTGCTTTTGCGTGTTATTTCGCCGTGCTGTTGGTATTCGCCGCGCGCGGCGTGCCGGAGTTTCTTGCTACGCGTTTCGGAGCCGGCGGCGGATATCTACTGGGCATGGCGGTCATTCTTGGATACCTGATTTACGCGCTCGGGACAAATACTTTTGCGTTCGGGCGTGCCGCTGCGATCACCGCTTTCGTTTTCATTCCATTGGCTTTGGCGGCTTCCGCAGAGGGGCAGGCACCGGGAGCCTGGCAGGACTACGTCACGATCGCGGGCGTATGGGCGGCGGTAAAGTTTTCACCTTCGCATTGGCTTTGGCCCTACCCTGGCGGGCGACTGGCTTATGTGTTCACCGTGCTGCTTTGCGTCAACGTGGCGCTGGCCGCGTTCCTGTTGGTGCGGCGATTGGCTGGTGTTGGTTACAGCATCGCTTGGGGCCATCGTTGGAGTCTCTACATTGGCGGCAGCTTCGTTCTGTTCGCGGCGATCGCTATTCCACTGGGCACCGTCATTCATTTTGTACAGTTTGCGCCTCGTTGGGCGGAGTGGAAGTCACTTCCCTTCTTGACTTTGGCGATTTTGTGCTTCACGGCTTGGCCAGAGGAATTTCTGTTCCGCGGCTTGCTGCAGAATATGCTGGCGCGCTCGACGAAGAGCGAGATGGCGGGCTGGTGGACGGCGTCGGTGTTGTTTGGGTTCTCGCATATTACGAATATGGGTTTCCCAAATTGGCGCTATGTGATCCTGGCGTCGATTGCCGGATTGCTTTATGGATGGACTTGGCGCAGGACGGGGTCTATCTTTGCTTCGGCGATCGTGCATGCCTTGGTGGATGCGACCTGGCACTTCCTGTTTCGGACTTTGTGATGGAGCGGAAGTGTCGGTTAACAATTGTGCCCCTCCCCCTTCCTTTTTTCGTAAGTGCGGATTCTAAAGGACTTTAAGTGTAGCGATTTTGGAAGTGCGGATTCTAAACGAGTTACGGGCGGATTTTGTGGAAGTGCGGATTCTGAAGGGCTTAGGGGATTATTTGGCTGCGCGTGGAGGCGGCTGTTATTGGGTAACACGACAGAAGATATCATAGTAGTAACTATAAGTCAAGGACTATTTACTCAACGAGTATTCAAATAGAATGGAACGGAAAACTTGGGCGTGGATACCGCTGAAACCCCAGGGAACGAGACGTCAACCCCAAGACCCAGGTTCCCAAACCGAACCTGGGGCACCCTCCGCGTCTCTGTACTGTCGCGAGACGTATCGTCGTGATATTTTCCTGACCATCTCCATGTCAACAAGTCTTAACCCGGACTGCCCGCCGGTAAACGGAATCATGTGGAATCGCTGAGTTAGACGGAGAAAGGCTTAACACAGAGGTCCCGGAGGTCGGAGCACAGAGCGCGCGGAGAGTTGTCGGAACCTTATTGGGTTTGGGCGCGTAAGTATTGGTAGGGGGAACTATGGGGACATTTGGGCAGGATTTGCAGTTTGCGCTGCGTATGATGCGGAAGAACTTGGGATTTACGGCAGCGGCGGTGCTTTGCTTGATGCTGGGGATCGGGGCTACTACCGGGATCTTTACCGTCGTGAATGCGGTCTTACTGCGGCCACTTCCCTATGCGCATCCGGAACAACTGATTCGCGTGTACACGGAGTTCCCGACGTTTCCGAACGGCGGGTTGCCGCGATTTTGGACTTCGGCGCCGGAGTTTTTTGATTTGCGGCGCGATACGCATTCGTGGGCTTCGCTGGATGCCTGGCAGACCGGCGGCACGAATCTGGGTGGTAAGTCCGAGCCGGTGCGGGTAACGGCGGCTAGCGTCAGCGGCGGATTGTTAGAGACGTTGGGAGTTGCGCCGATCTCGGGGAGGCTGATTTCGGCGGCCGACGATGCGCCTGGTGCCCCGATCGTGGCGGACATCTCGTATGGGACTTGGAAGAGCGTGTTTGGTGGCGATCCGGGGATTGTTGGCCGGGAGACGCGAATCGATGGAAGAAAGTGCACGATCGTCGGGGTGATGCCCGCAACGTTTCAGTTTCCTCCAGGGGAAAGCGATCCGCCGAAGGTGTGGGCGCCGCTACAGCTGGATCCTGCCAACCAGAAGAATCGCGGTGGGCACAACTACTACCTGCTGGGACGGTTGAAGACGGGCGTGTCGCCGGCGGCGGCGCAGGGGGAGTTGTCGGCGCTGGTGCAGGGGTACGGGGAACACAAGTCGCCCAATACGCACAGCTTTGATCCGAAAAATCACACGATTGTCAGTTACCCGCTGCAGGGTGAGGTGGTTTCCAGCGTGCGGCCGGCATTGTTGGTATTGCTGGGGGCGGTGGCGTTCGTTTTGTTGATTGCCAGTGTGAATGTGGCGAATTTGTTGCTGGCGCGAGCGGAGGCTCGGCGGCGGGAGATTGCGATTCGCGGGGCCATGGGTGCTGGGTTGGGTCGGCTGGCGCGGCAGTTTGTTACCGAGGGAGTTTTGCTGGCACTTTGCGGCGCGATTCTAGGTCTGGGACTGGCATATGGCGGAGTGCGGCTGGTGCAGTTGACGAATGCGGGCGGGATTCCGCGGGCGGATGAGATTGTCATGGATTGGTGGGTGTTGGTTTTTACGCTGGGGACCAGTTTGGTTACTGGAGCGGTTTTCGGGTTGGCGCCCTTGGTGCCCTTGTTGGTCAGCGGGATTTCCGGGTCGTTGAAAGACGCCGCGGGGAGCACCACGGCCGCGGGCGGGGCGCAAATGTTCCGCCGAGCGTTGGTAGTGGGTGAGTTGGCGATGGCTCTGGTGTTGCTGATTGGTTGCGGGTTGATGTTGCGGGCGTTTTGGAAATTGCAGGAAGTGCATACCGGAATGGCGCCGGACAACGTGGTGACGATGCGGGTGTCGCTACCAAGCGGGACGTATACCGATAACAAGAAGATCGCGGGATTTTGGGAAAGATTTGCGGAGCAGATTACCAGCCTGCCGGGGTTAAAGTCGGCGGCGCTGGTTTATGGGATGCCGCCGATGCGAGCTCCGAATATGAACGATACGGACTTTGAGGGATTTGTTAAGCGGGAAGGTGGTCCGATTGAGAATGTCGATTTCGATCAGGTGGTGACGAAGGATTATTTCGCCACGATGGGAATTCGTTTGATGGAGGGGCGATTTTTTGATGATCGCGAAACGGCGGCGGGGTCGCCCGTGGTGATTGTGAACAGCACGCTGGCTCGTACGTTTTGGCCCAATGAGAGCGCGATTGGGAAGCATGTGCGTCCGAATGCTGGTTCGAAAGATCCGTGGAGTACCGTCGTGGGCGTGGTGGATGATGTCAAAAATGCCGGGTTGGATCGGCCGGCGGGCACGGAGATGTATTTGGATTACCGGCAGTCGGAAAATTTTGGGTTGACGGATATGTATGTGGTCATGAGAGCGCAGTCAGGCGATCCGCGGAATCTGGTGGGGGCGGTGCGGGAGCGATTGAATGTGATGGATGCGTCGCTGCCGTTGTCAGACGTGAGGATGATGGATGATGTGATGGAGCGGGCGCAGGCTCGGCCTCGATTTTTGACTTTGCTGCTGAGCTTGTTTTCGGTTACGGCGCTGGCGATTGCCACTGTGGGGATCTATGGAGTGGTGTCGTATTCGGTGGCGCGGCGCACCAAGGAGTTTGGGTTGCGCATGGTGTTGGGAGCGCAGGGTGCCGATGTGCTCGGATTGGTGATGAAGCAGGGAGCCGGGATGGTGGTCGTCGGGCTCGTGGCGGGGTTGGTGGTAGCGTTTGCGCTGACGCGGTTGATGGCTAGCTTGTTGTTTGGGGTGGCGCCGACGGATTTGGCGACCTTCGCCAGCGTTACGGTGGTGCTGGCGGCGGTGGCGCTGGCGGCTTGTTATGTGCCGGCGCGGCGGGCGACGCGAGTAGATCCGATGCAAACGCTGCGGTACGAGTGAGTAGGTTCTGTTGAGGCGATTTTTTCAGTGTTGCCAAACATCGGTCGCCGGATTGAAGCCCTGCGCCTATGAGGCGGTGCGCGCTCGGTTTTGGGAATTAGAGCTCTTTCGCGGGCAGGGCCTTCCCGCGAAGCCCCCAGAGGACGAGTAGCGAGCACAAAACGATCGCTATCGCGACGCTGATGAAACCGATCGTTACGGCCTGCTCTTGCCAAGCGAGCGCCGTGCGACCCGGCGCTGTAATAGGCGACAAGGCTCCAGTTCCAAATGCCGCCGCGAGGCTCGTCACCAGCCAGTTCACGTAGCTGCCGTAGAGCGCGGTCCAGAATGCCGCCGCTTTTGCGCCGGGAGAAAGCCGAACCTCGCTCCACGCAGCGCCCAAGGCAAGAAGGAAAATACCGTTGAGCACGCCTTCAAGGTGCGCGGCCAGCCCCATGCGCATGTTGACAAAATGAGGTTCGGCGAACCCGGTGAAGAGGCCGAGCAAGAATAGAAACATACCGTGCCACATCAGGCGGCAATGAGCGTTTCGCATGGCGCACATGCTCTCACCGCCCAAATGAGGGAGTCAATCGGGCCGAACCTCGCCGCGGGAACGCAAGCGCTGGACGGCGCAGTTGTGCTTGGGTAGAGTGTGCGGCATGGATGCGGCCGAGAAGACATCTTCCACTATCAGCGAACAGATTGAATTTGCGTGGCACAACTTTGAGGACCAGCAAGCGATTATTCGAGCTGCGGACTTGAAGGCGGGATATCTGGTGCCGTTCTTGTTATTTTTTGGGGCCAGCACGATTCCGCTGGGGACGGAAGTGGTGCCGAAGATGCGCTTCGGCGATGCGAGCGGAGCGATTGCGGCGGGGCTTTATATTCTGGCTTATATATTGCTGGTGGCCGGGTTTGTGTGGTCGTTGCTATTGATTTCGCGGGCGCTGACGCCGCGGATCGCGCGGCACCATCAATCGCCACACGAAGGCGCTTCGCTGCTGTACTACGAGCACGTGTTGCGGCATAAGGACAATGCGGCGTATTTCGAAGCGATGACGAAGGCGGGTCCCGAACAGTTGCTGAGAAACATTACGGATCAAGTGTTCGAGCTCTCGCTGATCTGCAAACTAAAGCTGGAGAACTTGCGCGGCTTTGCGGTGTCGTTCAAATGGACGGTAGTGGCGTGGTGCGTGAGCACCGCGATTGGCTTCTGGATCATTGGGAGAAAATGAACAACGTTAGGGAGTCTTAAGACCGACTGCCTGCGCAAGCTTTGCCTGCCTGCGATCGAAGGTGTAGAAGACGTCGGCGCCAAAAACGATCGCAGAAGCAACATGCAGTAGATCCAGCCCCTTAGCTCCGATTCTGGGCGTGTGCAACCGCGCGATCTTTCTTCCGCGTGCGAACACGGCAGGGGAAAGCGTCGTCAAATGGAGGATGCCCGTTGCAATGTCCTTGGAAAGCAAAGCGAGGAGTCCTTGAACATCTTGAGCGCGGAGGTCCTTGGTGAAAACCCTGCCGCAAACGACGTTGGTGAACTCGAACTCGCCCAGGTCGGACGAAAGGATCGGAAGAGTCGTTTGCCTCATCCTCGCTGAAGCGGTGGCCGCATGGGCGTCTGGAATATACAAGGAGAAAAGAAAGCTGGTATCGGCGTAAGCGATCAAAAGCGGTCGCGCTCCTGGGCCAATTGCGAAGCTCCGGAAATCTTGAAGCGCTTTTTGCCGAACATTTTGCGTTGTCGGGCGAGAAAATCGGGCATTTCGGCCGGCTTCTCGGTTTTCGGGGGCAGCAGGCGGGCGATTACACGCCTGCGCTTGGTGATGTAAATTTCTTCGCCTTCACGGAGGAGGTCTTCCACTTTGGAGAAGCGGTAACGGAGGTCGCGGACGGAGGCTTTCTTCATGTGATACATTTTAGCATCACATTGGAGTGCAGGCAATTCAAAATTGTCCTCTCCCGCGCAGGACCCGCGTTGAGTCCGGGTACGTTTGGGGGGCGCGAATTCCCTGGAGGCCGAAGCCGTGCCGAGGTTGACGCCGGGCGGGGCAAGCCCCGCCCCTACAAGGATTGGGATCAGGGGATTGCGGTCAGGCTGGGCGTACGAATCATTGTGAGGGCTAGCGGACGACGCCGGATAGGGGGCTGGAGGCGGCGGCGTACAGGCGCTTGGGCATGCGGCCCGCGATGTAGGCTTTGCGGCCGGCTTGGGTTGCTTCGCGCATGGCTTCGGCCATCAGAGTGGCGTCCTGGGCTTCGGCTATGGCGGTGTTCATCAGGAGGCCGTCGGCGCCTAGTTCCATGGCTTGGGCGGCGTCGCTCGCGGTGCCTACGCCGGCGTCGACGATCATGGGGACTTCGGTGATGCGCTCGCGGAGGATCCGGAGATTCGCGGGGTTCTGAATGCCCAGGCCAGAACCGATCGGAGCGGCTAACGGCATTACGGCGGAGGCGCCAGCATCGATGAGTTTGCGAGCGGCGATCAGGTCGTCATTGGTGTAGGGGAGGACTACGAAGCCTTCTTTGACCAGGACGCGGGTGGCTTCGATGAGTTGCTCAGTGTCGGGGAAAAGGGTTTGCTGGTCGCCGATCACTTCGAGCTTGACCCAGTGAGACAAGCCGACTTCGCGGCCGAGGCGGGCGGTTCGGATGGCTTCGTCGGCGGTGTAGCAGCCTGCGGTGTTGGGGAGGATGAACATTTTTTCGCGGTCAATGTAATCGAGCAGGGATTCTTTCGATTTGTCGGTCAGGTTAACGCGGCGGACGGCGACGGTGACCATGTCGGCGCCGGAAGCGGCGTGGGCGCGGGCCATTTCCTGGAAGCTGCGATATTTACCGGTGCCGACGATCAGGCGGGAGCGAAAAGCGCGGCCAGCGATTACGAGTTCGTCTGCCATAGTGTCCTCCATGCGATTCTAAACCCCCGCTGGCTTGGCGACAAATTTTGAGGCGGGCGACCGGGGGCGCTCGCTCAGCACCTCTGCAACGTGCTGACAACATGGACGCTAAGGGACGCCACGGTGTTTTAGGAGCGCATCGGTTAATAAGGAGTTAGCCGAAACCGAGCGCACCGATTGGACGCAAGCCACGATTTGCTGTAGTTCTATATATTGCCGCGCACGCGCGTTGCTGTACAACGCGGATGCTGCGGCGCCACTATGTTTGCTGAACGCACAAATTGGAACCTCACGCCGAACCGCTTGAGCGAAGCGTTGGCGCAGCACCTGGCTGCGGGAAAACGGCTGTACGACCTGAGCGCGTCGAACCCCACTGAGGTGGGCTTCTCCTATGACCGCGGGACGATCTTGCAGGCACTATGCGATGCGACGGCGCTGACCTACGTGCCCGATCCGAAGGGTTTGCTGCGAGCACGGCAGGGGGTTGCGGAATATTACGCGGAGCGCGGCGATGAAGTCGCACCGGACGACATCATTCTGACCGCGAGCACCAGCGAGGCGTACTCGTTTGTATTTCGCGCGCTGTGCAATCCGGGTGACGAACTCCTGGTGCCTGCGCCGAGTTATCCCCTATTTGGCTTTCTCGCCGGCATTCACGACGTCGTTCTTGCGCACTACCCGCTGGTTTACGACCACGGCTGGCAGGTCGATTTTCCTTCCCTGCAAAAAGCAATCACGCCACGCACGCGTGGAATTATCGTGGTCAACCCCAACAATCCCACCGGACACTTTGTGAAACCAGAGGAGTTAACGGCCCTGAACGAGATTTGTTCGACGCGCGACATGGCGCTGATTGCAGACGAGGTCTTCCTGGACTTCGCGCACGGCGACAGCAATGGGCGCCGAGACCTCGGCAGGGCGCCACGTCCCCGCGTGGGGAACGGCACCAAGCCTCCGACGCTCGCGACGAACAACGGAGCGCTCACATTTACTATGAGCGGACTTTCGAAGATTTCCGGGTTGCCACAGATGAAGGCCGCGTGGCTCGTGGCCAGTGGCCCGGAAGCTCTCAAAAAAGAGGCGCTGGAGAGGATCGAAGTGATCGCGGACACCTATTTGTCGATGAATGCGCCGATACAGTTGGCGCTGCCCGCATTCTTGCAGCAGAGGCATGGATTTCAGAAACAGGTGCTCACCCGACTGCGGAGAAACCTGGGCGAACTGGACCGGCAGTTAATGATTCGAAAGACCTGCAGCCGGCTGGAGATCGAGGGCGGGTGGTATGCGGTGGTGCGGGTGCCCGCGACGCGGTCGGACGACGACCTCGCGGTCGATCTGCTAACCAAAAAAGGAATTTATGTCCATCCCGGGCACTTCTATGATTTCTCATCGGACGGTTATCTGATCATCAGCCTGATCATGCCGGAGCGGGAGTTCGCGGAGGGTTGCCGGCAGATGCTGTCGATGTTTTAAGAAAAATAAGGAATGATATAAAGAAGTGACGAAGTAACGATCAATAAATCCGGAAAATACTTCACCGCCCAGATTATCTGCTCATCGGAGGGCATAGCGAGGAATGGCTGTGCCACGGTGCTCAATTTTGCAGAATGGGGCGCGGTTCGGCTACGTCAGCGTACAGTTGCGCGATTACGTCGCGATATTTTTCTTCAACGACGCGGCGTTTGAGCTTCATGGTGAACGTCAGACCACCGTTGTCGAAGGTGAAGTCGTCGGGTAACAACGCGAATCGCTTGATCGTCTCCCATTGTGCGAGGTGCGTGGTGAGCCGGGCCACTTCGCCTTCGATGAGCTTGTGAACCCACGGGTGGGTCACCATCTCTTTACTCGATGCAAATGTAATGCCCTGCTCCGCGGCTTTGGACTCTACGGTCACTGGATTCGGTACCAGCAATGCCACCACAAATTTGCACTGATCGCCAACGACCATCGCATTCGAAATGTACGGGCTAGTCTTCAGCGCGTTCTCAATCGGTTGGGGAGCAACAAATTTGCCCGCGGACGTTTTGAGTAGATCTTTCTTCCGATCGGTGATGAACAGATAGTTGTCCGAATCCAGATACCCGATGTCACCGGTGTGGAACCAGCCATCTTCGCCGATGACTTCGCGCGTGGCCTCCGGACTCTTGTAGTAACCCTGCATGACGCAGGGGCCCCTGGCCAGGATTTCACCATCGGGGGCGATGCTGATCAGGACGTTGGCGATGGGCTTGCCGGAACTGCCTACGCGATTGTTCGGATAGTTCGAAGTCAGAACTGGCGAGGTCTCCGTCAGACCGTAGCCTTGGTAGATCAGGATGCCGATGGACCAGAAAAACTCGGCGAGATCCTTGGAAAGCGGGGCTCCTCCGGAAAAAACGATGCGCAACTGGCCGCCAGTGCCGGCACGAATTTTGGAAAAGACGAGCTTGTTGGCCGCGGCCCATTGCAATTTCAGGAGCGGGCTGGCCGAGCCCATGCCGCTACGCCACGGGGCCGCGCGTTTTGCGACGTTCATTCCCCAGTCGAAAAGCTTGCGTTTCACGCCGGTGTTCTTGCTGCCCTTCTCCATAATGCGGGCGTAGATCTTTTCGAATACGCGCGGAACCGCGGCTAGCACCGTTGGCTTCACTTCGAGCAGCGCTTCGGAAAGAAAATTCACGTCTTCGACGTACGCGATCGAAATGCCATTGAAGAGCAGAACGTAATCCATCGTGCGGCCGTAGATATGAGCCAAAGGGAGGAAAGACAGGGCCAGGTCCACGCCGGATTTCAACGAAGAGGTTGACCAGGAATCGGTCGCGTTCGAGCAGATATTGGTGTGCGTGAGCATGACGCCCTTGGGCTCGCCGGTCGTGCCGGAAGTGTAGATGATGGACGCGAGTTGGCCGGGGAGGACCTGCGAGGCGCGCATGCGGTAGGCGGCGATCTCTGCGCCTCCCGCGGAGGCGATCAGCGTTTCATAGCGAAGGCACTCGGTGGGGACTTCTGCCCCTCCGTCGGCAACGATGATGTGCTCAAGGTCCGCGAGGCGGGCGCGGCAGGCCAGGAGTTTCTCCAATTGCGGTGCGCCGCACACCACGACGACTCTCGCGCCGGCGTGATTGAGGATGTAGGTCATACGGTCGGGTGACTCGTTGAAATAGATCGGGACGGTGATGCCTCCGGCGCCCGTGATCGCAAAATCGGCGGCGTGCCATTCGGGGCGATTGGCGGCGAACAGACCTACGCGATCGCCGGGCTTTACACCTAGTTCCACAAAGGCCATGGACAGACCTGCAACGCGGCGGAGTAATTCTGCCGAGGAGATCGGCTGCCATAGATTGTCGCGGCGGAACATTTGGGCGCGGGGGTTGGGGAGTGTATCGATGGCGTTGAGAAATCGCGAGGGAAGGGTGCCGTAGGTCATCGGAGTTTCGTTATCGGAGTTTCGCCATCAAAGTTTCGCTCACTTTACTCTAACCGTTTTGCGGGCGCAATTCCTATGGGACGTGAGGTCCAGGACTTTGGTCCGCCAACGTCGTGATTGCGAGTGCTTCAGCGTTTCATGGATGGATAGCCAAGCCACGATGCTTTCGGGGCGCCGTGGGGGATTGAGATCCGAGAAAGTAAAGATAACGCAGAGACGCAGAGGACGCTGAGGCGCGCTGAGTTCGTTGGGAATAGTGTATGCGCCTGGCTTAAGCCAGGCGTTTACATGATGCCACCGGAAAGGCGCCGCCAGCGTCAGGTGGGTTTTGCAAAGTTCTGCAAGCATTCGGCTCGTGCGTTAAGATTAGCGGCGGAGCATATCCAATGAGCACAACGATTCCGGGGACTTTGGGCGAGACGTCGCTGTCGAAGGGGCCGTTCCGTGCGGCGCGAGGGACGCAGATTTCCTGCAAGGGCTGGCAGCAGGAAGCGGCGCTGCGGATGCTGATGAACAATCTGGATCCGGAGGTGGCGGAAAATCCGCAGGAATTGGTGGTCTACGGCGGGACTGGGAAGGCGGCGCGGAACTGGGAGTGTTTTCATGCGATTGTGCGATCGCTGAAGGAGCTGGCTGCGGACGAGACGTTGCTGGTGCAGTCGGGCAAGCCAGTGGCGATTTTTCGAACGCACGAATATGCGCCGAGGGTGCTGCTCTGTAATTCGAATCTGGTAGGTCATTGGAACAACTGGGACCGCTTTCACGAACTGGACCGCGCCGGGCTGATGATGTACGGCCAAATGACTGCGGGCAGCTGGATTTACATTGGCACGCAGGGAATTTTGCAGGGTACGTACGAAACGTTTGCGGCGGCGGCGACGAAGCACTTCGGCGGCAGCCTGGCTGGGAAATTGGTCGTGACTGGCGGGATGGGTGGCATGGGTGGCGCGCAGCCACTGGCCGCAACCATGAATGGCGGGGCGTTTTTAGGAATTGATGTCGATCCGGAGCGCATCAAGCGCCGAGTGAAGACCGGTTATTGCGATGTGATGGTGACCAGTCTGGACGAGGCATTGCGCATCCTGAAGAATGCCGTGCGCAAGGGCGAGGCGACTTCGGTCGGGCTAGTCGGCAACTGTGCCGATCTGATTCCCGAGATGGCGCGGCGTGGCGTCGTGCCCGACCTGCTGACCGATCAGACCAGCGCGCACGATCCGATTGGCGGGTATGTACCGAACGGAATGATCTTAGAAGCAGCTCTGGAATTGCGCAAGAGGGATCCTGAGGACTACAAGAAGCATTCCATGGCGGCCATGGCACAGCATGTTCAGGGCATGCTGGACTTGCAGAAGCTCGGGGCGGTGACGTTCGACTATGGAAACAACATTCGGACGTTCGCGTTTGAGCAGGGGGTGAAGAACGCCTATGACTTTCCTGGGTTTGTGCCGGCGTACATTCGCCCGTTGTTCTGCGAAGGCAAAGGACCGTTTCGGTGGGCGGCGCTTTCTGGAGAGGCGTCGGACATCGCGCGTGCCGATCGGCTGGTACTCGAAATGTTCCCCCAAAACGAGCATCTGGCGCGATGGATTAAATTGGCTCAGAAGCGCGTGAAGTTTCAGGGATTGCCATCGCGGATTTGCTGGCTGGGGTATGGCGAGCGCGACAAATTTGGTTTGGGGTTGAACGACCTGGTTGCGCGGGGTGAATTGAAGGCTCCGGTCGTGATTGGCCGGGATCATCTAGATTGCGGATCAGTGGCTTCGCCCTACCGCGAGACGGAGTCGATGCTTGACGGGTCTGACGCCATTGCCGATTGGCCGCTGCTCAATGCGCTGGTGAATACCGCGAGCGGGGCGTCGTGGGTTTCGATCCACAATGGCGGCGGAGTGGGGATCGGATATTCGCAACATGCGGGACAGGTCACGGTGGCGGACGGAACCAAGGAAATGGCGGTGCGCATCGAGCGCGTGTTGACCAATGATCCCGGGATGGGCGTGGCGCGTCACGTCGATGCGGGGTATTCGGAGGCGACGGAATTCGCGCGAAAGTCTGGCGTGAAGATTCCGATGCTGTAAGACGCTCCCTTTTTCAGTGCCGAATTTGAATTCGCGCGCATCCAACCACATTGTGTAAAGCGTTCGTCGAGTGAAGGAGGACCGCATGTACGTCATATTGGGAGCAACGGGACACACAGGATCGGCCATCGCTGAGAATCTACTGGCAAAAGGCGAAAAGGTGCGGGTGATTGGGCGCAGCAAGGAACGGCTGGCGAAAATATCGGGCCAGGGCGCCGAGGCATTCGTCGGAGACGCAACGGATTCAACATTTCTCACGCAGGCGTTCGGTGGCACACGGGCCGTGTATTTCATGGTGCCGCCCAACCCGACGAGCGAGGATTATCGGGGCTTTCAGACGCGAATCATCGATGCGGGCGCTGAAGCGTTGGAGGCCGCCGGCGTGCACTATGTGGTGGCGCTGAGCAGCTTTGGAGCGGATAAGGAATCGGGGAGCGGCCCAGTTTCGGGTCTGCATGAACTCGAAGTGAAGCTTCAACGGATATCGAACCTGAACGCCGTTTTTCTGCGAGCGGGGTATTTCATGGAGAACCTGATTCCGCAAGTCAGCGTGATTCAGAACTTCGGGATAGTGGGCGGGCCCGTGCGGCCGGATCTACCTCTGCCGATGATCGCGACCGAAGACATCGGAGTGGCGGCGGCCGAAAGGTTGCACAAGCTTGATTTCTCCGGACACGAAACGCGGGAACTGCTTGGGCAGCGCGACATCACGTATACAGAGGCGGCTCGGATTCTCGGCGAGGCGGTCGGAAAACCAGATCTGGCTTATGTGCAACTCCCGCCGGACCAATTCACTCAGGCTCTCGTGCAGATGGGTATGTCCAACAACTTCGCGAATCTCATCGTGGAAATGGCAGGTGCGATGAACGATGGGCGGATGAAGGCGCTGGAGCCGCGTTCCGCCGCGAATGCGACACCCACTTCGTTTGAGGAGTTTGTGCAAAAGGAATTTCTTCCTGCTTATCGAGGCAAGGCGGCGACGGCGTAGGCGAGGAATCCGGACGCTCCGATAATTTCAAAACCCGCACCCTTGGAACTCGGCGAAGTATCCGGGCGCGCGATGCGGATTTGAAATTGGTTCGTTGACTAGAGCGTTGCACGTCTCGGAACGTGGACCCAAAGCCCGCCCTCAAAACCCAACGATAGTTCGCTCCGAAATTCAAAACCCGCACCCTTAAAAACCAAGGGTGCGGCACTCGGCCGTGAGCGGGATGCGGAGAAGTTTGTCGGTTGAAAGCCTGTGCTACGGCGCGGCGTTTTGGGCATAATACGGATGCCTTGTCCAATTCCCTTCTGATCGTTGGAGCTTCTCAAATTCTCACGCTGCGAGGGCGCGGGCCCCGACGTGGGAAAGCGCTATCGAACCTGGGAGTCATCAATGACGGAGCGCTGCTGATCCGCGATGGCCGGATTGTGTCCGTCGGGGTACGCGCCAAAGTGGAGGCGCTGCCGGAAGCGAAGACCGCGGACAATCTGTATGTGGGTGGCCGCGTGATCCTGCCTGGGTTCGTCGATTCTCATACGCACTTGGTTCATGCGGCCAGCCGCGCGGAAGAATATGAGTTGAAAATTGCCGGCGCGAGCTATGAGGAAATCGCGCGCAAGGGCGGCGGGATTCTCAACTCAGTGAAGAAGGTGCGGGCGGCGACATCGGAAGCCTTGAAGAAGCGGGCGTTGGCGGCTTTGCGGGAATTCGCGGCGAATGGAACAACGACGCTCGAAGCAAAGAGCGGATATGGACTGGACGTCACGAGCGAGTTGAAGATTCTGAATTTGCACCAAGAGTTGCTGCGGGAACAACCGCTGGAGATTGTTTCGACATTCTTGGGAGCGCACGTCGTTCCCACGGAATACCGGGGCACGCCAGGGGGACCCCAGCGCTACGTCTCGATGCTGATTCATCGATTGATTCCCGAGGTCGCCGAACGAAAGCTTGCGGAGTTTTGCGATGTGTTTTGCGATCGCGGGGCGTTCTCGCGGGCGCAGTCCGAGCAAGTGCTGGAGGCCGGAGAGCGGCATGGATTGGCGCCGCGGATTCATGCGGAACAGCTCACGCGCACGGGAGCAACGCAGCTAGGGATGCAACTTGGGGCGGCGAGCTGCGATCATCTCGAGCAAGTGAACCATGCGGACATTCGAGCACTAGGGAAGTCGAGAACGGTAGCGACACTGATGCCCGGGTGCGATTTTCACCTGGGACTGAAGCAGTACGCGCCCGCCCGCGGCCTCATCGACGCCGGCGCGATTGTTTCACTCGCGACCGATTACAATCCCGGGACCAGCCCTACACTGAGCATGCCGATGATTCTATCGCTGGCGTGCACGCAACTGCGGATGACGCCGGCGGAGGCTATTACGGCGGCTACCATCAATGGAGCGTACGCGCTGCGCCGCGACAAAGACATTGGATCTCTGGAGGTCGGTAAACGGGGGGATGTTGCTATCTTTGATGTCGAAGACTACAGAGAAATCCCGTACTACTTTGGCGTGAATAAGTGCTGGATGACCATAAAGAACGGCGAGATCGTGCACGGTGGCTCGCCCTACCGCATGTGATAAGCTTTAGAAGTTCATGAAACACTTGATTCTATTTTGGAAGTCCTCCGCAAAGCCGGCTAGCAGGACCACACCTCTTATGGACCGAATCTCCGAATGACGCGACTGATTGAGTGCGTGCCGAATTTTTCCGAGGGCCGCGATCCCGCGAAGGTGGACGCCATCGTTTCGGCGATGAGCGCTGTTACGGGCGTGTATGTGCTGGACCGCGAGTTGGATGCCGACCATCACCGTTGCGTGGTGACGCTCGCGGGGGAACCTGAGGCGGTGGCGGAGGCAGCGCTGCGCGGTGTCGGCAAAGCGATGGAGTTGATCGACTTGAACGTGCATACCGGGGCGCATCCACGGGTTGGCGCGGCGGACGTGATTCCATTTATCCCCATCCAAGGCGTCACGATCGAAGACTGTGTGGCTCTGGCGCGGCGGGTTGGAAAGGAAATCTGGGCCCGCTATCGCATTCCGGTCTTTTTCTATGAGGCGGCGGCCACCCGGCCAGATCGCACCAATCTGGAAAACGTGCGTCGCGGACAGTTTGAGGGCTTGCGTGACGAATTGAAGCGCAATCACGACCGGCAGCCGGACATCGGCGAGCCGAAGCTGCATCCCACAGCAGGCGTGACGGTGGTTGGGGCGCGCAAATTTCTCATCGCCTACAACGTGAATCTGAATACGTCCGATGTCGGCATTGCCAACAAGATCGCAAAGGCGATTCGGTTTTCTTCGGGCGGGCTTCGCTACGTGAAGTCGATGGGCGTGGAATTGAAGGCGCGGAACCTGGCGCAGGTGTCGATCAACCTTACCGATTTTGAACAGACGCCGATGCATCGCGTATATGAAATGGTGAAACGCGAGGCGGCGCGCTACGGCGCGATCCCGGTGGGAAGCGAAATCGTCGGCCTGATTCCGAAGAAAGCCATCGAGATGGCCGCCGACTACTTCTTGCAGGTGGAGAATTTTTCGCCGGAGCAGATCTTCGAAAACAAGTTGGAGTCGGCGCTAACCGGAGGGTCCGCGGATCACGGCTCGAAAGAGGGCAAGCTGGCGGGATTGGCGCGGCCTTTTCTGGACGCTGTTGCTGCTCCCACGGCGACACCCGGCGGAGGTAGCGTGGCGGCCTTTGCAGGGGCGCTGGCGGCTTCGTTGGGGCAAATGGTTGCGGGCTTGTCTCGAAAGAAGAAATCGCAATGGGCGGTTGTTGACAAGCTGTCCGAGGCCCTGGACGACATGCGCCGTAAGGCAGAAGAATTAACCGCAGCCATCGATCGCGACGCGGACTCGTACGATGACGTGATGGTGGCGTTCAAGCTCCCGCACGGCGATGCAGGCGAAACGAAGTGGCGCGAAGAAGCCATTCAGATCGCCACGCGCGCCGCTGCGGAGGTGCCCCTTGAGGTGGCGGAACGTACAGTTGCCCTTTTCGAACGCCTGGGACAACTTGCGGCTATCGCGGCCGCATCCATGAAGTCAGACTTAGAAGTGGCCCGGCTTATGGCTATCGCTGGCGCCCGGGGCGCATTGGCGAACGTCGAGATCAATCTCGATGGGATAAAGGACGCCGAGTACGTATCGGCAACGCGAGAGAGGATTTCGGCCCTGCGCGAGCGCTTGGGCGAGACCCGCACCATAAACGCCTAGTCGTCGAGACTCGTCATCGGCGACTCTCTCCGAAACGAAAGGAGAATCACATGGTACGAATGAAAAGATTGAGCGCGATTCCGGCCATGCGCCGATTCGCGGCCGTTAGCATCTTGGCGGCGCTGACGATGTTTGCGCCGAAGCCTGCGCACGCGGGACGTCTGGGAGCGGACGTCATCGCCTTGTTCCCTAAGGAAGTAGGCGAATTCGCCTACGCCGATCTGAAAAAGGCCCGGACTCTGGCATGGTTTCCGCAACTCCAACAGCAAATGCTGCCCGATCGCTTCCGCCAATTCGAAAAGTTCCTCGCTTCCGCGGGCGTTGACCCAAACACGCAGGTCGAAGAATTGGCCTGGGGGCTTGTCGCCGAGGGCGTGACCAGCAAGACCGAAGGAGTGGGTTCTACCGCGGTGCCCACCGGCGAACAGATTGTCGGCGTGGCGCTCGGCAATTACAATCCCGAGTCCACGGAAGCCTATTTCAAGTCGCAAAAATTGCCGACATTCAAGTCTCGCAATTACACGCTCTACGCCTTTGGATCGGGTTCCGGTGCCAACGATCTTTTCTTTTTCTTCATCGACTCCAGCACTGCGGCGTTTGGCCATCGCGCATTACTCGAGAAGATGATCGAAGTGCGCTTCGGAGGCGAAGAAGGCCTGATGCGTAACGACAAATTTTTCCCGTTGGTGAATGAAGCGAATGGAACCGGTGTGTTCTGGTCCGTCCTGAATCCAGCTTATACGCGGCTGGCGATGCAACAGCTTGCTCCCGAAATCCAGCAATTCCCCGACGCCGCGAAGATCGTCTCGCGCATGCAGAACATGATCATCAACGTGGACGCCAGCAGCGGTATCGACGGCAAGTTCCAGGGGATTTGCGGCTCGACCGATGACGCCAACACACTGGGACAATTGCTCCAGATGGGACTCCTCTACAAGCAATACCAGTCGAAGACCGAGAATCCAGATATGGCGCAACTCCTCACCCAGGCAAGCGTCACGCCGAGCGGTGATCGCATCGTCGTGCACATGACGCTCACCGACGATCAAATGGCCTCGTTGATTAAGCGCAATACCTTTGCGTTTAAGATGTAGTGATTTCAGGCGTCGGCGTCAGTCCTAAGGCGGCTCAACGCACTTCCGTCAAGGCGATCCATCGTCGAGAGGTTACCTGCTAGGCGCGCCTTGGTTTATGTACTTGGTCAGGCGCGTGACGGCCACGTTGCCTTGGGTTTCGTGCTGGATGCGATCGACCCCGCTGGGCACTTCCCCACTATCCTCGGCTGAGGCTGTCACGCCTTCATGAGAGAGGGACACTTCGATCCGGTCGGAGAGGCGCGTGAGGCTTACGTCCAAGTGCGGATGGTCTTTGCTGAGTTGACCGAAGGCCTCGCGGCAGGCGGCGATCACTGCCGATTGAAGTTGAGCGACGGCTTCGTTTTCGATTCCGGCCGCGTCTGCCAGGTAGCGCGCCGCGCCTCCTACGGCCGCCGCCAGCCTGGGATCGGCATCTATCCGCAAGCGAATGGTTTTGGGCTCAGTGTCCACGGCTGTCCGCAAGTGCCACGTCGCAGGCTTCCCGGCAGTCCGGGCAGTAGTAGAGACCATCCGCGCAGAGCCGCACTTTATGCTGTCCCTTGCAAATGGTGCAGTACCGTTCGCAAGTGCACTGCTCTTCCGTCTTGTCGCATATGGAGCAGACGATGGGACCTGGCATGGGGCGCGCCTCCCTGAAAACTGTACCTGACCGAAGGCTGAGGCGGCAAGGCGGACGTACGAAGCCTTTCGCCAAAGAGTTGCAAACGCGCTCCGTCTTGGTTGTAGTCCCCTTCGGGCAATTCGCCATAAAGCTGCGTCTGAACGCGCCGTTTTGACGCTTGTTTAGGCGCGTGCTAGTATCGATTTCTGCTTGAGCCTGCGGAATGGAATCAGCCAACTCGCCTACAGCTAGCGTACTTCGGAAGACGCCACTCAATGCCGTTCACCGGCGGCTAGGCGCAAAAATGGTCAACTTTGGCGGCTGGGATATGCCCGTCGAGTATCCTTCGAGCGGCGGGTTGGTCACAGAACACAAGGCCGTGCGCGGTTCTGTGGGAGTTTTTGACGTCAGCCACATGGGCGACATCCGGGTGCGGACTGGGCGTTCTATTGGCGGCGCATTGGCTGCGGTGCAGCACTTAAGCATGAATGATGCGTCGAAGCTCGCCGTTGGGCAGGCGCACTACTCGGCGCTGCTCTATCCCCAGGGTACGTTTGTGGATGACGTGATCGTCCACCGTTTGGGAGAGGACGACTTCCTGCTGGTCATCAATGCCGGCACACGCGAGAAAGACGTCAGTTGGGTTCGTGAAAATACGAAGGACTTCGACTGCGTGGTCGAAGACTTGAGTGATACGTATACGCAGTTGGCGATACAGGGACCCCGCGCGATTGACGTGATGCGCAAGCTGACCGATGCGAATCTCGAGGGCGTTAAGAACTACTGGTTCACGCATGGAACTGTTTGCGGCTTGAAAGATATCCTGATTGCGCGCACCGGTTACACCGGCGAAGATGGTTTTGAGATTTATGTGCCGTCGGATAAGGCTATGAGCGAAGAAGTTTGGCTGCGGGTGATGGATGCGGGGCGGGAGTTGGGCATCATCCCTTGCGGTCTGGGCGCGCGAAACACGCTGCGGTTGGAAGCAAAGATGGCGCTGTACGGCCACGAGATCAGCGATACGATCAATGTATGGGAGGCGGGCCTGGATCGTTATTGCAAGATGGACAAGGGCGACTTCATAGGCCGCGCTGCTCTGGAGCGCGCCAAGGCGGCTGGCTTGACGCGAACCTTGGTGGGAATTGAGATGATCGATCGCGGGATCGCGCGTGACGAATACTGCTGCTGTAGTGAAGCTGGAGGGGCGATCGGCGTGATCACCAGCGGGTCACCTTCACCGACGCTGGGCAAGAACATCGCGCTGGCCTATGTTCCTCCCGCGATGTCCGCCTTGGGAACGCCACTCTACGTTGAAATCCGCGGCCAAAGGTACAAGGCCAAGGTGGTGCCGACCCCGTTCTACAAGCGCCCTAAAGCGGCCGCCGCACCGCAAGTTGTAAAAACAGCCTGACACGCGATACGTTTGACTATCCCGGACCAGCCGGGTGAACAACTGCTGCAAAAAAGGAGTGATCGCATGGCGTACCCGGCGAAATATCGTTACACGAAGCAGCATGAATGGACCGATGTGAACGGAGACGTGGCGACGATCGGGATCACCGATTACGCGCAGCACGAACTGGGCGACGTGGTGTTCGCCGAGTTGCCTAAGGTCGGCGCCAAGGTGGAATCCGGCAAATCGTTCGGCACCGTGGAATCCGTGAAAGCCGTCAGTGAAATCTATTCACCCGTTTCCGGTGAAATCACTGAAGTCAACGACGAACTAAAGGACACCCCGGAGAAAATCAATTCGGATCCACACGGCACAGCCTGGCTGGTCAAGGTGCGGCTCGCAAATCCCGCCGAAGTGAAGGAACTGATGGACGCGGCGGCTTACGAAGCATTCATCGCGGAAGCGGAAAAAGGCAAGGAAGCTTCGGCCTGATGCGCTATCTCCCCAAGAGTCCGACGGAACGCCGGGAGATGCTGGCCGCGATCGGGGCCCAATCGATCGACGAGCTTTTCTCGAGCATTCCGGAGCCTTTCCGGCTGCGCGAGGCCCTCAAGCTCCCAGGACCATTCTCCGAAGCCGAAGTCATCCAGTATTTCAAAGAGCGCGCAACCGAAAATTCCTTCGGATACACGAGCTTTCTTGGTGCCGGCGTTTACAACCATCTTCGTTCGGTGGTGACCGACGCCATTATCCAGCGCGGCGAGTTTCTCACCTCTTACACACCTTATCAGGCAGAGATCACGCAAGGCACATTGCAGGCGATCTTCGAGTTTCAGACGCTGATGTGCCAGCTCACGGGACAGCAAGTCGCCAACGCTTCCATGTGGGATGGCTCGACCGCCACCACTGAGGCTGTGCTAATGGCGGAGCGCGTGACCGGGCGCACCCTCGTCCTGGTTGGCCGCTCTCTGCATCCCGAATATCGCGATGTGCTGAAGACTTACGCGAAGAACTCCGGGCTTTGCGTGGAAGAGATTCCTTATGGCGCGGATGGAACCCTTGATCAGAGAGCGCTGCAATCCGCGATTCGGGATGATGTCGCTGCTGTAGTTGTGCAATCGCCCAATTTTTTCGGCGCGATCGAGCCAGTTGCTGCGCTCGCCGACATCGTTCACGCATCGGGTGCTCTGCTCGTCGTCACCATCACCGAAGGAGTCTCCCTCGGACTGCTGCGGCCACCTGCTGAGGCCGACATCGTCGCCATGGAAGGGCAAAGCTTCGGCTTGCCGCCCAGCTATGGTGGACCGTTCGTCGGCGTTCTAGCCTCACGCGACAAATTCGTTCGCCAGATGCCCGGGCGCCTGGCCGGACAAACCATCGACACCGAAGGGCGTCGCGGCTTCGTGCTGACGCTGGCAACGCGCGAGCAGCACATTCGACGCGAGAAAGCCACTTCCAACATCTGCACCAACCAGGCACTCTGCGCTCTGGCCGCGACCGTTCATCTAACGCTGCTCGGCAAGGAAGGCCTGCGCGAGATGGCGCACCATAATCTTTCGAAAGCGCAGTTCGCGCTCGCCGAGTTGACGAAAATTCCCGGTGTGAAGCGGCGATTCGCCGCGCCGTTCTTTAATGAATTTACGATCGAGCTTCCGCGCTCGGCCCGCATCGTAAACGGTGAGCTGCTGCGGGAAAAGATCGTCGGACCACTGCCGCTAGGTCCGTCGTACCCAGAACTCACCAAGAACGCTCTCGTTTGCGTTACAGAGACAACCACGCGAGCCGACATCGAAAAACTGGCAGCGGCCGTCCGCCGTGCTTTGGAGCAACCGGTGCAGTAAGCAGCGCGGCCGTTCCCGCTCGCTGAGCACACACCACGGCTCGAACGGATCGGAAGAAGGCGTTCTCGGATGGGGCAACAACAACTTTTGCAGGTAATGAAGGATCCAGGTGAATAGAAAGATTAAAAAAGTGGCGCGCCACACAAGCCAGAATGAAGGCTTGATCTTCGAGAAGTCCTCGCCGGGAAAACGCGCGTTCGAACTCCCGCCGCTGGATGTGCCTTCCGCGGATCCAGCGAAATCGTTGGGCGCGAGCCATCGTAGCGAAGGCGTCGAGGGCTTCCCGGAAGTGAGCGAAATCGAGGTTCTCCGTCATTTCACACGTCTCTCCACCTGGAATTACGCCATCGACCTGGGTATGTATCCGCTGGGCTCCTGCACCATGAAATACAACCCGCGCGTGAATGAATTCGTCGCACGGCTCGACGGCATCGCCACCGAGCATCCGCTGCAACCACAGCAACTCTCGCAAGGCTGCTTGAAAATCCTGCGTCTGCTGGAGCAATGCCTCCTCGAAATCACCGGCATGGACGTAATTACTCTGCAGCCCGCCGCTGGCGCGCAAGGTGAACTCACCGGCCTTCTGCTGATTCGTGCCTACCTCGAGAAACAAGGGAACGCCCGGAAGAAAGTTCTGATCCCCGACTCCGCGCACGGAACGAATCCTGCGACCGCGGTCATCGCCGGCTACCAAGTCGAAAACATCAAGTCCGAATCGCACGGCCAGATCGACGTCGAAAAACTTCGCGAAGTCGTGACCGAAGACGTCGCCGCGCTCATGATCACCAACCCTTCGACGCTTGGCATCTTCGAAGAACGCATTCCCGAAATCGCCGAAATCCTCCATGCCAAAGGCGCGTTGCTCTACATGGACGGCGCCAACATGAACGCGCTGGCGGGCGTAGCTCGGCCTGGCGATCTGGGCGTCGACGTGATGCACTTGAACCTGCATAAAACGTTCTCGACCCCGCACGGCGGCGGCGGTCCAGGTGCCGGTCCCGTAGCCATGAAGAAAATTCTCGAGCCTTTCCGCCCGGTCCCGATCCTCGTCGAAAAAGAAGGCGGACGACTGGCGATGGAATCCGTCCGCCCGGACTCCATCGGGAAAGTGAAAGCGTTCTCCGGAAATTTCGGAGTCCTGGTGCGCGCCCTCGCCTACATCCTCGCGTACGGCCCCGGCATCCGCCAGGCCACGGAAGACGCGGTCCTCAACGCAAATTACATCCGCAAACATCTGGAAGGCGTTTACGACCTGCCCTATTCCCTGCCCTCCATGCACGAGGTTGTTTTCAGCGACGCCATCCAAAAGAAGAACGGCGTCAATACCATGGACATCGCCAAGCGCCTGATCGACTACGGCTTTCATCCCTACACCACGGCGTTTCCGCTCATCGTCCCCGGCGCGCTCATGATCGAGCCGACCGAGTCAGAGTCCAAAGAGGAGTGCGATCTCTTCATCGACGCCATGCGCTGCATCGCCGAAGAAGCCGCCGCAACCCCAGAAATCGTTAAGACCGCCCCTCACACCACCCGCGTGCGGCGTCTCGACGAAGTCGGCGCCGCGCGCAATCCGATCCTCCGTTGGGACCCGACTCGCCCAAAGGTGACCGCGAAACAAAAAAAGCAAGAGATCGAAGAGGCGCAACATCGCGAACCAACCCCGGTCACTCCGACCGCCTGAGTCGTTGGCCCGATTCACATCACGTCACAAGCAACTCCCTCCGTTAGAAAGCAGTTCGCCCCTATCTGCTAGACTTGAGTTGAGCAACCTTTGGTTTTGAGTGCATGACTCCCGCCCTGGCCGCATGGCTTCCTAAATCCGTCCTCCTATTGCGCGACTACGATCGCCGCAAATTCCTGAGTGATTTGATTGCCGGCGTGACCGTAGGCCTGGTGGCCTTGCCTCTTGCCATGGCCTTCGCCATCGCCTCCGGAGTTACTCCACAGGCCGGAATCTATTGCGCGATTGTCACCGGCTTCCTGATTTCCGCGCTTGGCGGCTCGAAAACGCAGATCGGCGGCCCGACCGGCGCGTTCGTCGTGGTCGTCTCAGGAATTATCGCCAAATACGGCATCGAAGGCTTGTTCACCTGCACGATGATGGCTGGACTACTGCTACTCATTCTCGGAATCACCGGCATGGGTTCGGCGGTCAAGTATTTTCCTCGCCCGGTAATCATCGGATTCACGAACGGCATCGCCATTCTCATCGCCAGCACGCAAATCCGGGACTTTTTCGGACTGCGCATGGCCAGCGTTCCCGGGGATTTCTTTCACCGTATGGGCGCTTATGGCCAGTCGTGGCACACGATCTCGCCGGCGGCGGCAATGCTTTCGTTCATTTCGCTGGCGATCATGATTCTCTGCTTGAAGTATGCCAAGCGCATACCCGGGGCGATCGTCGTCACCTTTGGCGCGACTATCGTGGTAACCCTGCTGCACCTGCCGGTGGAAACCATTGGCACACGCTTCGGCGGGATTCCCAGCGGTTTACCGGCGTTCGCCATTCCGAGATTGCACTACAACGTGCTACGCCAGTTGCTGTCCCCAGCGTTTACCGTTGCCATGCTCGGCGCCATCGAATCGCTGATGTCCGCGGTCGTTTCCGACCGAATGAGCAAAGACAAACACAATCCGAATGTGGAGTTGATGGCCCAAGGAATCGCCAACATTGTCTCGCCGTTATTCGGTGGGCTACCAGCCACGGGAGCCATCGCGCGCACCGCGACGAACGTGCGTGCTGGCGCCAAGACTCCGGTCGCAGGAATGATTCACGCATTGACTTTGCTGGGAATCGTGCTCTTCGCGGCGCCGTTGGTGAAAAATGTGCCGCTGGCCGCACTTGCGGCAATCCTGGTCATGGTCGCCTACAACATGGGCGAATGGCACGAGATCCCCGAAATCCTAAAGCTGAGCACCGCCGATATCGCCGTGTGGGCGCTGACGCTGACGCTCACGGTCGTGGCCGACCTGACCTTTGCGGTAGAGATCGGCATGGTGCTCGCCGCCCTCACATTCATTCGCAAGGTCTCCCGAACCACGACGGTCACCCGCGTTACGCGCGACTACGTCGAAGACAGCCGCATGCATATTTTGCAGGGCAAGGACATTCCTGATTACGTAACCGTTTTCCGCGTTCACGGCCCGTTCCTGTTCGGCGCCACCGACAAGTTCTCGGAAATCCTCGATAATCTGGAAAAGCTGCCGCCCATCGTTGTCTTACGTCTCAGAAATATGACCGCCATTGACGCCACCGGACTCGGTGCCATCCGTGATCTGGCCGATCAGGTGCACGCTTCCGGCAGGTCGCTGCTTCTCTGCGGCGCCAGAGAGCAACCCGCACAGCTCATGAACCAAGCAGAATTCGAGCGTCATGTCGGCGCGGAAAATATCTGTCCCAGCATCAAGGACGCTCTCGATCGCGCCGCCGAGATGCATCAACGGTCCGCCGCCCGCGAGTCAGCAGAATTGGTTAGCTCGAAACACTAATGGATCCGTAGAAGTCCGGCCGCCAACTCGTTCCGCCACAGTCTCGCGACCAACCACCTGAAAATCCTTTCAGATTTGATTCATCGCGTGAACAACCCGCATTTGCCGCCCTGTAACACAATCCGCATAGCCTCAGGCACCCAGCGAGGTTGTCCACCATTGTTTCCACTCTCTAAATTCAAGGAGATACCTGTGATTAAACGCATTTCGGCTCTTGCCCTGAGCTTTGCTCTGCTGGGTGGCACTATGCCTGTTCGCGCCGACGATGAGCTGAACACCGGCAAGATCAAGCATGTTCTGCTGATCAGCGTCGATGGATTTCACGCCCTCGATCTTTCGAACTATGTGAAGACGCACTCCGACTCTACTCTGGCGTCACTCAGCAACCACGGCCTCACCTATACCAACGCCGCCACCACCACGCCTTCCGATTCTTTCCCCGGTTTGGCCTCTCTCGTTACCGGCGGCTCCCCGGTGACCGCCGGTTTCTGGTACGACGACACCTACAACCGTAAGCTCTCACCGCCAAAGCAAACGGACGGTCTCGGGAACCCAGGCGGCAACTGCCCCGGCACCATCGGCACCAACGTCGCGTGGGATGAAGCCATCGATATCGATCTAACCAAGCTCGACGGCGGCGGCGGCATCAATCCCAATTTCCTGGTGCGCAATCCGGAAAACGGCTGCGCAACCCTCATGCCCCATCAGTACCTCCGCGTGAATACCATCTTCGAAGTCGTGAAAGCCCACGGCGGGAGCACCGCTTGGACCGACAAGCACCCCTCCTACGAATGGACCAACGGCCCCAGCGGGAAGGGTGTCGACGACTTCTATGGCCCGGAGATTAACTCGATCCCTGTGCCGCTCAAGCAGTTCCAAGGCTGCGACCCCGTGCCGGCTCCCGATCCCACACCCGACGACGGATGGACCACCGACCTCAAGAATATTCAATGCTACGATATGCTGCACGTCCAGGCGGTCATCAACCAGATTGACGGATACACCCATGACCGCTCGAAAAAGGTCGGCGTACCCACCGTATTCGGAACCAACTTCCAAGCTGTTAGCGTTGGCGAGAAGCTGAAGATCGCGGGCTATACGGATGTTCTTGGAACGCCCTCTCAGGGCTTGGCCAGCGAATTCGATTTCATCGACCAGTCCCTCGGGTTGTTCGTCGCGGAACTCAAGAAACAAGGAATCTACGACTCCACGCTGATCATCATCGGAGCCAAACACGGCCAGTCGGCGATCGACGTAACCAAGCGCGTTGGTATCGGCGGAGGGCAGCCCGCAGCCACCATCGGTCCCGCGGACGCGTTCGACATTTCCGACGATGGTTCGCTCATCTGGCTCACCTCCCCACAACTCACCCCTGGGGTAGTCGCCCAGCTCAGCACCCCAACCAATCAGCAGGCGCTTGGCATTCAGGAAATTTTCGCCCTCCAATCGCTCCGTAACAAATTCAACGATCCCGGCGACGACCCCCGCACTCCGGATATCATTCTCAAGGTCAACACCGGCGTGATCTTCACTGGCGGCTCAAAGATAGCCGAGCACGGCGGTTTCAATGAAGACGACACCCACATCGCGCTCCTCGTTTCGTTCCCAGGCTTGGATCGAAAAATCGTCAAGACTCCGGTGACGAACCAGCAGGCGGCGGCCTCCATCGTGCAGGCACTCGGCTTCGACCCCAACGAACTGCAAGCCGTTAAGAAGGAACAGATTCACGTCCTGCCGTTCTTGTTCACCGACGGCGACGCCGGCGACAAGTAGTCTCCGTGAAGTCCTCACTTAAACCGAAAGGGCGTTCCGTGAAAACCGGAACGCCCTTTTTGCTTTTCATGAATAAATGAGGGGCACCTGTAGCCGCACTCTTTTACCCTGAGCTTCGAAGGGCCGAGAGGGCGGGGTCTAGATCACGCGCCACCGATATTTTTGGCATTGTAGAGGTCGTCCGCGCCACGTCACTTGGTCAGCCGGACCGTGTCGAGGATCGCGCTAAACGTTTTGTCGTAGTCGCTGTAGGCACTCTGCGGCGCAACACACAGAAACGACAGCAACCCTTGAGGCTGCATCACTGTAATCAGCCAGTCGGTCTCCTGTCCGCCGACGGGCGAATCATTGCTCAAATACGTCGACAATCCGGGCTGGCCGTTCAGTCGCACGGGCGCGGACGGCTGAGTTACCCGAAGATTTGGATTGGATTTCCGCAAACTCTGAATCAGCTGCTGGGTGCCATTTGCCAGTGCGTTAGAGTCGTTTGAACCAGCCTGCAACGCGGTCACGCTCACGATCATTCCGTACGCCAGCGCGCCCTGCCCGCTGTTCGTCTGGACCACGCCCCCGACGGGCGCGAACGATGCTCCGTCATCGCTATCGGTCTTGCCCCAGTTGTCTGGATATTTGAGCTTGAACGAACTCCCCTCATACTCAGAAAAGTGGCTCGACGCGGGCGGCGGCGGTGGCGACGCGCTGCCCGCTGCGGTGGCGGGAGCGACCTTCTTCACCACTGGCAAGGCCAGGACTTCCCGCTTGATCGCCTCGAACTCCGCTGAATCTCTCTTCGCATTGGCAGGCGGCCCGCCTAACTTGTCGATTTCCTCATCGACACGCTCGACGCGATGGTCAGGATTGGGATGATCCGACAGAAATTGAGGCGGATTCTTTCCCGCCGTCTCCGACTGCAATTTTTCGAAAAATTGCGCCATTGCGCGCGGATCGTATCCCGCGTCGTAGATAACCTGGGTGCCCATGACGTCGGCTTGGGTCTCATCGCCACGCGAATAGCGCAACAGCAGCCCACCAGCTCCCAACGCCACGCCTTCGGTCAACAGATCCCCACCCGTACTGCCGCCAAACAATCCGCCAAATATCCCCGCCGCGCCCTGAGCCAGTTGCGCCTTGGACGCCTGCGCCGTGCCGTGACGCAGCGCCACGTGGGACAGCTCATGTCCCATCACCGCCGCCAGCTGTGCTTCGCTGTCTGACACCTCAATGGCGCCCCGATTGACAAACACGAAGCCGCCCGGCAAAGCAAACGCATTGATCGACTTATCGTTGACGCAGTGAAATTCCCAGGGGTATTGAACGCCGCGCGTCGGCAGTTTTGAGACGAGCCGCATACCGAGCTTCGTCAAGTACTCATCTACTCTCGGGTCGTTACATAACGGCAGCCGTTTTTCCAGCAACTGTGCATTCTGCTTTCCCAATTGCACGTCGGTCTGCGGCGAATACATGTTCCAGGGCGCTTTCAGCTGCGTTCGTTGCGCCCAAAGCCCAGGCGCCCCTAGAGCGAGCGACGCCAAAAATAGAAACACAAGCCGAGCAACACGGCCGGATATGGATGCAAAGCTCACAAAATCCACTTTACACCGGCTGCTGGAAAAATAAAAAACCCGGGTGGAAGGCCACCCGGGCGGAACCAGAGAGAGAAGTAAGAGTTTATCGGGCCAGTTTATCGAGCTAGCCGGGGCGTGGCTTCCGGCACAGGCATCGCAGCCGGAGGTTCCGCAGTCTTCCCGTTCCGTGCCTGCGCAGGCCGTGGAGGTGCTATCGCCGGTTCGAGCCGGCGAACCGGTATCGCCAAATTCTCGCCTTCACGAATGAAGGTCAGTCGATCCTGGCTCTTGTCCCAGTCGATGCACACCAAGTCGCCAAGGTGTACTTGCTCGGTCGCCAGCAAATTCGCCAGTGGATACACAACGTGACGTTCGATCGAACGCTTCAGGTGGCGCGCCCCATACCGCTGGTCCGTGCCTTCCTGCAACAGAAACTCTTTGCCCGGGTTGGTTACCCGGAACAGGAACTGGCCTTTGGCAGTCTCAAGAACGCGCTGCTGCACTTGACCCAGTTCGATTTCCAGGACCTCTTCCAACTGCTCGCGCCGAAGCGGATGAAAAACTACCACTTTGTCCAACCGGTTCATGAACTCGGGTGAAAACTTCCTCCGCGCCGCTTCTACCGCCGTCCGTTCCACTTTCTGGTCCATCCCGCTGGCCGGCTTGTCCTTCGGTTGAATGAAACCCATTCCGCCATTCATTAGGTCGCTGATCTCGCCGCTGCCGAGATTCGATGTCAGGAAGATCACCGTCTGCGACAAATCCACGCGCCGGTTGTCGCCCAGGGTCAGCGTGGCCTTGTCCAACATCCCCAGCAGCAACTGCCACAGAGCGTCGGAGGCTTTCTCGATTTCGTCAAACAGCAGGAACGAGAGCTTCAACTTATCGGTGTGGCTCTTGGCCAACTCTTCCTGAGTGATCAAAGGATGAGTTTCGCGATGTCCCAGATATCCCGGAGGGGACCCGATCAATTTCGCAATTTCGTGAGAGTGCTGAAACTCCGCGCAGTCTACCTTGATAATGGCGCGCGCATCACCAAACAGGATCTCCGCCGCAGCCTCAACGATTCGCGTCTTGCCGGAACCCGTTGGTCCCAGAAACAACAAATTTCCGACCGGGCGGCCCTGTGAGTTCAAACCGGCACAAAAAACCTGGTACATATCCACCAGCGCCTGCACGCCCTCTTCTTGTCCTACAATCTTCGCCCTTAGCGATCCGTGAAAATCTCGCGTTTCGTTGCTTCGGATGCTGGGATCCAACTGTTGTCGAACGGCGGCCCTCATGTTTGTTCTCCCCGAACCCGCGTGTCTCAGGAACCCGCGAGTTTAAGTTAGTGCATGGGAGATGCCATTCTTTCCCACAACTGCTCCGGCTGCAAAAGCGGAATAAACTCAATGACATGCGAGAGTTGCACTTCTGGAAACTGTCTCATTCGGTGAGACACTGTACCGTCCAGGCGCAAAGTGAGAGGGGTGCTACAGTTTGTGTCAGTTCGCAAACGACAAAAAGCGGCGGATCCGCCCACAACGACACGCGTAGGTCTAAAGTGCTACTTTAGATAATCAGACAACCCCCATCCGCACGTCGTTCGCATCTCAACCAGCAGCCAGCATCGCGACTCCCGGCCTCTCGCTCGGCGGCACGGCAACTCCATCGCGAAACGCTACAATTCGCCCCGAGTTCGCAGCCACCCGCTCGCCCGGCACCACGATTCCGACCAGATTCAATGGGTCCGCCGCCGAAACAGTGACCACTTCTCCAATCGTCGGCGCGTTTCGTTGTCCCCGCAGCGATTCCACCGCCAACGGCAACGCGAATTGTTCGCCCAAAAAGCCGCTCACGAACCTTCCACCTCTGACCTCGCCGCGATCTTCCAGGCGTCTCAAGGTGATGAGCAGTTCCCGCCACTTCGGCAGGATCGTCTCCCGGCTCAGCACCTCGCGAAACACGATCCCGTAGCGGTGCAGCAGCATCCTGCAGGTCGCTTCCAGCGCCCGGCTGCGTTCCGCCGCTTCGTCCGCATACAGTAAAGACCACCGCCCCGCACTGTGTCGCGGGCGCGAACTCCGGCCATTTCCCTGCCCGGAACGCCGTTTCGGATCAATCAGCGCCCGCAAGTTGTCGAACCCATCGGCCGTCAGCAAACCGCCCGCGACCAACTCCCACAAGGCCATTTCCACCTCCGCCTTCAGTTTCCCGGTACCACGCACGATATCCGCAAAAAATGAGGCTCCGCGTTGCTGCAAAAAACGAAAGACCGCCTTCGCATCCGGGCTGAGTCCCCGCATCTCCTCTTCACCAGCCTCCCGATGCGGAATCATCCAATCGGCATCCTCTCGCACAAAGAACGTGATCGGCGCCACGCTTGTCGGCACCACGCGCCGCCGCTCGGGCGTGACGGTCTCTAGCGTCGCGGGATGCGGCGATACGCGGCCCCACCCCACCGCCCCGGTAAGACACAAATGGTCCAAAACTTTGGGATCGTAGTCCGCTACCCGACGGCCGAGTATCTGCCTCTCCCAAGAGTTCGCGGGCGCCTCAAATCCCTGCATCTGTTGCAAAATCTCAAGCGTCCCTCGCTCGCCAAGGACCTGGCTACTGGGAGCCACATGCTGCCATCGCAGCAGCCAGCGCATGAACTGCGCCGCCGTCACCGACTCGACCTGCTTCCGCAGCGAACCCAGAGTCAGCCGGTGAATCCGCGCCAGCAACCGGCGGTCACACCACTCCGTCTCACCCAGCGCCGAATCCGTGAACTGCCCCCGTAGCACCGCGCCGGCGGCTTCCAGCCGCAACATCGCCTTTTCCCCGTCCGCCGCCGCCAGTCCAAGCACGCTCCCCAGTTCGCCGACAGTCACCGGCCCGGTGTGGAGCATCCAACCGGTCGCCATGTCCAACGCCCTGTCTTCGCGCGATTTCGCCGGCGAGTCCACCTCGGGAAGGGGCGACTCAAATCGCGCCCCCGGGTAAATCTGTTCGAACGCCCTAACCCGCTCGGCCGCGACCCAGAACGTCGCGTCACCAACTCGAGCCACGCCCGCGCGCCGGCCCACCGCGAGCTGCTCGAAATACCCGCCCCACGCCGCAATCGATTCCTGCAATTTCGCCGACAGTCGGCTGTCAGGCCAAACTCCCCCGTTCCATAGCGACGGCAACGCCACTAGGCTCAGCAGCGCATCATGCAATTCGTCCGCGTCGCGCACATCCGGCCAGGCATCTGCGCAAACCTCCGCAATCGCCACCGGGTCCAACCTGCCCACCTCCGACAAAACTGCCTCAGGCAGCATGCGCCGCATCTCCACGGCACGAGCCCGCCGTTCCTCCAGCGGCGCGTCATCCAGATACGCATACGGATTCGCATTCAAAATCTCATGCGAAAATTGCGAAGGCACTGGGGTATCCACGGCCAGACACTGAATCCGTCCTTCCCCGATGTCCCGCAACACGCGTTCCAGCCCCTCAATGTCCATCGCCTCGGTGAGCACATCCTTCATCACCTCACCGATCAGCGGATGATCCGGAATCTTGATCTCCCCGACGATATTTTCCTGGCAGGCCTGCGCCTCCGGGAAAACCGCCGCCAGCAAATCATCCGCTCGCATTCGCTGAATCGGCGGCGCAACCTTCTTCCCGCCTTGAAACCGTAGCAGCGCCAGCGCCCGTCCGGCATCCCACCGCCATCGCGCGGTGAACACCGGCGAATCCAGCACCGCCTGCGACAAAACCTCCCGCACGGAATTCGGATGCAAAAAGTGAAATACATCCCCCAGCGGAAAGCTGTGCTGCTCGGCCAGCGAAATATTCAGTCCATTGTCAGTAGCCGCCGCTTGCAGCTCGAAATTGAACGATCGGCAAAAGCGCTTCCGCAGCGCCAAGCCCCAAGCTTTGTTGATCCGCCCGCCAAACGGCGCGTGAATGATCAACTGCATCCCGCCGCCTTCATCAAAAAATCGCTCCGCGACAATGGTCTGCTGCGTAGGCACCGCCCTCAACACCGCGCGCCCGGCCACGATGTACTCCACGATCTGTTCGGCCCCAGCATCGTCCAGTCCGCACTCGCCCTTCAACCATTCCACAGCCGCTTCGACGAGCAAGGAAGTCTGTCGGGTCGCGCCCACTTCCACGCCCTCGACACGGGTGCTCACCGCCTGCCGCAAATTCGCCACTTCCTCTGACAACTCCGCCGTCCGCGCCGGAGCCTCCCCCAACCAGAACGGCACGCTAGGCGCCGCTCCATTCGCGTCCTCCACCAGCACGCTCCCGGAATTCTGGACTCGTCGCACCCGCCACGAAGTATTCCCCAGAAGAAAAACATCGCCGGCAAGACTCTCCACAGCGAAATCCTCATGGATAGTGCCAACAATTGTGTTTTCGGGCAGCGCCACCACCGTGTACAACGCATTCTCTGGAATCGCGCCGCCGCTCGTAATTGCAGCTAGACGCGCTCCCCGCCTGGGGCGCAGCACGCCATTCACGCGATCACGATGTAAGTAAGCTCCATAACGCCCGCGTCGCGCAGCAATCCCTTCCGACAGCATCTCCACGATCTTGTCGAAATCCCCCCGGCCCAATTCGCGGTATGGATAAGCTCGCTGGATCGTCCCAAACAGCTCCTGCTCGTTCCAATCCTCCGCCGCGCACATCGCCACAATCTGCTGAGCCAGAATATCCATGGGCGCATCCGGAATCGCCAGCTTGTCCAGCTCGCCTCGACGAATCGCACGCACCAGCGCCGCACACTCCACCAGTTCGTCGCGCGTAGTCGAGAAAATCCGCCCCTTCGGAATCGCGCCACGCCAGTGGCCGGCGCGCCCGATGCGCTGCAATCCCACCGAAATCGACCGCGTCGACCCAATCTGACAAACCAGGTCGACGCTGCCGATATCAATCCCCAATTCCAACGATGCCGTAGCCACCAGCGCCCGTATCTCTCCGTCTTTGAGCTTTTTCTCGGCCGCCAATCGCAACTTCCGCGACAAGCTCCCGTGATGTGCCGCCACCGCATCGTTTCCGAGCCGCTCCCCCAGGTGATGTGCAACGCGTTCCGCCAATCGCCGCGTGTTCACAAAAATCAAAGTTGAGCGATGATCCTTCGCGAGCGCAGCAATGCGATCGTAAATCTCCCCCCACATCTCGTTCGAAGCTACCGGCCCGAGCTCACTTCCCGGCACCTCCACCGCCAAATCCAATTCCCGCCGGTGCCCGACATTCACGACAACCGGTCCCGGCCTGCTCCCGCCAGTCAAAAACTGCGCCACCAGCTCAATCGGTTTCTGCGTAGCCGACAACCCAATTCGCGCCAAAGACTTGCCCGTCAGATGCTCCAGCCGCTCCAGCGACACCGCCAGGTGCGACCCGCGCTTGTCATCCGCCATCGCATGAATTTCATCGACGATCACGGTCTCAACGGTTTTCAACACCTCACGACTCTTCGCGGCAGTCAACAAGATGTAGAGCGATTCGGGAGTGGTCACCAAAATATGCGGAGGCCGCACCAACATCGCGCGCCGCTCGTGAGCCAAGGTGTCGCCCGTCCGAACCGCAGTCCGGATCTCAGGCATCAACAACCCGCGCTCCCCAGCAAGCTGCAGGACTTCGCTCAGCGGCACTTCCAAGTTTTTCTGGATATCGTTACCAAGAGCCTTCAAAGGCGAGACGTACAGAACTTCCGTGCGGTCTTCCAGCTCTCCTCGAAGAGCTTTCCTCACCAACCGATCAATGCAAACCAAAAACGCCGCCAGGGTCTTGCCCGACCCAGTCGGCGCAGAAATCAGTGCAGCCTTCCCCTCCAGAATCGCAGGCCACCCCTCGACCTGCGGCTCCGTAGGCGTCCCAAACCGTCCCACAAACCAATCCCGAACAAGCGGGTGCGCCCACTCAAGCCCACACACACCAACCTGTGGCTCTACATTCATACAAGACAATTATAATGGTTTCAGGAAAGACATGCGCTGATGGGAAGAAACGTAGGCGGGCGCTTCGCTTTAGCCGGGGCGCGGGCAGTTTAGACCACACTAAACCCTTCCGAAGGCGAAGCTACTAAACTTAGCGAGCGGATCCGATTTTGTCGGACCTACGGCGGCTAGGGAATTCTCACAATCGTTCCGGCTTCTTCCTTGCCTGCGGCGCAGCCGCCGGCACCGACGCAGGCAAAGCCGCCCGCGACTTCTTCGCCTCCGCCACAGCTTCCGTAGGAGCATCCGCGCCTCGACCATCCTTAAACTCAGCCGCGGCCGCCATCGTTTCCTTCTGCTCCGCCTCAGCCTGAACGAGAGCCCCTTCTCCCTCGCGCACGAACGTGAGCTGATTGTGCTCGCCATCCCAATCAATGCGCACCAAGTCGCCCAGGTGCACCTGCTCGGTAGCCAGCAAGTTCGCCAGTGGATACACAACATGCCGCTCGATCGCGCGCTTCAAGTGCCGCGCCCCGTAACGCTGGTCGGTACCTTCCCGCAACAGGAAATCCCGGCCCGGACCGGTCACGCGAAATAGGAATTGCCCCTTGGCGGTCTCCAAAACGCGTCGCTGCACCTGACCAAGCTCGATGTTCAAAACCTCTTCCAACTGCTCACGCTGCAGTGGATGAAACACGACCAGCTTATCCAGCCGGTTCATGAACTCCGGCGAAAACTTCCTCCGCGCCGCTTCCACCGCCGTCCGCTCGACCTTCTGCTCCAAGCCGACGGCCGACTTGTCCGACGGCTGCACGAAACCCATGCCACCGTTCATCAATTCCGTGATCTCGCCGCTACCTAAGTTCGAGGTCAGAAAGATCACCGTCTGCGACAAATCGACGCGCCGATTGTCCCCTAAAGTCAGCGTGGCCTTGTCCAACATGCCCAACAGGAGTTGCCACAACGCGTCGGACGCCTTCTCGATTTCGTCAAACAACAAGAACGAAAGCTTCAGCTTGTCCGTATGACTCTTCGACAATTCTTCCTGTGTGATGAGAGGATGTGTCTCGCGGTGCCCCAGATATCCCGGGGGCGAGCCGATCAACTTCGCGATCTCGTGCGAGTGTTGGAATTCCGCGCAATCCACCTTGATCAGTGCGCGCGCGTCCCCGAACAAAATTTCCGCGGCGGCTTCGACAATCCGCGTCTTGCCCGAACCGGTCGGCCCGAGCAACAACAGGTTTCCCACCGGGCGCCCGGGCGAGTTCAAGCCGGCGCAGAACACCTGGTACAAATCGACCAGCGCCTGAACGCCCTCGTCCTGCCCCACGATTTTCGCCCGCAGCGCGGTTTGGAACTCCATGGTATCCGTGCTGCGCTGACTTGGGTCTAAAGGAAGGATGATGTCTTTCATGGCCGCCTCCTTACGTCCCGCGGGTGCGAGGACGCAGAACCAAACCGCCCACGATGAAGGTCAAACTGCGACAACTTCACCTGTAACGTGGACTGGAGTAACCGCAACTGCACCAGCAACTCCGCGGCCACGCCGGACGATTCAGAAACTCGGAGAATCGGCGGAAACAGGTCCGCCAGTTCTAAATTCAAGTCTCGCAGCTCCCCCACCAGCTTCTGCACCACTGGGGAGTCAGAATCGGCGAGATCGATCTGCTGACTATTCACCTGCTCCCGCAGCGCTCGCCAGTTGAGCTCCACAAACGGGTGTTTCTTGGAAACTTCGCGCACCACTCGATCGGTGATTTGCGCGCGTTCCCCAAGGCGGGCCAGGTGAATCTGCTTCACCTTCTCGCCCCGGCGCACGTTGTGCACTAGGTAGAACTTCTTCCCCTTGCGCCGCACGAACGCCATAACTCTGCCTCGTATTTTCCCGACCTACGTGTAGTGTACTGCGCTTCCACTACACACTGCAACGGAAAATTCACAAACTCGCAACAAATGGTTCGAATGCGTTATAGCAACAAAATACATCCTGCACGCTCCAACGCTTCATTTGTTTTTTTGCTCCGTTCCATTCGTCTAGCATGTTCAACATCAGCTCTCTCCCGTAAACAACTTCCTCTGTTTAATTAGATGCGCCGGCGGCCATTCTTGCTCCTGCAAATCCCAGCGCCGCGTTTGCGATTCGTCCCGCAATTGTAATTTCTTCGTTTTGCTCACCAACGTCTTCATCGGCGGTAAACCCTCACTGCATTAAACCCAGGTCCAGCTGTTTTGTCTTGTTGCCAATGGCGCGTACCGCTACCATGTTCGGCGCCAAAACGCGTTCGTTCTAAGAATCATCGAACCGAGGCGCTACATGTCTTCTTGGGATCCGGTCTATCGTCTGGTGAAACAAATTCCCCGCGGCAGGGTTCTATCTTATGGGGCGCTCGCTAAAGTACTGCGTCTACGCGGCGGAGCCCGCAGCGCAGGCCGCGCCATGGCCGCCACGCCCTCCGGGAAAGGCATCCCCTGGCACAGAGTCCTCGGCGAAGGCGGCAAAATCCTGGTCCGCGAACCCTACGCTTCCCTCCAAAAGAAACTCCTCGAAAGCGAAGGCGTAACGGTAGTCGAATCCAGGGTCAATCTGAAACAACATCTCTGGACCCCTGCCACCAAAACAACAACGAAAACAAAACCCAAGTCCGCAAAGCAAAAGTCAGCAAGAGAAAAACCAACCCGTAAACGCACTTCCAAGTAAGCGACGCGCTCCCTGTAGCCGCCCTCCTGGTTTTGGAGGGCGGGGTTTAGCTGTCACATATCGATACTCCCCAGGACAAAGCGCCTGTCGGCCCGCGCGGCTACCGTGCCCGCTCAACTGCTGTATGCTATTGTTCGCGAACGCAGGAAACTTTGGCGCGTCGACCGATCGGACCGCCAAAAAAACGCAAAAATGCCCGAACCCGTAATCCAGGTAGAAAATCTCGTAAAACGCTACGCCGACGTAGAAGCCGTCCGCGGCGTTAGCTTCACCGTCGAAGAAGGCGAAGTCTTCGGCCTGCTGGGTCCGAACGGCGCCGGCAAAACCACTACGGTGGAAATTCTGGAAGGCCTGCGCACTCTCGACGGCGGCCGCGTCTCGGTCTGCGGCCTCGATCCCCAGCGCGATTCCGAAAAACTCAAGAACGAAATCGGCGCCGCCCTGCAATCTACTTCCCTGCCCGACAAGCTAAAGGTTTTCGAAGCCCTCAAACTCTTCGCCGGCTTTTACTCCCGCCGCCGCGATCCCGAAGAATTGTTGAAGCGTTTCGGCCTCGTGGAAAAGCGCGACACTTTCTATAGCAAACTCTCCGGCGGCCAAAAGCAACGCCTCGCCCTGGCCATGGCACTGGTCAACAATCCCCGCGTCCTCTTCTTCGACGAACCAACCGCCGGCCTCGACCCCCAAGTCCGCCGCGAAATCTACGACATCATCGACGAACTCCGCCGCGAGAAAAAAACCATCGTCATGACCACGCACTACATCGAGGAAGCCGAGCACCTCTGCGATCGCGTAGCCATCGTCGATCACGGCAAAGTCATCGCCCTGGGCACGCCCCGCGAACTCAAGGCGGGTTCCGCCGACAAGACCCGCATCGAAGTCCGCCTCGCCCGCCCAGAATCGGAAGCCGTCCTCACTAAGCTGGACGGCGTGTCCGATTGCCGCAACCTCAACGGAGGCTACGCACTGCACTGCCAGCGCCCGCCGCAAGCCATCGTAGCCCTCGTGAAATATCTCGAAGCCCAAGGCAACGAACTCGTAAGCCTGGAAATCGCCACACCGTCCCTGGAGGACGTCTTCATCGAACTAACCGGCAGGAGGCTACGCGATTGAAGCACTTCCTCACACTGACGAACATGCGCATCCGCCTCACCCTGCGCAACAAAACGTTCTTGTTCTTCGGCCTCATTATGCCTTTCGGCTTTTTCTTCCTTTTCGCCGGCGTCTTCGCCAAGGGCGACCCTGCTGCGGTTCGCTTTTTGCTCGGTCCGGTGATCTCCCTGGCCGTGATGGGCGCCTTCTGGGGACTAAGCGTCGCTCTCGTGACCTTTCGCGAGCAAGGAATCCTGCGCCGCTTCCACGTCACTCCGGTTACCTCCGCCGACATGCTCGCCTCCAGCATCGTCGCCAACTATCTTCTGATTCTCCCCACCATCATCATCGAACTGCTCCTTTCCAAATTCATATTCCACGTGACCAAGTTCGGCGACCTGTTCTCTCTATTCATCATGGTCACCATTGGCGTGATTTCCTTCGGCTCGATGGGCCTCGTGATCGCCAGCGTCACCAACACCATGCAGGAGACTCAAGTCCTAAACCAACTCATTTGGTTCGCTCTCATTTTTCTTTCCGGTGCAACAGTGCCTTTGTCGGACCTCCCTAAGACGGCGCAGGCCTTTGGCGTCTTTCTTCCCGCCACGTACCTCGTCTGGGGTCTGCAGGACGCCATCTACTTTTCCGCTCCCATCTGGCGCCTTTGGACCGAAACCTTGTCTCTCTTCGGCTGGGCCATTCTCACTTTCTTCGTCGCCTCGCAGCTTTTCCGCTGGGAACCCGAATCCAAGATTCCCCGCAAAGCAAAGCTCTGGGCCGCCGCCACCGCCCTTCCCTTCCTGCTCTTGGGAATTTGGGAGAACCACACCGGGACCATCATCCTGCAATCCGAATCGGCCTACCGCTCCATCAACCGCCCCGCTAAAACAAACCAACCGTCCAACGTTCCGTCAACCCTGGACGACAAATAATCGCAAAAGCAACCCCGAACCAATTTCAAACCAATCCAGAAACTGTAGTGGCGCGCTTCAGCGCGTCCTCCACGTCGCGTCTTGGCTCGCTTCGAACATCGCCTAGTACCACCTACAAGCCCGCCAATTTGGTTTCCATCCCGCCACATCGCGTCACCGGATGCGTTGACGCGTGCCATCCGCTACCGTATTCTGCAATTTCGATCGGCTCGAAGGGCCACGAACAAAAGGGAGCAATCATGCCTGTCACCAAGACCGAAAAAATCTGGCACAACGGAAACTGGATCAACTGGGACGACGCCACCCTTCACGTCCTTTCCCACGTCGTCAGCTACGGCTCCGCGGTCTTCGAAGGCATTCGCTGCTACGAGACCAAGCAAGGCCCCGCCATCTTCCGCCTCCGCGAGCACATGCAACGCCTCGTCAACTCCGCGAAAATCTATCGCATGGACCTGCCCTTCACGGTCGATCAATTTTGCAGCACCGCCACTGAGCTAGTCCGCCAAAACAAACTCAACTCCTGTTACGTGAAACCCATCGTCCTGCGCGGCTACGGCGAAGTCGGCGTCAACCCGCTGAGTTCCCCCATCGACTGCTACATGGCCTGCTGGACCTGGGGCGCGTACCTGGGTGCGGACGCCCTAACCAAAGGCGTCGACATCGGGGTAAGCTCCTGGACCCGGATCGCCCCCAACACGCTTCCCGCGATGTCCAAAGCCGCCGCAAACTACATGAACTCGCAACTCATCCGCATGGAGGCCTCCTTCAACGGCTACGCCGAAGGCATCGCTCTCGATTCCGGCGGCCACGTAAGCGAAGGCTCCGGCATGAACGTCTTCCTGGTGAATGACGGCGTCCTCTACACCCCGCCGCTAGCCACCAGCATCCTCCCGGGCATCACCCGTGACTCGGTCGTAAAGATGGCCGAAGATCTAAAGATTCCGGTGAAGGAAACAGTAATCCCGCGCGAAATGCTCTACATCGTCGACGAAGTCTTCTTCGTAGGCACAGCCGTAGAGATCACTCCGATCCGCTCCGTCGATCACATCCAGGTAGGCAAAGGCGTAGCCGGCCCCATAACGCGCCGCCTCCAGGAAGAATTCTTCGCCATCACCAGCGGCAACAAACCCGACCACCACAACTGGCTAACCCCAGTAAACGCCCCGGTAACCACGGCCCGCTGAAACCTGTAGCCGCCCTCTCCGAGAGGGCGGGATTTAGATTCCACTTCAACGCAGCGCATTGGGGTCAACCCAGGCTGTGGCAAGTCGCCACTCCCATTCGCATCTACCAGTATTGACGACTCCATCGCGTCGTAAAAGAAACTACCCGCGTCACGCTTCACTACTTCGCCTGCACGCCCTCAAGTTTCGTCTT
>Ga0210399_10000091_pt1 | contig 65589 bp, 50 predicted proteins | sample IncBWC14MmetaG_FD_150865 | JGI IMG/M metagenome (GOLD analysis project Ga0210399, IMG submission 150865) | Forest soil microbial communities from Barre Woods Harvard Forest LTER site, Petersham, Massachusetts, United States - Inc-BW-C-14-M | ecosystem: Environmental > Terrestrial > Soil >...
CTGAAAATTGATAGTGACGTAGTGATACGTCTGGCTGGAAGTGCAGGCGGTTCCCACGCAACCAGCTTGACCATAATTGGTGATATCGGCGTTGTAGGCAATCGCAAGAGTCCCATTTCTGCCGGCTGGCCGGCTGACACCGCCGCCCACCATCCAGGTATTGTAGCCTTGCAAAGTTGTCGCTGTACTCGTGGTCAGCGGTGCGTTGTGAGCGAATCCCAAGTTGAAGAGACCAGTCCACATACGGCTGAGCTTGTGGTTGGCGCCGAAATTAAGTTGGTCGGCCGTGGAACCAGTAAGCACTCCGCTGCCACCGGAAACGCCATGGCTGTATGAGAGAGTCAAGCCGCCGTTCTTCATCCCGTACACAAGTGACGTGCCAACATTTACGCCGTAATTCAGCGAGTTTCCACTCGTGTGGATACGCGAGGTGGTGAAATCGGGTCCAGCGTAGAGTTGGAGGGCCAGAGTACCGGTCAGTTTACGGCTATAAGCGAAGTTGGCAGAATGATCGCCGTTCGCCTGAGGTTGGCCGGAATAGTGGTAAGCACTGAAACGGTAGAACGCGCCGATGGAATCCTTGGGCGTAAGCGTGTAGTTGTAGCCGATGGTCCCAGTGCTGGTGTCACTATTGACGTTTCCAGATTGGACAAAATCTAGGAGGCCGTAGGAACCACTCAGGGTGATCGAACCTCGTTTCGAAGCGGCATAGGTCAACTGGACGACAGCGGCATTGCTATAGCGAGGTCCGACAGCCGAGTAAATGCTTTGGTTGGGGACATAGTTGCTGCCAATACCAGGAATGACCGGCCCGACAGAGCCGCCCACCCCGGGAATGCCAAGGCCGGTGCCGCCGCCGAATCCAAGAGAGGTCTGAGGCAGGTAGGAAAACTGATCGTTAAGCTGAACCAACCAGCGATTCCAATGAAACGTCTGCGAAAGAACGAGTTGTTGGGAGTAGCCGTTGCCCTGCGAACTGTCCGAGGAAATGAACCCCCCCGCGGAGTAATTGACGGCAAATTGAGACTTCCTCCAGGCTTTCAATACACTCAGATTCCCCATGAAATAGTTGTTCATCAACCAACTGGAATTCTGCCCCTGATTGTAACCGTTCGATTGGATAGTTCCCGACCACTGGATGCCGGGCACCCAATAGCTGTGAAGAGTTTCCGGCGAGCCCAGCGTGGGATTCAGCACACCGGTAAGCGGAGTATTGTCAGGCCGAAGGTTATCGTTAGGCCCGCCATTCTGGTCCTGCGCATCTCCCGAACCGATGATCGGAATGGGATACGATGTCCCCGCGGGCTTCGGTTTGCTTTCAGCGGGAGCCTGCGGTTCGTCTTGCGCGCGAAGTGGGCGAACTCCCGTGAGGAGAACAAGAGGGAAGATAATAGATGCCAGTATAGATTTGCGCGCAGTCATAGATACGTCACAGTCTTAGGGGACCACAATGACATCGCCGGGTTGAAGAAGAATATTCTGCTCGGCAAGGTTTCCCTTAACAACCTCCTTGTAGTTGAACGGATGCTTGAGTTGTTTTCCGTCCTCGGTTCGAAGCACGTAAATGTTCTTGAGCTTGGCAAACTGCGTAAAGCCTCCGGCGCTCGAAAGCGCCTGCAGCACGGTCATGTTGGGCAAGAGAGGAAGCGCGCCCGCGCGGGTGACTTCACCGGTGATGTAAACGCGGCGGCTGTTGATTTCGGTTACCGTCACTGTCACTTGAGGACTGGTGAGATATTTCGACAGGCTCTCGCGCAGCGACCCGGCGAGTTGCATGGCCGTAAGTCCTGCGGCCTGGACGTCATTGAGCAAAGGCAGCGAGACCTTGCCGTCCGGCCTGACCGGAATCGTGCGCGAAATGTCCGGCTCTTTCCAGACGTCAATCCGGACAACGTCCTGCGGACCAATCTTGTAATCTGCGTCCACGACCGGCGGAGTTACCACAGCCGGCTTTTGAATTGCATCAGGCTTCTGGGCGGGCGGATTCTGTGCGCAAGCCACAGATATGCAAATCAAAGCTGCAGCCAGCGACACAATTCGAAGACGAGCACTCATGATTCCTCCCTCAGCTCTCATGTTTCCCGGTTGAGACTCCGATCTGTTTAATCTTGTAAAGCAGGGATTTATAGCTGATTTGCAGTTCGCGCGCGGCCCGCTTTCGGTTCCAGCGCGTACGTTCGAGCGCCCGCATGATAAGTTCGCGTTCTGCTTTCTTGGAAGCGGCGCGAGCCGCAACCTTCAGCGAACCGCCCTGTGAGGGTCCCGCCGGGGAATAGGACGCGAGAGCTGCAATCTGAAGATCATTCAGTGCGATTTGCATGTCACCAAACACCACTAGTTTCCGCGCCAAGTTCTCCAGTTCGCGAATGTTGCCCGGCCAATGATACGCCGACAAGGTCTGGAACGCCTTCTCGCTGATGGGAGGCGCCACTTTGTTGAGAAGGGCAGAATGTTTGTTCACGAAATAATCGACGAGAGCCGGGATGTCTTCCTTTCTTTCCCGGAGCGGGGGAAGGCGCAGGCAAACACCGTTCAGACGGAAATACAGCTCGCGGCGGAAGCTCCCTGCTTCGACTTCCAAGTCGAGGCTTCCGACAGTAGAAGAAATGAAACGGACGGAGGACTGCTCTTTGGAGTCAAGGCTCTCGCCGTCGGGCATGTGCGAAAGCAACTCGCGCTGGCTGGCCGCGTCCAGCTCCTGCACGTTATCCAAATAGAAAGTGCCATAGGAATCGGCCAGAGCGAGCCGCTCCTTTGATTGGCGGAACTGGCCGAAGAGCTCGGCGGGCTGGAAAGTGGCACAATTGATCTTCTTAAGGCGAGATTCGGACTTAAGGGAAAGCCGATGGATCAGCTTGGCATAGGCGTCTTTGCCGGTGCCGCTTTCCCCCATAACCAAAACAGGGATATCTGTCCGGGCAATCTCGCCCGCCATGTCATTCAGGGTTTGCATCGTTGAGCCAAGGCCGTAAATGAAGCCCGGCACAGCGGTCTCATGGAGAACAGTGGCGTGGTCTTGGTCCATGGTTAGAATCGAAGTCGGCGGAGACCTTACAGACAGTTGTCTGTCATCTTCACCCAGCGCTACCAATGAAAGGGTGCAACTGAACTGCCAGTTTGGTTGGCACCGTGAAAGGGCGCTTTAGTAACTAACACATTGTGAATCAGTTACTTACAGGATTCTTGAAGCCCGATGCATTCTGGTGAGCCTGCCTTTGTCCTTCCAGTATTCCACATAGTGGCAATTTGTTACCTCTGCTTCCACCCCTTTTGGAGCCACAAATCCTGATACCTTGCATATTATTGATAATACACACGTTAAGTTTCTTGGAAAAAGATGAAGAGCCTCTGCGGTCCACCGTCTACGGAAACTGTGGTTTGGCTGATCGGGCTGAAGTTTGAATTGGGGAACCGTTGAGAGAGTTGCAAAGTTTCTTGCCAGATTCGGAGCCGATGACAGGTTTGGATTCGCAGTCATCGCGAGAATGCAACAGAAAATCAACAGTAGGCGTTGACAGACGAATCATTCTGCCGGTTTCTGTGCCAGGGTCCAGGTGGGCATAACAACTCGACTTTTCGTTTCAAGAACTATTAAGCTTCGCACGCTATACTATCGGCGCGCACGTCCACTATGTCGAGTTACAAATAGCGTGTACACTCTTGGGCTTTCGGCGATGGGGCATGACCCGGCTGCCGCTCTGATCGACGGTCAGGGTGTGATTGTAGCCGCCATTGAGGAAGGAAAATTGGAGCGCACCCGGTCGTTCGGGGGTATCCCGCGGGCAGCGATCCGCTTCTGCCTGGAACGCGCAAAAATCCGCTGGCAGGACATCGAGCGAGTTGCGGTGGCGAGCGAACCGAATCACGCATTCCTTCGGAAAGCGCTTTTTCGCGCGCGGCTTGCACCGTTCGCGCCGGTTTCAAGTGCGTATTACTTCACTAAGGCACTCGGGGAGTTTGGCCGTGAACTGAACAATTCTCGGATCCTGCATGAAATGGTTGGGGGACCAAGTGACCGAGTCACTCATCTCGACCACCATCTCTGCCATGCGGCGAGTGCTTTTTTTGGGTCGCCGTTCGAACAAGCTCTGGTCGTATCGCTCGACAATCAAGGAGATGGTCGCGCGGGGTTCGTTGGCCTCGGAGAGGGGACGCGAATCCGCGAACTCTCATCGATTCCCTTCCCGAATTCCATCGCCTGGTTGTTCACCCAGGTTACGAGCCTCCTGGGATTCTCAAGCAGCGCTTCGGAACACAAGACCCAATGGCTGAGCCTTTCCGGCGAGCCCGTTTACGAAAAACTTTTTGTCGAAATGCTTCGGCAGGGCGGGAAGGGCGCACCTCACCTGAATAGGAAATTTTTCAACCGCGGATTTGCTGGCAACCTTTCGTTCAGCGGGGAGTTTTATCGGCGGCTCGGAATTCCGCAAGGTCCGTTAGCCGAGGCCGTCACACAAGATCTCGACAATCCCTTGCCCGGAAACATCGCAAGCAGTTTTGAAAAAGCTTGCCAGCTTGTGCTGACCGAATGGCTCGGGTCGCTACGCAGCCGGACCGGAACCAAAAACCTGTGCCTGGCCGGCGGCCTGTTTCTGAATCCTCTGCTCGTGGCCGCCATAGAGAAGCAGACCGGTTTCGAAGAGATTTTTGTCCAACCCGCCGCGGGGAATGAGGGCACAGCCCTGGGAGCCGCGTGGCTCTCGTGGCACGAGACACCCGGCCGAGCGCGTATTGCACCGATGAAGAGTCTCTACTGGGGCCCCGCCTTTTCCAACGCGGAGATCAAGCAGGTGCTGGACAATTGCAAGGCACCTTATCGATGGTTCGATTCCGAAGACCGACAAATTGAAGAAGCGGTGAAGCTTCTTGATGCGGGAAAAATCGTCGCATGGTTTCAGGGAGCCGCCGAGTTCGGTCCCCGCGCCCTCGGTCATCGAAGCCTTTTCGCTTCTCCATGGGCGGAGTATGTGCAGGAAAACTTGAACGATTTTGTGAAGCATCGCGAATCGTTTCGCCCGTTCGCGCTTGCGATCCCAGAGGAAAACTGCGCCGAATACTTTGACTGTTCGCCGAATGCTCAATTCATGACCACAATGGCCAGGGCAAAGGAGAATGCCCGCAAACTTCTAGACTCGCCAGTATCAAGTTTCGTGTCAAAAGAAGGCCTCACGAGAGTTCAGGTGGTGACATTCGAGAACAATCCGTTGATGTGGAAATTGCTGAAACGCATGGGCGAAAAAGGACCAGCTCCCATGCTCGTCAACACGTCTTTCAATCTGTTTGGCGAACCACTCGTCATCACACCGCGCGATGCCGTCCGAAGCTATTACTGTTCGGGCGTTGATGCACTTGTCGCGGGCAGCTTTCTTCTCACGAAACGCTAGGAAGAATTACCTGAGTTCGATATGAAAATGAAAGACTTTTAGTTTGGAAGTTGGCTGGTGTTTGAGCTATGGTTCCCGGCGGAGTTGCATCCGCGGTTAGAAAACATCCCCGCGTGCACTCCACGCGATTCATGCCTGCGCATAGTTCCAAAGGAATGCTGGATTTGGCCCCGAGCGCTCGGCCATGCAGCCGGTTCGCCTCTCCATGAGCTGAGATTGTGCAGGAACCAAGATGACTAGACTATTCCTTCTCTAGCGTACTGCCTGAGAAGGTAATCACGCTTAATGCGGGTATTGTATAACTGAAGGATGTTCCGCTGACTGGAACCGCAGCTTGCTCCACGAGTGACAGACTCGCAGAGGTAATCCAGGAAGTAACGGCGTTCGTCGAAAATCCATCCAGGCCAAAGGTTTGGTGGACTGAATGAGAGGTGGGATTCACAGCTACGATTGCGAACGAATGGCTTTTTGGATCCTTGAATGCAGTGATCTGGAGAGGACCGGAGTAACTCACTCCGATCCGAGACCACCCGGGCCGAACGAATTTGCTCCACTGGCCAATGACATAAGCGCGCTTGGGGAAATTCCCGTTGATGTCCGTGAGTGCGGCATTGTCCGTTCCTTCGCCCTGGCGAGGTAGGTCAGTAAGAAACCACCAGACCCAAGCGTTAACATTGGCCTCGGCAAGAAATCTGTGGATCTTTCGGGCCCAGGCTATGGCGTCGGCCATGCTACCGTCATAAGTCGGCGATGGGCTACTGTCCTCGGTTTGCCACAACCGTGCCCCTGCAGCGGGAAGTGCTTTAATTTTGCCCCCGTAACCATGCGCTGCGATGATCCCGACTTCGGAGGCCACCTTCGGATCTGCCATGGCAGTGGAGGTGAGATCAATCGCCCAATCGGATTCCTCTGCAATCATAATCTTCGTGGATCCGGCTCCGACAGAATGAAGCGCCGAATACAGGAAAGGGATGAAATCATGAATGTCCTGCGAGGTATACGCGCAGGATCCATAATCCGTGGTTAAGTTCGGTTCATTCTGTACACTCACTGCGTATATTGGCACGCCGTGATTCGCCATCATGGGGACGTAGGTGGCTATCTCGTTCGCCCAATCGGAATAATGAGAGCTTAGCAAATAGCCGCCGTTCTTGAACGAACCGTTGCTTTTGTAAGCCCCCGGCGGACTCCAAGGCGTACTAAAAACAATCGCGCCACGAGCCACGGCCAACTGTGCTGTGCCTAGTTCTCCATTCAAGACCTGGCCGTTCGAATTGCTACAGCCACCTTCACGAAAGTCGGCGTTGCACGTCGCCAGGTCAGGAATGATCTGTGTGCGCAGGATGGACAAGCCAATACCGGCTGGAGTGAAGAAAAAATCGGCTTGCACGGGCGTCAGACTGTCGAGGAAATCAGCGGATGAGGCTCCAAACCCATCTATCGACTGGCGAAGCTCATTCCAATTTATGGTAGCGGTTCCGGGGTTACGCTGGCCATAGTTATAAAGCCACCATCCAGAAACAAACAGGAGAATCAATCCCAAAACTGTGGTGACTGAGATGACCCAGCTCACTAAGCGCGTTCCCATGCTCGCAGTCTAGCGCACTCCCATTCCACCCATCGGCTTCCGAGAGATTAACAGAAACACAATTGCATCAGGAACGCGCACGCTGGAACTGGAAAATCAGCCAGCGTCCCGCGTAGACGCCCAGAATCAGAAGCGGGCTCAAGGAGAGATCCACCAACAGCGATTCGGCGTTGAACCGTTGATACCAGTTGTTCTCTTTCCTGAACGCTGAGGAGGTCCTGGTTCCCTGGGCAAGTTTTCGCACACACAGCCCAGTCATGCTGGAATCGCACTGATATATTTCAAACAGGGGCAGGTCGCGAGCCTGAACGATGTAGTCACCGGTTTGTACGGCCCATGCGTCTTCCGACATTACGAACGGATTTCCCGGGCTCGCTCGGACACGAAATTGCGCTGAGGAGGGCTCGTAGTTGTCGTAGCTAAAGCAGCGGTCAATGCATGCACGGTCTACGATGTGATGTGTCGTCACGCGGCCTGGCCCTGACACAATACTGGCGACAACTCGACTTCCCGGCGGTATTTCGCGGACCTTACGGACCAACTCAGCTTCCACGCGGTTTATCGCGGCAGTGTCAGCGTATAAGAAGGAGAAAAAGATAGCCGCGATCATGGCAAAGCCGGCTAGATGCCATTTCCGGGGCTTCACCGTACCCAAGAGACAGCAAATCAATACTGCTGAAACACAGGTCATCCGCTCGGTAAGAAAACCAATTGACTTGAAGCCGGTCGGAAGAAGTAGAGCCCCCAGAAGTGCGAGAGCGCAGAGTTCTGACGGGAGCAAATAACGAGACCACCTGCTAGCCGTGTAGGGGCGGGTAACTTCCAGTAGAAGGCAAGCCAAAAGAAATGCCCGGAAGAGACGAGCAGGCAAAAGGTACTGGGGCCCATAGAGCAACAGCTGGTCGGTGCCGTCATGAACGAAAGGTGGATTGTAGCTCCAAATAACTCTACTGGGGGAATAATGGACTTGGATGAAGAAGTGTATCCCCAAGATCACGAGGACCGATGCAACGAACAGATACGCATGGTGGCGCGGAGGAATAAGTTCGGCTAGTACTATATAAACGCCCGCAGTTGCGAGAAGAGCCAATCCTACCGGATGAGCGAGCCAAACGAGGGGGGCCAGAACCGCCGCGAGACCTCGCTCCCAACCGCGGCCGCGGGTGAGAACCGCCAAGCCAAAAAAGGCCAAGCCGATTGAGATGTAGAAGTTCATAAAGCCCATCTCAAATGTCCAGCCGTAGGCGACGATCGCCAAACAAGGAAGGACGAACCAGGGAATGCTCCGCGTCATTGCGCAAACCAGCGCGAACGCGCCCCAGAAGAAAATCAAAACGGCTCCGCAAACCGCGATCTTTTCGGCAGTGGCCCATCCCAGAATATTTCCCAGCCCACTGAGGGCAAAGTCAAAAAGGACATTGTTCCATTGATGTGCGAGCCAAAGGCCTGGGGCCTGTCCTGTTTTGATCAGATGAGTCAGCCAGGCATTGTACAAGTGGCTGGGAAGGTCTCCCGCCTCAATGCGCAGGTGCCAGAGGCAGGGTGCGATCACCATCGCTGAAATCGACAGCAATCGTAGCCAATTGGCGTGCATGAAGCTTGCTACAGCAGTGAAAACTGCGATTTGTTGGTCGTCCGGCTTCGTATCAGACCCTTCGATTGGGTTCTTCGGCGCAGGTTTCGTCATAGAATGGGTCCCCCCATGGTCAGGGGAGATTCAGGCCTTGTGATTAGAAGCCGAACGTGAGGACGTCGTGGCCCGCGGCGATCGTGACCATCTGTTTGCCGTCGCACAAAAAGGTGATGGGAGCCGCTACAGTACGGCCACCCGTGCCAACATGCCATAATTCGTGCCCCGTTTTCGCATCAAGGGCAAAGAAATTCTGGTCTTGACTGCCAAAAAGAATCCCCCCGCTCGTACTTAGCAATCCGCCTATATTCGTTGCGGAGTTGCGATATTCCCAGCGCACGTCTCCGGTTAGAGCATCCAGAGCGCGAACAGCACCTTGGGAGCTTTCGTTGGCAAAGAACTGAAAGGATCCACCAAGGAATAGCTGACCCGGGTGATATTCGGTGTGCCGGCTGTAAAAAATCCCACCCCAGTCGAGTACCGGAATATAGATGAGGCCCGTCAGCGGACTGTAAGAGGGAGACTGCCAATTCGTGGCTCCGCCGACGCCGGGGAAAATGGTGGTTCCCTGTGGTGTCGGATGTGCCGCCGGATTTGATTCCGGGCGACCATGGTTGTCAATCCTATTGGCCCACGTCTGTTTTGCAAACGGCAGCGCCAGACGGAATGCCCCGGTCTCGCGATCCAGGAGATAGTAGAATCCATTTCGATTTGCATGGGCCAAAAGACGTTGTCGTTTTCCTGCGACATTTCCGTCGATCAATACGGGGATTTCGGTGGAATCCCAGTCGAAGACATCATGCGGCGTGAACTGAAAATACCAGCGGAGTGTCCCATGATCCGCATCGAGGGCTACCACACTATTTGTGTAGAGATTGTCGCCTCGACGTGCGTCACCTTCAAAATTTGGACTTGGATTGCCGGTCGGCCAGTAGATCAGATTTGTGTCCGGATCGAAAGAGCCCGTGAGCCAAGTCGGGCCGCCCCCTGTTCTGGAGGCATTGCCATCCCAAGTTTCAGACCCGGGTTGACCTGGTTGAGGAATGGTGTCGAACTTCCAGACCTCTTTCCCGGTCGCGGCATCCCGGGCATCGATAAAACCGCGGATGCCAAATTCTCCTCCTGCAACACCCGTGATCACCAAGCTCTTGAGCGCCAGCGGCGCGCTGGTAATGCTATATCCTGTTTTGTGGTCAGCTATCTCCGCGTCCCAGGACACTTGACCTGTGCGCAGATCCAGAGCGACTAAATGAGCGTCGAGCGTACCAAAGAAAAGCGTGCTTCCGAGCACTGCCAACCCGCGGTTCACGTAACCGCAGCAAAGCGAAAGATGATCCGGCAAAGGCCGCTCGTACTTCCAAATCACTGCTCCGGTCCTTGCGTCGAGCGCCTCAATACGATTGGGCGGCAGAGTAACAAACATATAGCCATCGACAACCAACGGGCTCGTCTCGATTGAAGGCTCCGAAGTATTGAACTGGCGCATCCACAAGAGTCGCAGGCCGGAGGCGTTCGCCGGGGTTATTTGGTTGATTGGGCTGAAGCGATGACTGTCGTACGAGCCGGAATAAGTGAGCCAGTTCTTGAGGTTCCGATCTGCCGCCCGAATTTCTTCATAGCGCACAGAGTGCGCGTGAACCTCCGAAACAGCTGCCGAATCGGCCGGTAGTTCGCCGCGAAGCGTAAGAAATCGCAGATAGGCGACCAGTCGCCATTTGTCCAGCCAGGGCAAATTGCTAGCGGGCATGGATGTACCGGGCATACCCAATGAAATAGTCCTGAAAAACGCCCAATCGCTGTCGCCCTTCACCATTTGCCGATGCTGAAGGCTCGGTCCCCCCGGCCCTCCCGATCCCTCGGAACCATGGCAGGTGACGCACGTAGATCGGAAAAGCTCGCCACCCGCCGAAACGTCCGCACTAGACACATAGGGATTGCGAATCGCAGCGTAGGGATTTGGCGTCTTGGCGAGTTCCGGCAAATTGAAATGGGCTCCCGATCGAACCATTCGTAACAAATCCATCCATCCAACATCCGGGAGGGAGCCCATGGTTTTTGACCGCACGATGGTGATTCCCGCGCGAGCTTTCGGGTTAGCTCCTAGAACCAACACGGCTCCAAGAAACAAAAGAGCGACAGCCAGCCACGAGTAGCGAGAACGCAAATTTATATTAGACATCGCGGTGTATATCCTTGAATTAGCCAAAAGAAAAAGTAAGCTTTGTCGGAACCTTGCAGCTCATGGGAACCAGGCAATCCGCTTCAGGGAGTCGCTGGGGATTCGTCAGAAATCGTTGGAACACCCGGGCCGATACGATTTCGAAAAGACACAAATCCGACCAGTGCTATCAATAGCGAAAACACACTTGAGATGATGCCCAAACGCTCAGGAAACCCCATATCGAAAATGAGGCGCATCTCTTGTTTTCCGGGGAGCAATGCCAGTTCTATGAGTCCGTCAGCAGAAGCGCCGACTGCCGAGTTCCGAGAACCCGTTTGAACTGGCACAATCCTCCACAAAGGGGAAAAGAGTTGTCCGATTCTCAGGCGGGCTTCTCCTTTGCAATCCGAAGAGACAAGCAGCTCACGTGGACCTTCGGGCCTGACATTCACAGCACAGTTACCATATACCATCGCAGTTCGAAGCGTGCCGTCACCAGGCGTAGGTTCCACTTGAAATGAATCAGGCGTTGTGCCGAGAGTTTTTGCAAACGCCGGCAACTGCTGTAGAGGGACGTATGCCCGGTACATCGGGTCGATGTCCTGGGTTACAACAAATTCAGTGATCTTCGGAGAGTGAAACGCTCGATCTGTCTTGGACACGCCAACACCTCCTGCAATCGCCGCAAAGGCAGCCAGGGCAATTACGAGTCTTGACGGTCGGCGCGAGGGATCCCCGGAATCCCGGAGGCAGATGTCGAAGGCCAAGGAAAGTAATCCGGCCACGGCGACGCAGAGAATCCCGCCAAGCCGGAACGGGAATTGAATTGCCGAACTCCCCGGAATGGCCTTCCAGATCGGAGCGCTGAACGGCAGCATGAGGAAAAAGGATACGGCTGCGATACATAGCAAGGGGAGATCTCGCCGGCCTACACCACTATCCGAAGTGCGGCAGAATGCAAGCAAACCGAGGGCGATGGTAAAGAAAGCCCCCAGAAGTGTTGTGGCCGCAAAGTCGTATGCGGGCGCCGGCCGAAGCTGAAATCCGCTTAGGCGAACAATCGACAGCCCGAGATTCGGTATCAACGCTAGCGCACCCAAGATCAGGGTTATGGCCATGCCGATTCGAACACGGACGTCCAAGCTGGCCCGCCATAGGAACGCCGCAGTTGCGGCTGTGAAAAGAAGAGCTCCTGCTATTCCGAGAACAACTCGAGATTTTAGATCGCTCGAGGCAATGTTCAGGAAGTACAAGCCGAATTGATAACCAGGAAGGATAGACTCCATCTGGTGCAGGTCAAAAAAGCGCCGGAATGCGAGCAGAGGAACCAAGTACGCGCCGGCGATCCCAGCACCGAGAAGTTGTGCAAACAGCACCGGCAGCGCTCGTCTGAACAAGGAAGGTTCAGTCCGTTTAACGCAAAAGACCGCATATATCGTGAGCACAGGTGTGAACAACAGAGCAGAAAGCACATTGCTCAACACTAAGAGTGCATATACGCCGCTGAGTGCAAAAACCAAACTATGTTTCTTGTACATCGATTCGCAAAGGGAAAGTGCCAACGGCATCCAGATGAAGGTACAAAGTTCCCCAATGGCCACACGTCTGTAAACTCCGTCATCCAAAATGTAGGGCAGCGATATGTAGACGATCGCCGCGAGTGTCGCGGCCAGTGGACGGGTGAATTTTCGCAACCAAAACCAGGCGGCCAGGCCCGCCGCAGCCAGTGCCAACCAGGCAAACAGACCCAATTCCCGAGTTTCGCGGGTCGCGGTAGGAAACGAGGTGATTGGGCGAAGTAAAGCTGTTACGAAGTAAGGTAGGGGGTATTGAGCGAGAAAGATTGGACTACCATATCCCTTATTCTCCTCCACAAGCCATCTGGGATAGATCTCCCCGTTCCAGAATTGGCGACTGAAGTGATGCTGATACTTCACGTGTGTAGGCGCGTTAGTCCCAGCCGGAAGACCATAAAATAGACACGGAAGACACAACGCTCCAGCAATCAGAAGGATCGACAACATTTGCAGGCCAGGTTTGGAGTCCAACATGACAAAGAATCTTCTTGATCCGGACGAACTGGCAGACAGTACATCATTTTTGTCGAGTTCAATTGGCATTAACGGTTTAACCTTCCTCGAAACTGAATGTGCGCCAGACTGCTTCCGTAGAAGCAATGCCGGTACAATTTCTCACCGCGAGTTCACCAGGGTCTCCTGAGAGATCCGCAATCCTCCCAGAGCTAAGGCGTGGCCGCACTCCAACAACTTTAGCTTTTGCGACAGGATGACAAAACTCCGAGGCAGGACGTCGCGATTAAGAAAAAACAGAAAAATCCAAATCGACAGGCCTCAAAGTCGGAGGAAGGAGGGAGGAGGTACCCCCAGAGGCAATGTGGTGAGGAACCAAGCAGGTGAGTAGCGAATGGAGTGTTTCGGACACGCGAGATTTGGGACTATGGCATTGTTCCCATCGCGGCAGGAGAACCGACCGGAATGATCAGATATGAACGACGAAGTCCAAACCAGTCCCGGATGGGCTGGACGAATGACCATTACTGGCTACTCTAGTTGGGTTGCGCCAATCGGCAGACGAGAGATCTTTGCAAGAACACGTTCACCTCGATGGGTTCGAAGCGCCCCATCTCAAGACGAATTGGTAGACGAAAACGTGGGTCTTGCGAAAGACGGGCGGCAAATTCAGCATTGTGCTGATTGTCCAGGTTTTCCATATACGTAGCTTCGCCCGCGAATTGCGGCGCGGTCAGGACGAAATCGCTTTTTCCGGCGGCGTCCATGACTTTCTGCCAGTCCAGGGGCCCATCCTCGAACCGCCACAACCACTTGACGTCAGGTATCTCTGCCTTTTGCGTATACCAAGGATATTCAATTTGCGGCTCGTCAAATTCCCGTCCATTTCCCAGGTACGAGATATTCGGGCTGGCAAGATCGCACGCGTTGCCCAGATCCCGAACCGGCCTCCAATCCCACTGGTCAAACTGGACGAAGACTCGCCACGGCAGAAAACCATTGGCATACCCGAGGCCCACGGTTGTTTTGTTTGGGAATACCACGGGGTACAGAATCATCAGCAGTTGCGCACAAAACAGCGTGGAGAAAACGCCGCTCCATTTCCAGGAGTAGGCCCAGCCATTGCTGTCCACAAGCACGCCGACGATAATGGCCAACGGAATAATCGCCGGCGAGATGTGCCGCAGCAGGTGATTGGTGCCGGAAAGCTGGGCAAGGACCAGCGGGGCTCCCGCGCAGACACAAGCGCCTAATGCCGCTTTCTGAAGAGAGCTTGCGATCGCCTCCTTGCTGACGAGAACTTTCACCAAACAGGAAATCACCACCAAAGCGATCAGGATGGAGACCCCGTGCCCGAGCAGGCATTGGACTACGGTGTTGAGCCAACGCAGCCAGGTGGCGAATCCCGGAGGTCCCAAGGAGTTACGGACATCGCCCCTAGCGAACTGGACATAGGTAAAAACGGATTTAATCCGGAGCAGCCACCACGGTGCCGCGATCACCAGGGCGAGCGCGGCGGCCTTGCGCCGTGAATTCAGTTTTGGCAGTTCGAGGTGCCCCCAACGGTCGAGCGCCCACCAGTAGGCAAAGATAGGAAGGGCGATGACCGCGAAGGAAGGCTTGGAAAGGAACCCTAGGCCCAAGGCCAGGCCGAGTCCAATCCAGTTGCTGCGGAGTTCTGAATCACCCGTCCAACAGGCAAAGACATAATAGAGAGTGGCTGCGGTGGCCAAATATATGGACGTGTCCGTGCCGAAAAACATGCTGGCGGCAAGGACCTCCGGCGACAGGGCAAACACGAGGACCGAGATGGCCCCGGCTACTGGACTTGCGATGCGGCCGGCGGCCTTGTAGACAAACCACGAGGCCACGGAAAAGCAGGCCAACGAGACAAGACGAGCGACGAAGGGATGGAATCCAGCAACGGCAAAGACGGGAAGGGAGAGAATCCGATAGGCGGGAGGGCGACCCCAGTCCTTAAGCAGAATTCGTCCCGCGAGCCTGAGGAGATTCCCCTGCGTCAGACGACGGAGGTCGAGCTGGACGGTGTCGAAATAGGCCGCTTCGTCCCAATGAATGGCGTACGGATGACCCAGGGCCCAGCGGACGGCGGCCACAAGAATGGCGAATAGAATGGTAGAGCTAAGGACGAGCCAGAAGCGTTCCTGGAGTTTGATGAAGTTCACAGTCATCGTTTGGTCTCGATAGCAGGCACTTCACCCGCTGAATACCAGCAAGGTCTCGATCTCTTGTGTGGCTACTTGTTGCAACTTTCCGCATAAGGCTCACAGGTGCGCGGCGACTGAGGATCAAGCGCTCGTTTCAGCCAATTTTCCCGCCAGTAGGGATAGATAGCGCGGGGACAGAGCCGGTGGTAATCGGATTTACAAACCACGCCTTCGAGGACGATACAGGGGGTTTTCATGTTCACAATCTTGCCGGTCTTCTCATCGACAATTCGGTGGACTCGGCGCAATACCCTGTAAATCCCACCGCAGTAGGGGAGCATCTCGGAATCGAACCACAATCCTCTATTTTTCTGGTCCTTGTCGAGCGTCGACATAATCTCTTCTTTGCTTCGCACCTCTACAAGTTCGCCGGGCTGGAGGTCCAGCAACTCAACGGGAGTCTTCGCAGCCGTGCCCTCAATGAAAGGATAGCGGGCGCCCTGACGCCTCGCCTGCAGCTCGTTGAAGAAACCAATGATAGATGCCTGAAGGATCCGCGAAAGAACAAGAATCAATTCGAGCAGGCGATGACCACGTGAATCTCCCGCAAGGCCGCTGTCGAGATTTCCGGAACGTAGATCCCGGATGTATTGGCGGGGATCCCAAAAGCTCATGTAGGAAGTAAACTGGGGAACAAGTGTAGCCTGGCAAGTGTAGACCGTCTCTCCCTCGGCGTTCACCGCCTTAGTCGCTGCCCGGATAGTATCCGGGGTACAGAAGCGGCTCACATCCGGTGAGACGACCTGCGAATGTCGCAAATTTCCCGCTGAGATCAGGTTGTTTCCTGCGCGCTTGAGCCATGCCTCTTTCCAGAAGATCAGGCATCCGGCCTGGCATCCGTCGTGTCCGCTTCCGTCGCACCGCACACCTTCAAGGTGCACGGAGTCCTTCATGCGGCGAATGCTCCAGCCGTGCGTATATTCGCAAGTCTTGTCCGCACGCTTAAAGACGCGAAGCCTCTTCCCGCAGTACAGCAGCATTTCCGGCATGAATGGAAGGTTCTCAAGACGGCTGTGGTCGTCGAGCGTTGCCATGATTTCCTCTTGGCTGCGAACTTCGACCCATTCTCCGACTTTGAGGTCCAATGATGCACTCATGCCTGCAGTATCTTCACGCATTGCAGCCCTTCTTTGACTTTGGCACGAGCTGCCGACGGTAACATTCAGAAATCCTTCCCATTTTTCCCCAAACCACCATTTTGTAGTAGAACCGCGCACGTGGCTCTACCGAGAGCATCCAGCGCAAAGTCCATAGGCCAAGGCTACGGATGAGATAAAGCGGTACACCCGCAAAATACCACTTTGTGCCGGGCCGAATGCCGAACGCACGGACACTCGCGCGGCCCTCATCGAACCACCAATTCAGGAAATACTTCTTGTTGATCCGGTCCGGCGGAATCGGATGATAGACGACAGCCGATGGCTCATAGCGCAGACGCTCACCCGCCGCCATCAACCGGTGGCCGAATTCGGTGTCATCATCGGAGCATGGCACTTCACGGCTTGGACTCGGACCAAGATCCGTCCGAAAGCAACCGTGATTCTCAAATGCGGCCTTTCGAAAAGCCATGTTTGTGCCGAATGGAGGCTTAGTGAGTTCCTTGGCCTTCGGTCCCTCATCAAAATCGGGGAAGGGAGTACGCGCATACAGACCCTCGGTCGATAACCATGGAGGAAGAGGGATCGGCCACTCTAGAACGATTCGTCCACCTGCACCGGCCCATTGACCGTTGTGCAAACCCGAAGTAAGGTTCTGCAACCAGGTCGGCTCGACTATCACGTCGTCATCCAGGAACGCTAAAACTTCAGCCCGAGTCTGGTGAATGGCGGAGTTGAGAGCGTTAGATTTTCCTGGCCGTGGTTCAAAAAGATACAGGAAGCGACCTGGGTATCGCCGACAGAAGCCTTCGACGACTTCACGTGTCTGATCACTCGAATTGTTGTCCACCACCAGGACTTCCCATGTGACCGCACTGGGAAGCCGTGAGGCTGCGACGCTTTCCAGTGTTCTAGCCAAGCTCTGGCAATGATTGTACGTAGATAAAATGACCGAGATAATCATGGAACCGCGGAACCACCCGTGGGTTTTCGGATTATTTTCTGGTCCGGACTTGGACCCGGCTTCTGGCCCCGGGCTTGAGAAGGACAAGCAGATGCGACTTACGTTCTGCCATTGTATTTTCTAGCCATATCTTGAGTTGCATCGTTTTCTTGTCCCTTGATGTCGCGCCAAAGGTGGTGGATCTCGAGAACTTGTCCAGTTGTCGCCCAAACCCGACACTTGCGGTAGAACCGGCTCTGCGGATGCAAGGCGAACAGCCATCGAAGCGTTCTTGGCACCAACAAGGTCCCAACTATTTTTGAAATACTAAAGTAGCGTCGTGGAATTCCCCAAATGTCGGGACGCCTGTCAATTTCTCGGATGGTGGCTCGTCCGTAGTCAAACCACCAAGCCAAAAAATAGTCCTTCTTGATCCGCCCTTCGGGAACTGGGTGATAGGCAATTGCAGACGGTTCGTATCGCAGCCGTTCCCCTGCGGAAAACAAACGGCGGCCAAACTCAGTGTCCTCGTTCGGGCGCGGGATTTCACGGTTGGGGCTAGGGCCCAAATCGATCCGAAAACCCCCATACTTTTCGAACATCTTTTTTTGAAAAGCCATGTTGGCGCCATAGGGGGCTTGATCGAGTTCAACTGGCTCGTCTCCCAGGTCGAACAGGGCAGCAAGCACGCCTCCTAGGCTGTAAGGGCCTTCAAGCGCCAACCAGCGGGGCAGCTGAAAGCTACTTGACGGAAGTGTTCGTCCTCCCGCGCCGGCCCATTCCTCGCCGTCTAATTCCGCTGTCAGATTCTTTAACCAACTTGGCTCGACCGTCACGTCATCATCCATGAAAGCCAAAATCTCGCCCCGAGCCGCGCGTACTCCTGCATTCAGGGCATAAGATTTTCCGGGCTGCGCCTCAAACAGGTAGCGGAAACGCTCGGGATAGCGACGGCAGAAATTCTCCACGACCACGCGTGTCGAATCGTTCGAATTGTTGTCCATCACCAAAACTTCCCAAGCAATTGACTCCGGTAGTCTGGAAACCGCCAAGTTCTCCAGCGTTTGGGCTAGAATCTGGCTACGGTTGTAGGTGCACAGAATGACGCTAATGTTCATTGGTTTGGGCGGTATGGAACACGATCTTTATAGCCCCCAGTAAGGTTCTTTCCGTACGCTCCTTAAACGAAACAATCTGCCTAGAATTCTTCTGCCCACCGTGCGCGCCAGCCGCGCACGGCTGAATTCGACTCCCTCTTCTTTCAGCCTTCTCCGGTGATAGTCCCAAAACTCGCCATGTCGGCGTTGCAGGAAACTGCCAGCAAGAAAGTCATAATACTTTGACACCGTGGCTTCTAAACAGTCGGCGTACTCTCCCGGAGATAGGTAGTATGGGCCGTACACGATCAACTCATGCAGAACGCCGGCAGCAGCTGTGTTTAGTTCCCGACAATCTTGAAGACGCGAATTCGGACGATCGTCACGTGAAAAAGTAAGAACCTGATGAACAAATCCGAAATCACAATTCTTTAGCAGTTCAAAGCACGTCTCGCTATCGCAATGAACATTCGTCTCGTCGTAAAAAGGATTCCGACTTCGCACCAAGTCCGATCGAAACAATAGTGACGTCGGCGAACCAAATACATAGGGACCACCCATCAACCTTTGTCGGCAAAGTTCACGACCTGATACGCGATGGCTGGGATAACGCAAGCCGGTCCACAGAATCCATGGGTTCACCAGGCCGTAGGCACCCACGATTCCGACGGACGGGTACCGTTCCATCACTTCAACCATGCGCTCTAAACATTCGGGGAAGATCCAATCATCCGCAAGGACCATTTTGCAATATTTGCTCGTATCTGCAATCTGACGCAATGCGAGATTAAAATTGGCCAGGGCCGGTATGAGACTCCCGTTTCTAATCACACGGATTCGCGGGTCCGTGGCGGCATATTTCTGGGCAATCGACAGCGTTCCGTCCGTGCTGCAATTGTCCACGATCGTGTAATCCCAGTTTGGGTACGTCTGTGCAAGCACGCTCTCTACACACTCTGATAGATAATCCTCTTCGTTGTACGCGGGCGTGACGATGCTGACCAAGGGTAATGTCGAAGTGTTCATGCTGGTATTTCACAGTCTATGATTTTTCTCTACTTGGGCAGGGGTTCATACTCGCTCGGTGAATTGTTGATTGGCTGTGTAGTCGTCTGCAAAGTACCTGACAAGTCCCATTTCTGTGGGAAGAATACTATACCGCAACTGCTATCAAGCTTCTTTCCTGATTGATATATGTTCGCGATATCGACTTCCAGCGTCACCCCATGTTCAACATTGTCGTATACAACTATGCCTTGATCGTCCGTAGCCCATAAAGACAGCGCGTACTTGGCAGGCAACAGATTCAAGCAGGTGATTTTCAGGTCCAGGTATCCTTCTCCTGCTTTCAGATTCGGTATGTCAATTCCATGGTGCCAAGTACTCGTCTCGGTCACCAAGGTTCCCATTTCAGTGTACAAGCGAAAACCCAAGCTGGGGTGGGAGATTGGCTCGCTTGCAAAATAATGAAACCTCATCACAACAGGGTCCCCCGCGCGGATCACTTGTTGTGGCTTCCCATCCGTAGAAAGATACTCAACCTTGCGAAACCGTATTTTGCCATTCCCTTTGCGATTTTCTGACTCCCCAAGCACCGAAGAATTACTTTGAGGGCCATTTATGCTTCCCATGTAAGCTTCGATCACACTTCTGCTTTCACCGTCCATGCGAACCCGACCACCATCGATCCAAATGCAGCGGGGGCAAAGGTTTTCGACAGCTGCGAGATTGTGCGAGACAAATAGGACGGTACGAGAACCTTCACGCCACTCCGCCATTGCATTCAGGCACTTTCTTTGAAACGCAGCATCACCGACCGCAAGCACCTCATCAACAATCAAGAGGTCCGGATCCAGATGCGCAGCGACAGCAAATCCCAAACGCAACCACATGCCGGAGGAATAATGTTTGATCGGAGCATCGATAAACTTTTCCACTCCGGAAAACTCAATAATCTGATCGAATTTTCGGTCGACTTCCTTCTTGGGCATCCCTAGAATTGACCCGTTCATATAGATGTTTTCTCGGCCCGTTAGCTCCTGGTGAAACCCGGTGCCAACCTCTAATAGTGCTGCCACACGGCCATTCACCCTCATTTCACCCGAGGTGGGATATGTTATTTTGGAAAGGATTTTTAGGAGCGTGCTTTTCCCCGCTCCGTTTCGTCCAATGATTCCAACCGTTTCTCCGCGTTCGATCGAAAACGAAACTTCTCGCAGTGCCCAAATTGTCTCATCTTTAGATTTCTTGCGGAAAGAGGATAGCATCATCAGACGACCCAGCGCCTCGCGCAGCGTCGTAGCTGGATTGGCATGACCAATCCGATATTGTTTCGAGAGTTTTTCAACACTGATCACCGCGGTCATAAGCGAATCCCCGAGAGTCTTTTCAAATCACATCCGCGAAACTTTTCTCCGCCGTACGAAAATAATACACTCCAGCCAGGAACACCGTTGCGGCCATGATCATCGAAATCCCTAACAATCCGAAATTGATTGTCGCTCCGGGGAAGACGCAGGCGCGAAACCCTTCCACTATTCCCCAGCACGGATTCAGCGCTAGAAACGGCCGGAATCTCTCTGGGATCTTCGATACCGGATAAATGACAGGAGTGGCAAACAACCAAACCTGAATAAGGAAGGGCACGGCGTGCTTGACGTCACGGTAGCGCACATTCAAGGCTGCCATAATCAGGCTCATTCCGAAGGTCACCAAAATCATCAACAAGATGACCAGCGGACTAAACAGTAAGGCCCAACTGGCCCGCACGTGGTAATAGCTCATCAATCCAACAAGCAGGATAGATCCAACGACGAAGTCCAATAGGCCAGCTAATGCAGTGCCGGCGGGCAGATACATTCTCGGAAAGTATACTTTTCCGATCAATTGTGAATTTAATGTCAGACTGTTGCTAGCGGTACCCAAAACATTTGAGAAATACGTCCAGGGGACCAGAGCGCAGTAACAAAAGATGGGATAAGGGACGCCATCGCTGGGCATTCGCGCCATTTTCCCAAAGATCAAAGTAAAAACGATCATACCAAACAATGGCTGAATTACGGCCCACGCCGCCCCGAAGGCCGCCTGCCGATAGCGCAGTTTGATTTCACGCCAGGCAAAGAAATACAGCAACTCGCGGTACTGCCAAAGCTCCTTGACGTAATCTCTTCCCATAACGTTTTGATTATTTCACAGCACCAGCTTGCGGCAATAAAACGCTTCAGCGTAACCGCTGGGGGCGTTGCATTCCATGCCGCGCAGCCGCATCAGAGAGAGAAACGTTTCTTTCTGATACCAACGCTTGGAGCGTTGCGACTCAAATGCTTCCATCAGGTTTTCAACTTTTTTCTCGTAGTGTTGCGGCTCAAGGGGGATGAATAAGTTCGGCTGGCCCATGTCGCCGTCGTACTTTGGAACTTCATACTCCAGAATCAAATGATCTCGAAAGGTGTTCCACGTTAATTCAGAAACTTGGCGGTGGTCTTGATGCGCGTCTTTGCCGTAGTGAGTAAAGATCAAGCCAGGGGAGACACTCTTTTTTAATTGTTCAAAGACGGCTTTCAGTTCCCCGCCCACAAACGGCATAAATCCATCAGGGAAACTCTTCAACAGCGGCCCCCGAAGCGCGGTGGTTCCCGCAAACAACGACGCTGCGCGTCGGGCCTCATTTTCTCGCACGCCGATCGCACTGAAGACAACCCAATGGATCACGCAACCGGGGTATTCCTTGGTTAGCCGCAGGATCGTGCCGCCACATCCGATTTCGATATCGTCCGAATGCGAGCCGAGGCAGAGAATCTCTACTTTTTCGCCCGCCTTTGCGTGGAGATTCAATTGGATCATAGGTCTGCCGAAACTATTTCCGAGCGACTTGCGATTGAGGCGGCGCCATGATTCCAGACTTTCCAAGGGGCTGAGCTTTGATTCAACTCCTCCAGGCGTTGCTTGTCCTTGAACGTATCCATGCACTGCCAGAAGCCCGTGCATTTGTAAGTCAGGAGGGCATGCTCCTTTATAAGGCGCTGAAAAGGCTCGCGGACCAACTCTTCGCCGGGCTGGATATAGCGGAAAATCTCGTTGCGCATCACGAAGAATCCGCCATTGATCCAGATGTCGGTGCTCGTCAATGCGGAAACATCCGTGACCAATCCTTCCGGGCTCACGTTGACGATGTCAAAACTCGCCGTGGGCTGCACCAGCAGAAGAGAAGCAACAGCCTTGCTCTGTCGGAAAGCTCCCAGCATGGCGGGAAGCGCGACATCACTTAGCCCGTCGCCATAGTTGGCGAGGAACACCTCTTCACCCATCAGGTGAGGCTCCACCGCCTTCAGACGCTCGCCGATGTTGGAGTTTATGCCGGTCTCAACGAACGTAATCGTCCAATCATCGATATCACGGTTCAGGAAGTCGATTTTTTTCCCGCCCCTTGACCAGACAAAGTCATTGGAAACGGACTCGTCGTAGTGGAGGAAATAGTCCTTGATCGCGTTTCCCTGATGGCCGAGACAAAGAATAAAATCCTTGTGGCCAAAATGCGCGTAGTACTTCATCAGGTGCCAGATAATCGGGCGGTTGCCGATCTGCACCATCGGTTTAGGCACATCATCCGCGTATCCGCGGAGACGCATTCCGGCACCACCACAAAAGAGCACAACTTTCACGGATCACCTCAAGCTGCGAAACGTCAGAGAACAACCACTTTTGGGATGGGGACAACAAACCGTCCGCCCCATTCTCGAATAAATTGCAGTTGCTGAACAACTTCATCCTTCAAATTCCAGGGAAGCACGATCACGTAGTCCGGCTTTGTTTCGCGAATACGGTCGGGATGGAAAATGGGGATGTGGGTGCCGGGCAGGAAGCGGCCTTGTTTGTGAGGGCTTCGATCAACGGTGTATTGGATCAAATCTTTTCCGATACCGCAGTAGTGCAGCAGTGTGGCGCTCTTTCCGGGAGCCCCATAGCCAGCCACGGTTTTACCTTCCCGAGCCGCCGACAGCAGAAAGTCCAGGAGCGCGAGTTTCGTTTCCTTCACCTGCCGTGCAAATCCTTCATAGCCTGCGATGGTATCCAGCCCTGTTTTCTTTTCCATTTGGATGAGTGATTCGACCCTCGCCTGCACGCTGTGAGTCGAATCCTCCACTCGAGAGGCATACACACGCAGGGAGCCGCCATGAGTGGGAATTTCCTCCACGTCGAATATTTTCAATCCATGCGCCCGCAAAATGCTGTTGGTTGCAAGCAGGGAGAAATAGGAAAAATGCTCGTGATAGATGGTATCGAATTCATTGTGCTCGATCAGGCGAAGCAGGTGGGGAAACTCCAGCGTGAGAACTCCGTGGGGTTTCAACAACAGCTTGAGGCCTTCGACGAAGTTGTTGATGTCCGGGACCTGGGCCAATACATTGTTGCCAATGATCAGGTCTGCCGTCTTTCCCTTGCCCGCAAGTTCCAACGCGAGTTGGGCGCCGAAAAAACGAGCCAACGATGGCACGCCCTTTTCGACGGCGACGTTGGCCAAGTTAGCGGCTGGCTCGATCCCCAGAACAGGAACGCCCTGTTTGACGAAGTATTGCAGGAGGTAGCCGTCGTTGCTGGCAACTTCCACCACAAAACTCCGCGCGCCCAAACCGAATCGTTCGATGACCTTCGCCGTGTACTTTTCGCAATGCTTCAGCCAGGAATCGGAATAGGAAGAGAAATAAAGGTAGTCGCTGAAGATGTTTTCGGGGCTTTCGAATTCCTCGAGTTGCACCAGAAAACATTTTTCGCAAACGAAGACATGAAGCGGATAGAACATTTCTCCACGGTTGATTTCGGCCGCCGAGGGATAAGTTTCGCAAAGCGGCGACATGCCAAGATCGACGAACGTCCGACGGAGATCGACGGCGCAAAAGCGGCAGGGTTTCAAAGCGGCATGTTGCGAAGTTTCAGAAGTCAGCGTCATGGTGACCATTGAATTCTCTCTGATCCTTGGGAAGCAGGTTACTCTCAAAAGCAAGCATTAGGATGGATTTCCCCACCGTCAAATAATCTTAATGGGGAAGAAAAACGGAAAGTGAACTGGCAGGCGACTGGAGGGTACCTCTGATTGGATAGGCTCCCGCCACGAGAGTCCCAAACCGGGTCTATTCTTTAGCTTGGTAAAGGCAATCAGGGTGCCAAACTGCCGTGATTTATCACCAGTCAGACATTAAGAATGACTGTATCTCTATGTAAATAAACTGGTTATCGATGAGGGCTCGGTGCAGAGAAATAAGTGTGGGGAAACACCAAAAAAGTGGTAGTCCGGCGGAACTTGGGGGAAAAATCTTTCCACATTCCCTCATTTCCAGTGAAGCGAAGCGTCAAGTTGGCCGGAGTTTAATAACCTCTGGATTTGATTCATTCGAACATAGCTGCCGCGCTCGATGTCCTCGAAGGTTAGTTTTAGTGCTCGGAAGGCATCATAGAGTTCTTTGGCACCTTTCCGGGCATTCCACTGGGGGCGGAAACTGGGCAGGACCCGTCGAATTTTGTCGCAGTTCACCCGGTAGCAACGCTTATCGGGGCCACCTCCCGGAGCGAATTCGACGAGACATTTGGGAACAGTTTCCGCGACGATGACAGCCAGTTCGCTGATCCGGTAGTTTTCGGTCGTGCTGCCGACGTTAAAAACCTGGTTGTGCACAACTTCACGAGGAGCATCGAGAACGCTAACTACCGCCGCAATAATGTCACGAATATGGACAATGGGCCGCCAGGGCGTGCCATCGCTTTTGATATAGACCTTTCCCTTCGTGTAAGCCCAAGCGACGAGATCGTTAAGGACAATGTCCAGGCGGAGGCGGGGCGAAACGCCGTAAGCGGTCGCATTGCGCATAAAGGTCGGACTGAAATGGTCGTCGGCAAGTGGCGCGACATCGCGTTCCACGAACACCTTGGATTCTCCGTAAGGAGTGACCGGGTGGAGTGTGACCGTTTCGTCGAGGAAGTCATCGCCTGCTGCCCCGTAAGTGCTGCAAGAGGAAGAAAAGACAAAACGGCTGATGCCGGCGGATTTCGCAAGTTCCGCCAGGCGGACCGAGGCACGATGGTTGATATCGTATGTCAGCTTCGGGTCGAGATTGCCCAATGGATCGTTAGAAAGAGCACCAAAATGGACGACCGCCTCAAAGCCCTTGAAATCGGATTCCGATAGATCGCGAAGATCCCTTCGAAGCTCGGGTATCTCCGGATTAGGATTCCCGAAGTCGCACCCTGCGAACAGGTCCGTATCTAATCCCACAACCTCGTGCCCTGCAGCCTGCAAGATGGGGCCTGCAACAGCACCGATATAGCCTTTATGACCAGTCAAAAGCACGCGCATAGAGTTCCTCTTGCTTTTCAGTAGTCCCAGTTGATGCAGAGACTCAGTTCATTGGCGCGACTCGCGCTTCCCTTCTGCATTTTCTCTCGGGAGTATCTCTAGCCCTGCGAAGAATCAATTGACGCCAGAAGTCCGTGACGAAACAAAAGATCGGCAGCATCGCTCAACAAAGCAAATGGCAAGCCCGATCGTTCTGCAATATCGAGCAGGGAGTTTTTTCCATCCGACATGTTTAAGACCCACAGGCGTGCGTTGATTTCCGATTCCGGCGTAGTTCCGCCCGTTGAGTGATAGAGCCCACGGCGGCCCAACTGAGGTTCGCAAAACAGGGCGAGATTCCGGTAGCTACGGTTGTTCTCGAGCACGTCAAGGATTGACGCGCAGACGTGAAGAGACTCCGCTAAGGATTCCGGAGCAAGGAAATCCAGGTTGTCGGCCGACGAGTGATACTCCGGGAAAGTACCCCAGACACTTCTCATCAAGCATCCGACCGGAAGATTGAAGCCCGGGGAGCAGTATTGTCGCTCGTCGTAACCGGATGGGGAAAATGAAAGAATCGTGGCGCCAGAAACGGCGTGCTTCAGGACATGCTCGGCGGCACGGTCCACTTCCGCATTTTCCCGACGGCTCTTTTTGTAATGAAATGCACCTCTGTCACCAATGCAAGTCAACACTAACCCGTGGCGGATGCGTGCGGCGGCCTCGCGGTTCCGTGCCAACCACGTGATCGAACCAATGGTTCCGGGAATAAACAAGAAGCGGTAGGAATACCGGTTAGCACTCCCAGCCAGGACTTGCGCCAAACGCGTGGCAACTGTCAATCCGGAGAGATTGTCATTCGCCAGCGACGGATGGCATGCATGGCAGGAGATCAAGACCTCCTCTTCCGACTGGCCAGGCAGGTAAAGCTCTCCATAGCTCAGATGTCCGTCAGCCAGCGAGGAATCAATGCACACCTCATAGTCGCCCTCGGGCAAGGCCACCGCTTGCCTGTGTGTAAGACAGAACCCCCAATCTTCCTTGTAATAGGAGGTCCGATAAGGGATCCATTCGGGGTGTGTTGGAATCGTGAAAAGGTGCGGCCTGATTTCACTTAAGGGCATATTGGCCTTGATGGGCACACTGTAATTGAGCACGTGTAGATTGCATTTCTTAAAGTCCACGACACGCTGGCCAGAAGCGTCCTTCATGTAAGCGTCTTTAATGTTCCACTCTTTGGGCACAGTCCAGTCAAAAACCACGGTTCCCGAAGGAACTTCGATAACATTGAGCGGAATGCGCTGTTGAATCATACGGAGTGTTTGTCGAATTCCGTCTCCGGTAATGCTCCGGCAGATGGGGTAGAGTTCGGCCGCGAATTTCAGCAACTCTCTTCCGGCGTCAACCCCGCCAGTTCGATCCAGTTGTCTGGAGAATTTCATTGGGTTATGCAAAGTCCGGATAAGAAGCGTCGCGCGCGGAGATGACTTCCACTTTGCCTGGCCAATCAATGCCGAACGCGGGGTCATCCCAGCGCACACCGTGCGCCGCCTCCGGGTGATAGAACTCTGACATCTGATAGAAGACTTCACAACCGTCCTCCAGGCTCAAAAAACCGTGCGCGCATCCCCCCGCAACGCAGAACATGTGGTGATTTTCAGCGGTCAAAACTGCCGCAGTCCACTGCCGGTAGGTCGGAGAATCCGCCCGCAGATCGACTGCCACGTCAAATATCGAGCCACGCGTGCAGCGAACGAGTTTCGTCTCTGCATGCGGTGCCACCTGATAGTGCATGCCACGCAAGGTACCTTTCCGCAGGCTACGGGAAATATTGCACTGCGCTAACCGTGTGTTCAGTCCATGAGAAGCAAATTCCTTCTGGCACCATGAACGAGCAAAAAATCCCCGTTCATCAGGGACAACCTCGGGGCGTATCTCGAAAACTCCCGCTATCTTAGTCTCAAGAAATATCATTTGAGCCAGTTCAAAAAAGTTCCATCGTGCATGAACTCAACAAGATCGATTAAAGTAAGTTCGAGAAACCTGCCGGCAAGGCTTGGAGTTACTTAAGGGCATTGTAAACCTCTGATGGTCAAGTAGAATGTGACCGGGTACGCCGGAACTTGCCCTATGCTGCCACCTACCTTCACGACAGATCCTCAATAGCCGCGTTTGACGAGCAAGTAAGGAATGAGGGCAATCTCGGCCAGACTGGGAAGGACGTCTTCCGAACTGAAAACCGATTCAACTTTGAAATTTTTCAGCGATCTTAGATAGGTTCGCGGATTGAGGCGGCCTGCACAAATCCCTTGCAGGCTGGTTGGAACATCGGTGACCATTCGTATCCAGCCGACTCCCGCCCGACCACGGCAACTTTCAATCGTCTCCCCGACTTGATCCGCGTACAGCATGTAGGAGAAATCTACTCCGGCGGGTGATCCCAGGGCATGAAATCCCCAAGTCCTGGCGTTCACATCAAGCAACTTATATTTTCCATCTCTGGGGTCCAGTTTGTATTCAACTTCAGCCAATCCATAATAATTGATGGCCCGGAGAAATCGCAGGGTTGGTTCCTCAACCGCGGGAAGGTCGATACTCTCTACAAATGTGGCTGCGCGGCCAAACTCGGGGGGGTGCTGACGCCAGCGTTGAGCTTCCATGCTTCCGATCGCGGCACCGTCCTTGATGAACATGCAGCAGGAAAACTGACATGTGCCATCGCCCGGAATTATTTCCTGAACCAGCACCTCATTTGACCCGACGTGGCTTGACGCCCTCTGGAACAGTTCCTTGAGTTCCTCTCGGTTATTCGCTCGCCATGCTTTAGCTTTAGTTGCGTAAAAGAAATCCTCTTTGACAGACGGTTTTACGCCCAAGGGAAACTCCGCATCGATCTTGTCAATCTCCTCCAGGCTGCGAGGACACCAAGTGCGAGGAATTGGTATGTCTAATTTCTGAGCCATGGAGTAGGTATTCCATTTATTCCAAGCCCACTTGGTAATTTCCCATTCCGGTGTAGGAACGCGATACATTTCTGACAATGGAGCCCTGCACCGAGACAAGGACGCAACGAGTTCGTCTCGCGTGGGGAATAGGACCCACCCCTTCAGATCCAGCTTTTTTCCCAAATCGAGGAGGAAATCCACAGTTTCCCTCTCATCGCGGAGGTTGGGTGCCCGAACATTAAGCGTCGTATATCTCGAGAAACGCCCGATTGAGTATTCATCGTCGACAATGACGACCGGCACTCCATGCCGTCCAAGACTCCGGACAATTGCCAACCCGTGGAAATCGCCGCCCAAGACCACAGCTCCGGCTTGTCTCCACTTCGGAACCTTTGTTGGCAGGGTATTATTTCCCATATGGCGTATCGGTTGGATGGGTCAATTTTCACCTGTTTCCATTCGGTGATGCGTTGGCGGCGATTTGGCGGGCAAGCCTTCGCGCAGCGTAATCAGTGCCGCACACAAAGTACATGAGCGGACCAAAATTCCACGATGAAGGCGCGCCTAGAAAATGAAGACCTGGAATCGACGATTCAAAATCAGTTTTGAGCTTCGGGAAGCCATCTACCTGGCTCAAACTCTGGCTTAGCTCTGGCGGTAGAAAAGGGTAGCGCGTTACGTCCACACGATAACCGGTTCCAAGAAGCGCGTGGTCTACGTCTCGGTTGCTTCCATCGCTCAAGCGAATACGCAGCTTCCCGCCGGCCGGTACGGCAGATTCGACGTAGCGGCTGGTCAGGATGGGAATGTCCTTGCATCGATTTACAAGCCAGCGCGCCCCGGCTGGGCGAAGAGCTCGCCGGCGAAATACATCCTGAACGCTCCGAGGAAAATACTTCATCGAGTCGGGGATGGCAACGATTCGACTCATGCCGGCGGGGCCGATATCATACGGAGAATACAGGAGCTTGGCGATGGGACCGAGCTTTTGCAATCTTGCTCTCCAACCAAGCCAGTGCACATTTTGCTCTCGGACAATCACCTCAACATCTCCGCCGGTCTCGTGTATGAGAGCAGCGGATTCAAGCGCACTCTGGCCGGCCCCAACGATCACGACGCGCTTTCCCTTGAACCGGCGAATGTCCCTTTGATTGGACACGTGCGACACCAACTCGGGCGGTAGCCCTTCAAATTGCTTTGGCCAACGAGCAAACGATCCGATGCCAGCAGCGATCACCACTCGGCGAGAATTGAATTGCTCACCATCAATGAGAGTCAGACGAAAGCCGTTAGTGCTCTTCTCCACGCGGGCGATCTTACGATGGTCAATATCCGGCACTGCTTGTCGCTGAAACCAAAGCCCGTACTCGACAAATCGATCCAGCGGGATCGGCGTGGAAATCGGGCTTTCGAGACGAGTGTTGAAGGCGTCCATGGTGAGTGCTGTTTGCGGATCTGAAATATGGGACGCCCCCCAGGGGGAACGCAACAGCATGCCTTCGGGCATGTGTGAACTCCAAAATTCCATGGGCACACCGAAGACTCGGATTTCCAACCCTTTGATCCGGCGCAAATGTGCGGCGGCTGCAAGTCCATACGGCCCAGCACCCAGAATCGTGACATCAATTGTCGTCATGCTTTCTCGCTCCTGCTGACTTTTAGCCTGTCTGAATACGAATCGTCACCACAAGTGGCTGCCAAAACTGCCACAATCCAAGAGTCAAAGCAGGCCGTATGCAACCTGACTTTTTGAGGTAGACAGTCACGCAAGTTCATACACCAAGCGTTCGCCGTCAAGGACGGCGTATGCCAATCGCGCCCTTTCCTTATCTGGGCCCTCGATTTCCCATTGCTGGCCTCGAGACACCAACTTCATCTGACTCCGCGCTCTCCACCAGCGATCCACTTCTCCTGGAAGAGCCGCCCATATGTTCTCGCGCGCAACCATTCCTCGTAAATAGTCGAGCAGCATCTCATATACATTGCGTGCGCGTCGTTCAATCAGATAGTCCGGGTGAGCGATGAAGCTCATCAATCCGTTTCGTTTTCTGATCAGTTCCATTTGGTGCTTCCAGAGATCAATCGAATAGTCGTTCAAGATGTGGAAGAGCGAATAATCCTGTACGGCTGTGAGCGGAAGCTCGACGATTTTCCCGATAAAATAGGGCATGACCGTGCAGCAACCACCGCGCATGGGTTCCAGATGCGCCACGTTCGGAACGGACATGTCGTAGGAAAAGTCGAAGACATCGTACCACTCCTGATTGCGATACATCGCTCCAGCGCGAAAACCTCGGGTGTTGTATCGGCGGACGTATCCGTTGATTCTTGCCGCTCGGCGCACAAATTCCGCTCGTTCCCGGTATAGGGACCCATCGTGATTCAAATCATGGATATTGAATTCACATCCGCGTCTTCGGATTTCACATACATACTTATCGGAAATCTCGTAGCGCTTTTCGGGAATGACCTGAAAGGACGCCTTTATTCCGTACTTATCGTCCAGGTCGATCAACTTGAAAGTAAAGTCGCGGCCTGCCGAGGTTTCCACGTCGTGAGTCATGATTAAACAATTAGGCACGCCGTCTGGCCAAAACCAAATGAAAGGCACCTTCTTCGCGCCACTCGTCTCCATCAACAGGCGCAAGAATTCCTCGTGCAGATTGTCCACGGTGAAGTCTACGGGCCAGGCTGGGAATGGCAGTTCCTTCCAATCGCGAAAATAAGTTCTTTGTAACTGGCGGCGGGCCGAATCCGGCAAGCCCTCTCTAATAAAGTAGTAAAGTTTCCGAATCGGTTCGCTCGCCGCAAAAAGTTCCATTCCCCTGGTTAGTTTCTTCCGATATCGTTCCAGGCGAAGATTTTCGATCACCTCAGTCATGTCAAATGGAAGCTGAATCGCGTTGCCGTCGCTGCGAATATATTTCGCTGCATCGAATTCCCAAGAACCTGTTACTTCAACCGCAACACCGGACTGGCATCGCCCGTAGCAGACATTCTTTGCACCAAATTGAAAGAAGCCGGGATGTTCGGGAGCGGAGTTACCAGTCAGGGATATGGGGCCGAGCGAGTCTCCGGGAATGCGGTAGTAGTCCGAAAGGGTTTGAATCAATGTGTGGTCCGGGTGACCTTCTCCAGCACTTCTCTTTCCTTCATAATGTCGCACTCAAACCGCTTCCTCTAGTTGCAGAGAACTTCCAAAGAGACAAATTGCAGTGCGATAGCCCTCAATCACGTCGCTCCAATTTCGCAGGCCACTATCCTTGTCCATACGACTGTTTCGAGTTCCTTGATTCTTACAGTCTCATGGAACTCCCGAGGCTCTGTTCTAAAGTAGAAGGTTTGTTTCCTACCCGATATGGCGATAGATCAATTTCCCGGTTAGCGTAACCAGTCTATCAGGCATACGTGAAAAAATGCGTTTCGCCAGCCTCAATTTCCAGTTATTGACTGAATCAAAAGAGGAAGCGTAAGGAAATTTCCAATAAACCAACCGTTTGGGTTGAGGGACCCAGCGGTTCTTGAACACAAGAAGTCCCACATTGTCTTCCTGTGTACGCCCCATATCAAATTCGGTCGCTCCATTCGATTTCCCAGCTGCGATGGCTCCCCACAAGAGCATTGGTGTCGCCCCGAAATTCTTGAACCGGGCATCGGAGCATCCATATTTATAGTAAACAACATTCCTGAATCGTAGGGTAAGAATGGCAGAAATCGGCGTCTTATCTTTATATGCCACACGAATCTCTAGTGCTTTGTCCATAAACTGAATTAAATTCTGAAACCATGAGAATGGGATAGGAGGCAGACTCTGCCGACTCCGGGTGAGTACGAACAGCGCGTAAAATTCCTTCAGCAGGTCAGCGGACCTGCCACATTTCTCAGCTACACCCGCCCGCTGAGCCCGCTGAATCCTGCGCTGAAGTGAATCCTTGTCGAGACCACGGAACACCTCGTTTAAGTCGGGACGCAGATCCAGGGTGTGCAGAAAGTACCTCGCTGAGGGTAGAAAGTCGATCCCGATACCTGCTTGACCTAGACTCCAGTTAATCGGGCGTACCTCCAAGTACTTCCATTTCTGGCGCTCCAAGGCTGTTTGTAGATAGCGGATCAAGAAGTCCGCATCATCGGATGAGTCGCAGAGCAATTCGCAATGATCAGAAAAAGGTAACGATACAAGACGACGTCCCGTGAGCCAACTGTTAATTTGACAGAACACCAGCCCATTCTCTAGATCATCGGTCGGCGAAGATGTTGTGAATGCTACCGGTTCGTACCCGTAGGTGCACCGAAGTGCCGTGAGCCAGCCTGCCGTGTGGAACACAGAGGCCCTAGGGTGTCGTTCCGTAAGTTCCGCCCATCGTGGGTCCTTCGTTGGATCAACCTGATAGCAACTCTTTGGCATTTCTTAAATTTTCGCTGGCACGGCCTCTTGAATCCTGGGGGTGGAACAATGGCTCTCCGTTCCCATTATTTCCCCATCGCTAAATGACTCAGCAATGGGATCGCCCATGCTGTCTCCAATGAGAACCTGCGTGGAGCGCGCCAGTAATTGAATGCTTGCTCCTCAAAAGTTCCAATGGACTCAGAAGACGGGGCTGGTTCTCAGCCAATCGCGGGGTTAAAGAAACGTAACCGTCTGCTGCCGCCTCCAGCGAGTTGGACTCAATGGAGCTCCTGTCAATCCTTTATGAAGCAGCCAACCGATGATGCATATGATATATCACAATCTTAAGTTAGCGGCGAACAATGACCTTTTGATCCGAACAGGAGAGTGCCCAAGTAATTGGCGAGAGCACCCGATTGCTCAGACCAATGCTCGGGTATGGCTGGCCGCCTCCCCGCTCCAAAGCAGCTCAAATCCATGCGTATTTGCTGAAACTCTCAGGGCACTTCGAGCTATCCCTCAATATCCGCGACCATTTATTTCACAGCCGCAAGAATGTCAAAATTTACGCGATAGTTTTCAGCAGGTCCGACTTATACACGTGTCATTCGAGCGTTTTCGGAGCCTGCGCTCCGCTTTTCAGTTTGCCCAAGAGATGTGCCAATGCCTTGAACATAGTGCCCTGCCCCCAATGGAGCATCGGTGTTTTGACTTTCTTCCATCCCAAGTCCCGGTAGTAAAAGTGGCCATCCTTCGCTTGCATGTTGTTGATTGTCCACAGCGCAACCTTAGCGCTGAGCTCGAGAGCCTCGGTGTCTGCGTCCGAAAAGAAAGCAAGTGTATCGATGGCCTGAGCTGCACACTGAATATCTGTGGGACCAGCTTTGTCGTGGTAGTACTTCGCACGTCCGTCCCGATCAAAGAAATGAAGTTTGAAATACTGAAAACCGCGCCGAAGGTTTGATTCAAATTCCTGATTAGAAGAGCTATCGAGGTAGCGTTTCAAGCAATCAAGGTTATAGCCTGTGTGAAAATTGTCGATCCAGTGGTATTTAGTTGCCTCTCCGTAAAACCACGCCCCGTCATCATTCTGTCTCGTACAGCTATAGATCATGGCGTCTCTCGCCAGGTCACGGGCCTCATGATCATGGGTGTGGACCGCAACCCGGGCGAGCAGAGCCGCGCCCAACATGTTTGAATTGTGAATCGAACTCTGCTTGAAGGGCACGTAGCTTAGACACGTTCCGCGGCTTGTCCGCTTTCGCGGCAGAGTCTTGACCCATTCACAAACACTCGTAGCCACAGTTAAGTATTCCGGATTCCCAAGCACTTCATACGCTTCCAAGAAGGCTAAGCCGATCAGACTGCTCCAGACAATAGTAGGGGTATGTCTGGGTATGGTGCCCCCCCGCGTTGAAAACGAAAAGTGGTTGCCCCAACAGTAATGCTCGTAACCTGGAGACCGGTTCCTCATCAACCAGTCAAAACAATACTCAGCGCGGGGGCGGTAATTTTCAGTCCCTGTCGAGGTTAGCATTTTCACATAACCCCACCCCATATATCCCATTCCCTTTGTGGACGTATGGGGGCTGATGCCGATCCAAGGCCTAATATGGAACGGTGTGCGCAACACCCCGGCTGTCAGAAGTCGCCTCAGGAAATGGGCGTCAAAGGTGAAGTACCGAAGAAAGGAAAGATCACCGTCACCAGGGTCATAAGCTTGATAATTATGCTCCTCAACCCAGCGCGCAACTTCCTGGGCACTCCATTGCACCGCCCTGTTCGCGTCGGAGGGGAGACTCATGACTTCGGCGACACCCCAGAATTGGGCCATCCCAGGCACATATTCGGTCTTTTCTCACCATTGCAACCCGACCGCGCAAACAGGGTCGCCGAGCGTTCTCGTGAATGAGAGTCTAAAGATTCCTCGGGCACGCGTTCCCAGTCGGTGCATTTGCCCAGAAAGTGGTGTTCATCATATTTCAGAGAGGATCCAGTTGCGTTCACGAGGAGGTTGGATGGCATCGCTCGCTAAACTCTCCTGCCGGGGTGGGACCCGACCTTCTTGCTTTTATCTCGACTTTCAGACGCTGCCTCGATCATCAAGAACCTCCCTCCCACGGACCTGCATGTCATTTAACACAGTGCCCGGTCGGAGATCATCTCGCTCCCGGTTAGATATTGCCTACGAGGCAATCGACAAGTTCCAGATATTCGCCTTTCTTTACGTCCCAGCCTTTATCAGCGACAAATTTTAGCCCATTCCTTGCCAGGCGCTCGCGCAACTCGCGGTCCCTGATCACTTCAAGCATGCACTTAGCCAAATCTCTTTCGTCGTGACCTTGGAAGAACTTAACCAGGGAATCGTCGAAATAGAACTGGTCAATTTTCGTGTCCGACACGATCACTGGGACACCCATTGCCATAAATTCAAGGATCTTCGTGCTGAAAGCTTCGTTTGCGAAGCAATCTTTTCTCTTCGGGACAATGCCCAAATCAGCATTTTCGATCAGCGGCGGGACCTCTATGAACGTCACTGGATCGTGCAAAATTACCCTTCCCTGAAGTGAAAGCTCGACAATTAACTGCATGAGATTTGTCCGGTCGCTTCCCTCGCCATAAATGTGAAACTCCACATTGGGAACGTCGTCCTTAATCATTGCAAACGCCCGAATCGCGATGTCAATCCCCTGATGACGATTGAGGGTCCCAGGATAGAGCATGACAAATTTATTGTCGGTCCTCTCTCGTCGGCCGGGGCGGAAGATCGTTGGATCCGGCCAATTCAACACTACCGTACATCTCTCGCCAGCAATGGATCGAGAGACAAGAGTCTCTCTCCAAATATGATTGGCAATGATCACGTGATCAGCAAAGCGTGCAGCAAGCTTCTCGGTCGTCAGAAGTGCATTAAACAAAAATGAATGTTCGCTGACTTTAAATTTGCTGGCGTAGAACTCGGGAACAATGTCATGGATGTCAAGAATGACTTTGCAGCCCGTCAGCCTGGGAAGTAAGGCCGCGAACACTTCGAAGTCAGGAACCGAATGCACATGAATCAATTGATACGGGCTCCGAAGGTGCCTCCACGACAAAAAGACGGCGGATCTAAAAAAGAAAAGGAGCAATCTGAAGATGTAGGATAGTTTCCCCTGTTCATTCCTTTTCCGGCGTTGAATCCGAAACACGCGCACACCGCGGATTACCTCCTCAGTGCTTTGATGAGAACGACGCAACGCTATTACCTCGACTACATCCCCCCTCGCGACCAAAGTCTCCGCGTACCGTCGAACGCGATTATCGTTCTCATAAAATGAGTACACCGGCATGCACACTCTCATGGAGCGAGACTTCTCCCTGGAGAGAGGGTAGTTCTCGGAAACAGCGTCTTCAGCAATTCATTCACCGGGAACAATTAGTCTTCTCCATTGGGGGGATTCACTAAGCGCGACTCCGTCCTAAATAAGAGTACCGTATTTACAACAGGGCTTCAGCCATCCAAAATATTGAGGTTGAGATGAGGGCTTCGCAACGATGAGTTCTGTCACCGCCGCTCCCAATTGCACCACATTACGCCAGATCCATATCCCTCATCCTTGCTTGGAAACCTCCTCCGGCGGCGTAACGGTAATGGGTCATGCTTGCCTTGTCATCCTTCACTGCGCCTCTAATTTTCGCCGGTAATTGGGTCGCTCCCCCAACACAAGTGCTTGCGCCGAAAGCCCTTGGGGCACTCCTGTTTCAAGCCTCCTCCGCGCCGGCCTTCGATCGCTATCGCAATTGATGAGGGCGTTCGGCTTTCCCTGTTACAACAGTTTAAGAGTGCAGGTCGGACGATTCAGGTCTCCCAACCACCTCAATTGGGGAGTAGGGATTGAGACAGCCGAGATGCGGAGCGAGGAATACGCCTCCAGAGGCCAGTGCGAATGTATAAGGGCTAGGTTCACCTACCTGTCCCTCTTTAGTACTCGCGACCAGTAGTACTACCTCCCAAATCCATTCGACAATACTTCTGGTGCTGGTAGGGGGTCCTTAATCGGGTGGCTCAGATGAAGCATGACGAAGATCACCGATACCACAGACACGATTTCTCCCGGCCCGTGTGCGACAAAATTGCCATCCAACCAACTCCGGGGAGGCGGCGCGCGCAGTCCCTGTTCGACAACGGCGTGCTAGGATTTAAAGAAATATTAGGAGTTACGATGAGGCTTAAGCGTTTCGGGAGCGAAAGCGTTTCACCACACATGAAAAAAATAATTTTACTCTTACTTCTAATCTTCTTCGCCTCGTCTGCCCATGCGCAGTGTACAGGGAGCGGAACCACGTGGTCCTGTGCTGCAGGGTCAACAGTTGCCCAAATTCAATCTGCGATCAATAGCGCATCGGACGGAGCAACCATCACGCTCGCGGCGGGGACATATACAGGGGGGCGTCTACTTCTAAATGCCTCTCACGGTGCAACGATTATCTGCGCTACGGCTCCCTTGTCTGTTGGAGCCGCTGCGACCAATCCTTGCACTTTGAACACCACGGGAGAAGTATTTGGGTCAGCAAGCGATCCTATCGGGACTAATACGCATTTCTATCGTTTTTCCGGGTTCACCGTTAATCAGAGTTCCGGCCAATTCGCTCTGTATTTTTGCGACCAAGGGGGCTGCAACGGGACGTTTACGCAGATGCGGATAGACCATAATACGTTCAATCTAGCAACAGGCGGAGTGGCCGTCGCGCTCATAGGCGGAGCAGTCGACTACTACGGCGTCATTGACCATAATTTGGTAAATTCTGCCGGCAGCGTAATGCTCACAGAATGGACTGGTTCCACGAACAATTCCCCACCAGCCTCCCCACAAGGAACCGCTAATAATATGTTCGTTGAGAATAACACCATCAACATCACGACCATGACGAATGCGAGTGATGGTTGTGTGGATGGCTGGGGAGGGTCTGCTTACGTATTTCGGTACAACACCAGCGTCAACTGCCTATGGACGCTGCATGGCGTGACTCATGCGGGAGGACCACAGAACGTTGAGTTCTACAACAATTCCGTAAGCGTAAATGCTGGCTCCGTTTCGCAAGGGGTCCAAGATTGCTACCGCTGCTTTCATCATCAAGGTTCGGGAGAGTTCATCGCCTTCAATAACAGCTTTACGGCCTACAGTGGAAAAAACAGCGATGCAATCGCGATGGCTGATTACCGTGACTACTCTTTTGGTTCGGGTGGACCTGGTACGTCCGGGACTTCTATTGATAGTGGTATGCTTCCGTGTGATGGAACACAAAGTATAGACGGCAACAGAACACCTACGACTACGTGGTATGGATACCCATGTTGGCGGCAACCGGGGAGAGACTTTGCTACTGGCAGATTAGTGCCCATGTATAATTGGAACAATCACTGGTCTGATACCGCAGGTCAAATATCTCTGACTTTAGAAGGCTTCGGAGGAACCCCGCCACCTAACTGCATTCCGCAGACTGGCGGGACCTGCGAGTATTTTGACTTCCACATGCAGTACAACCGGGAGGCATATAACGCCGTCTCCGCGTCCGCGCAAACCAGTCCAACTTCACCGTTCAACGGTACGACCGGAATGGGCTTCGGCACTCTCTCCAATCGGCCCACGACCTGCACCACGGGAAGCGAGCCGGGTAGTGGTGTGGGCTATTTCGCCACCGACGTCGGCGCACAGGGCACGCTGTACCGATGTTCTGCGACGAACGTTTGGACTGTTCAGTACACGCCATACACCTACCCGCACCCGTTGTTGCAGGGAGGCGGAAACTCTAGTTCTGTAGTCCCCCCATCGGGACTTTCCGCTATAGTTAACTAGGGCGCAAATAGATTAAAGAAAGTGGCTGGCAGTGTTGGAGAGTCTTCAGTACGTTTTCTGACTCAGAGGCCTAGTGGTGGTCGTTCTTGCGAATGCGCTCGGTTCTCAAAGGCGGTCTATGTCCAGATCGCCTCGCGCTGCCCACTTTGTCCCGGTCACCAGATCTGAATCACTGAGTCTCCCTCGTTGGACAATCCCTGTCCCTGTGTCTCGAAACGGCCTCGATCCTCTTTACGATCGTCTTGCATCTGGTGGCGTCCCTTTCCAGATACTCACGGTGACGATCTTGCGCGAAGGGCGTTGTAGGCCTGATAGACCGGCAAAATCCGGGCACCCGAATTTACCGCGTATCGCACAATTTCTTCAAAAAAACCGGGGGTGCATCCCCAGCGAGTGGGATCCTCGCAAATATCGTGAGTGGCAAAAATAAGCCAGCCTCGAGCCTGCCGATTCTGATCGATGAGATTCTTTACAAATTCAGGGTTGTCCCTGCTTTGCTCCAGAAAAAAGGCGGAAAGATAATTGAGATCCGTCTCCCCTGTGTTGTAAGTCTGCCCTCCGCACCTGCAACATGCGAAGTACTTCGATATTCTCCGCTTTGTCTCCACTCGAGGCACGCTAATGGGGTAGGATAATGTCTTAAAGGAAGCATCGGGGAGAAGCTCGTTGAGCTTTTGGTGATTCTGAATGACCCCATCCTCAAACATACTTGCTTGTGTGTCCCAGGCGTGGCAATGATTAAACGTGTGACATCCTAACTCGTGCCCTCGTTCGAGCAGTACCCTCAAGTCTTCAGGTAAGAAGATCGACCCGGTTGGTGTTTCACGCCCCATAATGCCAAGGGAGGCATAATAGGTTCCTGCCAACCCAAATGATTCCAGAATGGCGCCACCTGTCAACAAGGCCGAGCGTGGGAAATCATCAAAAGTGAACGAAATTACGGGAGTCTGAGTAATGATCACGAATGGCCGCCGGGCAAATGAGCGAGCTCTAAACCGCTGATTCCAGCCTTGCGCCCTTTTCAAAAAGTGAAAAGCACCGGATGTCGATCTGCTCATTACCTTTTCAATTCGAAAGAGCGCGTGGTCCCAGGATCTTGCAAACGACCACCGGATATTCAACAACAGTTGTTGGCAACTCTTGGCTATACGCCAACCAAATAAAGTTTTGATCCAAGAGTACTTCCAGGATAATCCCGGGTCTCCCAGTTGTCCTCCCAACTCATGTGCCAGATCTTCCGCCTCCTTAACAATGTCGGGCCTTTCTGGATAGAAATAGATCAGGGAGGTCCGTAGATAATTCAGAGAGGCCTCTCGAACCTTTGCACTGTCCTGCAGGGAGCGTAGATAAACTACATGCAACCGCATGGAGACCCAGTGAGCCTCGAGTTTTCGGTTTGACTGTCCGATGTAGCTAAGGCTGCGGAAGGCCAATCCTGGTCCACGATAGTATACCCTCGCTTCAGGGACGAACCGTACGCCCTCGCTCGCGAGAAGGACCCGGCAGAAATATTCACCATCATCGTCTGACAAAAGCCGGGTGTCCCACGGACCTGCTGCTTCGGTTAACTCACGGCTGACGAGCCACGAAGCGGTCTGCATGAAAAGATTCTGTCCCATTTTGCGTAACAGCCATTCCAGGGGAGTCAGATCGCACCAGAGCTCAGTTCGATTGAACTTCGCCCGATTATATCGGTAGATAAACCTTCCCCACTCGGAAGAAAGGAGAATCCGACTGCTGCCATGCTTGTGTCGCGCATTCATCTGAAGGGCAATCTTGTCGGGTGCCAAGAGATCGTCGGCATCGAGCCACTGAATATAATCTCCCCGACTTAGAGCCAGTGACGTATTTCTAGCAGCGGCTGCCCCCTGTTGCTTCTGCGTAACAACACGAACCCCTTCCGACTCAAATTGCTTTGCAATCTTTAGCGTCTGATCGGTGGAGCCATCATCGACGACTATGATTTCCTTAGGTTCCCAAGTCTGCGCAATCGCTGAGCGTAGGCAATCACCGATCCACGGCTCAGCATTGAAGGCGGGAATAAGAATCGATACGAGTGGCTTCTGCATCTCTTTTTCGGCGAATTCCGGCCTCGCCAAACCAGGGTTGCCCTTCCCTGGGAGCTGCCTGGTCTTTCCGAGTTTCCGGCTTTGTCTCATCAGTCCGCGCATTCTGAAGTTTTCCAAAAGCTGCGCTGAACGCCGGATTATGTAGCTGCTTTTCGTTCGCCAGGAGCCTTCCATGAAGTGAATGCCAAGATTACCAAAGCGGTTCCAGTTATTGACGTCGCATACGTCGTCGGGAAACAGAACGGTAACGGTTTTGGCCAGTTCCGGGTTCTCGGCAAACGTTCGAGAGAGCAATCCAGGACCGGTTGTGTTGAGAATGAAGTATTCGGCTGTGAAGAAGGGCGGCAATCCGCGCATCATGGGTTTCACCCAGCTTGAATCTTCTTGGGCTCTAACGCAGTTCTCGATTACAGCCTTCAGAAAGGGATGCTCAGGTGCGGCCCCAAAGGCATAGTTCCCAATTTCCCAATCCATCCCATGCTGCTTGCGTAGGAAATTGCTGAAGGTGAGTCCCTCAAATGGAAAAACGCAGCCAGACTCCGAAAGACTCGAGAGGTCGGAGGCCAGCATCACGTCCAGGTCAAAATAAAATCCGCCGAAGCGATAGACGGCCAGATACCGGAAGAAATCGTATCGCTGAATGGGATACTGAAAAGAATCAAAGAGTGCCCGGTACTGCGGGAACTCCTGGTCGATAAACGTCTGTACCCTCTCTTCGTCAAAAAAGGCATATTCATAATCCGGATTTAGCAGTCTTAGGTTTGCCATCATGGCCCGGTTCCGCAGGGGCTGCTCAACGCGCCTGGCTGTCTGAATGATCCGCTTTGGGATTTGATGCTGCATTTAGTGTTAGAACTCCAGATTAGTTCGAAGACGTCGGCACTGGCTTTCGCAGAGTGAACACAAGAAATGTGAAATCCAAATCAACCTCGCTCCAATGCACAACCTTTTCGTTGCAGGAAAGATCGATCGGCCCCGTCATGACGAATCCATTTTGCTGCGCGAGAGTAAACAGCTTCAGAACATCTTCCTCCGTAAAGACTTTTACGGGAACGCCAAAGAACTGCCGGCTCCCTGTATCTATCGGAGTCTGCCAATAGTCAATTGAGGTAATCAGTAGTCCGCCGGGTTTTAGGATGCGCCACATCTCTCTCATGTATGTCTCGGGGTTCACTCCGTGCTCCAGTACACTGAGACATGTGATTGCGTCAAAGCTTCCGTCGGCGTAGTCAGTGCGAGTAATGTCACCGAATCGGTAGGTTATGGGACCACGCCTGATCGTCCGGTCAAACACAAGGTTGATGCCGTGCAGTCTCCGGTATCCGTACATGCATAACCACGGTAGGATACGTGAATAGGTTTCGGCCCCGGCATCCAGAATAAAAGCGTTCCGGGTGGTAGCTCTGAGAATGCAATCCAGTGCGGCAAGGGTATCCCAGTTCTTCGGCAGATTTGCAAAGGCGGGCAGGCCGAGCTTAGCCACCTGGCCAAGAACCAGGCCTAGTTCGTCTTGTGTCTTAAGCACGGCATTGTGCCACGGTGCCTCAGGAACGCCAGAAGGCCCGCTGACGCGTTTATCGCGGCGCAACAGTGCTAAATATCCAAAGGTGGTTTGTTCCAGCAACCACCGTACAGCCATCTTGGCGTTCCGCATCATGAACCATCCTCCGAATCCTGTCTGTTAAAAACGTTCTGGCGCCGTGCGCGGTTCGAGCGCGCGGAGCGCACTTTACGGCGTCATACTATTCTTCGTCGAGATACGCTGAGACCTTCCAAGGAACGATGGGGGCTACGGGTCCAAAGTATGATCGTTTTGGCTATTGTAGAGTTCGGCGGCACGAATCCGCGAGCGGATCGCTTTGTCACCAATCGAAGCCCTGTAGCTCTGGTGACCGAAGTGGTGGATATAAGAGTTTCGGATCCAAACATTACGATAACCCATCTGTGAGACACGGTTGCATAATTCAACTTCATTGCCATAGTCTCTCAGGTTGCGATCAAATCCACCCAACTCCTCCCACAGGCCACGACGTATGAAGAAGGCGAAGCCCGCAATCCAAGGTAGATCCGTAACCACAGGTTCCTGGAACTGAGTCAACAAACGGTTTGCAAAAACATATATTTGGTTATCATTCCAATAAGGACTTAGAACAGATGCCAAATCTAGGGTCTGGGCGCCACCATGGCTGGTGGAGGGCCCGGCGACCCCGATCTTCTGATCATGCTCGAACACTTCTTTGACCTGCCTCCAGCACCAGGGCGTAACCACAGTGTCAGAGTTCAGCAGACATAGATATGGGCGTGTGGCCAACTTGGCCCCTGCCTCGCAAGCCCCACTATGCCCGAGGGGCTTCTCATGGCGAATGACTCTCCATCCGTTCCGGCAGCTAAAGCTCCCGATCACCTCGGTGGTCTCGATGAGGTTGGAGGCGTCGTCGACAAGGATGATCTCCGATTCCGTAGCGTATTTTTCCAAGCTAGCGAGGCAGCGGCTCGTGACTACCGGGGCATCATGAATCGGCACAATTATGGACACGGACGCACTTGCCAGGGCATCTTCTAGCGACTGCGCGAACGTTATGTGGCGTGGGTAGTTACGGGTTAGAATTCTCCCCTTTAGATCTCGCATTCCATCTATCAGCACCCTCGGCAACATTTGTTCAAGGAAGGCCGGGATATGCCAACTCCACATCCGGGGTGATGTCACGGGGAGGAGATTAGGGTCTATTCCAGGTTCACGTTGACCGGCAGAATTGTGCATTTTGTCCTGTTCCATTTTGATTTGTGCTATTTACTCAATCGGATTCCGATTTCGCCTGTAGTAGCTCTCTTTTTGACAGGAGATCGCTCGCCTCGAACTCGGGCTGATTTCAGCCATGGGCCGCAGCTTCCCTTTGAGTCTCAACGATCCGTGGTACAACATTCCGAACTCCAGTCTCTAAGGTTCGATTTAGTGTCTCCCCAACGTACCCAGACTCTACCCTCCCCCCAGTGCGACGACGAAGAGGAGCTCTCGGCCCTACGCTCGGATACGAGCGTAGTTTTGCATAATCATTCCGCGCGCTTCCTCAAAGCAGCGAAAGCGACTGAAAAGCCCGTGTGTCAGAGCGACGACCACAGCAGTGAATAAGCCTCTAGCGGCGAGGGAAAAGAGATTGCCTCCGAACGAAGCTGGCAACAATGAGGTGAACAAGTAACCCACAGCGATTGCAGGGGCGATTGGCCACAATTGCGCGGCGAGATCTCCAATGCTGATGGAGAATTCCCTGTGCAAAAAGGGCAGATAGATGATGGCTTGGGTCGCGTATCCGATCAGCACGGCAGCTGCAACCAATTCAAGCCTGCCCGTTCGCAAGACCAACAAAAGCAGCAGTACCTCAACTGCTCCGGTCAAAGCGTTGGCGTGCAACAGCAACTTGGTTCGCCCGCGGGCCATAATGCAATTGCCGAGCGGCTCGGTGATCACTCGCATGATTCCGTAGAGGCAGAGAATCCTAAGAGATGTTGCCGCTGGCGCCCACTTGTCAGTGCCCTTCCCGAGGAAAGCCAAGAAGAAGTGGGTGTTTGCGAGCAACGCCGTGTTAGCCACTACAGCAATAAATGCCACTAGATCAATGGTTTTCAGATACCAGCGCCGCATCGCGATCGGGTCATTTTGAATCGCGGAAAGCGTAGGCAGTAGGACCCTGTTGACTGTGTCGCCGAGCAGCGAGCAAACGAAACTCGCCCAGGTAAATGCGAGTGCGTAATAGCCGAGCTGCTTGCTCCCCATGACCGAGCCGACCAGAAAATTGTCGAGGTTGAATATCAAGAAAACAAGAACACCGCTTCCAAATAACGGCACGCCAAAGCGAAGGTATTCCCGGGCATCTGCCCAATCAAGATGGAGGCGAATCGGCACCCACCTTAAGGCAAGGGTGGCGACGCCACTGGCTAGGTTTGCGCCAACATCCGCAAGGATAATTGCCCAGTACTTCCAGCCGTGCAGAATCAACACAACGATTAGCAAGCATCGGACAACTGCACTTACCACACCTGGAACCACTAAAGCGCGATACTCCAGTTCTCGCGTCAGCATGGCCTCCGGCAGGAATCCGATCGTGCTTATCAAAAAATTCAGAGCGAGCAATCGGATCACATTGCCCGTGGCTGGATGTTCGAAAAAATGGTGGGCGAACGGAGCGATCAAGAATGCGGTGGCAAATGCGCAAGTGCTCAGAATGATTTTTAGCGTGAACGCAGTCCAAAGATTGGTCTGATCGAGTCGAGGGCGTTGAATGAGCGCGTTGTCCAGGCCAATATCGCTGAAATTCCGCAAAAAGTTGATAATGATATATGCAAATCCAACTACTCCGTAGTCTCCAGGTGTCAGATTCCTGGCCACTACTAAGCTCGCCGCAATTTGACAAATTACCATTGCGCCTTTGGTAGAGGACGTATAGATAATATTGCGAAATGTTTTGGCCTTCGAAATTGTCATGAACGTCTCAAAGCAGTTGCCCCCCAGCATTTCGCTAAGACTTGGCCCCTCTCGCGGGGCGCAGGGCGCCAGACGCGTGCCGCCAGGCCAAGAGAGGAAATCCTCGTACTACGATTTCACGAGTTAGCAGAATCTTTCGGTAGGAGCTTCGCCCCGATGAAAACGGCTTTAGTGTATTTTTGTTGTAGACGTAGACCCAAGCAACTTGGAGACTTCTCGGCCACGAGAAATCAGGTCTAGGCACTTCAATTAATGTCCAAAAGCGTTTTCTCCCAGGAACCATGGAATGTGAGAAAGAGTTTCGGATCGTCCTGCAAGGTGGCGATGGTAAGTTCAAGCAATATGGCAGTTCAGATGTCATGTTTGCGTGGCTGAAGATCGGATGGCGCCACCTGTCGAGCCTGTCTCCCATAATGGTAGGTACAACTTTAAGCGTTCAGTCTCAGACAATCTTCAGCCGCTGCCCAAACCATCGGACGAATTGCATCCCACGTCCACTTCTCTAAAAACTGGCACCACGCTCTTTCGGCCATTTGAGCCGCTTTTTCAGGCTCGCAAATCACCTTGATGCATGCATTGGAGAACGCTTCACCAGAGTCCGCAAGATACATTTCACGTCCATCCACCGCTCCGTAGCCGTACGCACCAAGCGTAGTCGACACAATCGGGCATTTCTGACTGAAGGCGTGAGCGATCTTGATACGCGTGCCACTACCTACGCGAATGGGCACTACCATCGCGGACCAAGTCTTGATCTCATCTGAGGGATTCGCCAGCCACCCTAGCCGATCAATGTCGGGACCGAAGCGTTCGAGAACACCATTGCTGTCTTGGCCGACAAGTCGCAATCGGGCGTCCGGAACATGACACTTAATACGCGGCCAGCATTTGCTCACAAACCAATCTATTCCGTCACGATTTGGAAAATAATCGAAGAGTCCGATGAACCCGATTCTTGACGGCACCGCCGGACTACGAACCGGTTTGGCCTGGGGAATCTCAAATCCGTTCGGGATAACGTGAATTGGTGCTTCTACTCCTAACTGCTTAAGGTATTGCCGGTCTTCCTCGCTGCAGACCGTTAGCACGGTGAATCGATGTCCAAGCAATTTTTCCCTGCGCTGCCAGCTAAACAGGTTGCGCAGCGCTGATAGGCGCTCTCGCGGCCCACCTCCTACTTGCAAGGTAGCGCGCTCGTATGTGCTCAGTAGATCATCAACGTCCACCACCGAGCACGGCCAAGCTGTATTCGGGAACATATCTGCAGAACGCAGCCGAACGAACCAGACCAAGTCAAAATCCTTGAGGCTACGAAGAACACGGCGCATTGCATCGTCTTCTACACCACAACCGTGTGGATAGTCGGATCTGGGATCCAACATCGATCTGATTTTCCCAATCAAGGTCTTGTTTGGTCGAAGTTTCACATCGAGAGTGTATGCGAACGGGAATTCGCAACCTGGTTCCGCGATCAGATTCCCGTTTCTGTGCTCCTCGTCTAAAATCACGACCTCCACGCTCCCCATCTCCCGCAAAGCACGGGCTACATTGAGACACCGCATCTCCCCGCCGAAGTCCGCTTTTTGCGGTAGCGTTTGCGACACGTAGAGAATTCGCGGCGAATTGCTTCTAGCGCTCATATGGAAATCATCTTGACGGTGTGTGCTGAAATTCTAATCTTAAGCTTGAGAACAGGGGCATGCAGGCCATCTTCAAAAAATTAAAGGATAGTCTTTTTCAAGATGATTGTTCGGACGATCTAGTTCTGGAATCGGATAAGCCACACTTTCGCACGCTGGCAGTTTTTCTTGAATCAGGATTCTTTTGAGAAAGGTGATCTCGAGGACCTTCGGAGTCATTGAATTCAGAATCAAACCGCCATAGTTATTTCCGTGAATATGTGTGATCTCGAAATGCACCTTAAGCTTGGTCATCAGCTCCGCAAAATTTGGCCAGAGTATATCAAGATCGTGAAATTCAACAACAATCCCGTTAATATACTCCTGGAATCTTAAAAGTTCGGGAAGAACTCGATATTCTGATTGTTCGATATCCATTTTGATAAAAACGGAGTTCTCCGGGAGCTTCTCAGACGAAACCATTTGAAATACGTCATCGAGAGTGACAAAGCACAGGCTTCTCTCGCTCGAAATTCCTTTTGAACAAAAATGGACATTCTCCTTACCAAAGAAGGCAGAAAAGCGAAAAAAGACTTTAGACCAATACTTGAGAATCGAAAGCCTTCGCCGAAGTCCTCGAACCCTGAGCGACAAAATTAAAAACAAGAATCGCCCGCTAAAAACCTCGCTCAAGGAATCGAGGATATTATTTAAAAAGACTTTCTTTGATACGGAATGGTCAAAACAGAATATTTTAACATTCGGCTTACGATTTAAAAACTCTGTTTCGAACGACCAGTCATCGTTAACCCCAAAGCTCATCAAATACTGAGAAGAACGAATCGATCTTTCATTGATCAGGTAGCCTCCATCGAAGGCGGCCCCCACTCGAATCAAATCGTTTAGAAATGTCGGCTTAAAACTTCCAAGCGAATTCTGCATGTTCTCTTCCATTACCACTTGCTCGGCCCCTTCAATGAACGCTCTAGTCGTGTCAAATATCGTCAAAACGCACTATTCAAGGATATCTTTTCTGGGTCGACGATCAGCTGTCCGCATTTGCCCTCATCAGGGAGGCTCCGCTTGCTTCGAAGGGCATCAATTGATTCCCTGACGAGAGCGAGTGCCGAGTGCGTAGCCGCCCCGCGGCTTCGCCGCAAGGAATTTAGCGGTGGGTTCAACCCCAAGCACCGTGGGACTTTCTGAAACAGCGGCGATCGGAGGAGCCATCATGGCCATAAGAAAGAAAATCCATACGGGACTCTGCATTTTGAACGCTGCCTCGGTGAAGTTGTAGATCAGCGCCAAGACGAAGTACGCCAGCCAAAGATTGCCTATAGCTGGATTCTGGCGTACCGCAAGAATAACTCTTCGATAACCCGCGGCGACAGCGAGGGCCAACAGGGTGAGTCCCATCCACCCCAGGTTCAAGTAGATTTCAAGGTAGCCATTGTGAGCCTCATTGATGCCTGGGCTGTCGATGACCTCTCCGATCTTCACGAGCCGATCCCCAAGCCAGAAACTCTCATAACCAGACCCGACGATTGGGTTTTGGGTGAATGGTAGAATCGCCTTCCAGACTTCGGTTCGGCCGGTGAGTGTCGGGTTCCTCCCCAAAGCTTGCAGCAGGCCTCCGCCGCCTCCGGAAAACAGGGCGAATGCCGAAAATGCAATCGCAGTCGTAGCGAGCAGCGACACAACCGCCGGCTTGCGGGCGCGCGGCCAGCGACCGGTGGCCACCATGAGAACGACTGCCCACCCGAAGCATGATATGGAAGTCATCGAATTGGATTCCCAAAGGAGCCACAGTGTGATCAGGAAAACAATACCGTGCGCGATCAGCGGCTTGGTCCACCGCGCCCCTTCTCGCCTCTGGTAAATCTCAATGAAATACCACAAGTTTCCGAGCCCGAAAATCAGGCAGATCATTCCGAGTCCGTTTTTATCCGTCGTGACACCGGTCCAAAACATGGCCCCACTGGAGTTACTGTAACCGCGACCCAGGTTGGGGTAATACCTGATCAGCAGAACGGAAAGGGGCAGGAGCAAAAAAGACACGCGCGTCAGAACTCGCTTCAGCGCCAAAATCCAATCAGGATCCGTCAGGATCAAGAGAACCATCACGATGTCGCCTAGACCCCGAAACCACCGTTTGAAAGCAACATCCGGATAGTCGGACCAGAGGCTGCTCAGCCCACAGTAGGCAAAATACAGCAACAGCGGAACGCTCGCTCGTAACACCGCTCCGACTTGGCGCGGTCTCTTGAGAAGTACGATTACTCCGAACACCATCAGGGTCGTTAACACGGCTCGATCGAGAGGATTCCCCTCAAGATACCTCGCGCCTTGATCCATCGGCGAACTCATCTCCAGCCACTGGCCCACGTTTCGCGATCCGGCGATCAGCAGCCACATAATCGGAATCCAGAGTGCGTTGGAAGTCCGATCTTTGGCAGTCCGATCGAGCTTAAACAGCCACAGAATCAAGAGGACGAAGAGAACGGTTGCAAGCTTCGGGAGCATTCACCACCCGCTCGCAAAAGTTTCAAATAGAGAGGATCGAATCAACGCCTAGCTCCGAAAAACCAAATTTGCATCTCGGCATTCCCAGCCCCGCGTGGATGTGTTTCTAGCTCGGTCATTATCCACCTAAGAAAAAATGCCTGTGTACAAGTGGTTGACAGTAAGAGATTTCAATCTCGCCCGATCCAATGCAACCACGACTATCACTGTGAGTCCCAACGCGGTGCCAAAGGATAGAACCAACATGGAAATCCCTAAATCAACGTGGCGCAGACCACTACGCAGCAATTGCAGAATCGCAACCTGCGCTATATACCCAACTAGTGGGTACCTACCCAAGAGAATGATGAGTCTTCGAACTTTACCAGGTTCAGGGCTGCTTGAACCGACCAGATAAACCAGCATGACCGTAAGCAAAACGCCGACAGCCTGCAAGGGATAATTCGGATCCCGGACGGTAATGACAACTGCGTAGCACAAATAGGCAGCAACAAGGCGGTATGGATGCCTGACGAAGGCGTTGACTTTCTCGATGGGGGCGTATCCAAAAATTAGCCCGAGTAAGCCGATAGTGAGGAATTCCAGATTGGCGCTAGCGAAGTCCTCCAGACTTAAGACGAAAATACCAAGCAGGAACCCGGCAAAGACGACGTAGAAAGTGTACTTATAGAACCTGCAGATGACCAAGAGCATAGCCGAAAGCAACAACAAGTAGCTGATGGGCACCAAAATGTAGAACGAGGCGGCCTTACCGACCCCTGCAACCAAGACGTTCCCTGTGACAAAAACGGCCATCAACTTATCAAGGTCCCAGCTCTGAAAGCCGGTAACTAGAAAACCGATGGCCACATTTAACAAGACGAATATAACCATTATCTTCAGTCCTCGAATCACAAGTCGCTTCGGGAGTCGCGGATCCGCGATCTCATACTTGGCGAGATACGCGTTGGAGATCAAAAACCCGGTGATGAAAATGAACGAGGGCGGTAGAAATCGCAGGTACCTGAAAATGAAACCGTGGGGCCCCTGGAAGTAGATCAGCCAATGATACAGAACCATGAACAGCACCAACGCTCCCTTTGTGAAATCGAGAGCGGAAATTCGGGTTGGAGGATTAACTGCCTCAGTTTTGACGCCTCCTTCGGTTGTGCGTTCTGGTGAAATGGAAGTGCTGAGTTGATTACCAGAAAGATCATCTATAGAAGAAATTATATTCATGGATACTACCTGTTGAGTACGTATGGCAACACATCGGTTGCGCTCTCTGCGCAGCGACGAAATTCGCATGTTTTGGGCTTACTGCCAGTCTAGAAAGCGACGATGCACGAGTTCCAACGTCAAAATTTTGTGAATCGAGGAGGTATGGTTCCGGTTCCCTTTGAGATGGCTTCTCACAATCGTTTCGAGACCATTCCGCTCTAGGTATGGGCGAGAGAGGGTCCGGGCATCCAGCAGCATCTCCTGCACATACTTGGAGAGCGTATCCCTGTACCAGACTCGGAAGTGTTTGAACTTATGGCGACCGAGGAAGAGCCGTTCCAGTCGGAGCGGTGAGAACATATGATCGATTCGGGACACCCACTGAGGCATGCCATAGTCGTAGGCATACTCCGCCTTGAACGTAAACTCAAGCAATCCGCGGGAGAGTTCTCCGGTCAAACGATCGTGGTTTCCTGAAAGTCCGCGATCGGTCCTGAACTCAAGCAGACTCGGATCCCCTTCGGCAATCAAGCGCAGGCAAAGGTCATTGTTGATGCAGGCTGATTCTGGCGCTTGGAAAACCGTCTGCACGAAGCTGTTGTCAAGATATGGAGACCGCAGCGAGAGCTGCGATTGTTCCAGCGAGAGCAGTCCATAGTGGTGCCAAGGGGCTTGTCGGAACACCGCGAAAGAAAGGGGGTGGGTGTGAAGTTGGGCAGCATACGTCTTTCCGGCCGCTTGGACATGGTTTAGAAACTCTGGGTGGAACAAGCCTGTTGCAGGCGGGACGGGTTTGAACGCTCGCACTCGGCGGAGCACCTCCCCACCGTAGTTCCCTGTCATCCGGACGGGAGCAATTTGTCTGGCCCGTTCATTCACAAAAAGATCAGGGGAGTGACTGACGTCAACGCATCCGTCAGTGAGGTAGACCGTGCGCTCCGCGTAATGGGCAAAATGCGAAAGAAAGTCGTTTCCGACCTGGATCACCTGGTGGGATTGGTTGCGTACGCTTGCGACTCGGCGTGCCAGAAGCACGTCCTGAGAATCTCGAAACGTGCTGCCGAAGGAGTAGCACGGTAGCGATCCGGGGGAAGGCTTGTGCCAAGCCAGGATCATCCTGCTATCTAGTCCACCTGTCAGCGACATCCCGACAGGCTGGCTGCCGTTGAAGTACCGAGGCAGATTTTGCGAGAACACCTCGCGAAGTTTCTGATAATAAGCTTCCGGGTCGAGCGGTGCTTGCTCTTCCCACTCCCGCGCCTCGAAGTAGGTGCCTCTCCGATCGAGAAGGCCACCCCGAAAGACCCATGCCGATCCCGGCGGTAGCACCCGAATCCCCTCAAATAGCGTTCGGTTCTCGAGCACGCAGCCACATGCTACGAACTCCCCTATACTCCGAGGATCGGCATTTCGCAGTTCAGGGCGCACGCTCAAGATGGCTTTGGCTTCCGCGGCAAAATAAAAGGCTTCCTTCGACTCGTGAAAGTAAAGCCGGTGCATGCCGTAACGATCATTGAACAATGTCGCGGTTCCGCGTGTCCGATCTCCCAGAAGTCCGTGAAATCGGCCATTCAGGTTCGTCAGAAACTTGGGGTCCTCTTCATAGAGATGGACAAGATAAGATGGTCCCGCTGGCCCGATGGTGTGCCCCCGCTCTTTGAGCCGGTGGGTGATTCCTTGCTCAGGAAACTCTTCCCCAGAAAATATGAGGTGGGCATCTCCCCGTTCGTTGCTAACCGGCATGCCGTCGCAGAAAGAACCCTGGCGCTCCGCCCATCCGGCGTAGACCCCTAGGGATTCGTCGATCCACACGCCCGTCACGTAGAAGGTCTCGTGGCACAGAGACTCCACCATCCGGAGCAACTGCGCTTCGGCCCACTCGCGGGGCATTCTTGTGATCAAGCCCACGATTCCAGGCATCGTCTTCTCCTAGGCAGATTCCTTCTTGGATTGAAACTTTCGGTTATACCAATCATTGCGGAGTCGGCGAAACCTACCAACGAAAGATTCGGGGAGACGGTCAACAAACCGGTGGTGCCATCCAAGGTGAAAAGCAGCTCGGCCGAAGTAGGTCAACGGAACATAATAGCGGGGCAGATCGATACGCTGGAAACCATTGACTTGCTTGAACTTCATGATCCCATCCCACTGCTTACTCCCATAGGTAAAACTCTGGTAAACAAGGTAAGAGATACCCCGCTCTGCACAAAAACGGACTGAACGCGCGATCAGCGCGTTCGTTGTTGCTTTGTCTCTATGTTCTATCGTGGAGAGAATGTTCATCAGGTTTGCCTGAGTTCGGGTTTGATCGGCGGTTAGTTTCACGAATCCAATTAGCTTGTCTCCGAGAAACGCTCCGATGAAGAAGCTAGTGTCAAGAAACGTTGCTTCCTCCCTATACACGGTGCTGAGATCCTTCCCGTAATGGCGAAACGGTCGCCCCTGTCGGACAGGGGATTCGTTGTAAAGCTCCCAAATTCCCTTCACTAGGGTGTCGTCGAAAGGTACCTCCCGGATGACAACGCCCTTTTTCTCCGCTTGCCGGGCCCTATTGCGGGCTTCGGGGGTAATCTGGCGGGTCCACCACTGGTCGAATGTGGATACAGGCACCGCCGCCACATTTACCCACTCCATAGGGTATGCATATTTCGGTGAAGTCTCCGGTAGTCTCTGCAGGAATGTGAATAGGTCGATTCGGGCCCCACATTGGCGCAGGCCATTCAGCAGTATCTCGGGATTATCTAGAAAATGGTATCCGTCCGCCTCAAGACGGGCGATTCGAATTAGGCTCCCTTGAACCTTAATCTCTTGGCTGCACACTTTCATGAAGAGCGTCTCTCCTATCCAACGACATTTGGCTCCTCTTGGGAACCGATACTCGGGAGTACCAGGACATTGCTCAAGTGACCGCGGATGGGAGGCAGAGCTACATTCGTCACTGCCCTTCCCGCCCATCCATCACTTTCGACCTGATCAGGTCTGTCGTTCTGTGACTAGCCTCAAGCCGACAAATGCCAAAAGTCGACTGGCATGGTCGAGGAGTTTGATCAAATACTTCAGAAACACATGTTGCCCGAACAAAGCTAGAATGGGTAAGGACAATGCATAACACGGCACGGCGATCAAAGATTTTGCGCCATTCCTTATCCGGTGCGTCGGGTGTTTTGAAAAATTGCTGCCGCGCAGTAATGCTCGTTTCAATAGGTACCTGCGCGTGCAGCGCGAGGACGGAACCAATTCGTAGACGGCCGCTTCGTCACACCAAACAAACGTGCACCCCTTTTCTGCCATTCGTCGAAAAAAATCCACGTCCTCGCCTGCAGTGTCAAATTCGGTTCTGAACGGGGTGTTGACGCCCATGAGGATGCTTTTGCTAAAGAGCACATTACCGGTACGGCATTCGCTCCAGTTCATCTTAAAACCAGTCACATGAGCCGGTCGCTCGAAAAATGCACCCTTCTTGACCCAATCAGGCGGGTCGATCTCGAAATATGGCTTCACCGGTCCGAGGACCCCGTCCACTCCCGACGCCGCGTGTACCTTAAACAAATTAAACAGCCAATCGTTTACAGGAAACTCGTCGTCATCTATGAACGCGATCAAGTTACCCTCTGCGTGTTGTAATGCCTTGTTCCGCGCAAGGGCGATGTTTTGTTGTGACTCCGCGCAATATGTAACGGGTATGCGAGCATCGGAGGAAAATGCAGCCACCACTGGCTGCGCGGATCCCCGGTCATCATTGTCGGCTATGACCAAGGAGTAAGAGAACAGCCCCTCGGTCCGCTGATCGGACAGACTGTCCAACAGTTTCCTCAGGAGGTCTATTCTCCTGAAAGTACAGATGCAAACGGAAATATGCTGACTCTGTATAGCCGCGCCGCTGGGGGTAGAGTGCATCGGAACCGTAACCCTTTCTTATTCCAACGTGGTCAGCGCGAAAAAAGTCGCGAACGCCTGGCAACCGTCGCCACGGTTTTCCTGGTCCGCTCAGCCATGTTTAGTACGGGCAGCGCCTTACGCACTAAGTCTTGATCTAGCGAACGTCCAAATGCTTGCGCGTAGCATCGACGTAATCTCATGCAGTTGAGCACCGCTCCCTCGGTGACCTTTGTGTCAATATCCAGCACCATCGTCAGCGGGAACGATTGACGCTGCGTATGGAAATCCAGCCCTACAAAGGGGACCGCGCCTGTCTTGCCGAGCAGAGCGGGGGCAGTTCGGCTTGGTGCCCAGCCGTCATACTTTCGATTCCACACTTCGATCCCCAAGAGGTGGTCGCTCCAGTGTGGCTCGAATGACCGCCATGCATCTCGTCTGGACGGATGGGCAAAGACCGCCACCCCATCAGCCGCCTTGGCTGCCTTCAGCATCTCGGTTGTTGGCAAGCCCTCTCCCAGGAAAGGGATATTCCCCCACACAAGAACGTGAGTGCGGTTGGCGGCGTCACTGTACTCGATACCCGGCAAGACCAGGATTTTATCAGAGCTCGCCTGCGCGCAAGCATTCCGATACTCATCTAGGCGTGACGCTGAAAACCCTCGGTCATGTTCTGTCATCATCAAGACCCGGCAACCACGCCGACTGAATTTGGCACTCAGCGCTTCCAGCGACCAACTTCCATCATACGACCACTTGGAGTGCACGTGACTGACAGCAAGGACTTCCATACACTCTCAGTTTCTACTCTTGAACAGATTATCGTGGATTGTATAGTAGCAATCAGCGAAGAACACTTTGGGATCATCAGCCCGCCAGTTATAAAAAGTGTCTTCTCGGCGAACTCGAATGACATCCACTAGAGTTTTCCAAAGCGATGGCCCGTTGCTCAATGCCGTTGACCTCGCACCCCGCAAGACAAATAGTACGTGTATAAGCTCGCGGCCTACGTTTCTGCAAACCACGCCGGGGGCGAGGGGTAACGTCTCACCAATCCCCGAGCCCGGATCGATTGCAAGCTTCACATGCCATGCAGGGTACTCGAGCCCCTGGCGGCGAGAGAGCGCCATGCTCCCCCAGGACCTGCCATTGAGTTCGACGAACCAAGAAGTCCCCGAGTGATCACGCAGAAGTTCAATCATAAATAAACCGCGCCATTCGGCCGCTGTCATTAGCGCTTGCACTTTGTCCTTGAGGTCATCGGACACAGGTTGAGAGATACATGCGCTCGATCCCGAGCCTTCCGGGTTCATCATCCTCAATCTTCGGTGAGCGCTCCAGGCACGGATCCCTTCGGGTGCCGCCAGGCCGAATACACCTTCACCAGTTCCAGCGATGAAAGTTTGCACGAGAAGTGGGGCTCGCTCAGCCCATTGCGAAACGGCCCGCTCCAATTCTCCAAGATTCGCGCAGATCCAATTTCGGGATGAGTGCACGCGGCCCTGATATACGGGAACGCACTCGGCAGCCTTCAGAATAATCGGAAATGATTCGGCGGTGGCAAAATCGAATATGTCTTGGGCGGTTCGCGCCAAACGGGTCGTGGGAACTTTAAAACCCGCGTGGCGTGCCGCTTCAATTTGTAAATGCTTGTTCAAAGCTAAATCGGCATTGGCACCATGTGGCCCGGCCAAAATCCAGCCGCTTCCAAGCTCCACTCTGCTGGACAGATAGAGCGCTTTGTCGTCCAAAGGAAGAAGTATGCATTGACCATCACCAACCAGGGGGCTTAGGGAAATCAAGAGCGAATGCAGATCCGAAATGGCCGCTTGCAGATCTGACTCTGGTGAGCAAATTTCCTGGCATTCGACATGCCGGCTATAGCGCAGGGCCGACGCGCGCCCTTTGCGGGCGAACGCCACTACATGGAAACCTGCATCCACGAGGCTCCATACCACTTCGGGAGCGGCAAGTGCTTCTGCAAAACCTACAAGAATGGTGGCGCGTGACATTGCGTGACGAAGAAGCAGTCGTCTCAAATTCCGCTTGAAACTTACAACCTAGATGATTTGGCAGGAAACTCTTTAGACATTTGCAATTATCTTCCGATACGTCCGACATTGAATTCTTGTGGGGACGAATGCCAGAGTTGGCGAGTAACCTCTAGTGTGGCGCTTTCGAACGATTAAGTGGCCCGGAAACCGGGATGTCGCCGGCAACCTTGGATTGTGTCGCAAAATATGTCTCCAAGCGGTTCGCCAAGTCGTTCGAAAAAACCGCAGCCCCAGCCGAGTTCAGGTGTTGAGAGTTCTGAAAGAAATCCTGATTTCCCGCATATTTCCAATCGCTGTAATCCCACAGAGGAACATTGTAGCGATTCGCCAAATCATGAAAATGGTTGAACACCTCCGCTCGATTCTTCGCCAAAGACTGCATTTCGTCATACTCGGGAGAGTATACAAATATCAACTGAATCCGGTTTTGTCGGCACACACGAATTAGATCTTCTACAGCCTGGATTCCCCCTGGCTCGATCTCAAAACGGACGCCTTCAGGGTTGCTCTTTTTGAAATGTTGGAAATCGCCTGACCATTTTTTTGATCGGGGATTAAAACCCAGGAAATAATCCTCCTGTGGCGACCAACCGAAAAAGCCCTTCAATCCGAGGACCCAGGTGAACTTCATGTCTTCGACCACATACCCATACAAGGGGAGGTAGCGGCTTTTCCATATGTTCGCGTTGATCTTCCGCAAAGCGTCATACAGTGCTTGATCATAAAGATAAGGGGTATATTCAACCGGATTATAAACTTCGTGGGTCGTTACAAAAGTAAAGGCATCGAGATTTTGTATTACAAGCTCAGGTTTCCGATTGTGCTCGAGGTATGCTTTCAAAAACGCCACCTGCATGTCAGTCTGCGATCCGTTTCGTCCCAGATTGAAGGCGGTGCGGCCTGTAATTGCCTCAATTGTCCGCGGGTCATAATGGGCCAGCGCCCTGGATGAGCCTGTGATAACTACCTGGGCGTTTACCTTGCCATCCATAACCTGGTTCGAAGCGCCAAACGCTGATGTCTTGATCCGCCGGAGTCCGAAGGTGATGATGGTGCTCATGGCAAAGGAGAGGACGATAAGCATGCCGAAGAAACACGCCATCCGCCTTACCGCCTTCCAGGGCTCCAGGATTGTTTCTGGGCTCTTCGCTGGCAGCTCCCCAGCCATTGCTTTTTCCTCTTCCGACTCAAGGCGCGGCAGTTCAGGGCTCGCAGTAATGGCGTTCTGCGAGAAAGCCCGGTCGGAGCTGTCTTCATTCCGCAATTGTTGCAACCTCAAAATTGGAAGTAGATGAATTGGGTTTGCTTGTAAACGCCAAACATCAGCACTATCATGACGAAACTTGCGTAGAGCACCCATCGTGCCGGCATCGGCATTTTACCCACAAAGGACGGAATCGAGACGACCTTGTTCCAGAGTTGGCCCATTTCCAGCGCGAGGATGGCCGCGATGGCCACCGGCAGTTGCCGTAGCAAAAACTGTTCCGTTGCTATCTTCTGGAAATTCCACCCGCTCGCCAAGTGCGTGAACACGTATACGGCATCGCCCATATTTCTTGCCCTGAAGACTATCCATGCCACGCAAGTCAACATGAAAGTGACCGACAGCATAATGGCTTTCCGAGCGAAAGTTTGTTCATGCAAACCGACAGCATCGCACAATCGATTGCGCCAGTCCTTAGTCAGCCAACCAATCACCAGATATAGCCCGTTCAAGAGTCCCCACAACACGTAAGTCCAGTTGGCTCCGTGCCACAGCCCGCTAACGGTGAAGGTAATCAGTAAGTTCAAAATGTGCCTGTTTTGGTCAACACGGCTGCCGCCCAGCGGGACATAAACATAATCCCTGAACCATGTCGAGAGAGAGATATGCCAACGCCGCCAAAATTCAGAGATCGAAAAGGAGTAGTACGGGGTATTGAAGTTCTCCATTAGCCGGAATCCCAAAACTTGCGCGGCACCAATGGCAATATCGGAGTACCCCGAGAAGTCACAGTAAATCTGGTAGGCGAAGAAAAAGGTCGCCAACGTGAGTTGGAGACCGTTGCTGTTCCGGGGTGCCGAGTAAACGTCGTTGACGTATAGCGCCAGGCGATCCGCTACCACCAGCTTTTTGAAAAATCCCCACGCCATCCGTTTCAGGCCTGCCGTGACTTCCACATAGTGAAACGCGTGCCACTCCCGGAATTGACGTAACAGGTTTTGCGGTCGTTCAATTGGCCCGGCAACCAATTGAGGGAAGAACATCACATAGGTGGCGTAAACGACAAAGTCGCGCTCCGCCTTCTGCTTTCCCCGGTAAACCTCAACCACATAACTCAAACTTTGAAATGTGTGAAAGGAAAGCCCAATCGGTAAGATGATTGAAATAACCGGACGAGGTAGATGCCAACCCAAGAGTCCAGTGAGCCCCACAAAGGTACCCGTGAAAAAATCGAAATACTTGAAAATGAAGAGCACCGTGCACGTAGACAGGATGCTCACCCACAGCAGAAGTTTCTTCTTCTTCGGATCTTCGACACGTTCGAGATAGATCCCTGCAAAATAATCGATAAGAATCGTTACAATTAGAATCAAAATGTAGGCGGGGATAAAGGCCATGTAAAAGAAACAGCTGGCCGCCAGCAGCCAATGCACCCTCCACCGTTGTGACAATAGAAAGAAAATCGCCGTCACAAGTGGAAAAAAAATTGCGAACTCGATTGAGTTGAACAGCATCGCTATTCAGATTCCTTCGCGTCTCTTGATTTGCGACGATCGTTGTTTCAGATAACCCTTGAGATCCTTATTGAACATGGCCTGCTGCTATATAACGGCTTTAGCAGAGTGCGAATAACCGAATGTCGTCAACTGACTGCCCTCATGAAACACTTAGGGCGTGGAGGATGGGCGCCCCGACGTCGCCGGAAGGAGTGGAGTGCGAACATTTGTGGTCAATCGGAGAATTTCTTCGCCCGTGAGGAAACTGTGCTCTTCCGGGCACACCGGATGTGTCTCGATTTCAACCGTAAATTCGTTCGCCAACGAGAATATTCGCCGCAGACGGCTGGGTGGACTTAGCGGGAGCAAAGAGAAGAAAAAATCGGTCAGATGGTGCCGCCGGGTCAGAATGCGGTCCACAATCCGACGGTACAGCCGGTTGCCAAAGCTCTTCTCTCCTGGCTGAAACGAGAAGTTTCGCCGGACCTGAGTTCCCGCTGGGAGGAGCCCTCCTAGAAGCACGTTGGAGCATAGGTGCATATGGTGATGCCCGTCCAGCCGTGCCGGCTCTGCCCCATAGACGCGAAAAAACTCGTCGAGTTGACTCTTTACGACATATTCGAATGAACTGGCGAGGCCGGGGTGAAAGACGACCTGGGCAAATCGATGAGGCCGCAGATACTGCAAGAGTCGTTGCTGATGTCCTGCAAGCTTCGCGGGCACGCCCGGTCCCGAAAACGGCGTCGTAAAGTTCAAGTGGAGGCCCGCATCGATTCGTTGCTCACGGGCGATTGCCGCGGCTCTCTCCGAATCCTCCATAAACACCATTCCGCTCACCGAGGAAACAGTCCGGCGGCCTATGCATTCAAGGGTCCGTTCGGTATTCTCGTAGTCTCGTCCCCAATCGTCGGCATTCACGATGAGCAGTCCGACGCGATTAACATCGCAGGTCGCACCAGGACAAGTTGAAGATTTTATCTCCATCGGTATTGAAAGCTCAGAGCGTGGCATCGTGATCAGCTATTCTGTGCTCATAATTAGGTTGAGCTGGTGCGACAGAGCTTCTCCTGAAAGTCGCGCTAAGGAAGGTCTCAGACATTCTGCTCATTTGGTTCAAGCACACGGAGGAGGTTCCTCCACAGTTTTCTCGGAGAGCACTCTGTTCCTCGAGAAAAACCTCTTCAAGCGGTGCATCTGCTCTCGCCTCTGGAACGCAACCAACTCACGCGACACTGGTCTCTCTGTGCGCCGGATCAATGCCCACACGTACCCCGACATCAGCAACAATCCTCCAATAAAGATGGGCCGCTTTGTCATCTGGTAGGCCGCCCTGCACAACTCCCAGAGAGGATGGTTTCCAATGACATAGTCTTTCCGGCCGTTCCGAAACCTGGCCATCAACAAACTGTCCTGAGCCGTCCCCATCGGTCGATGGTGAAAACAAATCTTTTCCGTGAACGTTCTGGTCTTCCAACCTTTCAGCCTCGCGGAAAGGACTGCAATATGATCGATGCAGCCACCCTTGACTGGTACATAGCCACCGATCTCTTCGAAACATTCGCGGCGGAACAATTGGCAAGCACCGGAAACATGCTCAATATTAACGAAGCGGTAATCATAGATTGGATTTGAACCATCTTTGAACGGTGTTCCGACCAGTCCCAACGCCCGGTCTTCAGCCAGCTTGTGGAGTAAGAAGGAAAAATAATCCTCGTCGAAGGAGATGTCGGCGTCCAAGCTTCCGATTATGTCATATTCGAGATGTTGCACTTTGGCACAACCGGCATTGAACGCATGAACTTTACCTGCGAAGTGCCGCTCGCTACGATCTGGCATCCTGACCAATTCGATCCATGTGTGCTTCGTCATGTACTGGCGCACAATTTCGTCCGTTCCATCGGTCGAACCGTCGCTGACGATGATCCACTTGATCGGTCGGACGTTCTGCATCACAACGGAACGAATTGTCATTTCGATGAATCGGGCTTCGTTGCGAGCTGGAGTAATAAGCACGTAGCCTGAAAGAGTCAGCATACTTAAGCCTCAACGGAGAGCGTTAACCGAAACGCGGCAATTGTCATCAACATCTGCGCCCAAGTCCTTTTCATCCTCACGGTCAGGGTGGCCCAAGAGCGAAAAGCCTCCTATCAGATCTAGCGCGGTTCGCCCGATGTGGAATTCATTGCTCATTGGAATATGCTCACGTTTGGGAAATCTTGCCTGGGAGGAGATTAGTAGGTTGGAACACGGTGATAGTATCCCGCGAGAAAGAAAAAACTTGAAACGTCATCTTCGTACATTTGCGGGCTGACGTTCTAGCCCTAAGACAGCTGGGAGCGTAATCGATTCGGCCCAGTGCTGATGCCCGACGGTGATGATGAGTAGCTTCGCTGTGTTCGTTGTCCCCACGTTTGTCGTTTTTGCCGATCTGCGATCCACAATTTAAGGGTCGAGGCACAGTGCGTTCTATGACAGCTACAATTTCTATCTAAATGATGCGCTTTAGTGGGCTATTTTCATTCCCCTCGCACCAGTTCCTTCTTGCATGAGCGTCGGATTATGAAGAATCGACCTCTTCAGAAACTGCGCCCAGTGCAGCCAATCGTATCCCCCCTCTACCTTCGCGCGTAAAAGCAAGTTGTCATCCCCATTATTCACAGGAATCCGTGGCAGAAAATACCTGTTGCTGTGGCGACCGGCTCGGCCGAGGATCGTCGATACACCATAGTCGAATCCAATGTTCTGCAAAATGTCTTCCAGAAATCTGACAAAATTCTTGTCTTCTTCCGGGAAGGCGAAGGGGTATGAAAAGGAATCGACGGGCACGCCAAGATTCTGCTCGATAATCTCCTTCGAATGCCCCAACTCGTATTCGAGTTGCTCAGGGCTCGATGACCGCAGATCTGGGTGGGTCACGGTGTGCGAACCGAATCGGATGCCGGCTCTCTGCAGGAGTCTGACTTCTGGCCAAGTGAGGTAATCGGCTCCTTCGACCCGAAGGGAAGTCTGCCGAATCCGATCTGTGACCAGAAACATGGTCGCGCTAAAACCGCATTGTGTGAGCACATCCATGGCATCAGTATAGAAATCACGATAGCCGTCACCGAAGGTCAGGACAACAAATTTCGATAGGTCCGTCCCGGCGGCCAAACCGGACCAAGCCTCCGCAAGTCCGACCGTATGGTAGCCCGCATTTCTGAGCCAACGCATTTGTTCTGAAAAAACCGCAGGAAGCGTATTGATGTGGTAGTAGGGGTGGGAAATCCCGAAAAGATTATTGGAAATACTGTGGTACATGAGGACAGGAATACGGTCTCCAGCCTTGGGCCCCAAAAAGCGAACCAAGGGCAAACTCAGATAAAGCGCAGCGATCCTGTCTAGTCGAGGCACAGTTTTTTAGAGTCAGTGTTCGAATTCCTATAGGAGGCCGTGAAGTTATCACCAAACAAATAGCGCTGGGATCCCAAAAGCCCGGGAGCGGTACCCACCCAAATTATCAAAACGAAGTCATCAACCTCGCACTAACGAAATCCTTAACTTTGGCCACAACCGTGTCCTGCTGGGCAGTCGATAGTTGTGGGAACATAGGCAATGACAAGATTTCGGCCGCTGCACGCTCAGTCACGGGGAAATCACCATTCTTATACGAGAGCTTTTCGTAGGCCTTCTGCAAGTGCAAAGGGATAGGGTAATGGATGCCAAATCCGATTCCCGCTTGTGTGAGATGCTCCTGTAGTGTTTCGCGATCCCGGACGCGCACGACGTAAAGATGATAGACACCTTTTGTCCACGGTGCTTCCACCGGCACTACGATCGCATCCTTCGCCTCCGCCAGCAGTTCGTGGTAGCGATGCGCGTGAGCCCTCCGCGATTCATTCCATTTCGCCAGGTGCCGCAACTTCACGGAGAGCCATCCCGCCTGGATCGAATCCAGCCGGCCGTTGTACCCTTCGATGTCGTGGTAATACTTTTTTGCCTGGCCGTGGTCGCGAATCATTTTCATTCGTGCCGCCATGGCAGGGTCATTCGTGGTGGCCGCCCCGGCCTCTCCGCAGGCACCAAGATTTTTGCCCGGGTAGAAGCTGAATGCCGCGGCTTTACCCATCGAGCCCGCAAGCTTCCACGAGTTGTCTTTCTTGGAGAAGTATTGCGCTCCGTGGGCCTGGCACGCGTCTTCAATTACAAAGAGATTGTACTTTTCCGCCAGTTCGAGGATCGGGTCCATGTCTGCGGTCTGCCCGTAGAGGTGCACAGGAACGATTCCTGCAATGCGCCGCTTTGACGTGCTCTCGATTAGTCCGCCGCTCTTGGGGTTAATTTCGCAGCGAGTCTCCAGATATTCGCGCAGCTTCTCCGGATCCATCGTGTAGGTCTGCTCGTGAATATCCACGAACGCGATTTGCGCGCCCGCCTGGGAAATGGCTTCTGTCGTCGCAATAAACGTGTGCGGAACGGTAACGATGATGTCTCCCGGCTGCACGCCTGCGGCCATGAACGCAAAACGCAAAGCGTCGGTGCCGCTGCTTACGCCCACGCAATACTTCGTCCCACAAAATGCGGCGAACTCCCGCTCAAATTCCTCGACCATTGGCCCGCCGACGAAGCCAGCGTTATTGAACGCCTTTTTCACGACCGCCAACAGTTCTGATTCGAGTTCCTGGTGTGGAGTCACAAGATCAAGGAATGGTATTTCCGCAGCATTTGCCATGTCTTTACTTTTTCTCCTCATTCACAAATCTCAGAAACTTTGCCGGATTTCCCGCCACGATCGCATGGGCGGGCACGTCCTTTGTCACAACGCTTCCCGCGCCAACTATCGCGTTCTCGCCGACCGTGACGTTGCACAAAATCGTGGATCCCGAACCGACCGAGGCGCCCTTGCAAATCCGGGTCTTCTCAACCTTCCAATCGGCTTCCGTTTGCAATCCGCCGCCGGTAACCGTCGCCCGCGGGTAAACATCGTTGATGAACGTCACGCCGTGTCCGATAAACACATCGTCCTGAATCTCAACGCCTTCACAAATGAAGGTATGGCTGGAGATCTTGCAGCAACGGCCGACACTTGCGTTCTTCTGAATCTCGACAAACGCCCCGATCTTGGTGTTGTCGCCAATCTCGCATCCATAGAGATTGATGAATTTCGAAAGTTTCACGTCTTTCCCCAGCTTCACGCTGGGCGCGATGCAAACGTAGTCGTTCACAGAGTGATGGCCTCCCCGCGAGTGCGAATGGATCGGTCGGCGGCTTCCAGGATTCGCACCACACGAAGCCCGGCTTCTCCGTCGTTGAATGGCTTGATGTTTTCTTCAATACACTTGATGAAATATGCCGTCTCCGCGCGCAGCGCTTCCACCTGCTCCACTTGCGGCGCCCACATGTCCCCCGAGCGATAGCTGACCAGCAACTGATGCAGGTTGCTCGGATTTGAGGACATGCTGACCCCTTTGTCGTAAATCCTGAGCTTTTCGTCGGCTTCTAGATCGTTCCAAACCAGCATTTTCTTTTCGCCGCCGATGAGCGTTGTCCGCACTTTCACCGGAGAAAGCCAGTTCACGTTCACATGAGCGATAATGTGTTTCGGAAAATAGACCGTGATGAATGCAACGTCTTCCACGCCGTTCAGGTGCCTCTCCCCGGTGGCCACCACGGCTTCCGGCTTTTCCCCAATCACGTAATCCATGATCGAAAGATCGTGGGGAGCCAGGTCCCAGATCACATTCACATCGTGCTGGAACAATCCAAGGTTTACGCGGAGGGCATCGTAGTAATAGAGGTCGCCGAGTTCTTTTTTATCCACCAGCTCTTTGATTTTCCGGACGGCACCGGTGAACAGGAAGGTGTGGTCCACCATGATCTTCAGATTTTTCCGCGCTGCCAGTTCCACCAGTTCTTCGCCCTGCGCCACGCTGTAAGTGAAGGGCTTTTCTACAAACACATGCTTGCCATTCTCAAGAGCTTTCTTGGCCAGTTCAAAATGCGTCCAGACCGGAGTTACCACGGCGACCACATCAATGTCCGGCGATGTCAGGATTTGACTTTCGTCGGCCGTAAAACCTATCCCAGGAAACGTCTTTTTCAGCCTTAATTCGCACTTTGGATTGCGATCCGCCACCAGAACCACTTCGCAATTGTCTTGGGAATGGAAATTCCGAACGACGTTCGGCCCCCAGTAACCGTAACCGATCACACCGATACGCATTGTGGAACTCCTTGAGACTTCCTTCGACCTAGGCTGCGCCGGTGGCAGTGGCGCTTCGTGGAGCGTTCACAGAGGAATTGCTTGCGAGGTCGTTTCGTTAAGTTGAGGACACAGTAGCTGTTACGCTGAATTTTCCGAAGAAGCAGGGGGCCCGGGTGCATCCGTCTAATGAGCGCCCTCGCCCTGAATCACGGCACCGGGAGTCTGCGCCAGAA